>Ga0172371_10012677_pt1 | contig 11070 bp, 12 predicted proteins | sample Lak12m_FD_114543 | JGI IMG/M metagenome (GOLD analysis project Ga0172371, IMG submission 114543) | Freshwater microbial communities from Kabuno Bay, South-Kivu, Congo - kab_022012_12m | ecosystem: Environmental > Aquatic > Freshwater > Lake | place: Democratic Republic of the Congo: South-Kivu... | reverse complement strand
GGCCTCGTCGCGCCGGTGGACGAGGTCGAGATCGATGGTGACGACGGGGACCCCCTGGGCGAACGCAGCGACGCCGCCGACCACGACGAACTCGACCCCCGCGGCGTGGAGCGTGTCGAGCAGCGCGCTGACGTCAAACACCGGTCGCACGTCGAAGCTCCAGCAGCGAGGAGGCCAGGCGGGTCAGGCAGTCCAGGCGTTCTTCGACCGTCAGCGAGAGCAGGTGGTCGATCAACGCCTCGTCGTGCTCCACGACCACCTTCCGGGGGGCCGGGGGTTCCGTGCGCGGCTTTCGTCCCGCGCGCTCCTGTCGTCGTCGCGTCATGGTCGAACGATACCGCGCACCAGTCGCCCCTGCAAGCATCGCGGTCAGCGGCCGCCAGGCTCACCGGAGCGCTTCGGCGGCTCGATCGCGGGCTTCACGGGATCCGACACCATGAGCACGTCGACGGTGGGCTTCTGCACCTTGCCGGTGACCGGGGCCTGCTCGTCGAGCGTCACCGCTTCGGCCTCGGTGGTCTTCAGCTTGATCGAGCCCGCCGGGGGTTCGGCCACGGGCCCGGGCTCCTCGGCCAGGGCGACGGACGCGGGCAGCATCCCGAGCAGGGCGAGCGCGGTCACGAGGCGCATGGGTTCCTCCGTTACTTTACTTCGTCGGGGCGGCGCTCCGGGCCTTCACGATATCACAGCAGTCGGCGAAGCCGCGATCGCAGGCTTCGCGGACCTCGACCATCCCGTCCGCCTCGCCGTTCGCCACGCGCTCGGCGCCGATGCGACACTGGAGCTCGGGCCAGTACCGCCAGTCGTCCTTCACGTCACGCCGGAGCGCCAGCAGGAGTTCGAGGTAGCGCGTGAGGTCGCCCGCTTGGCGCACAGTAGCGGCCTGCTCGAGCCGGTACAGCGGCTGCGGGTCCGCGCGCACGACCGCGTCGAACCCGGCCACGGCCTGGACGGGCCGGTTCGCGAGCGCGTGCACCAGCGCCCGCAGGCGCAGCGCCGGGACGTAGCCGGGGTAGTGGCGCAGCACCGCGTCGACCTGGGCGCCGGCCAGCTCGGGGTTCGCACGCAGGGCCCGCTCGGCGTGGTGCAGGGCCTCCCAGGCGTCCTGGTCCAGCAGGCGGAAGCCCTCGGGAGGCTCGGGGAGCGGCCCCACGGGCGGGACGACCACGGTGGCCCCGGGACCGGACGGGCACTCGACGAGGTACGAGTCGATGAACCGACCGCGCGCGTCGACCGACGTCGCGACCGTCCCCGACCGTGCCGCGGCTCCGCCGGGGCAGACCAGGCGCGCGACGTAGGCGTGTCCTTCGGCCACGCGCTGCACTTCGATGTAGTCGGAGTCCTCGTCGGGAGCGCCGTCGGCGCGCGTGGTTGAGGTCGCGCCGTCAGCCGCGGCGGGCGCGCGTTGCGGGGCGGAGCAAGCCATCAGCAACGACACCACCGGGACCAGGGCGACCTTCAGGGAGCGCGTCATGGCAGCCTCCTCGTGGAGGACGGGATCCGGGCGGACAGGACGTCTGGGGCTCCGGCCTCGGGGTACCCTTGGCCCTACGCCCACCGTCGACGCGCGACGACCAGCCCCGCCAGCGCCAACAAGGCCATCCACGCGCCGCCACCGTTCACGGCCCCCAGCGTGCAGCCCCCGCTGCTGCCGCCGCTGGCCGACGTGTCGTCGCCCGCGTTCGCGTCGAGGATCCAGGCCGTGTCGGCGCCGGGGGTGTCGTCGCCGGTGGCCGAGTCGTCGCCGCCGGTCGTGTCGGGCGTGGCGGTGTCGCCGCCGCCCTGGTCGGGCTCATCGGGGGCGTCGGGTACGCACAGGCCCGTGGTCTCGTCGCACTCGGGGTTGAAGACGTCGCCCTTGCAGTGGTCGTCCTCCTTGCACTTCGGGAGGCACACCTTCTTGCCGTCGACGGACTCGCACAGGTAGGTGGGCCGGCAGTCGGCGGCGGTGTCGCAGCCCTTCAGGCAGGCGCGCATGCCGAAGGCCTTGGTGCACAGCGAGTCGGGCGGGCAGTCGTCGGCGTACAGGCAGCCGAGGATCGAGCAGTAGCCACCGTCGAAGACGGGCTTGAAGGGGGCCATCAGGCAGGTGAGATCCTCGCCGCAGTCGGTGTCGGCCCCGCACTCGGCGCCGATGCTCGACAGGCAGTCGTCGTCGGTGCCGTCGGTCTGGCCGTCGCAGTCGTTGTCCTTGGAGTCGTTGCACGACTCGGCCTCGGGGAGCTTCTCGCCGTCGCAGTCGGTCCAGAAGCCGTTGACGCAGGCGTGCACGCCGTCGTGGCAGGCGCCGACGCCGCGGGTCTCGGCGGTGCCGGAGTAGCAGGCCTCGCTGGCCTCGCCCTGGCAGTCGGAGCCGGCGCACGCGCCCCACGGCGCCCACGAGCAGTCGGGCAGGCACTTGCGGGTCTTCTGGGCGTCGTTGGGGCAGGCCTCGGTCTGGATCTCGCCGGCCGCGCAGGCGCCCTCGTCGACGCAACCCCCGTCGACCCACTGGCAGTTCGGGCCGCAGGTGCGCGTGCGCGAGCCGCACTTGCCGCAGCCCTCGGTCTCGGTGGCGCCCGAGGCGCAGGGGCCCTCGTTGGCGCAATCGCCCCAGGCGCCCCACGTGCCGCCCGCCAGGCAGGTGCGCGTGCGGGTGCCGCAGTTGCCGCAGTCCTCGTTCTGCTCCATGCCCTGGTCGCAGTCGAGCACCACGGGCGTGACCGACAGGCGCACGTCGTAGAAGTTGTAGTCGTCGGACTGCTTGGGCGAGACCTTGATCCAGTAGTCGCCGGCGGCCAGCTGCGCGGCGTCGAGGGTGGTGCCGGCGTCGCCTTCGGCGCCGGTGCCCTGCAGCGCGTCGCCGGCGGCGTAGAGCTGCACGTCGAGGCGGCCCACGGTGGGCACGTGCAGGGCCTCGAAGCGCACGTCGGACAGGCCGGCCAGCTGGAACTTGAACCAGTCGGCGTCGCGGCCGATGCGGTCGTTGGTGGCGCCCAGGGGCAGGAGCGGAGCCTTGCCCGTGGTGTCGTCGTCCTCGGCGCCGTCGTCGACGACCTCCTCGACGTTCACCGCGGCCGTCTCGGGCTCGTCGGTGTTGCACGTCCAACCGCACTTGTCCTTGTCGACCCGCGCCTGGGCGTACACGTCGTAGGCGCCGTACACGTCGGTGCCCCAGCCGGCGCTGCAGTCGAAGACGCGATCGAGCTTGCCGGCCGCGACCTCCTCGGCCGAGACCGTGAACTCGGTGGACCACAGGAGGTCGTCGCCGGTGAGATCGTCTTCGTAGACCCACAGCGACACCTTGTCGCCGGCCGTGAACTTCACCTCGGAGCCGGCGTCGATAAGCTGAACCGAGCACCAGCTCTTGGCGTCGGCGGGCGCCGAGCCGTCGACGCCGATGGCCTGGTTCAGGACCTTCAGGACGATCTTGGCGTCGTCGTCGGTGGCGTCGATGGTCAGCGTGCCGGGGGCCGCGACGGCGGCGGACGCACCGAGCAGCACGATCACCATCATCGGGAACAGTCGTGCGGTCATGGCGGCTCCTGCAGCGGAGGAAAAATCGTGAGCGGAGCTTACCGGATCCGGCCTCGGCGCGCAACGGGAGACCTCTCGGGTGCCTCGCTATTCCCACGGCGCCGAATGCGCTGTATACTATTGCAACTCGAAACGAGTGGGGTGCCAGCGGCGCGAAGGGCTGCGAAAAGGTCCTCGGAAGGGTGGGTTCCGATGGAGTCGTCTATAGCGAGACGCGAGAGCGTCTCCGATCGCCTGGCGAACGAGTTGATTCGCCGCATCGTGAGCGGCGACTACGCGCCGGGGATACGTCTGCCGCCCGAGCGGACGCTCGCCGTCGAGCTCGGCAGCGACCGCACCTCGCTCCGCATCGCGCTGGCCCAGGTCAAGCGCCTGAACCTGCTCTCGATCGTGCAGGGCTCGGGCGCCGTGGTGAACGACTATCGCACGCACGCCGGCGTCGAGTTCTTCCTGCACGCCTTCGCCCTCGCGGACACGCCGGACGAGCCGGCGCTGCTCAACGAGATGTTGCAGTACTTCCACCTGACCATGCCCGGCGTCTACGGGCTGGTCATGCAGCGCGCCTCCGACGCCGATCTGGCCGCGATCGAGGGCGTCTATCGCCGCCAAGTCGCGGCGCGCGACCCCGAGGCCTCCGCCGCGCTCGCCGTCGAGGCCATCGACGAGGCCGCGATCGCCAGCCGGAACCTGATCTTCCAGGCCATCTTCCGCTCGATGCGCCCGCTGCGCTTGCGCCTGATGCGGCGCCTCATGGCGCTCGTCGACATTCGCCATGCCGCCGAGGACAACGTCCGCTGGGTGCAGCTGCTGCGCTCGCGCACGCTGTCGGCCGACGAGGTCGAGGAGCGCTACCGCGCCACGCTCCGCCGGTCCCACGTCAAGGCGCGCGAGGCCATGGGGGCGCTCGCCCAGGACGCCTGGGGCGCCGCGCCACGCCCTGGCGCTGCCCCGAGGTTGGGCGTCGTCGTGAGTCCCGTTCGACCCCGCCGGCCGCCCACCACCCCCGATCGCCTGGCGCACGAGCTCATGCGCCGCATCTGGCTCGGCGCCTACGCCCCCGGGCAGCACCTCAGCCCCGAGCGCGAGCTGGCCGTCGAGCTCGGCACCGACCGCACGTCGCTGCGGGTGGCGCTCGGCCAGTTGAAGCGCATGAACCTCATCTCGGCCGTGCAGGGCTCGGGGATGGCCGTCAAGGACTTCCGTCGCGACGCGGGCATCGACTTCCTCGAGCACGTGTTCGAGCTCGAGGACACGCCGCTCGAGGCCGAGATGCTGGCGCAGGTCGCCGACTACCTGAACGCCACCGTGCCCGCGCTGGTGGGGCTCTGCGCCCGCCTGGCGTCGCCGCCCGACCTGGAGCGCCTCGAGCACGTCTTCCGTCAGGCGCGTGCCGCGGCCGGCGACGTCGAGGCGGTCTCCGAGCTGACCGTGCGGTCCGAGGACATGTTCGCGGCGGCCACGGGCAACGTGGTCGTGGCGCTGGTCTATCACTCCACGCGTCCGCTCCGCCTCAGGCTGGCGCACCGCGTGGCGGCGACCACCGACATGCGTCAACGGCTCGACGCGCACCTCGACTTCCTGCGCATCGTGCAGAAGGGCCTGGTGGCGGTCGACGACGTCGAGGGGCTGTTCCGCACCTACCAGCGCAAGCTCTTCTCCGACGCCCGCGCCGCCCTGACCGGTGCCGGCGGCTCCGCTGCGCCCGCCGCCTGAACGACACCGCGCCTCGTGCCCGTGCCTTCCGGCACGCCTACCCGGGATCGCCGGCGTGGTACGACGAGCGCACCAGCGGAGCCGAGGCCACCGACGTGAACCCCAGCGCGCGCGCCTCGGCCGCGATCCCGTCGAACTCCTCGGGCGGGACGTAGCGCAGGACCGGCACCTGCGCCTTGCCGGGCTGCAGGTACTGGCCGATGGCCACGCGCTCGCAGCCAACGGCGCGCAGGTCGGCGAGGGCCTCGGAGATCTCGGCGCGTGTCTCTCCCAGGCCGAGGAGCAGGGCCGACTTCACGGCCGGCCGGGGGCGGTGCGCGTGGGCCCGGCCCAGCACGGCGAGCGACGTTTCGTAGGACGCGCGCGGGTCGCGGACCAGCGGTGTCAGCCGGCGCACGGTCTCGAGGTTGTGGCCGAACACGTCGGGGCCGGCGGCGAGCACCCGGTCGATCCGCTCGGGATCCCCGCCGAAGTCGGGCACCAGCACCTCGATCTGCGCGTCGGGCAGGGCCTGGCGCACGGAGCGCACCGTGGTCGCGTAGTGGGCAGCGCCCGCGTCGGGCAGGTCGTCGCGGTCCACCGACGTCAGCACCACGTATCGCCAGGCAAGCGAGCGCGCCAGCTCGGCCACCCGAGCTGGCTCGTCGGGGTCGGGTGGGGCCGGGCAGCGCGCCGTCTTCACGCTGCAGAACCGGCACCCGCGCGTGCACGTGTCGCCGAGGATCATGACCGTCGCCGTGCGTCGCCCCCAGCAGTCGGCCTGGTTGGGGCACCGGGCCTCCTCGCAGACCGTGGCGACGCCGGCGCGCCGCACCTCGGCGGCCGTGGCGCGGAACGCGGGGCCGCTCGGCACCGTGAAGCGCAGCCACGGCGGGATCCGCTGGCGGGGAGTCGCCATGGGGGCTACTCGAGGGCCGTGAGGATCTCGGGGCCGTGCTCGGTGAGGTACACCGTGTGCTCGAAGTGGGCCGCGTTCTTCTTCTCGGCCGTGATGACCGTCCAGCCGTCGCGCAGCACCTTCACGCGGCCCGAGCCCGCCGTGACCATGGGCTCGATGGCCAGCGTCATGCCGGGCTTCAGGCGCAGGTCGAGGCCCGGGGTGACCTCGTTCGGGATGAAGGGCGGTTCGTGCAGCGCACGCCCGAGGCCGTGGCCGCCGTACTTCTCGACGGGATGGAAGCCGCGCGAGACCACGTAGCTCTCGACGGCATAGGCGATGTCGAACAGGCGCTTGCCCACGTGGCAGGCGTCGGTGATGCAGCTCATCAGCGAGCCCTCGGTCACCTCGAGCAGGCGCCGATCCTCGGGCCGCCCGGTGCCCACGATGGACGTGAAGGCCGAGTCGGCCACCCAGCCGTCGAGGGTGACGCCGCAGTCGATGCTGACCACGTCGCCCTCGCGCAGCTTGCGCGCCTTGTCGGGGATGCCGTGCACGACCTGCTCGTTGATGGACGAACAGATCGCGGCAGGGAAGGGCGGCGACTGCGCATCGGCGCGGTAGTTGAGGAAGGTCGGGATGCCGCCCGCCTTCGCGATCTCGGCGCGCGCGATCTGATCCAACTCCCAGGTCGACACCCCCAGGACCACGGCCTCGCGCAGCAGGTGGAGCGTACGGGCGAGCACGATGCCGGCCGCGCGCATCTGCGCGGCCTCTTCGCGGGTCTTCAGCGTCAGCTTTTCGCGGCCCATGGCGGGCTCCTTACGTCAGTTCAGGCGTGCGCCTCAGTCCTTCCACAGCACCTTCCACGGGTGTTGCTTCAGGTCGCGCACGAGCTCTTTCAGGTCGTAGTAGATCTCGCGGTCGCGCAGCAACTGCGACGCCAGCCCGTCGCCCTCGTCGAGGGCCGCCAGCACGCGCTCGAGGTGCGCGAGCGCGCCATCGGCCTTGCCACCCAGGCGACCCGCCAGCTCGCGCAGGTCGGCCGTGGCGCCACGGGCGTCGGCCACCAGCGCGCGGGCGTCGGTCGAGAGGCCGGGCACCTGGCGGTTCACCCCGTCGAGCAGCGTGTCGAGGCGCGTGAGCGTGGCGTCGAGGCGTGACCGCAGGCCGGGGACGTCGGCTGCAGCCAGGGTCGCGCGGGCGTCCTGCAGCGTGCGATCGAGCTCGCCGAGCGTGGTCTCGACGCGCGCCGAGAGCTTGTCGACGTGCTCGTCCAGGTTGGTCAGCAGGTCGGAGCCCTTCTCGAGCACGTCGGTCTTCGAGAGCATCCCTTCGAGGCGGTCGGCCAGCTTGGAAGCCTTCCCCATCGCGGCGTCGATCCCGCCCGGGGGGTCGGCGTACACCGCCTGATCGAGATCGAGCGAAGGGGCGTCGGGCCGCCCCGGATCGATGGCCACGATCTTCTCGCCCAGGATGGTCGAGGGCTCGATGGCGAACCGCGAGCCCTGGTGCAGGAGCGGCACGTGCTCGTCGCGGATGGTGAGGGTGACGCGGATGGGGTGGGGCACGTCGTCGCGCAGCGGGATGCCCTGCTGCAAGATGTCGATGTCGCGCACGAGCCCGACGGGGATGCCGAGCACGCGTACCGGCGCGCGCACCTTGAGGCCGGCGCTGTCGCGCGCGTACATGACCAGGGGGCGGCCCCCGTACAGGTTGACGTTCCCCAGGACGATGACGAAGACCGAGAACAGCGCGACGCCGAGCAGGACGAAGAGCCCGATCTTCAACTTGGTGCGGCGCTCGTCCATGCGGTCTCGACTCCTTACGCTACCGGTCCCTGGCCCAGGAAGCGCGCCAGGATTCTATCCGGATCGCCCTCGATCGCAATTCCCTCGGCAGCCGGGCGGCCGAGCCGCGCGTCGACCAGCCGCCCCCCGGTGATGAGCGCCACGCGGGAGGCCGTGCGCAGGATGTTCGGCCGATCGTGCGAGATGAGCACGGTGGTGAGCTTCAGCTCGGCGTGCAGCTGGAGCACCAGGTCGGTCAGCGCGTCGGCCGTGGCGCGATCGAGACCCGTGGTCGGCTCGTCGAGGATCAACCCCTTGGGCTGCAGCGACAGCGCGCGCGCGATCGACACCTTCTTCTGCGCGCCGAAGGGCAGCTCGCTCGGGTAGGCGCGTCGATACGGCGTGACGCCCGCGAGCTCGAGCCAGCGATCGACCTGCCGGAGGACCGCGGCCTCGCTGCCCGTGCGGTGGTAGCGCAGGGGCAGGGCGATGTTCTCCTCGACCGTGAACGAGTCGAAGAGCGTGGGGTGCTGGAACACGTACACGTAGCTCATGCGCACGCGGTGCAGCTCGCGCGGGGTCGCACCCACCATCTCGAAGCCGTCGATGCGCACGCTGCCGGCGTCGGCGCGCTCGAGCCCGAACAGGCAGCGCCCGAGCACGGTCTTGCCCTCGCCGGACTGGCCGACCAGGTACACGAGCTCGCCGTCGGCGATGGAGAGCTCCACGCTGTCGAGCACCAGGTTGTCGCCGTACGCCTTGCGGAGCCCCTGGGCGACGATCATGGGGCGCCCCACAGGCCGCGCTCGAGCAGCGACACCGACAGGTCGGCGACGAATACGAAGAACGAGCTCATGATGACGCCGCGTGTAGCCGCCTGCCCCACCGAGAACGCGCCCTGGCGGCCGGTGCGGAAGCCCTCGATGACGCTGACCAGCGGGATCAGCACGGCGAACGAGAGCAGCTTCAAGCAGAACGAGAGGAAGTGGTAGCCGTAGGTGTAGCGGAAGTTCAGGAACGTGGACGGGTGGATCTCGAACACGATCCAGCCGACCAGCATGCCGGCGGTGATGCCGGTGGCCAACGACACCAGCCCGAGGATCGGCACGGCCACCAGGCTGGCCACCAGCTTGGGCGCCACGATGTACTCGGTGGGATCGGTGTTCGCGAGGCGCAGGGCGTCCATCTGCTCGGTCACGACCATCGAGGCCACCTCCGAGCTGATGGCCGAGCCCACGCGCGCGCTGACCATGAGGCCGGTCAGCAGCGGGATCATCTCGGCGGTCATGACGCGGATGAAGCCAGCGCCCAGCATGGAGAGGTCGGGGATGGCCTTGTTGATCTGCGTGGCGGTCTGGAACACGATGATGACGCCCATGAAGGCGGCGGTGGCGAACAGGAAGATCAGCGAACCGGTCCCGATCGACGACAACTCGGCCAGCAGGCGCTCGGGGTGCCGTCCCACCCCCTTCAGGCTCCTGAGGGTCTCGGCCAGCAGCGCGAGGATGTCGACGGCGGAGCTGACGAGCGAGCCGAGCCATCTCATGCTCCGGCCCTCGCCAGCGCGAACAGGTAGTCGATGACGAACAGGCCCATGGCGGATGTCACCACGGAGCGGTTCACGGCCACGCCCACCTCCCAGGGGTCACGCTCGACCTGCAGCCCGAAGTAGCAGCTGACGACCGAGATGTTCAGGCCGAAGAACACGGCCTTGAGCACCCCTTCGAGCAGGTCGTCGACGGGGTGGGGCAACAGCACCTGTTGCCAGAAGACCCAGGGGTCGAGGTCGAACATGCCCCACGACACGATCGAGCCGCCGATCAGGGCGAACAGGTCGCCGTAGACCGTGAGCACGGCCAGCATGAGCATCATGGCCAGCATGCGCGGGAAGACCAGGAAGCGCACGGGGTCGACCCCCAGCCCGGAGAGCGCCTCGACCTGCTCGGTGATCTTCATGAGGCCGAGCTCGGCTGCATTGAACGAGCCCACCTGGCCCGAGAACATCACGCCGATGAGCACGGGGCCAACCTCGCGCAGCACGGCCACGCCCGAGGCCCAGCCCACCATGCTGGTGGCGCCCATCAGCTCGACCACGGCGCCCGTCTGCAGCACCATCAGGGCCCCCGTGATGACGGCCGTGAGCAGCACGAGCGGCAGCGACTTGACGCCGAAGTGCAGGAGGATGCGGGAGAACTCGCGGCTCTCGAGCCGCAGCGGCACGGCGTAGCGCGCGGCGCGGAAGAAGAGCCAGGTGATGCCGCCCACGTGGGACAGGAGGCCCCTCATGCAGCCTCCGGACGCAGGCGCCCGTCCTCGAGCACCAGGTGGCGGTCGACGCGCCCGCGCACGGCGTCGGGGTCGGGCGAGGCGATCAGCACGGCCGCCCCGGTCTCGTCGCGCCAGGCCGCGATCATCCCGAGCACGCGCTCGGCGGTCAGCGGATCGAGCCCGGCCACGGGGTCGTCGAACAGCGCCAGCTCGGGGAGCTTGACCAGCACGCGGCCGATGGCCAGGCGGCGCTTCATGCCGCCGGAGATCTGGTCGGGGAAGCGATCGTGGGCGCGGCCGAGCCCCAGGGTCTCGAGCGCCGGGTCGACGCGTGCGCGGATGTCCTCGTCGCGCATGCCGATCTTCGTGAGCGAAAACGCCAGGTTGCCGTACACGTCGGTGAAGGCGAAGAGGCCGAGGTTCTGGAACTGCATGCCCAGGCGGTTCCGGAGCGCGCCGATGGCCTCGCGATCGGCATAGGGGGGCGTGACGCCCAGCACCTCGACCCGACCCGACGTGGCCGGCAGCAGGGTGGCCGCCAGCTTCAGCAGGACGGACTTGCCCGAGCCGCTCTGGCCGGTGACGGCCACGAGCTCGCCCGCGTCCACGACGAGATCGAGCCCGTCAAGGACGCGCCGGGCTCCGAAGCTCTTCGAGACGCCGGCGAGCTTGAGCCGCACGTCCCGCGTCGGGGCGCTCATCCACGATCCTCCGGTACAGGGTGGTCGCGCTGGCCGAATCTCCGGATGCCGCGGCCTTCTCGGCGGCCAGGAACCAGGCGTCGTCGACCTTGCGCGACGAGGGGAAGCGCGTCGCGAAGGTCGTGAGGCAGTCGCCGGACAGGTCGGCCCCGTCGGCGCCCCGCTCCAGCGCCCGGCACGCCCGCCACGCCACCGCCTCGTCGTC
>Ga0172371_10012672_pt1 | contig 11075 bp, 9 predicted proteins | sample Lak12m_FD_114543 | JGI IMG/M metagenome (GOLD analysis project Ga0172371, IMG submission 114543) | Freshwater microbial communities from Kabuno Bay, South-Kivu, Congo - kab_022012_12m | ecosystem: Environmental > Aquatic > Freshwater > Lake | place: Democratic Republic of the Congo: South-Kivu... | reverse complement strand
TTCGAGTGTGGTTGGTTCAGTCATAGATGCCTCCCATTCGATCAAATACAACCTGACAGCACGATTTCAAGCGCGACTGCTTGTTAGCGGTCTTCTGCTGGCTTCCCGACATCTCCATCTTGCTTCGTGCTCATTTCATAAGATGCCTGTTCCTCGAATAAACGCAATTGCATGGGTAGACCAATTTGTTCAACGATGTGATCGGGAACGGGCAGCTGTTCCAACAGGCGTGGCTCCACTTTGATCGCGCCGTCGCCATACGTCTTCCCGACCCGGGAGAGATTTGCGGTCGTGTCTGGGTGGCTGAGGATTTTCCAGATTTGCTCAAGACCCATTTGCCCGTTGTTTTTTGGATAGACGCAAAGAAATCCAGTTAGAGGGATCACTTTCGCTGTGTTGCGAATGAACCTTGAATTACGTCTTCCCAAATAGGCAAACAGAAACGGCGGTGGTGTCCGCGATTCCATCTTGTACCAGGGTTTGCGTTGAGAGATCAAGGGCTTGTCAGGCAGACCGAGCTTCTCGCCCGTGCGCAAGTATTGTTGTATTGGCTCTGGATAGCTCTCTATCGTATCCCCCTTGAGCGATAACAACAAGGTGGGCCGGTCTTTTGCTTCCAACATCGCCAGGGTATCGTGAGTGACCTCATCGCCAGCGATATCCCGTGTTCGTCCAATTGCCTTGACCAGATACTCATCGCAAATTCCCAGGCCCGCCGCTTGTCGGGCCGTGAGAAAGAAGAAGTCATTTGCCCCGGTTGCAACACCGCGTCGGACCTGAACAAAATCGCCGAGCAGGTATTTGGGCGTGTGCCCTAATTCCGGCTCCCGCGACAGCCCTGTAGTCACGCCTTCGTGCAGGTCACGTTCAATGAGGAGCAACCCGTTTCCTGGCGCCTTCTCGAACCCCGACTGCACCCACTCTCTAAGCATCACAGCTTCCCGGCTGTGACATCGCCCCCACCAGAACTTTGCTTGCGGCGCTGATCTGCGGATAAAGAAAATAAGCGGATTTGTATCCACCTGTGGGAAGGGAGATGCTTCAGGCGCGAACGTCATAACGGCATCCAGAGCAAAATTCGCGGCAATCCACGACCACAAATCGCGTGCGAATTTCCCTTCACAGGTGTCAGCGGGCATGATGAACGCTAAACGGCCATTCTCCTCTAGCAAAGACAAGGCACGGATCAGAAAGTAGATGTGTAAGCCGGCCCGACCATCAAGGGGTTTCCCGATGGTGCGCACACTTAGTTTTTTGAGCTGCCCCTTTTGGTCTTGTGACAGACGGTGATGTCGGATATACGGCGGGTTAGCGACAATCGCCGAGAGTCGCAGTGCCGGCGTTTGAAAGATGAAGTCACCGATCACAACCGATGCCAGATCATCTTCCCCCAACTTGTTATCTCGGGCTTGCGCCAGTGCGGTCGGGTCAATTTCCATACCAGCCAAAGCGATGCGCATTCCCTTTTCCAAAGCTATCGCTTTCGCGGCGCAAAAGAACGCTCCCGCGCCCACTGCGGGATCGAATAACAGGTCTCCCCCGCCGGCCAGCACATACGCGACCATGGGCTGCGCGATCCAATCAGGGGTCCAGAATTGCCCTTTTTTTCGTAAAAGCTCTCTGGCTTCCTCCGAGGCAGGAAGCCTGGCAGAGTTAGCCTTTGGCATTTGCAAGCTCCCTGAGAATTCCCAACGCTTCATTGCGCAGTGTCATCTTCCCACCGTCGAAATGCACGTAAGGCAAGATGTGACCATTTTTATCTTCGATAAACTGGGCGTTCAACACCGGTTCTTCGGTTGCGTCGCACAACGGATAAGCGTAGTGGTAATATAATTTGTAAATCGTTTTTCTTGTTGTTGCGCCACCGGGAGCCTGAAAAACCTGCTCTGTCGGCGCAATCAGCCCCTTTTCAATCAGTTCTTGTGCTCTGTCGAACGAGATCCCGAACGCCATGTCATAGAAAGCATGCCAGATATGAATAGGTACACTGTTGGTGTTCTGCCATCTTTGCAAAGGCTGGCGATCTTCGTCCTTCAAGATCAGCGTTGGCAACACCGCGTTTTTCTTCAGGCCAGGTTTGCCACCTAATCGTTTTTGTGGCTTCAACTCGGCGCGATAGTCGGGCATGAGCCGCCCTTTCCAAAGGCTATTCTCGCACTCAACCGCCAGAAGAGCTTTTGCTAGCAAGCTCTGAATCTCATGGCTATCTTCGCGCACGAAGGGCAATTGGCTGATACCGCCAATGGTCTCAACCGTTCCTTCTACCATTGTCCGATCGCGCGCATCGAAAACCAATAGATCGGGGCGCTTTATTGAACCTAACCCGGCGGCTTCCAGGCGCTCAAAATATAGCTCAAACTCCCGAACGTCATCGGGCGCGGCCCCGCTGGGACCGTAAGGCATGGCGAAAAACACCTGGCTATCATTCACTGCTTGTATGAGACGTTCCTCGCTCCATACACCCTGCGACCAACGCATAAGGAAATCGCTGCCTCGTAAACGACGTGGGTTCAGGAGAAAATCAAGCCATTCTACAAGGGTATATCCCCTGAGTTCGAGCTCGATATCTTCTGCGCAAACGCTCAGGATTTTTTTCGAAAAGGTGCATTTCGCTCTTCCTTATGACCAAATGCAACCAATGCGGCGGTCTGCGGTTGAAACCCGCCTTCTGAACCTGAAAAGGACCCTTCGGGCCAAACGTTGGATGGCCGAGCCGGTTTTCAGGTTCAGAAGGTAAATCTATGCCGCTATCTTCTCCGCCGCATCCAACACCGCGCGCACGATCTTGTCGTACCCCGTGCAGCGACACAGGTTGCCGGCCAGCCAGTAACGCACTTCGTGTTCGGTTGGGTGCGGATTATGATCCAGCAGCGCCTTGGCCGAGACGAGGAAGCCGGGGGTGCAGACGCCGCATTGCAGCGCGGCATGCTCCAGGAAGCTCTGCTGGAGCGGGTGCAGCCCCTCCGGCCCGGCCAGCCCCTCGACCGTGGTGATCGCCCGGCCCTCGGCTTCGACCGCCAGCACCAGACAGGAGTTCACCAGCACGCCGTCCATGATGACGTTGCATGCGCCGCAGTTGCCGTTGCTGCACCCTTCTTTGACCCCGGTCATACCCAGCGTATCGCGCAAGACTTCCAGGAGCGTCTGGCGCGGCTCGCAGAGGAACTCCACCTCTTCGCCATTGATGTGCGTTCGAACCAGCGTGTCGTTCTTGCGTGATGTCATTTCTCTGCTCCTCCCAAGGCTGCCTGCGCACGTTCGAGCGCGCGATGCAACGCGCGGCGCGTGAGCACGGCCGCCAGGTGCTTACGCTGCGCTACCGTCCCGCGCATGTCGCCGATGGGCCGGGCTGCGGCCTGGGCGATCTCGGCGGCGGCCGCGATGGCGACCGCCGCCTCTTGCACCGGCCGGCCCGCCAACGCAGCGCCGGCTTCCTTCACGTAGAGCGGGGTCGGCGCGACCGCGCCGAGCGCCACCCGCGCCGCGACGATCGTCTCGCCGTGGGCGTCCAGTTGCACCGACGCGCCCGCGCCGGTCACCGCGATGTCCATCTCGTTGCGCGGGATGAAGCGCAGATAGGCCGCGCCGAAGCCCGGCCGGGGCGGCGGCAGATGGAGCGCCGCCAACAGCTCGCCCGGCCCCAACACGGTGCGGCCCGGCCCGGTGCAAAATGCTTCGACCGGGACCTCGCGCCGACCGGCCGGCCCTGCGATCCGCGCGACCGCCGAGTGGACGATCAGCGCCGGGATCGAGTCGGCGGCCGGCGAGGCGTTGCACAGGTTGCCGCCCAGGCTGGCCCGGCCCTGCACCTGCACCCCGCCGATGAGCGAGGCCGCATCTATCAGGCCCGGATAGGCGTGGGCGATCGCGGGGTTGCCGTAGATGCGATAGCACGGCACGGCCGCGCCCAGCCACAGCCCGTCGGCCGGGTCGTAGCATAACTCATTAAGCTCGGGGATGAACTTGATGTCAACGACCAGGGCGACCTTGCGCCGCCCCTCCTTCATCTGCGCCAGCAGATCGGTGCCGCCGGCCAACACGCGGGCCTGGTCGCCCGCCTCGGCCAGCAGCGCCACCGCCTGCTCGGTGCTCTGCGCTCGAACATAATCAAATGCCTGCAAGATTCACCTCCTCGTCCAGGGGTCAGGTGTCAGGTATCAGGTGCTAGGTATTAGGTATTAGGTGTCAGGTGTCCCAACCTTCCAACCTCCAACCTCCATCTTCCAACCTCCAACCTCCAACCTCCAGCCTTCCAACCTCCAACCTCCAACCTCCAGCCTTCCAACCTCCAACCTCTAACCTCCAACCTCTAACCCTCATCTTCCAATCTCCAGCCTCCAACCTGCAGCATCTTGCTTCCAATTTTACCACACCAGCGACAGGCATGTCACGCCGCCGTCGGCTTTGGCGAACTCGGACATCGGGACTGGCAGTACGTCGAAGCCATGCGCGGCCAGCAGCGCGGCGGTGCGCGCATGGCCCGCAGGCAGGATCACGTGACGGCCGATCCCCAGGGAGTTCGCGGCATAGGCTTCATCTGGCGGCACGCGCAACACTTCCAGCCCGGCCAACGGCGGCGGCAGCGGCCAGCCCGCGATGGCCAGCGCGATCCCGTCGCCCAGGCGCGTGACCGCGGTCAGCAGGTGCAAATACGGCTCGACCGCCGCCGCGTAGACCGGCAACCCGGTGTCCGCCAGCGCCACGGCCAATTGGGCGATCCCTGCGGCGTTGGTGCGGCCTGAACGCCCCACGACAACCCGATCGGGCAGGATGAACACGTCGCCGCCTTCCAGCGTGCCGGGCGCGCTGATGCGGCTCATCGGGAAGCGGCCGGCCAGCGCCGCGGCTGCGGCGTCTTCCTCACCGCGGCGGCTCAGCGCGCCGGGCCGGCCGATGATGGCGCGGCCGGCGATGACGACCGCGGGATCCTGCATGAAGCAGCTATCCGGGAAACGCTCATCCGGCGGCAGCGCCTCCACGGTCAGGCCGGCCGCGGCGAGCGCCTGGCAATACTCGGCGTGTTGGCGCTGCGCCAGCGGCACATCAATCTGCGCGCCGGTCGAGCTGAGCGCCGCCGCAAAACTATCCCCCGGCGGCCGGACGAGAGCATGTGTGAATGGCATGTGAGTCTCCGGGCAAATCGGCAAATCAGCGAATGACGAATGACGTTTGGCGCTTCACGGGTCACGCTTCACGGGACACGCCTCACGGCCCAAGCATCTGCCGCAGCACCAGCGCATGCACGACCTGCTCCACCGGCGCGCGGTCGTCGGTGAAGATGGGCGCGCCGGGCGGCGGCGCGGCGGGCGCGGCCCAACCTGCCGCCCGGCGGCCGACTTCCGCCAGCAGCGGCGCATCGAAGGCGGGCAGATTGGCGCGGAAATCGGCCAGGGTGGTGGGCCGCCGCGTTGCAACCACGAGCGTATTGCCCAGCTCGCCATCGTCCGGCAAGTCCACGAGGTACACGCTCGGAAAGACCTGTCCCAGCGTTGCGGCAATGGCGTGCACCAGACTGTAATCGCGATGCGTGCGCCCCACGTTCACGGCCACCACGCCATCTTCGGCCAGCCGCTCCCGCGCCAGCGTAAAAAACTCGACCGTGGTCAAGTGAAACGGGATGTAGGGCGGGCGGTAGGCGTCAACGGCGATGAGGTCGTAAGCGAATGACGAATGACGAATGATGAATGACGAATTGCTAATTTGCTGATTTGCCGATTTGCTGACTTGTAGCCACCACCGCGCATCCGCGGCTACGGCATTCAGGTTCGGCTCGGTCATCGCGAACCAGTCGCGCCCCACCTGGATGATGGCCGGATCTAGCTCGGCGCCATCAATGGCGATCGGGCCGTAGGCTTCGGTGAGCAGCTTGGGGATGGTGCCGGCTGCCAGGCCGCCGATGTAGGCGCGGCGCACGCGCTGGGGGCCGTAGGGCGCGGGGTTGAACGCGGGCGCGATCAGGAAGGTGTCCCACACGCCATCGGCCAGCCCGCCGCCGGGCCGGTAGACCGAGTGGATCCCTTCCCCCTCGTTCAGCCGCAACTGCCGCTCGGTCCCGAAGTCGAGCACCTGGATGTAGTTATGGGCCGATTCGGTCTCGTAGATCAATCCGGCGGTCGGTTTGAGCGGGCCGGTCGGCCGCCAACCCAGGAAGATGACCAGTGCGAGGCCGGCCGCGACGAGCAGCGCACCGCGGCGATAGCCATCGCGCAGCAAGCCGGCCAGGATCACCAGCAGCAGGCTGCCGGCCAACACGGCAAACGTGCGCCGGGTGCCGAGGTTGGGGATCAGCAGCAGCACGGGCAGGAACGCGCCGAGGATGCTGCCCGCGGTCGAGACGGCGTAGAGGCGACCGGCGACCACGCCGCTGCCCGCCACATCCTGGAGCGCCAGCCGCACCGCAAACGGGCTGACGCACCCAAGCAGCGTCACCGGCGCGGCGAAGAGGATCAGCAGCGCGGCCATGCTGCCCCCCAGCAGCCCTGCGTTCAGGTCGGCGATCCCCCGGCTGGCGATGAGCAACACCGGCCGGCTGACCGTCGGGATCAGCCCGACCCCGAACGCGCCGGCGCCGGCCAACCGCAGAAGGGTGAGCAGCCGTGGGGAGCGGTCGGCGATGGCGCCGCCCAGCGCGTAACCGGCCGACAAATAGAGCAAGATCAGCCCGATCAGGCTGGCCCACACGATCAGCGAGTTGCCGAACCAGGGATCGAGCAACCGTGATGCGCTTAGCTCGACGCCGAGGGTCGTGAAGCCAGCCGTGAAAACGAGCAGAAACAGATAGCCGCGATGGACGTTCTGTGGCATAATGCGATTATAGCTGGCAATGCCCAGACTGCCAAGTAGGGGCGGAGTTTCTCCGCCCGATCCGGTCACATAGGAGACCATCACATGGCTGCTCCCATCCCTGGCGACAGCGCGCTCTTCGTCCTGCCATCGCAGCGCGTGCAGGCGGCAATCGTGCCTTGGCGCCGTATCTACGATCCCGAACATTGGCGCATGCTCCCGCCACATATCACCCTGGCCTATCCCTTCGTGCGCGCTGAGGCGTGGCCGGCCGCCCGGTCTGTGCTGATAGCGCGCCTTCGCGCCTTCCGGCCGTTCTGGATCACCCTGGCCGAGCTGAGCGCGTTCGAACAGCCCGGCATCGTGCTTTGGTTCCGACCCGACAATGGCGGCGCGTTGGCCCGCATCGAGACGGCCCTGGCCGAAGCCTTCCCCGCTTACTTTCCGCCCGGCCCCCTCCCGTTCGTGCCGCATCTCACCCTCGGCTTCTTCGATTCGCTCGAAGAACTGGCGCAGGCCAGAGCAGCGATCGCCGCCGCCTGGCAGCCGCTTCGCTTTCGCGTCGCCGCGTTGAGCTATGCCGTGTTGGAGCCAGACGGCGTCTGGCGTGTCCGCGATACGGTGCGTCTGGGCCAGGCGCGGGGTTGAGGCCATGGCCGACGAGCCGCCGCGCGACCGCGCAAACGAAGCTGTCAACCAATCGCCGGCTGTGGCGTCTCGATGCGGTTCCGACAACCACCGCAACCGTCCGGCCTGGCCCTGGTGGCTGCGCGTGTCCTTGATCGCTGCTATCATCGCGGCCCTGGCCGCGCCGTTGATCCTCTGGCGCGGCCAGATTGCCATGATTTTCGCGGATCGCGCCCTGGTGATCGCTGAGATACGCGGCGCGGGCGTGTGGGGGCCGGCGCTGCTGATCGGGTTGTATATCGCGCAGGTCATCGTCGCGCCCATCCCGGGGCAGGTCGTCAACTTCGTCGCCGGCTACATCTATGGCTTCTGGATCGGGTTGGGGTACAGTTGGATCGGCGCCGTGCTCGGCTCGGCGGCGGCGATGGGGCTGGCGCGACTGGCGGGCCGGCCTGTGGTTCAGCGCCTGGTCAGCCCAGTCCTCCTCGATCGGTTGGATCGGCTGGCAGCCGGCCGCGGATTGGGCTTCTTTTTCATCGTCTTTCTCGTCCCCGGTCTCCCGGATGACGTAGGCTGTTTCCTGGCCGGTCTGACTTGCCTGCCGCTGCCTGCCCTCATCGGCGCTGCGGCGTTGGGCCGCATCCCGGGCATCGTTGCGGCCGTTTGGGCCGGCGCATCAGCTGAGCGGATGGGGTGGCCGGGGTGGCTGGCGTTGGCCGGGTTCAGCCTGGCGGCCGCATGGCTCGCCTGGCGTCATGGCGAGCGCATCCAGGCCTGGCTGCTGGACGCCATTTGGCGGCGGCGCTAAGGATTGCATTTTCCGCGGCCTGTGTGGTATGATTGCAATCGTAGTTGTCCATCAGGCAGAGATTCACATTTTACGAGTATCTAACGCATGATTTCTGGAGCCGCCATGAAAGCGGTTGTCATGGCAGGCGGCGAAGGTTCGCGCCTGCGACCACTCACGCTGGAACGCCCCAAACCGATGCTGCCGGTGGTGAACCGCCCGGTCTTGGGCCATATCCTCCACCTCCTGAAGCAACACGGCATCGTAGATGTTGTGATCACCCTCCAATACCTGGCCGCCCAGATCCAGGATTATTTTGGCGATGGCAAAGCCCTGGGTCTGAACATCGAGTATGTTATCGAGGAATCGCCGTTGGGCACGGCGGGCAGCGTGAAGAACGCCCAGCCGCATCTGGACAAGGACAAGCCCTTCCTGGTCATCAGCGGCGACGCGCTGACCGACTTCGACCTGACGCAGTTGGCCGCCTATCACCGGCGGCGCGGTGCGCTCTTGACGATGGCGCTTTATCATGTGCCGGATCCGCTCGAATATGGGATCATTAACGTCCACGAAGACGGCCGGGTCGCGCAATTCCTGGAAAAGCCGAAGTGGGGCGCGGTCACTTCTGACACCGTGAATACCGGCATCTATGTCGTGCAGCCGGAGATCCTGGATCGCATCCCGACCGACCGGCCGGTGGATTGGAGCCAGCACGTCTTTCCACAGATGTTGGCGGCGGGCGAGGAGTTGTATGCCTATATCGCCGACGGCTACTGGTGCGATATCGGCACGTTGGGCGAATACCAACGCGCGAATTTCGACCTGCTCAATGGCGTCCTGCACCTCGGTGAGTTAGGCGAGCATATCGGCGGCGGCATCTGGACGGGCGGCCCGGTGGCGATTGCGCCGGACGCCCAAATCTTCGGCCCGGTTTACCTGGGCGAGGAAGTGCAGATCAAGGCCGGCGTCGAAATCCACGGGCCGGCCGTGATCCGCGATTTCACCGTGTTGGACAATCGTTCGCACGTGCATCGCAGCATCATCTGGCGCAACTGCTATATCGGCGAAGGCGCCGAACTGCGCGGGGCGGTGATCGGCCGCCAGTGCAGCCTCAAGGCGCGCGCCAGTGTGTTCGAAGGCGCGGTGATGGCCGACCGTTCCGTGATTGGCAAAGGCGCAGTGCTTCAGCCGGGGGTTAAGCTGTGGCCCAACAAAGAGGTGGACGCGGGCGCGACCATCACACACAGCATTATCTGGGGCTCGCAGGGGCGGCGCGTGCTGTTTGGCCGCTACGGCGTAACCGGCGTCGTCAATGTTGACTTCACCCCCGATCTGATCGCCCGGTTGGGCGCGGCGTTCGGCTCGATCCTGCCCAAAGGCAGCATCGTCACCATTAATCGTGACCCGCACCGCAGCTCCCGGATGATCAAGCGGGCCGTGGTTGCGGGCCTGCCGTCGGCCGGCAACAACGTCCTCGACCTGCGCACCGTGCCGATTCCGGTGGCGCGCTACTACACGCGCACGCGTAACGCGGCCGGGGGCGTCCATGTGCGGCTCTCCCCCTACGACCCGCGTGTGGTAGATGTGCGCTTCTTCGACCGCACCGGGCTGAACCTGCGGCGCGAACAGGAGCGGGCTGTCGAACGCGTCTTTTTCCGAGAGGATTATCGCCGGGCGTATATGGAGGATATCGGCAACATTGATTACGCCGCCGATGTCGTAGACACCTACACTCAAGGATATCTCAGCGCCTTGGACGTGTCGGTCATTTGGAACGCCCATACGAAAATCGTTGTGGACTACGCCCATGCGCCCGCGGCCGACGTGCTGCCGCAACTGCTGGATCGGCTCAACGTTGAGGTTGTGCCGCTAAACGCGCGGATTGACGCCAACAAGGTCGCCATTTCCCAGGAGGAATTCCGGATCGAGCGCGCGCAACTCGCGACGATCACCGGCGCGTTGCACGACGTGTGTCTGGGCGTCCGGCTCGATGTGGGCGGCGAAAAGATGTTCGTTGTGGATGAGACCGGCGCCATGCTGCCGGATCCGCTGGCGTGCGCCGTGCTGGCGGCGCTCGTATTCCAGACCTATCCCAACAGTACGATCGTGGTTCCGGCCGATCAGTCGCTTGTCTTTGAACGCTTGGCGCAGCAATATGGCGGCAATGTGCGTCGCTGTCCGGTAGACGCGCAGGCGCTCATGGAGGCAGCCAGCGTCGACGATGTGGTGATGGCGGGCGATGGCACAGGCAACTTTGTCTTCCCAGCCCTACACCCGGCCATAGATGGGCTGATTGCGACCGGCAAGCTCATCGAGCTGCTGGCGAAGCAACGGACGCAACTTTCACAGGTCGTGGCAACCCTTCCGCCATTCCACACCGCATCCAGTGAGGTCCTGGGCGCATGGGAGGCTAAGGGCCGGGTCATGCGTTGCCTGCTGGAACAATTCGCCAAGTTCCGCATCGAAACGCTGGATGGCCTGAAGATCTACTTGTCGGAAGGGTCATGGGTGTTGATCCGGCCCGACGCAGATCAACCGGTCTTTCATATCACGGCCGAAGCGGGGTCGTTGGTCGCGGCGCAGGAGATCGTCGCCGACTACGGCGGCCTCGTGCGCGAGTTGGCGCAGGGCGAGCCGGCGGCAGACGATCAAAACCGGCCGGGCTTTCGGTTGGTGCCGTCGCGCTGACATGGGGTGAAAATTAAATTTTGAGGTTAAAGATGGCAATTACATTCGGTACGGATGGTTGGCGGGCTGTCATCAGTGATGACTTCACCTTCGCCAATGTGCGGTTGGTGGCTCAAGCGATTGCAGAGGCGATCCGGGAAACTGTCGGGGATGCGAACGCGCCGCAGGTTGTGGTCGGCTTCGACACGCG
>Ga0172371_10012670_pt1 | contig 11076 bp, 7 predicted proteins | sample Lak12m_FD_114543 | JGI IMG/M metagenome (GOLD analysis project Ga0172371, IMG submission 114543) | Freshwater microbial communities from Kabuno Bay, South-Kivu, Congo - kab_022012_12m | ecosystem: Environmental > Aquatic > Freshwater > Lake | place: Democratic Republic of the Congo: South-Kivu... | reverse complement strand
TAAGAACAGGGTAAACCTTATCCTCATCTATGAAAAAGAAAGGGATTTTAAAGTAGGGCTGGAAGGATATTATACTGACAGGCAGTTACTGAATAACGGAACGTATGCCCCGTCCTTTTGGGACTTTGGCGCAATGGCTGAAAAAACATTTGGAAAAGTCTCCATTTTTGTCAACCTGGAAAACCTGACTGATACAAGACAGAGCAGGTTTAAAAGCGTTGTGAATGGAGATCACAGCAACCCAACATTTGACGATATTTGGGCATCGCATCCTGAAGGTATTGTATTCAGTGGCGGACTGAAATTAAAACTGTAATTTCACTGCTTAATATTTTTGAAATGAACTGATTTATGAATATAAGGTTGCTCATTACTGCCGGGATAATTATATTAATTCCTGCTATTGGTTTTGCACAGGTTGCCGGTTGTCCCGATCCGCTCGCAACTAATTACAATGCCAATGCCACTGTTAATGATGGTTCATGCGTGTATCCTGTTACCAATTACAGTCCTGTTCTTATTGCCAACCTTGATGCGGCATTAAATGAATCTTCCGGGCTTGCATATATCAATGGTCAGTTGTGGTCGCATAACGACAGTGGTAATCCAAATGAAATTTACCGTGTAAATCCTGCAAATGCAACGGTGGTGAGAACTGTGGTCATTGAAAATGCCGTTAACCTCGATTGGGAAAGCATGACACAAAATGAGGAATATTTATTTGTCGGTGATTTCGGAAATAATAACGGAGACCGCACCAATCTTAACATCCTGAAAATTTCAATGGATGACATTACCAACGCTGTAAATGATACAGTGCAGGCAGAAATTATTTATTTCAGCTATTCAGATCAGACTTCTTATGTTCCGGCTACCAATAATAACAACTATGATTGTGAAGCTTTCTTTTATGCAGATGATTCGCTTCACCTGTTCAGTAAAAACTGGGCGAACCTTAAAACAAAACATTATGTATTGCCCGCAGAAACCGGAACATATATTGCTCAACTGACTGACAGTTTTAATATTGATGGCTTGATAACAGATGCTGCAATAAATGATTCGGGAAACATTGTTTTGTTGGGTTATAAAAACAACGGAGGCAATCTCTACACCTGTTTTGCCTGGCTGATGTATGATTACCCGAATAATTATCACTGTTTCGGGGGAAACAAAAGAAGAATTGAACTGGGCAGCGCGCTTACACTCGGGCAAACAGAAGGAATAACTTTATTAAATGACAATACCGGTTATATCTCATCTGAACAAATAATAGCAGGAATAATCACCTTCCCTCCAAAGTTGCACGCTTTTAATATTGATCAGTATGTTTCGGATATTATAACAGATGCAAACCCTGTAAATATAGAGGCAGCAGGTGTTACGGTTTATCCGAACCGGTTTACTGAAAGTCTTACCATTGCAAATAACAATCAGTCCGCTTCAACTGCTTATGAATTGTCAGATGCTTCCGGGAAGGTAATTCTTAAAGGAACATTACCATCAGGAATAACGGTACTTGACACCAGGAAACTTGCATCGGGAATTTATTTCTTCACTTCCAATGGCGGTTCGGTAAAACTGCTGAAATAGAAATAAGTTTGACAAACTTTTAAAGTTTGTCAAACCTTTTCATTAACTAAATTCGCACGCTTTTAAATTGTCAGATTAATATGAACGTTCATTTTATAGCTATAGGCGGAAGCGCCATGCACAACCTGGCTCTTGCCATGCACAAGAAAGGTTATCATGTTACCGGCTCAGATGATGAAGTGTTTGAGCCTTCAAAAACACGCCTTAAAAATGCCGGCATCTTACCGGAAGCGGAAGGCTGGTTTCCCGAAAAACTGAACAGGAATATGGATGCCATCATTCTCGGTATGCATGCCCGTGCTGACAATCCTGAATTATTAAAAGCAAAAGAACTGGGGCTGAAAATCTTTTCTTATCCCGAATATATTTACGAAGAAACAAAGAATAAAACCCGCATTGTTGTGGGTGGCAGTCATGGAAAAACCACCATCACCGCCATGATTTTGCATGTGCTGAATTTTCATAAGATTAATTGCGATTACATGGTGGGCGCGCAGTTAGCGGGTTTTGACACGATGGTAAAACTTTCAAAAGATGCAAGGATTGCAGTGATTGAAGGAGATGAATACCTCAGTTCACCTATTGACCGCAGACCAAAGTTCCACCTGTATAAGCCTGATATTGCCATTCTCAGCGGCATTGCCTGGGACCATATCAATGTGTTTCCAACCTTTGATAATTATGTGGAACAGTTCCGCATTTTCGTTAATTTAATTTCTGAAAATGGTGTTCTGGTTTATTGTGAAGATGATGCAGAAGTGAAGAGGGTGGCGGAAGAAACAACCAACAACATAAAGAAGATACCCTACTCCGTTCCTGAGCATAGAATTGAAAATGGGATTACATACATCCAGCCCCCCCACCCCCCGAAGGGGGGATTCCCCAACCCACAATCCGTTGGAGTGCATGTGGGAGAGCAATCACCCCCCTTCGGGGGGCAGGGGGGCTTTGCCCTTGCTGTTTTCGGAAATCACAACCTGATGAACCTGAACGGTGCGCGTTTGGTATGCAACCAAATAGGTATTACGGATGATATGTTTTATGCCGCCATACAAACATTCAAAGGCGCATCTAACCGCCTGGAACTGCTTTTCAAAAACGAACACACTACTGTTTTTCGTGATTTTGCTCACTCACCTTCCAAACTAAAAGCCACAACAGCCGCAGTAAAAGAGCAGTATCCGAACCGCAGGTTAATTGCCTGTATGGAGCTTCACACTTTCAGCAGCCTGAATGAAAATTTCCTTGCCGAATACAAAGGCGCAATGGACAAAGCGGATATTGCTATTGTATATTATAACCCGCATACCATTGAACACAAAAAATTAAAACCCATCACAACCGAACAGGTGAAAGATGCCTTTGCAAGAAATGATTTGCAGGTGTTCACCAATTCGCAGGAACTCATGAACACATTGAAAACATTGAATTTTCACAATACCAATCTTCTGCTGATGAGTTCGGGTAATTATGATGGTGTGGATGTGAAGAATATAGCTGCTATCTTTGACCTTAAATAAATAAATCTTATGAAAAAATCCCTTCTTATTATCGGAATTGTATTAGCCCTTCTTATTGGCGCTGCCATTGTTCTTCCCTTTATCTACAAAGACAAAATTGTCCAGCTTGTAAAAGACGAAGCCAACAAAAATATTAACGCCAAAATCAATTTTGGTGATTTCGGCTTGTCGCTTATTTCTTCATTCCCTGATTTCCGTATCAGCATGGAAGACCTTTCCGTTGCCGGTATCAACGAGTTTGAAGGCGACACACTTGCTTACATCAAAGAGTTAAATCTTGATGTGGACATCATGAGTGTTATCAAAGGGAAAGAGATTGGTATCAATGCCATTATTCTTGATGCACCGAAAATTAATGCGCACGTTCTGAAAGATGGAAAAGCCAACTGGGACATTGCCAAGCCTTCTGAAGATACAACAAAAGCTGAACCTTCCGAGCCTTCAAACTTTTCAATGAAACTGAAAAAACTTAAAATCACTGACGGAGATATTATTTACAATGATGAACAGGGTGGCATCTTAACTTCACTTAAAGATTTTGACATGACTTTGAAAGGAGACATGACACAGGACCACACTTCGCTGAATACAGAAGCATCCATTGCCGCTTTTGATGTAAAGATGGACAATGTGAAATACCTGAGCAAAGCCAATGTGGAATTGAAAGCTGTTATTGATGCTGATTTAAAAAACTCACGCTACACGTTTACTGAAAATGAATTACGTCTCAACAATCTCTTTCTTGGTTTTGATGGCTGGGTGGCGATACCTGATGAAAACATGGACATGGACATAAAATTCGATGCGAAGAAAACAGATTTTAAAAATATTCTTTCTCTTATTCCTGCTGTATATTCAAAAGACTTTGAAAGCGTGAAAACAGAAGGAAAGCTTGCATTGAATGGTTTTGCAAAAGGTCGATACAACGAGAAAATGCTTCCTGCATTTGGATTGAAAATACTGGTGGAGAATGCAATGTTTAAATATCCTGACCTGCCCAAACAGGTTGACAATATCAATATTGATGTGAAGATTGATAATCCCGGAATTGATGCAGATAAAACGGTGATTGATATCAGCAGGTTTAAATTCTCCATTGCGGAAAATCCTGTGGATATGAAGTTTTTGATTAAGACTCCTGTTTCTGATCCTGACATTGATGGGAAGATTGCCGGCAAAATTGATTTAAGCAGTCTGAAAGATGTGATGCCGATGGATGAAGGCGCTGAATTGAACGGTAAAATTATTGCCGACATTTTGTTGAAAGGAAAAAAATCCTCCATTGATAAAGGGCGTTACAGCGAGTTTGATGCCAAAGGCGAGTTCATTGCAATGGACATGAAATACGCTGCAAAAGATTTACCCCAATCGGTTGACATTAAATATGCGCAACTTAAATTCTCTCCTGCCTTTGTTGAGTTGGCTTCCTTTGATTCCAAAATCGGGAAGAGTGATTTCAAGGCAAACGGAAAGATTGAAAACTTCCTCGATTATGCATTTTCTGAAAATGGTTTACTGAAAGGAAATTTCAACCTCACTTCCAACGCAATTGACTTAAATGAGTTTATGGGTGGTGAAGAAGAAACAACCGCTGCTACACCTGATACATCTTCACTTGCTGTGATTGATGTGCCTGCCAATATTGACTTTACGCTTACATCCGCTATCGGAAAATTGCTTTACGACAATATTGAAATGAGCAATGTGAAAGGTAAGATCATCATAAAAGACAAGAAAGTTGCTTTGAATAATTTAGATATGAACCTGATGGATGGCAGCATGAATCTGAGCGGTAGTTATGATGTGAACAACATTAAGAAACCTTTGGTGGACTTTGATATTGCCGTCAATAATTTTGACATCACTAAAACATTTAACACATTCAACACTGTGCAAACACTTGCCCCGGTGGGGAAATACACAAAAGGAAAGTTTTCTTCATCTCTTAAATTTGTTACACAACTTGATGAAAAAATGGAACCTGTTCTTAATACTTTGACTGGCGGAGGAAAACTTAGCACCGGCAAAGTTACATTGGAAGGATTTGAACCTGTTAATAAAGTTGCCGATGCGCTGAAAATGGACAAGCTGAAGAAGCAGGAACTGAGCAACCTCAACTTGTCTTATAAATTTGTAAACGGACGTGTGCAGGTAGAACCTTTTGATATTACTTATGCAGGTTACAAAACAAAGATTGGCGGCAGCACCGGTTTTGACCAGACCATTGATTACGTGATGAACTTTGAAATTCCACGTTCAGAGTTTGGCGGACAAGCCAATGCAGTTCTCGATAACTTGGTTTCACAGGCTAACGCAAAGGGTGCCGGTGTGAACATAGGCGAAAAAATAAACGTGAACGTTTTAATTGGCGGAACAGTTACTAATCCTACAGTGAAAACAGGGTTGAAAGATGCCGCTAATGATGTAATGGATGATTTGAAAAAGCGTGCAGAAGAAGAGTTGCAAAAACAAAAAGAAGAACTGGAACGCAAAGCACGTGAAGAAGCAGATAAACTGAAAAACCAGGCAGAACAAAAAGCAAAAGAGGAAGCTGACAAACTGAAACAAGAAGCGGAGAAAAAGAAAAAAGAGTTGGAAGAAAAAGCCCGCCTGGAAGCAGAAAAGAAAAAGAAAGAAGCAGAGAAAAAAGCAAAAGAAGAGGCAGAGAAGAAGTTGAAAGGGTTGTTTAAATAAGACAGTTTAATGGTTAAAGTTCAATGGTTAAAGTCCGTGCATCTTCGTGGCTTTGCGTCTTTGCGAGATTTTGTATTTGTTTATCTTCTCCTATCCTGTCTTAATTCTTACGCACAAGAGATCACTCCCTGCGAACTTCCTGACAATAAGAAAGCACAGAAGATTTATGAGGAAGCAATGACTGAAAAGAAGCCTTCTGTGCGCAGGCAATTGTTGGAACAGGTGATTGAAATGGAGCCTGAGCATTACCAGGCGCGTTACCAGTTTGCTTATGAAAATATAAAACTTGCGGAGCGTGATCCCCGCGCCAGCTATGGTTTTGCGGCAAAACATCTTGAACAGGTAATTAAAGAATGTCCAAACTATCATCCGTATCCTTATTATTATCTCGGTCAACTTGCGATGGGAAAAAAGGAATATGAGAAGGCATTAGAATATTTTAACAAATTCCTGAAATTAGAATATGCCAACGTAAGCGATTACCCGAAAGATTATGAAAAAAGATTTGATGAAATAACAGAATTGAAAAAGGACGCGGAGTTTTATGCAAACGTTTACAAAAATCCTGTTCCTTTTGAGCCCAAAGTAGTGGATGGCATTTCTACAAAAGCAAATGAATATCTTGGTATTATTTCACCTGACAATGAACTGGCACTTTATATCCGCAACTTTGAGAAACTGAAGAAAGGCGACCTCACTCCAAAATTAGTGGAAGAGTTTACTGTAAGCCATATTACGTCTAACGGTTATGATGATGGCGAACCGATGCCGCCTCCATTTAATTTAACAGAGAATGTAGGCGGAGCAAGCATTTCACTGAACAACAAAAAACTTTATCTGACCATTTGCAAGACTGATATGGAGGGTTATAAAAACTGTGATATTTATACATCCGAATTGGTGAATGGTGAATGGACAGAGCCGATAAGTGTGGGTGATAGTGTGAACCGGAAAAATTCTTTTGAAGGTCAGCCCACGGTTTCAGCGGATGGAAAGACAATGTATTTTGTAAGCATACGTGAGGATGAGATTGGGTCCATAGATAATATGGATATTTATAAATCGGAACTACAGCCTAATGGAAAATGGGGAAAAGCAAAAAATCTTGGACTGAAGATAAATACAAAAGGAAACGAAAAATCACCTTTTATTCATTCCGACAGTCATACGCTTTATTTTTCTTCTGATGGTTTAAAAGGTATAGGAGGTTTTGATATTTTTTATGCAAGACAGGATAGCACTGGCGGGTTTCAAACGCCTGTGAATATAGGTTATCCCATCAACAGCGAACATGATGACGTAGGCTTTTTTGTTAGCACGGATGGTAAAACTGCTTTCTTTTCAAGCAACGAACTTAAAGAAGGAATAGGAGGGTGGGATTTATATTCTTTCCAGCTATACAAAGAAGCACGTCCTGAAATGATGCGCCTTGTTAAAGGCGAACTGAAAGATGATAAAAATGATCCTGTTACTGATGCTCATATTGAGTTAAAGAATATCCAGACAAAAGAAATTCATGAAATTGACGTGGATACTGTATCTGGTGAATATGTGGCGGTGATGAATTTAAACTCTGACTATATCATGACGGTGAAAAGTGAAGATGTAGCGTTCACTTCAGAGTTTATTGCTAAGGAAGACACCGTTGCAGGTGCTGTAAAAAAAGTAGATTTTGAAGTGCAGAAAATAGAGGTGGGGCTGATTACAAAAATCAACAATATAAATTTTGAAACTAATTCTTATGCTTTAGACGAAGCTTCAAAGAAAGTCCTGGACGAGTTTCTTGAATTTTTAAATGACCATCCGCAAATTAAAGTCGCTATTCACGGGCACACGGACGACATAGGCAATGACGCTGATAACATGACGCTTTCAGATAACCGCGCACATTCGGTTTATAATTATTTAATTGAAAAAGGAACAGAAAAAAACCGACTGAGTTATAAAGGTTTTGGTGAAACCAAATTTCTTGTTCCTAATATTTCTGATATTACCCGCGCAAAGAACAGGAGAACGGAATTTGTGATTTTGGAGAAATAAAATCACCGCAAAGTCGCAAATAACGCAAAGGTTTTGTCACTTCGAGCGAGTTAAAATTTCTCTGCGTCCTTTGCGTCTTTGCGGTAACACTTGCATCACGCTTTGTTTTCAAGCATACTCAGGTAGCTGTTAAACCGCGACATGCTTATTTCCCCTGCTTCTACTGCCGCCTTTACAGCACACCCGGGTTCGCTGACATGTTTGCAGTTATAATATTTACATGCAGAAAGGCGGCTAAGCATCTCTGGAAAATAATGGGCAAGGTCTTTATCCTCAAAGCCTGTAAGCCCGAATTCTTTTATTCCGGGTGTGTCAATCACGAATCCGCCAAATTCCAGTTCAAACATTTCAGCAAAAGTAGTAGTGTGTTTCCCTTTCAGGTGAACAGATGAAATCTCACCAATCTTTAAATTCAGGTTAGGATCAAGTGCATTGATCAGCGTTGATTTCCCTGTTCCAGAATGTCCTGCAATAAGGTTTATTTTTCCTTTCATTTCCTCTTTCAGCAGTTCAAGATTTATCTGCTCAGTTGCAGACACAGCAATGCTTTTATATCCGATCTTCCTGTAAACTTCCATCAGCTCATTCATAGTTTTTATCTCCTCATCATTCAATAAATCAATTTTATTAAACACCACCATGCCATGAATAAGAAACGCTTCAGCATTACACAGAAAACGGTCAATAAAACCTGTGCTGGTTCTTGGTTCTGCAAGTGTTGCAATCACGATGGCAAGGTCAATATTGGCGGCAATCACATGGGTTTGCTTGCTCAGGTTAATAGACTTGCGTACAATGTAGTTTTTCCGGTCAAGAATTTCCTGTATCACTGCATCGCCTGAGTCGGATATTTCAATTCTTACCCTGTCTCCAACAGCAACCGGGTTGGTGCTTTTACTTCCATGAAGGCGTATGTTTCCGCGAAGGCGACATTCTAATTTCCGCTTATCATCTGTTAATGCAGTGAACCAGCTTCCGGTTGATTTGGTGATTAATGCTTCCATTTTTATTAACCGCAAAGGTCGCAAAGAAAATTACGCAAAGAACGCAAAGTGAATTTTTCTCTGTGTACCTCTGTGTATTTTCCGTGTTCTCTGTGTTAAAACCTTTTTGCTGTTATCTTTGTCCCTTTATGTCAGTAAAAGTTTCTCATATCACGAAGAACTACGGTCAGCAAAAGGCGTTGGATGATGTTTCCTTTGAGTTGAAGAGTGGCGAGATAGTCGGTTTCCTTGGTCCCAACGGAGCGGGAAAATCAACGATGATGAAAATACTCACCTGTTACATTCCGCAAACATCAGGCAAAGCAGAAGTATGCGGTTTTGATGTAACTGAAAATCCTGTTGAAGTGAGGCAAAACATTGGTTATCTTCCGGAAAACAACCCGCTCTATCTTGATATGTATGTCAGAGAATACCTTGAGTTTGTTGCAAGTATTTTCAAACTGAAAAACAAGAAAGAAAGGGTGAATAAAATGATTGATATAACCGGACTTTCACCGGAGAAACATAAACTGATAGGAGCTTTATCAAAGGGCTATCGTCAGCGGGTAGGAATAGCGCAGGCGCTGATTCATAATCCTCCTGTTCTCATCTTAGATGAACCTACTTCAGGTCTTGACCCTAATCAATTGATAGAGATACGCCAACTGATTAAGAATATTGGGAATGAAAAAACAGTATTGTTTTCCAGCCACATTATGCAGGAAGTGGAAGCCATCAGTGACAGGGTGATCATTATCAATAAAGGAAAAATAGTTGCCGACAGCAAAGCTGCTGAAATTCATAATGTCATTGCCGCGCAACAAGTGATTACAGTAGAGTTTGATAAACAGGTTGATGAAAAATTACTGAGAAAAATACCCGGGGTGGAAAAAGTGATTGCAGAAAATGAAAATACCTGGAAACTCTATTCTTCTTCTCACAACGACCTTCGTGCAACCGTTTCACAATTTGCACAACAACAACAATTGCTTGTTCTCACGCTTCAGAAAGAAGAACAGAAGCTGGAGAATATTTTCAGGGAGCTGACACAATAAGTTTTCGCTTAAAAGTTATTTTGCATATACTGTAACTCATGACTGTTTGTGGTTTTCGGGCTTCCGAATATCATCCCTGGAACTAAGATAATATTCTCCGCCATACCGGCAGTATGCTGTTTGTCGAGTATTCAAAACCTATTTTTTCATTTCAGTGTAAAACCTTGTACTATGAAAAAAAACTTTTCTGATTTTTTTGGAGCTGCACTTTCCTATATGGATAGTATATTATCTAAAATGTTGCTATACTTATTACTTGCCTTTACACTGATACTTTTATGGCAGGTTTTCCAGTTCTGACAACTGGGAGGATAAAGGATATAGGGGATATAAGGGTATATGGTATATGGGTATTTAAAAAAAATATACCTTTACGCGGTATAAAAATATTTACCCTAATAAATCATTACTCTCCATGAAAAAAATCTACTTCTTTTTTGTTTTTATGTTCTTTGTTTCGATTGCTGTTCCTTCGTTTGCGCAGTTAGACTGTTCTGACGGCAGGTATTACAACCGTGATTATTTCACACAATGGGACAGTACAGAAAACATTTTGTTTGGCTCAGGACCGGCAGTTGGTAACGGACAAACTCAAAATCTTCACATGACAGTTTTTGAGCCTCAGGGCGACCAGTTAGCCAAACGTCCTTTGGTAATTCTTACTTTCGGTGGGAGTTTTGTTACCGGTCAGCGCTCTGATATTTATGCTTTGTGCCTTGAGTTTGTGAGAATGGGCTATGTGGCTGCCGCCACTGATTACCGCGTAGGTTTTTTTATGCCAAGCGAGGTAACCACAACACAAGCGGTTGTGCGCGGAATGCACGATATGAAAGCTGCTGTAAGATACTTCTATAAAGACGCTCAAACTGTTGACCAGTTTAAAATTGATACCAACTACATTATTGTGGGCGGTGTTTCTGCCGGAGCTATATGCGCCCTTCATACTGCATACCTGAACGACAACAATGAAATTCCGTCTTATCTCGCTAACGATACTGCCGGGATGGGCGGTGTGGAAGGACTAAGCGGCAATCCCGGTTATTCTTCTAAAGTAGCCGGTGTTATTGATTTCAGCGGAACGCTTGGCGATACAGCCTGGATTAAACCCGGTGATGCACCTATTGTTGGGCTTCATGACCTGGCTGACAATACCGTACCTTTCGGAACAGGACCTATCAATGCAGGCGGATT
>Ga0172371_10012669_pt1 | contig 11076 bp, 8 predicted proteins | sample Lak12m_FD_114543 | JGI IMG/M metagenome (GOLD analysis project Ga0172371, IMG submission 114543) | Freshwater microbial communities from Kabuno Bay, South-Kivu, Congo - kab_022012_12m | ecosystem: Environmental > Aquatic > Freshwater > Lake | place: Democratic Republic of the Congo: South-Kivu... | reverse complement strand
CCGGAGAAAGCTCTAGCCACCGTGCGGACGCTGTGTGTCGAGCGCATTCCGAAGAAGTTCCGTCTCGACCCGATGCGTGACATTCAGGTACTGACCCCGATGCACAAAGGCGTATGCGGCTCGGAGAACCTGAACCGCGAGCTGGCGGCGGCGTTGAATCCGACAGGGCCGCACGTACAGCGGTTTGGTCGGATGTTGCGTGTCGGCGACCGCGTGATGCAGACGTGCAACGACTACGACAAAGATGTTTTCAATGGCGACCTCGGCATCGTGAAACGGATTGACCTCGTGGATCAACAGTTGATCGCGGAAATGGACGAGCGCGAAGTGGCGTATGATTTCGAGGAGTTGGACGAATTGTTGCCCGCCTACGCAATCAGCGTCCACAAGTCGCAGGGCAACGAGTACCCGTGTGTGGTCGTGCCGGTCTTGACGCAGCACTTTATCCTGCTCCAACGGAACCTGCTTTACACCGCTATTACTCGTGGACGGAAGCTGGTAATCCTAGTCGGCTCAAAGAAGGCGCTGGCCATCGCCATCCGCAACAATCGCACCTCGTCGCGGCACAGTCGGTTGCGGGAGAGGCTCTGCGCAAATTCCGATTGACTTGTAAGCCGTCTGCTTGCATCATGCGTTACGTTTCAATCGGTTGAGGAAGAGAATTTCAGCCATGCCAAAACTCCATATTCTATCAGGTGTTCTCGAAGGTAAAGTGTACGACTTGGTCGAGGAGCGTGTGACCATTGGCCGCGCGATGGACAACATGATCCGCTTGGAAGACGGAACCGTCTCCCATCACCATGCCATGCTGGTTCTGGAGGGCATGGATTACAAACTGCGCGACCTCAACTCCACCAACGGCACCCGCGTCAATGGGATGCGCATCGTCGAAACCCGCATCAGTCACGGCGACCAAATCCGCCTTGGCTCCGTGGAAATGCGCTACGAAGGCGACGCCAAGAAAGCCAGCCAGCCATTGCCCCCCTCGCAAACCGGCGTGGACCTCGCCGATATCGGCCAGCGCCCCGCCGCGCCGCAGACTTTCAGTTCCGTCTCGCCATTCGGTCGCAAGAAGAAGACTGGACCCGGGATCTGGCTGTGGATCGTTATCGGCCTTGGCATTGCTGCCGCGGCAGCGGTTGTAGTCGTCTGGTACCTGCTTACGAGGCTGAAGACGGGCTAGCCAGCCAGCGCGCCACGTCCTTCGCCCAGTACGTCAGGATAATATCCGCGCCTGCCCGTCGGAAGGCCGTCATCATCTCCAGCACCACGGCCTTTTCATCAAGCCAGCCGTTGGCTGCTGCCGCCTTGACCATCGCGTACTCCCCGCTCACGTCATAGACAGCCACCGGATAGCCGAACTTCTCCTTCACGCGTCGCACCAAGTCCAAGTACGCCAACGCCGGTTTCACCATCACAATGTCAGCGCCCTCCGCAATATCCAACGCCACCTCGCGCAAGGCCTCGTTCGCGTTGGCGCAGTCCATTTGGTACGCGCGGCGGTCGCCGAAACGCGGCGCGCTCTCCGCCGCCTCGCGGAACGGCCCGTAAAATGCCGACGCAAACTTCGCCGCGTAACTCATGATCGGCGTCTCTGTGTGCCCCGCGCGGTCGAGCGCCGCGCGAATGGCCGCCACTCGACCATCCATCATGTCGCTTGGCGCGACAACGTCTGCCCCTGCATCGGCGTACGCCACCGCCGCCTTCGCCAACAAGGGCAGTGTCGCGTCGTTGTCCACGCGCCCGTTGCGCACGATGCCGCAATGTCCGTGGCTCATGTACTCGCACAAACACACATCGGCGATTACCAGAAGCCCCGGCGCCTCCTTCTTCAACGCCCGCACCGCCTTCGGCACGATGCCACATGCGCCGGAAGCGCGTTCATCCTTCTTGTCGGGGATGCCGAACAGGATCACGGCGGGCACGCCGCCGGCAAATGCCTCAGCGGCTTCCTTCACCAGTTCGTCCACGGAAAGTTGAAACTGTCCGGGCATCGAACCGATTGGACGCCGTAGCCGGCGACCCTCCCGCACAAACAACGGAAGCACTAGATGATGCACGGACACTTCCGTCTCGCGCACCAACGCTCGCAGCGCGGCGCTCTGACGGAGCCGACGGGGACGATACGCGGGAAAGTTCATTTGCAGCGGATACTAAAGCCGAATCACCCGGCGCGCAAGCGATTCCGCCGATCCGCGTTTCTCCGCCGGAACAAATCCGGAACTTGTGCTATACTGCCGCCATGCCAAACGGCACGCCACAAGTCCTTTCCGTCAGCGAACTGACACGTCGCATCAAAACGCTGCTTGAAGATGCCTGCCCAGCCGTCTGGGTCGAAGGCGAAATCTCCAATTTTGCCCTCGCCGGGTCAGGGCATTGTTACTTCACGCTCAAGGACGCCAACGCCGCGCTCTCGGTCGTCTTGTTCCGCAACGTTGCCGGCAAGCTCGGCTTCAAGCTTGCCGACGGCTTACAGGTGCTCGCGTTCGGACAGGTCAGCGTCTATGAAAAGCGCGGCCAATACCAGCTCATCGCGACCCAGTTGATGCCGAAGGGACTCGGCGCGCTCCAGCTCGCATTCGAACAACTCAAGCAGAAGCTGGCAAAGGAAGGTCTGTTCGACGCCGATCGCAAGAAACCGATTCCCGCCCTGCCCCGCCGCATCGGCCTCGTCACGTCGCCAAGTGGCGCGGCCATCCATGATTTCCTCAAGATCATCGGGCGGCGGTTTCCAAACCTGCACATCATCATCGCGCCGGTCCGCGTCCAAGGCGAAGGCGCCGCGGAGGAAATCGCCGCTGCGGTGGACCAGTTCAACGCGCTCGATCTGGTGGACGTCGTCATCGTCACGCGCGGCGGCGGTTCGCTGGAGGATTTGTGGGCGTTCAACGAGGAAGTCGTGGCTCGAGCGATTGCCCGGTCGCGGCTGCCGACCATCTCGGCAGTCGGACACGAAATAGATTTCACCATTGCCGATTTCGTTGCCGACCTCCGCGCGCCCACGCCGAGCGCGGCGGCGGAACTCGTCGTGCGGGCAAAGGATGACCTTCTGGCGTCGTTGGCGCAATATCAGAAACGGCTCGATAAGGACTTGCGTTACCGGCTCACCGAAGCGCGACGGCGCCTAGCTGCCTGTGTCCTGCGCCAGCCGGTTGAACTGGTGCGGCAGTATCAGCAGCAGGTGGACGACCTCGCGCATCGTTTGCGCCGCGCGACAGCCACGACGTTTCAGCAACGTCGCGCGCGGCTCGCGCAGGCGCAGACGCGGCTGGAGTTGCTCAGCCCGAAGGCGACACTCCAGCGCGGCTACAGCATCACACGGCTGGCGGATGGGAGAATCGTTAAAACCGTCAAAACCGTTAAAAGAGGCGACAATATCCGCACGCTGGTCGCAAATGGCGAGTTCGAGTCGCGCGTCAGTTCCTGACGCCGTAATACGCGTCGTTCCAGCGCAGCTCTTGCTTGATCTTTGCAACATCGGCATCCGCGCCGATGCAAACACACTCGATGCCCACGATCTCGGCGAACATCTCCAAGTGTTTCGCGGTGATCGCCTGCGAGAAACCCGTGTGGTGTGCGCCACCAGCATAAATCCACGACGCGGCGGCCGCCTTGAGATTCGGTCGCGGCACCCAGACAGCGCGCGCGACTGGCAACTTCGGCAGGTCAGCTTCCGGTTCGACGACATCCACCTCGTTCACGATCAGGCGGAACCGGTTGCCCAGATCAATGAGCGAAGCGTTGACGGCGGCACCGGCAGGGACGTTGAACACAAGGCGCGCCGGATCGGCTTTGCCGCCGATGCCCAGCGGATGAATCTCCAGCGACGGCTGGCCCACAGCAATCGTCGGACAGATTTCGAGCATGTGCGCGCCGAGCACTTTTGCCCCGCCGGGAACAAGATGGTAGGTGTAATCTTCCATGAACGACGTGCCACCGGGCAAACCGGCTGCCATCACTTTCATTACGCGGACGAGCGCCGCGGTCTTCCAGTCACCCTCAGCGCCGAAGCCGTAGCCGTCAGCCATCAACCGTTGCACGGCGAGACCGGGAAGCTGGTCGAGACCATGCAGATCCTCGAAGGTTGTTGTGAACGCTTTGAATCCCCCAGCGACAAGAAAATCCCGCATACCGAGTTCGATCTTCGCCGCGCCGCGCAGTGAGTCGGCGGCAGCACCGCACCTATACCCGGCGAGATATTTCTTCACGAGATTCTCGACGCGGCCTCTCGTGACCGCGTTGACCGCTTTGACGAGGTCGCCGACGCCGTAGCCATTGACGGAGTAGCCGAAACGAATCTGCGCCTCGACTTTGTCGCCTTCGGTCACGGCGACTTCACGCATGTTGTCGCCGAACCGGGCGACCTTTGCGCCCTGCGCGTCAGCCCACGCCGCGGCAGCGCGTGCCCACACACTGAGTTCGTCCTGCACGTCGGCGTCCTGCCAGTGACCGACAACGACGGTGCGGTTCTTCTGCAACCGCGTGCAGAGGAAACCGAACTCGCGGTCGCCGTGCGCGGCCTGGTTCAAGTTCATGAAATCCATGTCAATCGTGGCCCACGGGATTTCGCGGTTGAACTGCGTGTGCAGATGCGCAAACGGTTTTCGCAGGCTCGTCAGCCCGGCGATCCACATTTTCGCCGGCGAGAATGTGTGCATCCAGCAAATCAGCCCGATGCACTTCGACTCGTTGTTCGCCTCGCGGCAAAGCTGGCTGATCGCATCGGGCGTCGTCACCACCGGCTTGAAAACCACCTTGACCGGCAACGCGCTGTTGAGCGCCTTGGCGACCTTCTGGGAATTGGCAGCCACTTGGTTGAGAGTTTCCGGGCCGTAGAGACCTTGGCTGCCGGTGACAAACCACGCTTCATACTGTTTGAGATTGATCATGGCCCGGCCAGTAAATGCCCGCATAGAAACGTTGTCAAGAACGCTGTACTCATCACGCTCCGCGTGATGTTCGGGTCAACCTCACGGGAAGCGCAAGAATTGTGCTGCGCTCATCAATCAAACACTCCGGCACGGAACACCCCGGACTGCGCGCGTCCCATGGCGACCGTAATAATGCTACATATGTAGTGTTATTAAGGTAAGCACACGCAGGCGCACACAGAGTGCTCATCACGCTCCGCCTGACGTCGCGGACGGCCTCCGCGGAGCCTGAGGATTACGGAGCGAAAAAACCTGTTTGCACTGGCACGATGCTCTGATAGCATCCGCGCCCATGCTCAATCCTCTACTTGGCGCTTCGATGTTTACCGGTGTGGACTGGTTTGTCATCGTCGCCTACTTTGGTCTGCTGCTCGGCATCACGTGGTGGTGTGTCCGTAAGAACAAGGACACTGCCGACGATTACTTCCTTGCGGGGCGGCATCTTGGGTGGTGGATTGTCGGCGCTTCCATCTTCGCTTCCAACATCGGCTCGGAACATCTCGTCGGCCTCGCCGGCTCTGGCTGCACCGATGGCGTGGCGATGGCGCATTACGAACTGCATGCGTGGTGTCTGCTGGTGCTCGGATGGGTGTTCGTGCCTTTCTATATCCGCTCGCGCGTCTATACGATGCCGGAGTTTCTGGAGAAACGCTTCACGCCCACGGCTCGCTGGGTCCTGTCCATCATTTCGCTTGTCGCTTATGTGCTGACCAAACTCGCTGTCGGGATTTATGCCGGCGGTGTGGTCTTCGGAACGCTGCTGCCGGAGTTACACCTGAACATCGGCGGGATTCATCTCGACAGTTTCTGGGTCGGTTCACTGGCGGTGCTGGCGGCTACGGGCGCATACACGGTGCTCGGCGGCTTCCGCGCCGTCGCTTACACCGAAGCCATTCAAACCGTCATTTTGATTGTCGGTTCGATATTGGTGACGTTCTTCGGTTTGGCCAAACTGGGTGGCTGGAGTGAACTGCGGGCGGCGTTGCCGTCTGACATGTTCAATCTCTGGAAGCCTCTTGTGCCGGCCGGTGTCGAAGGCGTCTGGTCGCCGGTCAAGGAGACGGGGCGAATGGCGTGGTATTTCAATGGTCATTTTCCGTGGCTCGGCATGTTGTTCTGCGCGCCGATCATCGGCCTCTGGTATTGGTGCACCGACCAATACATCGTCCAGCGCACACTTGGCGCGCCTTCCGAGCGCGAAGCGCGACGCGGCACGATTTGCGCGTCGTTCCTGAAACTCTTGCCGGTTTTCATTTTCATCATCCCCGGCATGATCTGCATGGCGTTGACCATGACAGGCAAAGTGCCGGCGTTCGGTCAATTGCTCGACGCGTCCGGTAAAGCCAATGCCGATGCCTGCCAGGCAGCCTTCCCGCTGATGGTGGCGCACGTCTTGCCGGTTGGCCTGCGCGGCATCGTGGTGGCGGGATTGCTGGCAGCGTTGATGAGTTCGCTGGCCGGCACATTCAACGCCAGCTCGACACTGTTCACCGTTGACCTCTACGAAAAGTTCCGCCCCGGCGCATCGCAACATCAACTGGTGCGCATCGGTCGCGTGGCCACGGCCATCATGGTGGTGATCGGGATGTTGTGGATTCCCGTCATCAAAGGTTCCAAGGGGTTGTATTTCTACCTGCAATCAGTGCAGGGCTACCTCGCGCCTCCGATTTTCACGGTGTTTTTTCTGGGCGTCTTCTTCAAGCGGCTCAACGGCAAGGGTTGTCTCGCGGCGCTCATTACCGGTTTTGCGCTCGGCGTGTTTCGCTTGGCGGTGGACACGCCGGTCATGCTCGGCTTGAAGGGTTTCGAGAACGGCTACGCGCCGGGGAGTTTCCTTTGGATCGTCAACAATATCTACTTCCAGTATTTCAGCCTGCTGATCTTTTTCGTCTCGGTGATCGTCATGGTCGTTGTCAGTTACATGACTGCCGCGCCATCGGACGACCATATTTGCGGCCTGACATTTGCCACCACAACCCACGAACAAAAAGCCGCGACCCGCGCCAGTTGGGACCGACGGGATGTGATTGCATCCGGTGTCGTTCTTGCGTTAATTCTAGCCGCGTACCTATATTTCCGAGGATAACCAATATGAAAACACCACTCATCATCGCACTCACGCTCACTGCATCGGCGTTTGCCGCCGACTTCACTTCGTTGTTCGATGGCAAAACCCTCAAGGGATGGGAAGGACGCCCCGAATTCTGGAGCGTTAAGAATGGCGCCATTGTTGGCAAATCCACCAAGGAAACGCCCGTATTGGAAAACACCTTCCTCATCTGCAAAGCCGGCGAGTTCGCCGACTTCGAGTTGCACGCGCAGTTCAAGCTCGTCGCCGACAACGACAAAGGCTGGGCCAACTCCGGCATCCAATACCGCAGCAAAGTCGTGAAGCCGGAATACTGCGTCGTCGCCGGCTACCAAGCCGACATGGAAGGCGGCAAGAACTACACCGGCATCCTCTACGAAGAAAAAGGCCGCGGCATCCTCGCCAAGCGCGGCGAGAAAGTCGCCATCAAGGAAAGCGACAACCCGAAGAAGCCGAAGATCGAGAAGACTGGTAGCGTCGGGGACTCCGACGCAATCCAAGCCGCGCTCAAAGTTGGCGATTGGAACGAATACGTCATCATTGCCAAGGGCAATCGCCTCCAGCAATTCATCAACGGCAAACAGACAGTGGACGTGACCGACGAATCCTCCGTCGGCGCCAAGACCGGCATCATCGCGTTCCAGATGCACAAAGGCGAGCCGATGACCGTTTGCTTCCGCAACATCCGAATCAAGAAGCTTTGAACACGGGGGGTTACCGCGCCTCCGCAACTACCCGCAAGCCGTAGCGGTTGGCGGAGTCTGACGCGTCGCTGCACATGCGGGCCGCAGAGCGGCAAAGGGTTATGTGGAGCCACGAGCCACCACGCAACACACGGTTTGTCCCTGCCGCGGGTCCGGTCGGGTCAGTGACCGATTTGCCGCTATACGTTCCATACCAATTCTGACACCATTCACACACGTTGCCCTGTATGTCGTAGAGACCCCAAGCGTTCGGTTTCTTCTCGCCGACGGGGTGACTTTTGGCTCCGCTGTTGCGGTAGAACCAAGCGTAGTCACTCAATTTGTCCGGGCTGTCTCCAAAGCAATACTCGGTCTTGGAACCGGCCCGACACCCATATTCCCACTCGGCTTCCGTCGGCAGCCGGAACGTGTGGCCCGGCACCTTTTCTTTCAATGCCTCCAGGAACTTCTGGCAGTCGTCCCAACTGACGGAGTCCACCGGGTGCTTCGCACCCTTGAATTTGCTAGGATTACTGCCCATGACCTTCTCCCATTGTTCCTGTGTCACCTCGAACTTGCCGAGGTAGAACGGCTTGGTAATCGTCACCCGATGCACGGGCTTCGCATCGCTGATCTTGTCCGATCCCATCATGAATGTGCCGGCGGGGATAAGAACAAATTCCATCTTCACACCGCCACCAAGGTCAATGGCGATTTCCTTCAACTGATTTGCGTATGTGGGAGCGGCCTCAGCGCCGCGACTGGGTTGTTGTGCCAGCGGTGGTCGGGACGCTGAGGTCCCTCCCACATTCGGCGCCGCCGTCATGAAAAACGCACCGGCAGTCAGGTCGTTGATCTTCGCCAGCGTCTTGATCTCGCGCAGCACCGCGATGTTCTGCGCCGCCACTGACGCATCGCACCGCAACTCCTGCAACGGCGCGCCTTTTAGCGGACTCAAATCGCCGACGCGCGTGTTCTGACACCAAAGCACTTTCAGCGGCATTCCTTCCAGCGGTTTGAGATCGGCGACCGCGGTGTCGTTGCAGCCGCACACGGTCAACTTCATTCCCGCCAACGGCGAGAGGTCGCTGACCAGCGTCCCGCCGATGCTCAACTCCGTCAACGGCATCCCCGCCAGCGCCGAAATGTCCTTCACCGGATTGTTCAGGCAATAGAATCCTTTGAGCGGCAGCCCTTTCAACGGCGACAAATCGGAGAGAAGTCCTTTTCGATCCGTGGCGGTCGGCATCAGCGTCAGTTTCTTCAACCACGGCAACAGGCCAAGCGGCGTCAGATCGGTGATGCCGACAGTGGAGACCGACAACTCCGTGAGAGCGCCCGCCTCGATTCGGTGGGAGTATTTTCCGTCAAACCCCGGATTGAGTTCCTTCAGCTTCTTCACCACGAAATCAAGCTGTCTTTCCGGTGGCATGGCGGCCACGATGTCTTTCATTCCCGTGGACGGCGAATCAGCAGCACAGGCCACCAAAGCAGCAAAGACAAAGACGCCAAGAACACGCATGGTTCTCATACGAATCAGTTCTCCGTTTCGGACTGCATCGTATGAAGACGGCGCGACTCGCACAAGGCGAAAGAAGTGTGTAGCGCCGCCGTCCCGGCGGTCGGAGTCCATTCTGAAACACCCGGACGGCGGCGTTCCGCTCCCGTTTGATACTGCTGGCAGTACGCGGACGCTCTCCGTGCCAAAGATAACGCTTGCCAAATAAGGCCACACTTTGCAAAGTGTGGCCGTGGCTACCACCCGCAAATTGCAACCGACTCTCTGGCGCACCTGCCGGGTGTTGGCCAACCGCCACCGCTTGCGCATTTTGGGCTGTCTCCTGAAAGAACCCGATCAAACCGTGACAGCGATTTCCAACCGTTTGCATCTGCCCGTCGCCGTGACCAGTCAGTACTTGCGGGCGTTGGAGGCGCGCAGCCTTCTGACCGCCCGGCGTAAAGGCCGTTACGTGTCGTATCAGGCCAGCAGCGCTGAGACGGCAGGGGCAGCTCAACCGCTCGCGATAGCACTGCGTCTTGTCTTTCGACGGGAAACCGATCCCGTCACGACCGTGTTCCGGGCAGCCACAGCGTTCACTCACCCGCGCCGCGTCGTGCTCGTGCAAGCTCTGGCAGGCGGGGCGCAGACATTCTGGCAACTGCACGAACGCACCGGTATCTCGGCGCGCGCGTTGCGGCGTCATCTGGCAAAGCTTGAAATGCGCGGGTTCATAACGCACGAGAACGGAGTTTGCGCCTTGGTCACCCAGCGCGCTCCCCTTCACCGGGCGCTGGCCAGCATGGCCTGTCAATAAGGCGACCGGATGATGGAGAAGGACGGCTACACTTTGCAAAGTGTGACATTGTGCTGTGACCGTGCGCCATCGTCGGAAACAAGCCCGTAAATTATTCTCGCCAGCATTCCGCTCTTTCGTCATTCTTTCCGCCATGATTCAGAACGCAATCATCCTGTCGCTGTCCGTGCTGGCTGTTGCGGCGGACTGGCCGCAATTTCACGGCCCGCGCCGCGACAACCTTTCCACCGAGACCGGGTTATTGAAACGCTGGCCCGAAGGCGGACCGAAGTTGCTCTGGCAAGCTGACGGCGTCGGCGAAGGTTGGGCGTCCGTTGCCATCAAAGACAAGCGCATCTACACCGCTGGCGAGATCGGATCCAATACCGTCATCACTGCACTCGATCTCACCGGCAAACGTCTCTGGCAAATCACCAACGGTTCCGCTTCACGATGCCCCCACCCCGGCGGACGCGGCACACCGACCATTGACGGCGACTGTTTGTATCATCTCAACGCCAGCGGCGAGATTCTTTGCGCCGACGCGCGCACCGGCAAGAGCGTCTGGACGTTGAATATCGTCGCGAAATTTGGTTGTCGTATCCCACGCTGGGGTCTCGCCGAATCGTTGCTCGTGGACGGCAACAATGTCATCTGCACGCCGGGCGGCACCGAGGTATTGATGGCCGCGCTCGACAAGCGCACCGGCAAAACCGTCTGGACCACTCCCGCCACTGGTGACAAACCCGCTTACACGGCACCGATCCTCGTCAACCGGCAGATCGTGACGATGACCTCCGTTTCTGCCGTCGGCGTCGCCGCCGACACCGGCAAATTGCTTTGGCGGTACGAACAAAAGGTTCCGTACGACGCCAACATCAGTCATCCCATCCACCACGACGGCCACATCGTCGTTTCCAGCACGTGGGGCGTCGGCACGACCTTGTTGAAGCTCACCACAACCGGCGTCCAGAAAGTATGGCACACAACCGAACTGGACAACGAACACGGCGGCTTTGTGTTGGTGGACGGCTATCTCTACGGCCTCGCCGACGGCAACCACAAACACCGTCACTGGG
>Ga0172371_10012666_pt1 | contig 11077 bp, 16 predicted proteins | sample Lak12m_FD_114543 | JGI IMG/M metagenome (GOLD analysis project Ga0172371, IMG submission 114543) | Freshwater microbial communities from Kabuno Bay, South-Kivu, Congo - kab_022012_12m | ecosystem: Environmental > Aquatic > Freshwater > Lake | place: Democratic Republic of the Congo: South-Kivu... | reverse complement strand
CGGTAATTAAGAATTTTACTTTGCATGAGATTGAGCAAAAGACCGAGTTCCTGAACACGCTTTTTACGAAAAGGATGCGTCTTCACGAAGCTAAACTGAAGCTTGAAAAGTTCAGGATCGGTTCTGATGATTCGCTTACGGTGCGTTTTTCGGACAATGACGGGAATTCATTCACTACCGCAAACAAGGAGCCTATTGAGAAAATGATCCGGATGGTGAAGGATGGAATTTCGGTTTCGCTGATGGAAGTTGAAGCGCATATCAAATCGATATTTGAGTAAGCGACAGCTTCGGATTAAAAACCGGATCCGTCCCGATAGCAATCGGGATGAATCCGGTTTTTTTATGGGCGTTGGCTTTTTTTTGTCCTTTCTTTTTTATTTCAATCCCTTTAATCTTGCTCCTCATTTATTATTCACTTAAATTAAAACGAAAATGAAAATGTTCAAAAATCTCAAGGTAGTGCTGCTGTTTTCAGTGCTTTTGGTTTTATTGGCAGGCAGTCCGTCATTAAACCAATTAACTGCCCAATCTGCCCTGCCACCGGTTTACAATACCGGAAACGTATTTTTCCTCTATGTTCCGGTAAGCCAAACAAGTCTGTTCCAGCCCAAAGACACAATTTTCGCATTTTGCGAAATTTCAGGAAAGAATGTTATTCTGGGGTATGGTAGATGTAAAACAGACTCCGGTACTATCTTTTCCGCATCCATGAATGAAACAGGACCTCAAGCCCCGGGGCTTTTCACAGGATCAAGTTATGGTCAGTTGATTTCCCTTGGCGTTTTACGCAATGGAAATTTATCAAAACTTAATTTGGCAAGCATTTATCGTAAGGGTGATGATAACAGAAAGTTACTCACTGACGTCAAAGCTTACCCAATGGATCTTTATGAGTTAAGTTTTTCATCCATCGGTGATCAGATTACGCTTTACCCTTGCCCCTTTTATGAATGGGAAATGGTTCAGCTTCCAATACCCGGGATAACCACCATGGCACTCTCCAAAACACCTGTTGTCGGTGAGCTTATCGACTATTACAAATTCAACCCCAAGTATTTAAAGAATGCCACCTTTGCCCTTTCTCCTGAGAGTGATTCAAAGCTTCAGAATCTTGCTTTCGGTCGTACCGGTCAAATTTATAAACGGCTTGTTGTTGTTGGCCTTCAGGACATAAAAAAAGGCTACATCAACATCACTATTTCAGGGATTAATTACCTGGGTGAGCCGTGGTCATCCAAACATACTATCACATTCCCACCTGGTAAAACCGAACTTATCCCAAACCTAACCACTTCTCAATGGAAACGACTTGTTGCCAGTATCAAATATCAAAGCGCTCCCGGTGGTGTCCGGGTTTATTCTCCATTATTATTTCCTGAAGTCACAGTCACACTTTCTGGAAGCCAAGTCTGGAAGGTTTCAACCCCTGGATTCCCTAATCCTCCGGTGCTTTTCACCAAAAAATGCATTGATGGGAAACTTGATTTTGTAATGGCTTTGCCTCTCAATTATCCATCATGGGCAAAGCTTGACCTTCGGATTCAATGCCTTTACTCTAAAAATGTATCAGTCATTGATGCCCGCAAAATCAAATATTAATGCCTCAAACCATCAACATTTGGGATGCCATCCGGCAGATGCGTGCGATTAGCCAGAAAAATGGATCGTTTTCGATAACTTTCATGAGCTACTCGCGGGAACGCAGAAAGTCGGATGGCATTATTGAAATTTCAAATGCCAGGCTGCGCCCTCAGGATTCGCCACCAGGACATTATTCTGATTTCATGCTCAACTATGTTGACATTGATAATGGCGAGGCTTATCATTTCTGGCAACCTTGCCTGATGTATTTTAATAATCAAAGAATCACGATGACATGAGTGTAATCAGAAACGGAAACGGTGGAATAATTGAGACAAGCAACCAGGCTTACTCATTTCATATTGCGAGTGCAGACAGTATTAATGATTTTGAATTCTTTAACGGCAACCTGCAGAAGCGTTGGGAGAGTAGTCCGCTTTCGGTGGGTCCTTACCGCGTTGTGCCTTTCGGAGAAACCAACAACCTGCCGGTTGTTTTGCGGGATATTATCGAAGACAACAACCTGGCCGAGGGTATTATGAAACGGCAGCGCGGTTTGATTTGGGGACAGGGTCCCGAGCTGTACCGTACTGAGTTTAAAGAAAACAAACGTGAAAAGTCTTGGGTGAATGATCCGGAAGTATTGTCGTGGCTCAAATCGTGGGATTTTGAGACTTATTTGCAACATATCATTATCGATTATTTCCACTCGGAATGTTGTTTTACGAAAGTTTATCGTAACCGTGGTACCCGTATCGGTGGACCCGGCATGATACCAAAACTGGAATATGTTTCGGTGAGCCGCGCCCGCCTGGAATGGCCTGATGACCGCTTGAACCCGAAACGCGCCATTATCGGCGATTTTGACGAGGAGATTTACAACTACCTGTCGGCTTACCCGCTTTTTGATGAGAATGACCCATTTGCTTACCCGATTGCAGTTAAATTTGACAACATGGCGAGCTTTGCCCGCCGCTTTTATGGCGTTCCGGCCTATTATGGTGCCCTGAACTGGATTAAAAAAGCTTCTCAAATTCCTAAGATCCTGCAGGCACTCACCGACAATTCGCTCAATATCAAATGGCATATCGTTTCACCATCGAGCTATTGGGAAAACAAAAAAGAAATGTTGATGGAAAACTGCACCCTGAAGGGCGAACAGTATAATCCAAAGATGCTTGAAGACCTGAAAGACGAGATTTTTGATAAGCTGGCTAAGGTTTTATCAGGTGAAACCAATGTTGGAAAGTTTTTTACCAGCGAAAAGTGCATGAATGAATTCGGGCAGATGGAAAACTGGGAGATAATCCCGATAGACCAGAAGGTAAAAGATTTTATTGATAGTCAGATCAGCATAGCAAATAAGGCTGATTCGGCAACAACCTCCGGGCTTGGACTGCATCCTGCACTTTCAAATATTATGATTGATGGGAAACTGGCATCCGGATCAGAACAACTTTACGCGCTCAAACTTTACCTGGCCACCGAGATCGACATCCCGGAACTGATTATTACCAAAGCCGTGAATGCTGCCATTGCCGCCAACTGGCCGGGCAAGGGTTTGAAACTGGGCTTTTACCACGACATTGTGAAAACAGAAGATTCGGTAACAAGTAACGAAAGGGTTAAAAATGCTGTTTAAAACCATCGACGAATTAAAGAAGGCAACGGGTTTCCTGTATGCAAACAACGACCTCGAAAACATAACCACCGACCTGGAACTGGCCGAAGAAGATTTGCGAATACTTGTAGGTGATGATATTATTAATACTGCAATTGATCACTACGAAAGTGAGGAATTTGAAAGCCCGAATCCAACACCAGAAGGCGATGAAGATGTGCCGGATTATGAAATTTTGACAAAACTTGTCAAATACATCCAGTTGCCGGTTGCATATTTTGCGATCCATTCGTTTTATCAGAATACTGATGTTTCGCATGAGGACACCGGCCGCAAAGTAAAGATTGATGCAGAGCGCGAAAAACTCCCGTGGGAATGGATGCTTGAGCGTGATGAAAATGCGATTTTGAAGAAAGCACACCGCACAACCGACCGGATGATAAACTTCCTTGAACAAAATATTGAAAAATTTCCGGATTGGGCAAATTCGGACAACCGTAAGGAGATAAAAGGCCAATTTATTGCTTCGGCAGCGGAGTTTCATGCAGTCTATCCTATTGATTATTCGCGCCGTTTTTTCCTTACCATCAGCCCGTTTATCCGTGAAGCCGAACGAAAATACATTAAGCCGGTTTTGGGCGAAGATGTTTTTGATGTGATGAAAACCGCCATGGGTACGCTTCCCGATCCGGATGCCGAGCCACCGGTAACTGCTTTCGCAGATACCGACGGATTACTCCCGCTTATCCGCGTGCCGCTGGCACTGTATGCGATGAGTATTGCAGTAACCAGGCTATCGCTTGAAGTACTTCCTGAGGGCGTTTTCCAAAATCTTGTTTCGGAAAGGTTGACACAAAACGCAAAGGTTCCGGCAACGGCTCAGGACAGGTTTGAAATTTCGAAAAGCCTGCAAACAAGGGCTAATGATGAACTGAGATTTTTGCAGGAAAAAATTAGGAAGATAGCAGCCGGAACTGATTTTGTAGAGGCGGATTTGACACAGGGATTAACAGAAACAAACAAATTTGCAAGAGTATGACAAAGCTCGAAATACCAGCCATTAATTTTGAAAAGGAAATTCCTTGCAGCTTTGATGAGATGAGCAGCGAGGAATTTATCCGGTTTGCACATCTTTACTTAGAGCTTCAAAATGGCGCCGTCACGCTCAACCACCTGAAAACTGAAATGGTATTCCAGTTTCTGGGATTGAAGTACAGCAAATGGCGCTTTGAACTGATGATGGAAGAGGACAAAGCAAAGATTTATGAAAACATTTTCCTGATCAGTGAGAAACTTGATTTCATGTTTGTGCATGAACCCACCGAGGATGGAAAAATTAACTTAAAAGTTAATTTCCCGTTCACAAAAAACCTTATCCCGAAATATCAGGGCTTTATTGGACCAGATGACCTGATGGATGATGTTACTTTTTTGGAATACAAAAACGCGCATGTTGCAGCGATGGAGTTTCTTAAATCGAACGATGAAACCGATTTAAACTGGTTCGTGGCTACGTTATACAGGCGCCCAGTGCTGCGATGGTGGAAAAAACCAACGTATGATGAGTTTAAAACAAAAAAAATCGCCGAAAAAGTAAGCTGCTGGCCGTTTTCGGTAAAATATGCAATGTTGCTGAATTTTATGGCCTGGGAAGAGTATATCAGGACTGGCGCTTTTGTGATTGACGGCAACGAAATTAGTTTTTCGATACTGTTTAAAAGATCGGAAGATGATGGCGATGATGCCGGAACCGGACTTACCGGATTACTTTTTACCATTGCGGAAACGGGAGTTTTTGGAAACGTAAAAGCGACTTCGGAGCAGAACCTTTATGACATCCTTTTCAGGCTATACCAGGTTCAGCGTGAGAAAATGGAGATGGAAAAACGAATGAAAGCCAAAACGAAATGATAACGATAGCACAACTCGCAACATTTGCTGCCCGCCTGAAGGATAACACCGATTTGAATCATGTTATCCTGGTAACCACCGAAAGTGAGCTTACAAAGAAAATGCAGGGTGTAAAGGCTGAGCAGTTCCCGATCATGGTGGTTGTGATACCGAGTTACGACGCTACCGGTGTGCGCGATGGGCTGAGCATGATGGCGCAAATGATAATGTTTGTGCTGAAAAAAGACCGTGCCCAGGGCGCAACCGAAACTAACCAGATGGCCGACATGGAAGAAACTTTGGCAATTACAAATAGTATTGCCGGATTTCTGCTTAATGGCTTTGCCGATTATGAGGATTGTATTTTTTATCAGGGCATACAACCCGCTTCGATACACATCGATCCTGAGTACAATTACCTTGGCTGCAGTGGATGGAGCCTAGGATTTACAATTAAAAATTAACCGTGAACAGATTACACGAAATGGAAGAGACCTGGAACCTTTTGGCATCAATTGCCGGATCGGTAATTTTAATATTACTGGCTGTGCTTGGCTTTGGCGGAAGGAAACTCATTACCGATTTTATGGCTGATTTTAAAGAGTTACGCGCCGATGTAAAGGAAATAAAAAGTGATATTGCTGAGCTTCGCACCGAGAACCAGCTTACAAAATCGTACATCCATGAGATTGAAGGCAGGCTTGAGTTGCGTTTGCAAGGACACGAATCGCAGTTTCGCGATCATAAAGAAGAGTTGAAAGATTTGAAAAGCCGCGTTTCGAGCATCGAAAGGTTTAAAGATTCGGTGAAATTTCACCATGACAAAAATCATCCTACCGATAAAATTGAATAACATGAAAGAAAAAGTATTGAAAAAGTACCAGGAAAACTACTCCGTTGATTTGATGATTAACGGGGAATGGGATAACATTGTGATTAAAAAAGATGCTGATCAGGATCACATGCGTGTTAAGGTCTTCCAGCAAAGGTATCGCACAAAAGCCGAGCATATTACACTGTACAAGAAAATAATTGAAGTATTGGAAGCAAATTTTTAACGATCATGGGAAAATTTAAAGACGAAAACGGAAAAACCCGCGTAGGCGCATTCCTGGAGACAGTAGCGCCGGATGTGCTAGCTATTGCCGGTGATCTTACCGGGATTGGTGCACTGGATAAACTTGGGCAATTAATTAGCAAATCGGACACGATGACGCCTGAAGATAAAAACCTGGCTTATGAAATGCTGAAACTTGACACCGACGACCGCAAGAGCGCCCGCGAGATGCAGATTGCCGCACTTGGGCAGGATGATAAATTTTCGAAACGTTTTGCTTATTATCTGAGCAGTGCAATAATTATTATTTTTGCTGTGCTGATGGTGCTTTTGTTTTTTGTTGACATACCCAAAGGCAACAGCGAAATAGTTTACATGGGATTTGGAACGTTTATCGGGATAGTTGGAACAGTTGCAGCCTTTTATTTTGGCAGCAGTTCCGGGAGCAAGGATAAAACAGAAGGATTAATGCAGGCTCTAAAGAGCCGACGAAGATAACCACAACAGGGGCTGAAAAAATGGAAAATGCCCCGCAAAAGTGTTCTTAGCTCCGGATTAATTTCCGGGGCTTTTTTTATTTTATCAATAAAAATAATATTACAATAAAAATAATAATTGCAAAAGCAACACATCCAGCATTTGATGGCTTTTTAGGCACAATTTCGGCTTTACATTTTGTGCAATATTTACCGTCACTTGGTGTGAGTTCTTTACATGTTGTACATGATTTTAATTTTAAAAGAATATCGGAATGAATTCTTTCACATTCAGTAGTTAATTCAATTCCACAATTTCGGCAGTATTTATGATTTGTCGCATTTTGCGTTTTACATTCAGGACAAACTATCCTGTTTAAATTATTTTCATTCTCTAATTTTATTGACTTATTTTGGGTTTCTGATAGTTTATCATTTTCAGAATATACTTTTTTTCCTTCACCTGGTTTAAATTTATTACCACAGGCAAGACATGTGATAACTACCTTACCACTACCATGAAATCCGCCAATCAATCCAATACCACCTGTTAATATTGCACCGGCTACTGCTTTGCCGCCACTAAATCCTTTTTTAATTGCTGTAATTTGTGTAGAACCACATTTCGGGCAACCAATTTCAAAGTTTTCGTTCATAATTTTACATTTTATGATTCCAAAAATATTATTTTCTGCTATTTACACTCATAATTCAATGTAATTTATTTTGCTTCTAAATGAGTTTTGGCTAATATTTTGTGTAGGTTTGTTTTTTATTAATCATCAAATATTTGTTAGAATGAAATATTTTAAAATTATTCTATTCTTGTTGCTTTTTATTAGCCTTCTAAATCAAAGTTGTGTTAGCAAACAAAGGGAAAAGGCGTTATTGGATAAAATTACTAAACTTGAAAATGAATTGGATGAATGTAAATTTGGAGCAGCTAAGATTTATAAAAAAATATTAATATCATTTGATTCCAATGATTTTTTAAACTGTAGACGGTACTGCGAAGAAATTAAATTAAAAAATTCTGATTCACCTTATTATGATTCTTCTTTGAGAATTTTAGATAATATCAAGGTTAAAGAAGATCAAATTCAAGCAAAAATTGAAAATGGTAAAAAAGAAAAAGTTAAGATGCTTAAATCCTTACGTAAAAAATATGATGATGTTTCTGGCATTACTTGGTATTATAATCCATTTTTTACACATTATGTTAATTCTAATCATACATCAATTTACTTGGGATGCAAAGAGGGTACTGAGTGGTTAAGACTGTCGATATCGTATTATGCAGATGATTGGATTTTTTTCGAAAAGGTTTACTTATCTTACGATGGTAATACAATTGAAATACCATTTAATCAATATTCTGAAAAAGAAACTGATAACGATGGCGGTAAGGTGTGGGAATGGATAGATGTAAGTGTTTCGGATGATTTGTATTTATTCTTAAGAGATTTTTCAAAATCAAAAAATGCCAAAACCCGTTTAGTTGGTAAATACAGTAAAACATTTAATTTATCTACTGATGAAATTAAAGGAATAAAAGATGTAGTCACTGGTTATGAAATATTGAAAGATATTTAGTTTGTTTCTAAGTTCTTTTTGGCGTTACTTTGCAGCAACCTTTGAAGATGGTGACATCTGATAGGCTAACACAAATCCGCCAAAATGTACAGACATAAATTTTATTCAAATATCGGGAAAACCCGTTGTATCTTCCGCCGTAAGGTGGAACCGGCTTGGCGGCTGGTGTGTGAGATGCAACGGGTTTTCCCGTTGGAGGAAATAAGATGTCACAAACATCAACAGCCACGTCCGTGGCAAAAATCAACAACGTAAAAATCGTTGTAATCGAGAATGGCGAGCAACGCATCGCTGTTAAACCAATTTGCGAAGCTTTGGGAATTGATTATTCAACACAGCTTCAGAAGTTAAAAAGTGACCCTATTTTAAGTTCAGTTGTGGGGATAAGCCCCACAACTGGAGCTAATGGAAAGCAGTACGAAATGGTCACAATTCCATTTATGTTTGTTTTTGGTTTCATTTTTAGGATTGATTCGCGCAACGTAAAAGAATCTGCAAAAGAATCGATTGAAAAGTACCAGGTTGAATGCTATAAAGCGCTGTACGATCACTTTTCTGGGGTTTCGGACTTTGTAAAGAAGCGTGAACTTGCACTTGCAAAGCTTACAGCCTAAGAAGAAGAAGCTAAAAACAAGTTGCGCATTGCTAAAGATGTACTACGCGCCAAACAGGAAACCAAATTCAGGGTTTCGAATGTTACCTACCAGGAGTATGTTAAGAATGGGCTACAATTATCGTTGGACTTAACATTTGAAGGAGGTACAGAGGATTAGTTTTTTATAGATTTGTCGGGCAGTCGAAAGATTACCCGACAAATCTTTTTCAAAATTATTAAATTATTAACTTTAAAAATGATCTTAATTATGAATTCCAACGATAAAAAATTAGAACCAGTGATGGTTTACTGCCCTTACAGCAAACAAACAATAAACCTTGCTCCATTTCTACAGTGTATTCATGAATATTTTACGGATTTCGACTGTGCCGCGGAAGAAATCGATAGAATAATTGAAGGATTTACAACACAAGGTAATGTGATGGATGATGATCCTTTTGATTTCGGCATTCGGCTAAGAAACGTTGCCGATTTAAAAGCGTAAATTTGTCAAACAATATAAAACTTATTAAAATGGATAAAATTTCAAATACCCCAGAAAACGGCAATGTTTTTTTAGCCGATGTTATGCCCCGTTTATTAAATTCAGACCTTCGACAAATGATCGAAGAAATTAAATCTGATAAATACGAATGGGGTGGCCGAAGTAATGGTGATACGGAAACTAAATACCAAGCCAGAAAATGTATTCAAACAGCTTTAGTTCTACTTGTAGCGAGCAGGGTAATGTTTATGGAAGATGATATTGAAAGTATATTATCAGGAGAAAAGGATGCAGGAATTTCATTAGATGAAGCAAGAGGACTATTTTATGACCACATCCGTCATTTATCAAATCAATATAAAGGTGACCATGCTACAAGTAATATCAGATTTGATTTTATTCCTAATTTATACAAGGCAGTTGCTAACTATTTACCAAGCGGTAATGGGGCATAACAGGAGCTATATGGATACATTATTTCGTTTGAAACGTAGCTTTATCAACATCAAAACCGGCAAAAAGGTTTAGCTAAGTTTGTTTGCGTTAAGCCCCGATCCCGATAGCTATCGGGACGGGGCTTTTTTTTTGCCTTAAAACGTCCTTTTCTCGTCATAAATGCAGTTTTATTTTCGCTGCATGGATGGCAAATACAACGACATAGAATTACTGTTTATCCGTGATGTTCTGGACGAGTTCGGTGATGACCTGGTTGACAGGCTTACCGAGGAAGTTGAGAAACGCGAATTAAAGAAATCGGGCGACCTGGTAAACAGCCTCTCGGCTAAAGTTACCAGCGAAGGCATTAATCCAAAGCTGGAAATATCATTCTTTGGCTATGGCCGTGCTATCGAAATTAAATGGCACAAGCTGCGTAAAAACCGCCGTGAATTTAACGAAAGTACAGAGGTTTACCTTTGGGGACATAGCAAAAAACGGTTGAAAAGCAGCAGCAAAAAAGCTAAAGATACACTCTGGTATTCGCGTACAGCTTACGGCAGCATCAACAGGTTATTATCCATCCTATCAACCAACTACTCCGAAAAGGAGCAGGAACGATTAAAGAATTTGCTTAACCGCCAAAAAATAAGGCTTACACCATGAGTTTAAAAATTGACCGGCTACAACTTGATATCGTGATCAACAACGACCAGGCTCGTAAATCGTTACGCGAGCTGGAAGATCAATCCAGGGAACTACAGCGGCAGATGTCGAAGGTTCCAAAAGGTTCAGAGGAATGGGAAAAGATGAACACCCGCCTGAAGGAATTGAAGGTACAGCATGATAAGGTAATTGAGAGCATCGGGATACAGAACCTGACGATGAAGGAGCTGTCGGCCAGGCAAAGGGAGTTGAACGCTATTTTGCTTAACATGCGTCATGGCATGAAAGGTTATGAGGATTTAAAGAACCAGCAGATTGAAGTTGGCAAACGACTTAAGGAACTTAGAACCGGGGCACAAGAGACATCATTTTCGATTGATAAACTTGCCCAGGGTTTTAATAAATATTTCGGACTGCTTACTGCAGGTCTTGCATCGCTGACAGGCGTATATTTCAGTTTACAGAAATTGATTACCGGATCGGCAGAATTATCGGATGCCCTGGCTGATGTAAGAAAAACTACAGGGCTTACTGATATTGAAGTAAAACAACTTGCCAAAGATTTAAAAACGATTGACACCAGATCGTCGCGCCAGGAGCTGCTCGACCTTGCCAGGATTGCCGGTAAACTGGGTATTACAGGTAAATACGATAT
>Ga0172371_10012664_pt1 | contig 11078 bp, 8 predicted proteins | sample Lak12m_FD_114543 | JGI IMG/M metagenome (GOLD analysis project Ga0172371, IMG submission 114543) | Freshwater microbial communities from Kabuno Bay, South-Kivu, Congo - kab_022012_12m | ecosystem: Environmental > Aquatic > Freshwater > Lake | place: Democratic Republic of the Congo: South-Kivu... | reverse complement strand
GACAAAAATAGGTTTTGCTTCTTTGGCAGCTTCTTCAGCAGCGCGGTTCAGCGTCATCACAAATTTATCAACCTGTGGTTTCATTCCAAAGTTTTCAACGGTTGTTTTCACCTGTTTGGCTTCCGGAGGGAAGGGAATTTTGATTAAAGGATTTTTATAATAACCATCCAGCACAGATGCTTTGGCAGTGGAATTGGTGGTTCCCACACTCAGGGCTTCTTTCAGTCCTTTGATAATGTCTTCGTTGGAGAGGTTGGTATTTCCGTTGGTTACTGTATTAACAGTATTTTCTACCTGGTTTTGTATGTTTTTCAGATTAATCTGTGCACACGCCTGTAATGAAGAGAAGATTACGGCAAGAGAAATTAAATGGAGCTTTTTCATGTATTTTATATTTAGTTTTTACCCGACCAAACTACAACTATTTTGCCAATTACAAAAAGATTATCTTCGCAGCCTCAAAAAATAATAAAATGAACATACGATTTATTGTATTGCCATTGCTGCTGCTGGTTTCTTTTCATTCTTTCGCACAGAAAGGGAAAAGCAAAAAGAAAACGGATAAGAATGAAATTGCGCTGGCAACAAAACTTGACAGTGTAAGTTATTCGTTAGGAATGAACATAGGACAGAACCTTAAAAATGAAGGGCTGGATTCATTAAATACCGAATTGCTTGCCAAAGCCCTGCAAGCATATCTTCATGGAGATTCATTAAAGCTGAAACCTACGGATGCAGGTCAGTTGGTGAACAATTTCCTGAACGATCTGAAAGAAAAGAAATCTCTTGAAAACAAAGCTGCCGGTGAAAAATTCTTAGAAGAAAACAAGAAACGCCCCGGAGTGGTTACGCTGCCGAGCGGACTTCAATATGAAATAATAAAAGAAGGTACCGGTGAAAAACCATTAGCCACTGATAAAGTTACCACGCATTATCACGGAACTTTTATTGACGGAAAGGTTTTTGACAGTTCGGTGGAACGCGGACAACCTGCACAGTTTCCTGTTAACCGCGTTATACCGGGATGGACAGAAGCCCTGCAACTGATGCCTGTGGGTTCAAAATGGAAACTTTGGATTCCTTATAATCTTGCATACGGGGAGAAAGGTTATCCGCCAAAAATTGCGCCTTACACCACACTGATATTTGAAGTAGAACTGATTTCAATTGATAAGTAGCCCCACCCAGCCTCCCCAAAGGGGAGGAGAAAAACAGAAACCTAACAAACAACAATAAATACAACATGAACACAAAGTCTCACGAATACCATTTAAAAACAATTATTAACATGAGTAAAAAAACAATTTTATTTTTATCACTCTCCACATTCATTCTTGTATCGTGCAAAAATGAAAACAAAGAACTTACATTAGACACGAAAGAGGACAGCCTGAGTTATGCAATTGGCGTAAACATTGGAAAGAATGTTGCCAATGATTTTCAACAACAAGGATTAGATACGCTTGTAAATAATGAAAAACTTATTTTAGGATTAAAAACTGCACTCGACACAGGCAGTGCAGAACTGGCAATGGGAGAAGAAGAATGTAATAAATTCCTGCAGGATTATTTCCAGGCGGAGAAAGATAAACAGCAGGCTGAAATGAAAAAGAAATTTGAAGGCAACATTGAAAAGGGCGTTGCCTTTCTTGCTGAAAACGGGAAAAGAGAAGGAGTAACCACCACCACAAGCGGTCTGCAATATGAAATCCTGAAAAAAGGAAGCGGAGCAAAACCCACCCCGGAAAGTGTTGTAGAGGCACATTATACCGGCTCATTCTTAGACGGGCAAGTATTTGACAGTTCGGTGGAAAGAGGTAAACCGGCTGAATTTCCTGTAACCCGTGTTATCCCGGGATGGACAGAAGTACTGCAACTGATGCCGGTTGGCTCAAAATGGAAAGTATGGATTCCTTATACATTGGCTTATGGCGAAACCGGTCAGGAACCGAAAATTCCTCCCTATTCAACCTTGGTTTTTGAGATAGAATTGCTGGGGATAAAGAAGTAGGGGCAGCGGCAGCGGCAGCGGCAGGGGGCAGAAGCAGGAGCAGAAAGCGGCAGGAGCAGCGGCAGGGGGCAGGGGCAGTAGGCAGTAAGCAATAGCAAAGCAAGATATTTTAGTTTTAAGCCTGAAGGGGCGAGAACAGACGTTTTTATATTTCAAAAAAACGTTTCCAGAAGAGATTCCAGAGAGGTGCGCGGAAGCCTCACCCCTGCCCTCTCCAAAGGAGAGGGGATGCGCGCGGCAGACAGTGGCGTGCGCGAGAACCTCACCCCAACCCTCTCCAAAGGAGAGGAAGCGCGCACGGGCGAACGAGGCGTGCGCGAGAGCGACAGACATGTGCGCGAGGTTGACAGCGTTGTGCTCGGTGGCGAACGAGGCGTGCGCGAAGTTGACAGAGACGTGCGCACGGGCGAACGAGGCGTGCGGGAAACGATGAGCGGGGTGCGCACGGGAGCATGCGGGGTGCGCAACCCAGCCCCTGCCTCTCTAAAAAAACTCAGCCTCGCCAGAGGCGAGACAAGCCCCTGCCTCTCACTTTGAAAGAAAGAGAGGGGGAGACGGATTTATTTGGAACGGAGCAGATGTTCGCGCTTAGGGGTAAAAGGAAAGTGTAAATAAAAAAATTAATTTTTTTGTCACTTTTTTAGAAAAAGTAACCAAAAAGCGAAAAATTTAAAACGCTGCTAAGGCTGCTTTTCGCACAAGCCCGCGCTGCCAGGCGCAGCCTTACCGACCACCGCACGAATGCTGCGCGCCAAATTTTTCTTTAGCCAGCGCACAGGGGGGGGTCAAAGTTTGGTTGGTGCTTTAAAAGATGTTTTGTGGTTGGGGTTGGGTTGGATGGCAAATTAAAAACTCACCCTCGCCAGAGGCGAGACAAGCCCCTGCGCCTCTCTTTGAAAGAAAGAGAGGGGGGAACAGAAATTAAATTCCCTGTATTACTTTTTCAATTTTGTTTTTTAATTCAGGTATATCGGCAATTACTATTTCCCAAATTAATTTTACGTCAATACCAAAATATTCGTGTACCAGAATATTGCGCATGCCTGTTATCTGTCTCCATTCAATTTCAGAAAACTTGATTTTAGTTTCGTCCGAAATATGATTAGCTGCTTCACCTATTATTTCCATTTGTTTGATGGAAGCAAAACGCATCATTGAATTATCACAGAACTCCTCAAATGAGCTACCAGAAGTATAGCTTTGAATTTCTGCAATGGATTCAAGAATGTGGGTGAGGCGTTGTCCCCATTTTCTACCATTTACAACCAATATTATATAGTTTGTCAATAAAAAGGGTTAAGTTCACGGTCTGATTTTTAAGGGGAAAAGAAATTTGCCACAGCGTTAATTTAGCTTTATCTTAAATAACTGTTCAGAATATTTATGTAGGTTTGCATGTGTTGACTCTAATAACATTATAATTATGGTAACTATTGAGACAAAACTCAGGGCAGTAATAAAAGTATTCTGTATACATTCAATAAATAAAACATGAAAACTTTTAAAACTGAATACATTGCCAAAAAGATAAAGGGCAGAGAAATATTGATAATTAAGAAAGAAAACTATGAAAGCTTCAACGAGGGATTATTAGGGCTGGGAAAAATTGAAGTTGATTCGCACCAAGTTGATGCCCTATGTGTTATATTCGACCTGGAAGGATTTACAAATTTCTGTAAACAAATTGACCCTCAACTTGCGATCCCTGAATATTTAAATTTATTTATAAAATGGATATTCAATGAAATAAAAGTTGAGTTGACCATTAAGAAGCATCGTGAGGGTTATGAGACATGGGCAGATCTACCCTTTCTATCGAAATTCATGGGTGATGGTATTCTATTTTTGTGGGACACAAAAAGATTGAACGATAACCAAATACAAAACTTTATAGTTTCAATGTATAAAATTTGCAGAAAATACACGACTAAATTTCTTCCTGAGATTATAAAAGACATTGTATCTCCTCCAGCGAAACTAAGGTGTGGTATTGCGAGGGGAGCAATTTATAGTGTCAGAAATGGCAATGATTATGTTGGTCCATGTATAAACGTGGCTGCAAGACTTCAAAAATTAAATTCTCTTTCATTTGCTTTTTCGAGAAGAGGAATTGATCCTGAAGAAATAACAGGAAAGTATAGTAAGCTTTTTATCGTTAAGAAAGTTGATATCCGGGGAATTGGCAATTCTGAATTAGTATGTATTCTTAAAAGCGAGTTTGCCAGACTTGACAAGATTGAAAAAACTAAATTCAGAGAATAAAAAGAATAAGCGGACACAACATTGTTATATACCCTAAATCCAACGGCATTATTTTTAACTTCAATTCGTTAGGGCTTTATTGACTTCAATAGCTCTGCAAGCCTTTCTGTTTCGTCAGGGGTTATAGTTTTGTTTTTATTTTTTGTTTCCAGTTCCTTTATTTCCTGCTTTATTTTTTCGATTTTCTCATTGGTTTTTCCAATGGCTTCGAAAAGTAAGTCACCTGCGGGATAACTTTTCTTATTGTTAGATTTCTGGTGAAGTATTTTCATTTTTTTTCTTTTTGATTTATTATTTCATTCTTTGATTTTTTTTCAGCTATTTCTTGCCTTCGTTTTAAATATTGTTCATGCAATTTTTCACTTCTTTTAGTAGCCTCATCAATTGATTTTAAATATGCCGACAGTTTTTTAGCTTCATCTTTTGTTATTGTATTATTTGCTTTTTTTGTTTCTAGTTCCTTCATTTCCTGCTCTGTTTTTTCTTCTTGTTTGTTAGCATAGGTAAATGCATTTAAAAGCCTTTGTGCTTTAGGTGACAATTTCTTTATATTTTTAGATTTTTCTTCGAGTATTATCATTTGAATTTGGTTTTGGTTAGGATTTCTGTGAATGTAATTAATATGGTTATGTGTAATCACAATATGTCAAAGAACTAAACGGACCGGAGTGGGGCGAAAGGCAAGAATAATGCCAAGACCTCACCCCCAGCCCCTCTCAGCCTCATTCGCCCTACGGGCACCTTCTCCAAAGGAGAAGGGAATCGGAAGATTGGTTTTTGGAAAGGGGAGAATGGTTAGTGGTTCAATTATGGTTAAAGGATAAGATGAAAATTCTTACTAAATCTTTGTTTCAAAAGCGAAGGTTTTTTGCGGGGTGTTGTTTACCTGAATGCGGGCAAAAGCCTGGTAGTTGGGGAGGTTTAATAAATCTTTTAATGTGAATTCAGGCATAATGTATGGTAAAATATATGAAGCATCATTTACCCCGGGACGGAAGAAAATGTAGTTGCCTACATTACCCAGAACATTTTCAAAAGTTTTTTTATCCAATTGTCCGAGGGTTTGGTTTGCCAATACCAAACGCAATTTGTATTTCCTGCTTTCTGCCAGAGAAGTAACTATGTCAGTTGAAGTGAAGTTCTGAAATTCGTCAACGAACAGGGTAAAGGGGATGCGGTCGTTCTCGTTAATATCCGCACGGCTGTATGCAGCCATAATGAGTCGGTTGAAAATAACTGAGCCAAGTGTTTTTACACCAAAATCTCCCAATTTACCTTTGTTCATTTTTACGAGCAGGATTTTTTTGTTATCAATGATCTCGCGGAAACTAAAGTTGGTTGTTGAACTATTGAGCATGGGACCCAGAAACAGGTCTTCAGAGATGCGGTTGAATTTGCTGGTAACATAGGCAGCCCAGTTATCATATCCCCACTCACCATTAGTTTTAAGAAGGTTTTCGAAAAAATCTTTTACCTTGTTCTGACGTGATTGTTCGAGGGCACTGCGCATAGCAGACTGTTTTTGTAACAATGAGCTGACGGAGTCGAGGTTGGCATTTTCATAAACTTCACCTGCCAGCAATAAACTATTCCGCAGGGCAACTTCAAACATAGGTCCGGCAGTTTGTTTCATATCATACATGTCTTCAAAAAGCTTCATCAGTTCGTTGAAGATGAAGGATTGCTGTTCAGGATAATTTTTATCGAATTCAATGATATTGAGATGCCAATGCGGGGGTTTTTGAACCGGGTCTATTAAAATAACATCGTCTTTACGAGAGGCGGGAATGCTTTTCATTACGCTTTCCAAAAGATCGCCATGGGGGTCGATGAGGGCTACACCCTCCCCTTTCTGAATGAGGTCAATGATGGCAGTTTTAAGCAGGGTGGTTTTTCCCACGCCTGTCTGCCCAAAAAGATAGATGTGTTTTGAAAAATCAGTATCCGATATTTTTACAGGTATGGACAAGTTTTTTTTCAGGTGTTTTATTCCAAGTATTGTACCTGATATTGACAGGTTTTCGGGATAAAAAGAAAATTCGTGTTTGCGGTATTTTATTTTATTTACGGGCAATACCTGGGGATAAGGGAAATGAAAAAAGTCAGCAGCATGATCGAGGGTGGTGAGGTAATGCAGGGGATATTCCTCCAATTCAGCGGGCAGGCTGTTATTATATATTGCAGATAACTCAGCGGCAGAAATTTTAACGGGTTTAATAAAATTGTAATTGCCGTAAAAGGCATTGCCGGCAAGGCGTTTGAAAAGGACAGGTATTGTTTTGCTACAGACCGAAAGGGTAAGAAAAGACTTAAAAACAGTAAACCTGTTGGTTAAAATCCAACGGGCATAAGCAGATTCGTTACCCATTTCTTCTTTTTCGAGGAAAGTGAAATCGAGGTTCTGATTGGAAGAAGACAGTAACTTAAACAAGTCAATTTCTGACTGGGTAAGTTCAGTATTCATCAGGTGGAGTTCAAGAATGGTTTCTTCACCTGCGTCATTGAGGTAGTTGAGGAGGTTGCCAAAAGCCATGAGGTCAGTGAAACCGGGATTTGAGAGTCTGAACATGGTGTTATTTTCTTTACGGAAACCCGCTTTTTTGTGGACAAATTCGAGCAGTAGGTTTCTTTTAAAAAACATATTGGTAAAACTTTCGTCAGGGGAGAGAAAGTTCAATAAGAGGTCAGCATTCTCCACTTTTTCAAAACGGTAAATCAAGCCCTGTGCATCATTCCAATCAATCAGAATTTCTTTTAATTCGCTGACAATGGCATCAATATTTTCAGATACAGAAGCACGGTCAGCCTCATACGCAGAAATAATGAGGTAAACATTAATGATGTTTTCTGCAACAGAACGATGGTAACGGACACGGAAGGCAGCCTTCTGTTTACAGGCATTGATGGTATGGAGCAGGGCTTCGTGCCATTCGCGGGAAAAGGTCAACAGCTTTTCCTGGTCGTAAAGATCATCAGCAATGTCAACCTGAACAAGTTTATAGGCAGCAATGCTGAAATGATTTTCGTTGCTTTTTATGGTTTGGATTCTATTCATGGGAAGGATTTGAGAGGTGCAAGGTAGAAAAAAGATGAGACCTCACCCCTAACCCCTCTCCTAAGAGGAGAGGGGAAGGCATTTTTTATTTTTTGTTATTGATGACCAAGGCTCCAATTACACCGGGTACCCAGCCGCATAAGGTAAGAAGCACAATAATAAGTATAGAGCCGCAACCCTTGTCAATTACCGCAAGGGGTGGAAAAAGAATGCAGAGGAGGACGCGCCAGAAGGACATAGAGAGCACAAAAATAAAAATTCCCCATTTTGTTTTTAGCAAAATGGGGAATAAAATCTGAATTATTTTTCAGACATACATGCAGAAAAGCCTTGCGCGCTTCTTAGGCTGAGGATATTGATACAGATCAAAAAAGAGATTTAATACCGTTCTAAAGCCTTGCGCGCTTCTTAGGCTGAGGATTATAAACTAAAAACTCTAAAACTAAAATGAAAGTTCTAAAGCCTTGCGCGCTTCTTAGGCTGAGGATAGGTAAAAAAGAAAATGAGTTATCAATCTAACGTTCTAAAGCCTTGCGCGCTTCTTAGGCTGAGGATTCCGTTTATTAAATTTTTTAATAAAGAATTAGAGTTCTAAAGCCTTGCGCGCTTCTTAGGCTGAGGATCTTACTGGGATTGAAGGTCTAAACATAGATACTCGTTCTAAAGCCTTGCGCGCTTCTTAGGCTGAGGATTAAAACCTTTAAAAACATTGAATAAAAATGGAAGTTCTAAAGCCTTGCGCGCTTCTTAGGCTGAGGATAAATTAAATACTTAGACAATCATGAAAAATGATTCGTTCTAAAGCCTTGCGCGCTTCTTAGGCTGAGGATCTTTACAAAACTCAAATGGTAAATCATTTAAGGTGTTCTAAAGCCTTGCGCGCTTCTTAGGCTGAGGATAGAAAACCCAAATGGACTCCTGCAAATGAAACGTTCTAAAGCCTTGCGCGCTTCTTAGGCTGAGGATAAATTTAAAAAAATCATGAAAAAAATATCAATTGTTCTAAAGCCTTGCGCGCTTCTTAGGCTGAGGATAAAAACATGAAAAAAATTCTAGCAATAATACTAACGTTCTAAAGCCTTGCGCGCTTCTTAGGCTGAGGATTTAAACAATTTAATATATTTTTAAAATGGATTGGAAAGTTCTAAAGCCTTGCGCGCTTCTTAGGCTGAGGATTTTCCAAAGCGCAAGGATAATGTTAAATTTTTTGTTCTAAAGCCTTGCGCGCTTCTTAGGCTGAGGATTCTAAAGACCCTATCACCTCGGCTACGGGTTTGTTCTAAAGCCTTGCGCGCTTCTTAGGCTGAGGATAGGAACACATGAACATGCTCTATCTATAGTAGACAAGTTCTAAAGCCTTGCGCGCTTCTTAGGCTGAGGATTCAAAACATAAAAAAAACACAGAAAATGTCACAGAGTTCTAAAGCCTTGCGCGCTTCTTAGGCTGAGGATAAAATGAGACAAGCAATTATAGAATCTCTAAATCGTTCTAAAGCCTTGCGCGCTTCTTAGGCTGAGGATTTTAAATAGCAACTTAAAAACCTTTATAAATGTTCTAAAGCCTTGCGCGCTTCTTAGGCTGAGGATTAAAAAATAAATATATGAAAGTGCTTAAAGTTTTTGTTCTAAAGCCTTGCGCGCTTCTTAGGCTGAGGATTAATTATGAAGGAGCACTGATGACCAAGTTCCCGTTCGTTCTAAAGCCTTGCGCGCTTCTTAGGCTGAGGATCTTACATTTACAAAAAAAATATAAAAGATGAGATGTTCTAAAGCCTTGCGCGCTTCTTAGGCTGAGGATGCGAACCAATGAACCTTATCTCTTTACCGAGGCCTGTTCTAAAGCCTTGCGCGCTTCTTAGGCTGAGGATAAAAAAAGCAAAATGAGCTCAAATACAGCAGCCAAAGGTTCTAAAGCCTTGCGCGCTTCTTAGGCTGAGGATTATTAACCTTAAAAAAAACAAAAAATGGAAAAAGTTCTAAAGCCTTGCGCGCTTCTTAGGCTGAGGATTTAAAAGGTGATGTCTTACCATCATTAGTATCGTTCTAAAGCCTTGCGCGCTTCTTAGGCTGAGGATACATGAAAAAAATAAAAAACTTTTTACAAATAACTGTTCTAAAGCCTTGCGCGCTTCTTAGGCTGAGGATATAAGTACATAGACAACTTAAAAAAAGAAAAAAAGTTCTAAAGCCTTGCGCGCTTCTTAGGCTGAGGATACAAATAGCATGAACAGAAATATCGAAGTCTTTGTTCTAAAGCCTTGCGCGCTTCTTAGGCTGAGGATAACTTAAAAACCAAATACAATGAATCAATTTTGTTCTAAAGCCTTGCGCGCTTCTTAGGCTGAGGATTTTAAACAAAAAAAACAAAAAAATGACAGAAGTACGTTCTAAAGCCTTGCGCGCTTCTTAGGCTGAGGATTTGAATATACTGATTTATTACCGAAACGTACTCGTTCTAAAGCCTTGCGCGCTTCTTAGGCTGAGGATTTCAAGCGGGAATTCAACAACATCAAACAACATGTTCTAAAGCCTTGCGCGCTTCTTAGGCTGAGGATTTTAGTGGTGATTGCACAGCCGGTGATTCAAAATGTTCTAAAGCCTTGCGCGCTTCTTAGGCTGAGGATAAAACATAAAAAAAACAGAAAATGTCACAGACGCGTTCTAAAGCCTTGCGCGCTTCTTAGGCTGAGGATATACTACCCGAAACGGGTGGAAAATAATCAAAAGTTCTAAAGCCTTGCGCGCTTCTTAGGCTGAGGATAAATCATAATCAAAATAATTCTAATTCCAATTCCGTTCTAAAGCCTTGCGCGCTTCTTAGGCTGAGGATAGTTATGAAACAAGAAGAAACAAATACACAGAAAAAGTTCTAAAGCCTTGCGCGCTTCTTAGGCTGAGGATATCGCTTAATTTCTAATCAGAAAGAGCGATGAGCGTTCTAAAGCCTTGCGCGCTTCTTAGGCTGAGGATACAATAAATATTAATCTTTAAAAAAAACAAAAACATGTTCTAAAGCCTTGCGCGCTTCTTAGGCTGAGGATATAACTAAAACAGAATCATATGAACACAGAAATTGTTCTAAAGCCTTGCGCGCTTCTTAGGCTGAGGATAAATCTTCCAAAAAAGAATTTCACATCAGCAAAATCGTTCTAAAGCCTTGCGCGCTTCTTAGGCTGAGGATAAACCATAACAATGAACACACTTCTTAAATTATGTTCTAAAGCCTTGCGCGCTTCTTAGGCTGAGGATACAATCTCTTCTATATACTAACAATTTAAATTTGTTCTAAAGCATTGCGCGCTTCTTAGGCTGAGGATAAACAATGTTTAACAAATAAAATAAAAATCCTCGTTCTAAAGCCTTGCGCGCTTCTTAGGCTGAGGATAACCTTTAAAAACAAAAAAATGAAAAACTTAGAAGGTTCTAAAGCCTTGCGCGCTTCTTAGGCTGAGGATACCTTAAAAATTAAAAGATCATGAAACTCATTCAACGTTCTAAAGCCTTGCGCGCTTCTTAGGCTGAGGATACAAACAATCACTAAAACTATAAAAATTGAAGTTCTAAAGCCTTGCGCGCTTCTTAGGCTGAGGATTTTAAAGATGATGGCAAGAAATGGAAAGAAATGTTCTAAAGCCTTGCGCGCTTCTTAGGCTGAGGATAATATTAACTCAAAAAATAATTTCACAAACATGTTCTAAAGCCTTGCGCGCTTCTTAGGCTGAGGATAAAAAAAATCAAAATGAAAAATTT
>Ga0172371_10012663_pt1 | contig 11078 bp, 9 predicted proteins | sample Lak12m_FD_114543 | JGI IMG/M metagenome (GOLD analysis project Ga0172371, IMG submission 114543) | Freshwater microbial communities from Kabuno Bay, South-Kivu, Congo - kab_022012_12m | ecosystem: Environmental > Aquatic > Freshwater > Lake | place: Democratic Republic of the Congo: South-Kivu... | reverse complement strand
GACTTTGGTAAGCCGAGCATCATATGATAGCCCACCTTGAAGCCACTTTTTTTCAAAAGTTTTGTTGCTTGAATAACCTCTTTAATAGTATGACCTCGATTAACAAACTTATAAATCGAGTTGTCTAAACACTGAACTCCGAGCTCTACTCGGGTACAACCAAAATCCAATAATTCTTGAATTGCTCGAGGATTATTTACAATTGTATCTGGTCTAGATTCTATACATAATGCTACACAACGATGCTTGGCTCGCTCATTAAGTTTTTTTGCTTGTTCAAGATTTTTACTCACTCGGCCATTAAGTGCATCAAAACAAGATTTAATGAAATTATATTTATATCGAGTATCATACTCTGTAAAGTTTCCACCCATTATAATTAATTCTATCTTATCAGTAGGATGATGCATTACTTTGTAAGCTTTTAGCCTTGACTCGACTTGCTTACCTGGATTATATTTGTGTCTTTCTGCTCTTAGAACAGGAGGGGATTTAGGAGTATAGCTTTGAGGAACATTTAAACTTGGACAGTATAAACAAGTTCCATGTAAACATTTTTTTGGCCGAGTCATGACAGCTATTGGAGTTACTCCTGCAAGTGTCTTTGTAGGTTTTCTAACTTCGTTTTTTTTTGGGGGTTTCATTTTATCTAGTTATATTCTATAAAGCAATATTCTTTTTAAAGGTTTTAGACTATTATATTCTATGGGGTTGCGAGCACTTACACCAAGACAAGATAATGTTACACCTGAAGATTTTCTAGTTTTTATAGATAAAAGAATAAATCTTCCAACACCCCTACAGGTTTTAAGAACAGATAGAGAATACGTCTATGCCAGAGATGAAAAAGGCAAAGAACAGAGAATGCCCTATGATTTTGCAATCGTTTTAAAGAGTGATGGCTCATATTTAATTGGAACACGATTAAGAAATGGCTAAAAGAATGGAGAAAAGTTAAGATAATTTCTTATTTGTTTAGTATTTTATTCTATATTCTCAAGAAAAATAATATATTTAAATTAGAGTATTTTTATGAAAAAATGAAAATAGGCATTATTGGTGGCTCTGGTTTAGAAGACCCCAAACTCTTAAAAGACTATCAGGAAAAGGATGTTGAAACTCCTTATGGAAAGCCGAGCTCAAGTATTGTTTGTGGTAAGCTTGAAGGAATAGATGTTTGCATTCTTTCAAGGCATGGAAAAAAACATGAAATAACTCCGAGTAATGTAAATAATAGAGCTAATATTTTTGCCTTAAAAAAATTAGGATGTACTCATGTTATTGCTACTACTGCTGTAGGTAGCTTAAGAGAAGAAATAAGAAGAGGAGATTTTGTTATACTTGATCAATTCATTGACTTTACAAAACATAGACAACTAACATTTTACGATAGTTTTAAAGATAAACCGGTTCATGTTTCTTTAGCAGACCCTTTTTCTGAATTCCTTAGAAAGAAAATTATTGACTGCTGTCAAGAGTTAGGAATAAAATTTCATGCTTTTGGGACAGTTGTAACAATTGAAGGGCCAAGATTTTCAACTAGAGCTGAATCAAATATGTTCCGAGTTTTTGGAGCAGATGTTATTAATATGTCAATTGCGCCTGAAGCCATACTTGCAAGAGAAGCTGAGTTAGAATACTCTGCAATAGCAATGTCAACTGATTATGATTGTTGGAAAATAGAAGAAAAACCAGTTAGTTGGGAAGACGTATTGAAAGTTTTTTCAGAAAATGCAGAAAAAATGAAAAAACTTTTAGTCAGGGTAGTAGAAAGAATATCAAATCAAGATGAAGATTATATAAAAAGCAAGATTAGAACAGTTCCAAACTGGCCAAAACAAGGAATAATGTTCAGAGATATTACGACACTTCTTCAGGATGCGCAAGCCTTTTCAAAAACTATAGAATTATTTGAAAAACGTTATAAAAATAGTGATATAGATTTAATTGCTGGAATTGAATCTAGAGGTTTTATTGTTGCTTCTGCTCTAGCAAGCAAGCTTGGAAAAGGTGTTGTTTTAATAAGAAAGCCAGGAAAACTGCCAAGTGAAACAGTAAGACAAGAATATCAGTTAGAGTATGGAACAGATGCTATTGAAATTCATAAAGATTCTGTAAGGCCTGGTCAGAAAATTCTGGTTGTTGATGATTTGCTGGCTACAGGAGGAACAATGAATGCTGCAGCAACATTGATTGAAAAGCTTGGTGGAAAAATAGTTGAAACAGCTTTTATTGTTGAGCTTCCAGAGTTAAAAGGTAAAGAAAAATTAAAGTGGCCTATGTTTAAGCTTGTTAGTTTTGAAGGTGAATAATCTTTTAAACTTGTTAGTTTTCTTTTATTTATGGAAAATAAAGATAATAATGAAAAGTTAAGCCAGAAGCAAATCTGGAATAAAATTGCTGAAAAATGGACAAGATTCAGAAATAAATCTCCAAAAGAGGTTGAAGAATTTTTAAAAGATAAAGAAGGAAATATACTTGATTTGGGTTGTGGAAGCGGTAGAAACTTTACAAAAAATACTCGGCAAAAGCTTTATGCTGTTGATTTTTCAGAAGAGATGGTAAAGTTTGCTAGAATAAACGCGGAAGAACTCGGAATAGATGCCGATATAAAATTAATGAACATAACTAATCTTGAATTTAAAGATAATTTCTTTGATGCTGCAATATTTATCTCAACCTTGCACTGTTTAGAATCAAGTAAACTAAGAAAAAAAGCTCTGGAAGAGCTTTTTAGAGTTTTAAAACCTCGAGCACAGACTATAATAACTGTTTGGAAAAAAGACAAAAGTAAAAAAACAGAATGGATTAACAAGGAAGGAGATAATAAAGAAAAGATTAACAGATATTATTATTTTTATGATAAAGAGGAATTAAAAAACCTTTTAGAAAAAGTTGGTTTTAAAATATTAGCAACAAAAGAGTTTGAAGAAGGAAAGCATTCAAAGAAAAACATTATTTTTTACGTAGAGAAGTAAAAGATTTTTGCCCCTGTCGCATAACCCTTATAAGGCTAGGTCGAAAACCGAGCCTCAAGACCCGGGTTCGACTCCTGGCATGGGCGTTGAGTTACTTCAAATATTAATATCGATGCACATGACAGGAACTGGCATGGGCGTTGCATTTATAAACCCTGATTTTTTATTGGATAGGTAATAGAATAAGATATAATCATGAAATAAGAAACCATATGTTTTCTTACAATGCTCTGCATTGATATTACAAGCCCACATATAAGACTTTAACATAAGAAGTCTGGCAATTAAGTTAGAAATTAACTGAATTAAAATAAAGAGATTAAATATAATATAATAAAATGGAAACCAACGATAAAATGGAAAATTTCAGAAAACTTGGAATAACCGACGTTCTAGCCAGAGCTTTAATGGATGAAAAGTTTGAAAAGCCAACAGAAATTCAAGAAAAAGCTATACCACTCATACTCCAAAGTAAAGATATTATTGGCGGAGCTGCAACAGGCTCAGGAAAAACACTTGCTTTTGGAGCAGGAATTGTTCAGAATTGCAATCACGGCATTGGAATTCAATCACTTGTTTTAGTCCCAACTAGAGAACTAGCTGAACAAGTTACAAAAGAACTTGAAAAATTTTCAAGATATAAAGAACTAGAGATAAAAGCAATTTATGGCGGAGTTTCAATTAATCCGCAATTTAATGAACTAAGATATGCAGATGTTGTTGTTGGAACACCAGGAAGAATACTTGATCATCTTGAAAGAGGAAGTTTAAATCTATCCAGAGTGAAACTTTTAGTACTTGATGAAGCAGATAGAATGCTTGATATGGGTTTTATAGAGGACGTTGAAAAAATAATACAACATTGTTCAAAAGATAGACAAACTCTGCTGTTTTCTGCTACTATTCCCCCAGAAATTCTAAAACTGGCTGATAATTATATGAATAATCCAATTGAAGTTGAAGCAGAGGACATGGTTGACCCTACAAAACTAAAACAAGCCTATTATGATGTTCCTGATGGTATGAAATTTTCTTTATTGGTTGATTTGTTAAAACACGAACATCCGGGTTTAATAATGGTTTTCTGCAATACTCAAAGAAATACTGATTTTGTTGTTGAAAACCTCAAGAACAATGGCATAAATGCCAGGGCGATTCATGGTGGCTTATCACAAGATAAGAGAAGCAGAACAATGAATTTATTCCATTCAAAAGAAGTTTCTGTACTTGTATGCACAGATGTTGCTGCAAGAGGACTTGATATTAAAGGAGTCTCACATGTTTACAACTATGATGTTCCAAACGAGCTTAACAACTATGTTCATAGAATTGGTAGGACGGCAAGAGCAGGAGCAAATGGAATTGCCATAACTATTCTAGCTTCAAGAGATTATGATCAATTTGCAAGACTTTTAAGGAAACTTGAAGTACAAATAGAAAGAAAAGAGCTGCCTGAATTGAAAAGAGTTAATCTTGTAATTGAAAAGAGAAGGGGCTATCATGATGGGAGAGATGGAAGAGGGTTCCATGATAGAAGAGAAAGAGGAGATTTTGGAGCAAGACGCGGAAACAAAGGAAATAGAGGAAGAATGAGCGGGGGAGATAGAAGAGATAGAAAACCCATGAATAAATTTTCTGGAGGTTCAAGATTTTCAAGAAGAACTCACCCTAGTTCAAGAAGAGACGACAGAAGGGCAATGAGAAATAGAAGGCACATTAATCGCGGTGGTTATGGCATGAGATAATTATAAGCAACATTTAAAAAATAAGAATCATACTTAATTATATGGGTGATACGACTTCTAGTGGAGAAGGTGGAATTCAAATTTATTCTGAAGCAGCCAACCCAAATAATAAACTTTTACTAACACTAGTAATTGCTTTATTTATTATAATAATCCTTTTTTTGAGCCTTGCTTTTTATTTTGTAAATAGGGAGAGAGCAACTGTTCGTCTTTCTGAAGAGCAAATGACTGCTGGAGTCATATTAAATTTAAGTGAGGGTAGTAATGTTAGATTTACTATAATTAATGAGTCCCACTCATTAAAAGTTGATTCTGTTAATGAAAATTCTGTAGATATAACCATTAATAGCAATACTATTAGAACTAATATTAGTGTTGGCGAAGAAAAAAGATTTGACTTAAATAATGACTCTAGTGATGAACTATCAGTAGAACTAAATAGCATTACTGAAGGAAAACCACGTTTAACTTTAGCTAAGATTTCTCAATTGTCTAATTGCGTTGAAAATTGGTTATGTAGCGATTGGGGCGCTTGCAATGGGACTACTCAAAATAGAACTTGTTCAGATTCTAGTATTTGCGGGACTACCTTAAATAAACCTTCAGAAATTCAAAACTGTTCTGATAGTGATTCTTGCAGAGAAGAATATCTTGAATTTGCACAAGATAACTTAAGATGTGCAAATGAGACAACATTACAATTAAGATTTCAATTAAGCAATTGCTCAATTACTTGGAAAAAGTATCAGAACTGCAGCAATACTACCCGATGTTATATTGATTCTTCTGGTGGCGGTTGTAGGGCACTTATGTGTTCTGAATTAAATGGTTCTTTCTGTAATATTAGTCTTGAGAAAACCTGTAGAAATAATAGTCTAATATATGCAAATGATACTGGTGCTAATTGTTGTATGTCTGAGTGTGTAAATTTAAGTCAGTTGACTTGTGCGGGAAACGGAGGAACAATATGTCCAAGCGGACAAGTATGCTCAAATCCGCCTTTTAATGCATCAGATACTAATAATTGCTGCAGGACAAATTATGGGGATTATTGCACAACCAGTAATATTTGCACAACAGAGGTGGCTAGGGTAACAGCAGAAAATAATCTTCAAACAGACTCTTTTTGGGGCACTTACTCTAATCTAACTTATATAAATATAACCAATACAGACTATTGGAGCACTCTTTCTTATTCTGCAATAAAAAGCCAGGACAACTATCTATTCTTAGTTAGTGTTAGATTAAATCAATCAGGAAGCTGTACTGTCACAGCAAAAGCATATACTTTAGCTTATTAGTTCTTAAGAGGTATATTATTCTTTTCAATACAAATATTTATATTCACAATTTTAGGTGTTTTAGCATGGAAAAAGAGCTGATTAATTTTATAACAGAGAATAGTATAACTATTTTTGGAAATGAGAATACTAATAAGCGAGAGTCTGAAAGAAATATATTTAGAACAAAAGATGCGCGAGCTATCTTTGTAAAGACTATTGCAAAAGTTTCTGAAAACTTTTGCTTAAATAATACTAGGGAAATACTTGACTTCTTTGATTTTACTCAAATCAAGGAAGAAATCTTGAAGAGGCAGAATTTTTTCAGGAGCATAGGAAAAAATTCTGAGAATGGCTTTTTAAGACAACTAAAAAAACCAGAGCCATTCTGGAGCCCGAAATATGACATAACTGTTGTTACATGTAATGAAAAAACTTTCATAGACTTGAAGAAAATGGGTTGCCCTGTTAAGTTCTTGACAAGTGAAGAAGATGTAAAATACTTAGAAAACTTGGATATTATTCAGGTTATTGATGCTGAAGAGCTTGAGTCTTATCTAGATCAGCTCAGTCAGACTGTTTCAATAAAAAATATTGAAGATGTTTATCTTGAAAGATATCTTGAGTTAGTCTCAGGCTGGAAAAAGAATATTGAAATTCTCTCGAGTAATAAACAATTTCTCAATGAAAAACTTAATAGCAACATTACTGAACTCTCAAAGTTTCTTGAACTTATTAATGAAAAGAAGCAGACAAAGCTTACTCGAGAGTTTATAGAAGATAGACTTGAAGAAATTAATTCCCAGATACTAGAAAGAACAAAGGCCATGAACTTTTCAGGAGATACGCTAATAAAAATTCTTAGCGGGAATCTATTGCCTAAAGAACTACAGGCAATAATTTGTGATGAGATATCAAAAACAGGCATATCTGAACATATTTTTATTAATAGTGTTCCAGTAAAACTTGATGAAAATGAGTTAGCTAGATTTTTGAAAGAGCAAGACTCTAATGAGTTTGTTGGTGTTGCTGAAAATATAAAAAAATACTCGCAGGAGTTAAGAAAAATACCAAAAAAACTTCAAGAATTAGAAACTGACTTAATGTTATTTGATTTTTATGCTGGCATAAATAAGTTTACAAAAGAAAATAAAGAATTTCCTATAATAGACTCGAGTTTAGAAATAATAAACTCAAGAAATATTTTGCTTAACTCACCTCAACCAATTTCTTTTAAACTCGATCAGGATAAAAGATGCTCAATACTAACAGGAGCAAATTCAGGAGGAAAAACAACTTTGCTCGAGCATGTTATACAAATAATAACACTAATGCAAATCGGCTTACCGATTAATGAAAAACTGGTAATTCCTATTTTTAGTGATGTTTATTATTTTGCAAAAAATAAAGGCTCAACAAGTAAGGGTGCTTTTGAGACCTTACTAGGTCAAATGGCAAAAATAGAACTAGGAGAAAAAACAATTATTTTAGCTGATGAGATTGAGAGTGTTACAGAACCAGGAGTTGCAGGAAAAATATTATGTGCTACTGCTGATTATTTTATAAAAAAGAATTGTTTTATTATAATTGCAACTCATCTTGGAAGTGTTATTCAAAAAAACTTGCCTGAACATGCAAGAATAGACGGAATTGAAGCTAAGGGGCTTGATGAAAAAAATGAATTAATTGTAGATCATAATCCTGTTTTAGGAAGATTAGCTAATTCAACTCCTGAGCTAATCATAGAAAAGATGGCAAGAACTGACTCGAGTGATTATATTAAGTTTATATTTGAATATGTTAAGAAAAGCTAAAATATATATGGCTCGCTAACGCTCGCCCAAACCTCTTGCCTCTCCAAAATCTCCTCGAACTTGCATTCTTATTGATTTTAATTACTTAAATGCAAATTCTCGCCTCTTGCTCGATTTTTCCGAGTTATTAATAAAGAATTTTAATAATAAATACAAGCTTTTCCATTTTTAAGTTAAAGATAAATTTCAAAGCTTCTTAGAAATTAAAAAATCAAGGCTTCTTAACAAAATCTAAAAGATTTTTCTTTTCAAACTTAAGAATACCTGAAGTTTCAGAATGTATATGGCATGAAATAATAGTAAAACCTTCGCACATACAAGTTAAATTCCAAACTTTCTGTGAATCAAGAACCTGAAGAACAGCAATTATTTCTTCTAACTTATTCTTTATATCATGATTTACTAATTCTCTTTCAACAATTTCTCTTAAATCAGATAAATCAACTTGAATATCAAGATTTATTTTTTCAAGACTTTTTTTTGAGTCCAAAATATCATCGACTTGCATTACTATGGCTGATTCAGCATGTTCTGGTATTTTGAATGAGAAGATTTGCTTATCATTTCTAAAATCAAAGGAATAATCGAAAACTCCTGATTTAAAATTCATAATAAAGAAGCCCGCGCAGAGAAAAGAATCTGGATTTGCTGATTTAAAATTTTGAAATACATCTGATTTTTCAAGTCGAGCATATATGTCTTTTAGCATAGTAAAAATAGGGTTTTTCAGTATTTATAGATTATTGTATTATCCAACAAACTTGGGTCTTCTTGTTAAAAGCAGAGGAAGCGGCAGGGGTTTCCAAGGCATATCGCCTTGTTCTTTTTTTCCTTTTTGTATTAAATCTTTTTCAGAAATGTTCTCTATCTTTCCTGTTTGTCTTGTCCTCAATGCTAATTTTCCATTTTTTATTTCCTTTTCACCAAGAACAATTATATTTGGAATCCATTCAATTTCTCCATCTGAAACTTTCTTTTGCATAGGCACATCGCGATCATCAACATCTGCTCTAATATTCTCCCTATTCAATCTCTTAGCAAGTTCTGTGGCTTGATCTACAAACTTTTCTGAAATAGGGACGATTCTTACTTGGGTTGGAGATAACCAATAGGGCCATTGTGGTTTAGTCATTCTAAAAGCATTTTCAAGAATGCAATATATCCAACGCTCGATACTTCCTACAGAACTATGAACAATAGTGCAACCTTTCTTTTTATTATCTTTATCTGTGTAAAGTATGCCGTAGGTTTCTGCATCTTTTACATCAAGTTGAACAGTTGATAATTGAGCAGAACCACCAACAGAATCCATACCTTGGAACTCATGTTTAACCGCCCAGTAATGTTTCATACCTGAAAGAGTTTCAATGAATGCTGGTGCTTTTGAATATTTTAGCATTTCTATAATTTGATCTTTATTTTTCTTATAGAAATCTTCAACTATCCTAAATACAATAGCATATTTTATTCCTGTTCCTTTTGCTAGATCATCATATTGTTGGTAAAGTTCTTTGTATTCTCTCCAACCCGCATCTAAATCTGTTATAAAGCTATGTATATCTGGCATGTGGAAACCCCTTAGTCTTTTTAATCCCGAAAGTTCACCTTTTTGTTCAAATCTAAAACTCTTACTAAACTCATACATTCTTATTGGTAGGTGTTTGTAACTCATCTGAGTTGCTTTCATAATTTTGAATAATCCAAAATCTCCTGCAAATCTTAAAACCCATTCTTGATTTGGATCATCAGGCCCTTTTACAACATAGTGCCTTTCATGAAAGCTTCCGCCCTGTTCTCTTATTTCTGGATCTGACCAATCATAGATAACTGGGGTTTCAATCTGAAGAGAATTAAACCTATTTACTGCAATTTCATAAGCCCAATCTTTCAATAGTTCAAAAATCAAATTTCCCTTGGGATAGAACTTGAAGTGGCCAGAGTCTGCTTCAGGAGCATAGCCTATTAATTCCTGTTGCTGCATCTCTTTTATTGATGGTGGTTCTTTTTTTGGAAGATTTTTTATTTCATTAAATAAGACATAATTCTTAAAATCTTCATTGCCAACTTCTTCTAGAATCTTCTTTACTGAGGGCTCATCCTCAATATTAACTTTATACTCCTTACCAGTCTGAGTTAATACATAGAATTTTCTTTCTATCTTCTCGCTAATTAATTCTCTCTGTGTTTTCTTTTTTTCTGATTTTTCTTCGCTTGGCGAAATACTTCTAGACAACTCAGCTAAAGGATGACCTTTGCATTTTAGCTCAAACTCTTTGTAAAAACCAAAAGGTGCTCTGAAAACTTCTGTTTTCTTTTTTTTCAGCTCTGACTCGGCATCAACCAGAAGTTGTTTTGCAAAATCAGGATTTGAGAGGCTTGAGGATAGATGAGCATAAGGATATAATACAACTCGCTTAGCTTTTGTTTTATCTATTAAATCTAGAACATTTTCTATATATTCTTTAAGAATATTTTTATTAGATTCGTCAATCTTTTCTATGGCTGTAAGTATAACTAATGGTTCTTTAACCTCAACTTCTTTTTCTTCTGCTTTCTCAAGTTTAGCTCCTTTTAGTGCTGGTTTCACTGGTTTAAACTTAATGTAATCGCAATGTAATGATAGTATTTTCATGAAAATAGCAGTATTTTTGGGTATTTAAGTTTTTAGAAAACTACTTAGTTTTAGTTTTTGGTGTTCTAATAGTTGTTGTTCTATTTGTTCTGGTGTGATTAAATGTTTTAAGAGGAAAAGTTAAATTCATGTCCTTTGGTAAAGTAGTATATTGTGTTATAGCAGCCCTATTGGTATAAAAATCTGTCAAACTCGGGTTTAGCACTTTAAGTCCTTCTATTAGGGCATCAGTTGGAAAAGAAGAAGGATAATATTTAACTGCTAATTTTCCAAGTTGCTCGCCACCCCTGGTTGTAATATTTGTTGAGGCTTCACTTGCTAAATAAGTATTTTTTGCATATTCAAATCTTTCCTGAGCAGTTGTTGGTCTTGTTGGCTGAGTTGCTGCTGGTCTTACAGGAGTTGTTCTTGCTGGATTTGCAGCATAACTTGAACTTGCTGCACCAATTAATGCTGCTGCAACTAAACCCCTAACAAAGTTTCTCATGACTATCTAAAGTTTTGGGGGTTTAAAGGGTTATCTATACTGTTAAGTCAAAGGTCAAACTTAACATTTTGATTTCTAATTAAAAATTGATTATAGAAGGATTTTTAAAGCTAAAACAATCTATTATATCCTCTCTCTTTTC
>Ga0172371_10012662_pt1 | contig 11079 bp, 7 predicted proteins | sample Lak12m_FD_114543 | JGI IMG/M metagenome (GOLD analysis project Ga0172371, IMG submission 114543) | Freshwater microbial communities from Kabuno Bay, South-Kivu, Congo - kab_022012_12m | ecosystem: Environmental > Aquatic > Freshwater > Lake | place: Democratic Republic of the Congo: South-Kivu... | reverse complement strand
GATCGATCGCAGCCGGCCGCGGTAGTCGGGCCCGACGTCGAGGGAGAAGATATTGCCGTATTTCACCGCGCCGAGGTAGTCGGCATAGAGCTTCTCGGGCGTGTGACAGAGCGCGTCGTGGACGGGCAGCGAGTAGAACCACATGGCGCCCCCTTGGTGCGGCGGCAGAATCGGATAGGTGAACTCGGCGAGCCGGTAGTTCTTGCTCGGCGCGTTTCGCATGTGGGGACCCGCGGCCCGATGGTCGTCGAGCGGTCCCGGCCGGCCCATCTCGCCAAGCCGGATGTCGGCGCCTTCCTGGTCGCCGTGGTTGAATCCGACGAAGCAGCCGGGCTGCAACGACTTGCAGAAGGCGATCGTCGCGGCGTGGCTCAGGCCGCCGTCGCCCACGGCGTGATCGAACCACAGGTACTCGATCGGGCCGTATTGCGTGAGCAGCTCCTTGAGCTGAGCCTTCTTCGTCTCGGGATTCGATCCGCCGCCGTTGCCGCCTTTGCCGTCCACGGCGCCGGGCCAGGTCCAGTCGCCTTCGGAGAAGTAGATCGCCAGCTTGACGCCGTGCTCGTCGCAGCTCTTGCGCAGCGCGGCGAGCACGTCGAGGCCCAGCGGCAATTTCGTCACTTTGCGGTCCGTGGTGTGCGTGTCCCAGAGACAGAAGCCGTCGTGGTGCTTAGCCAGGAAGAGGATGTAGCCCATCGCGGCCTCTTTGGCGGTACGGGCCCACTGGTCGGTGTCGCAGCCGGTGGCCTTGAAGAAGCCCGCGTCCTTGACGCCCGGCGTCCATTCCTTAGCGGAAAACGTGCTGAACGACCAGCAGATAAACATGCCCCAGCGCAGGCCTTGGAGTTGCTCCTTGCGATGGGCCAAATCCACGGGTTCCGCCGTCACGTGCCGCGGCAACACCGCCGAGGCAATGATTGACGCCAAGAGGATGCGGTATACGGTCCTCATGATGTGCCTTTCTTTCGCTGGGCTCACTACAGGCTTCCCGGCGTTCCGAGGCCCGGTGTCGGAACCCACGCTCGGTCGCTCCGGAGGCCGAAACGGAACGGCACGGAGGCCGTTCCCTACAGATTATCGAGGTTCCTGGCCCGCTATGCCATCTTGGCGATCTCGGGGTCGGTCTCCGGGGTCTCGGGCTTCTTGACGTCGAACCATTCTTCCTTGAAGTTGATGCGAATGCCCTTGCGCGCGGCGATGTTGGTCGTCAGGGCGATCACGGCGTCGCCCATCGCCACTTCGGGGGTGCAGCGGGGTTTGTTCTTTGGGTCGGGGTTGCGGATGCACCAGGCCCAGTGCTCGATCTCCTCGCGGTAGCCGCGGCTGACTTCGGGCCCGATGGCGGCGGCGCCCTGAACCGCGGCGTGCGAGGCCCCGGGGCTGGCCTGGGTGTCGATGGTCGGCCCGCCCTTGCCCTCCTTGACCTCGACCTTGCTCTTCGTGTCGGATTCCTTGAAGAGCATCGTCTCCTTCTCTCGCTCGAGGATCAGGGTCCCCTTCGTGCCGAACACGATCTCGCCGTAGCCGCCGAATCCGTTGCCGTTGATCGAGGCGTAGGAGACGCCGATCTTGCGCAGCCGTCCGAGGGGGTCCTTGGGATCGTAGCCCGGGGCGGGGAATTCGAGCACGCAGTAGAGGTGGTCTTCGATCTCGCGGTCCCAATCGAAGAGGGAGCGAGACCCGCCGGCCGACACGTTGATCGGGTGCTGCTTCTTCCCGCCGTGCATGGCGGCGATGAAGATGCTGGCGGCGTCGAGCTGGTGGCTGCCGAGCTCGACCATCAGGCCGCCGCCGGTGCGGCCCCACAGGCGCCAGCGGATGAGTTCTTCCAGCGGCGAGGCCTGGTACTTGACGTTGCCCGCCGCGTCTTTGATCACCTTCGGCTCGTAACCGTACCTGGCGGCGTCGAGGACCTTGTCGGAAATCTGGGCATCGAGCTGGGCGAGTCGCTGCTGCCACTTCTCAATGTCGGCGCCTTCGGCTTTTTCGAGGTGCTTCTTCCAACTGTCGCGCTGCTTGGCCAGCTTCTCGTCGTCTTTGTCTCCCTTGCGGGTGCCCGGGGGGAGCGGCTGGGCCCAACTGTCCTTGCCCGGCATGTTGCCCCGGTGCCACTGGGCGCGGATGTAGTGCAGCTCGCCGATCAGCCCGTTCTTGATGATGTCGACCGCGTTGTCGTAGAGGATGTTGTAGTGCCGCTGGTGCCCCACGGCGAGGATCTTGCCGGTCTGCTCGGCGGCCCGGGCCATTTCCTTGCACTCGCCCACGGTCTTCGCCATGAGCTTCTCCGTGAGCACGTGCTTGCCGGCCTTCATCGCCTCGATCGCGACCTGGGCGTGCAGGTGCAGCGGGAGGCCGATGATGATCGCCTCGACGTTCGGATCGTTGAGCAGCTCCTTGTAGTCCTTGTCGTAGACCTTGACGTGCTTGCGGGCCTCGTCTTCGGTCTTCCAGCCGTACTTGGCCATGAGGCCGGGCCGGGCCTTGAGCTGCTCGTCGCTATACCAGTCGCCGTGGAAGGCGCGGTGGACGTTGTAGGGGCGAATGTCGGCGATGGCCACCACCTGGATGAAGTCGGGGTTGACCGCGCCCAAGAGCACACTCCCCTCGTCGCCGGTGCCGATCACACCCACGCGCAACGGGCTGCCGAGCGACTTCCCGTAGCCGTAGTAGAAGGTGCCCAGGCCGCCGCCGGCCACCAGCCCGGCCGCGATCGTGCCCTTCAAGAGATCCCGCCGCGACAATCCGTAAGCGGCCGCAGCGTCGAAGTTCTCCTTGCCGATTTGTCTTTCCTCGGGACTGAGATTCATATCTTGGTATCCTGTGCTTGGTGTTTCGTTTTTCGCTGAGGACTCGTAGGGTGGGACAAGCTCCAGCGCGGTCCCACCGGGATTCTTGGGTGAGGTGGTGGGACTGCGCTGCGCTTGTCCCACCCTACGTATTTACGTCCTTTTTGGAAGAGCCTTCTCTTTCGGCGCGAACCAGGGGGCGATGAACCAGGGGTAAAGATAGAAGTCGAGTCCACCCCACCGCCCGGCCGCCGTGGTCGCCAGCGTGAGCAAAGCCACCATCTCGACGAAGTCCTTGTTGATCAGGAGGGCGTGGCCCACGACGGGCGGGGCGGGCGGATAGATCGTCGGCCAGGAAGGCTGCGTGGCCAGCACGAAGGCCATGAACGCCGCACCTCCCAACGCCGCCAGACGCGTGAAAAAGCCCAGCATCAGACACAACCCAATGGCCGTCAGCCCATAGGTCACCGCAAAATTGATCTGCTCGCTCCGCGACCACTCCAAGGGATTCCACCCGGACGTGGGATAGCCTAGGGTCCGCTGATCCGCGTCGAGCAGATTCCACAGGCCCATCTTGTAACGATCGGTTAAGCCGTCAAGCTCCGACAGCCAGCCCTTGACCTTCCTGCGAAGCTCCTGCTGCTTGTCCCAGACCCGCTTCTTGTAGTACGGGGCATCGTTGCCGCCGCGGGCCCTCTCGGCCTCGAACCGGTCCAGGCTGTCGAAGTACGCCGCGATCTCTTCGGCATTGTCGGCCAGGTAGCTGCTGAGCGACTGCTCGTACTGTCTGGCCAGGGCGTCGGCGGCGACGCTCTGCTCGTTCTTCAGGTGGTACCGGGCGACGAACTTCGTCTTCAGGGCGTCCCATTTGTCGAGGTACTCGTCGGCATGGACCTGGGGCGCGCCGCTCTTGTCGCGGACCAAGGCGCCCTTGTCGTCGCGGACGACCTGGAGCCGCCGGCGGCCGTCGATGTCGTCGAGCATCGCGTAGAACAGCGGCGCGGCCAGTCCCTTCGCCTCCGTGAGGAACGGCTCCGCCGAAAACTCCGGATTCGTGATCTTCCACACTCCCTCGTAAAGGAAGTGACAACCCAGGCTCAACCGCAGGATCACCAACATCCCGACGGTGGCCCAACCGATGCGACATGTATTGCCAGTCAGGGGAAACCTCCTCTCGCCAAGGGTCCGCGCTGCCGGGGGTTGTGCCCCCGCGGCCGTTCAAGGCAGGCAATCTGCTTCGCAGATGGGTGCGGACCACGCCAGGCAGGAAACAAAACACCCCTCCGCAAAGTCAACAAAGCCATTCTAATCGAACGTGCAGCCCGGCACTACTAACCAGGAATAGCTAATCCATACCCCCACTTGATGACGGTTGTTCTTCTCGTTCCCCCGCTCTGCGTGGGAACGTGCGGTGCGGCCGCTCCGCGGCCTGCGCTACGAAGGACGCAGAGGGTCCCCCCCGGGGACGTTCCCACGCAGAGCGTGGGAACGAGAAGATAGACGGCCTGGAAAGGCCGCCCTACACCCGTCGCCCTTGCCCGCCCGCACGATTCGATCACAATGGGGGGCTTGGAATCCAGTGCTAGTTTGCTCCCGGAGCGTCGAGCATGAGAATCGTCCTTTGCTATCCTGTTGAGCCCAAGCATATTCGCCGGATTCAGGCCGTGATGCCCGACGCCGAAGTCGTCGACGCCGGCCAGAAGCGGATCGCCGAGGCCCTCTTCACCGCCGATATCTTTTGCGGCCACGCCAAGGTGCCGGTCGATTGGGACGGGGTGGTGCGTCAGGGCCGGCTTCGCTGGATCCAATCGTCGGCGGCGGGGATGGATCATTGCCTGGTGCCTTCCGTGGTCGCGTCCGACATCGCCGTGACGAGCGCCTCGGGCCTGTTGGCCGACCAGGTGGCGGAGCACACGATCGCCCTGCTCACGGCTTGGTGCCGCAATCTGCCGGCATTCTTGCATGCCCAGCAGGTCAAGGATTTCACGCGCCTGCCGACCCGCGATCTCCATCGCAGCACCGTCGGAATCGCCGGCTTCGGGGGCGTGGGCCGGAGGCTTGCGCGGCTGCTGAGCGTGTTCCGGACCCGGATCCTGGCGACCGATATGTTCCCGCTCGACAAGCCTGACTACGTGGAAAGCCTGTGGCCGGCGGAGCGGCTCGACGAGTTGCTCGCCCAGTGCGACATTGTGGTGCTAGCACTGCCGCTCAACGACATGACCAGAGGGATTATCGACGCCAAGGCCCTGGCCCGGATGAAACCGGGCTCGCTCCTGGCGAACATGGCGAGGGGACCGCTGGTGGTGACCGGTGATCTGATCGAGGCGTTGCGTCGCGGTACGCCGGCCGGGGCAGTGATGGACGTCACCGATCCCGAGCCCCTGCCCCCCGACAACCCCTTATGGGACATGCCCAATGTGGTCATCACCCCGCACGTGGGAGGTCAGAGCGCAACGCGGCAGGACGATGTCACACGGCTGTTCTGCGAAAACCTGCGGCGGTGGAAGCAGCGGGAGCCGCTCGTCAACTTCTTATCAGACAAGAAGTTGGGATTTCCCATTCGCGGCCCGGGGAGCGTGCTCTGGTCGGACATTGTGGAGGGGTTGCCGCCCTGGTCGATGGCGTGAGGAACCCTACACCTGTCTTGCGCTCTAGACGCCGAGAGCGCCCAGGGCCTAAGATACTGTCCAGGTGGCTTGGCACGGAATGCCTGTGGAACTTGAGGCACGATGATGACGACGACGACGTTTCCTGAAGGACACGCCACCCGAACCCTGGGAGGCCCTTCGGCCCGATGTCTTTCGGATGAACTGATGGGCCGCTATCGGACCATCATTGAACAAGAGAGTTTCGGCTGGACCGAGTATCACCGGCTGATCCGCCCGCTGGGGGCGGGCGGGCAAGGGGTGGTGTTTCTCAGCGAGCGCCGGGGCACGGACGAGTTCACATTGCCGGTGGCCCTGAAAGTATTCTCGCCGGAGCGGTACGTCGACGACCGGTCCTACGACGACTCCATGGGCCGCATTGCCCAGGTCGCGGCCAAGATCGCGACCATCCAGCAGGACAACCTGCTGGACGTCCACAACTGGGTCGAGCGGCACCGCATCCGCTTCATGGAGATGGAGTGGGTCGACGGCTACGATCTCAGCCGCCTCTTGACCCGCCAGATGCTCGATTACCTCCACGGCCACGTCAGCGCCCGCCGCTGGCGCGACATCAACGAGGTGATCGTGACTTCCGGGCCGGTGCAGCCGCGTCTGAAGCCGGGGATCGCGGTGGCGATCATCCGCGACTGCCTGGCCGCGCTGGCCGCGCTTCACCGCCACGGCGTGGTCCACGGCGACGTGAAGCCGTCGAACATCATGATCAAGCGGACCGGCAACGCGAAGATCGTCGACGTGGGCTCGGCCATCGAGCTCGACAATCCGCCGCCGCTGCGGACGTGCACGCCCATGTACGCCGCGCCCGAGGTGCTCGAAGGCGACGAGTGCTCGCCGCGCGCCGACCTGGCGAGCCTGGGCTACGTGCTGGTCGAGATGCTCTCCGGCGTGCCGCCGTTCGACGGCCGCTCCAACCTCTGCGAGTTGTTGGAGGCCAAGCGGTTCCTGGCCCAGAAGCTGCCGCAGGTGCTCCCGGCCGACGTGGCCCGCAACGAGCTCTTGATGACCTTCTGCCGCACCCTGATCGCTCCCGACCCGATGCGCCGTTACCCCAGCGCGGAAGCCGCCGACCTGCTCACGGACAGCGGAGCGGCCTCCTTCCTCCGGCAGTTGGTCAAGGGGGATCTCGCCGCCGAATACGACAACGAGATCCGCCTGTGGCTCGGCGAGCTCGAAGACATGAAGTAGCTGCGAAACCGCGACGGTGGGTCGCCTCCTCATCAAGCCGCGACCGGTGGTCGCGCACTTGGGGCCGCGATGGATGCTCAGTCGCATTGCCGGGCGCGACCACCGGTCGCGGCTTTATGAGAGCAATCCTTCCCAAACCTCGACGATGCGGTCCAGATCGAATTGCCGCACCGACGCCGCGGCGTTCTGCCCCAGGACACGACGCTTTGCAGGCTCCTGCATCAGTTCGGACATCGCGGCGGCCAGGGCCGAGGCGCTCTCCGTTGGCACGAGCAGGCCGTTGTGACCGGGCCGGACCAGCTCCGCGGCGCCCGCCATGCACTCCGTGGCCACGACCGCCAGGGAGCAGGCCATCGCCTCGATCAGGGCCATGGGCAGGCATTCCCACCGCGAGGAAAGGACGAACAACTCGGCCTTCTTCAGGGTGCTGCCGGGCGACGGAATCGTCCCCGGCAGGAGCACGCGGCCCGCAAGCCCGGCCCGCGCAGAGAGCGACTCCAGCTCGCCGCGGAGGCGACCCTCGCCGAGGATCACCAGCCCCCAATCGGCAAACCGCCCGGCCAGGCCCGCAAAAGCCTCGATCAACAAATCAAAGCCTTTCTCCGGCGCCAGCCGGCCCATGGCGATCACCGCGTGCGGCCAGGGAAACTCGATCCCCGGGCCTTCCTGCTCCAGTTCCGCAAAGTCGACCGGGTTGGGGATCACGGCCTTCTTGTCCGCCGCAATCCAATCGAAGCAACTGTCGATGTCCGCAGTCACGCTGACGACCCGCGCGGCGCGTCGATAGGCGATCCTCCGAAGTCCCTGCCAAGCGCCGGGCAGGGGCTCCTTGCGAGGGTCGGTGTGCTCCGACACGATCACCGGCACGCGCATGCCGACCGTGGCCAGCAGCGCCAGCACGTTGGTGCGTCCGAGCAGCGAGATCACCGCGTCGGGCCGCGCCGCGCGGATCGCCCGGTGCAGGGCGAGGATCCGCCGGGCATTGGCCAAGAGCTTCGTCACGAGGCCGATCGTGTCCTTCCCCAATCCGAGCGCCACGCGATCCACGCCCCGCGGCAACCGGAAGAAATCGAGTTCCTCGCCGTAGATCGTCACCACCGTGACGTGATGCCCGCGCCCCGCCAGCCCCCGCGCCAAGAGCACCAACACGCGCTCCGCGCCGCCGCCGGAAAGCGAGGAGATGACCAACAAGAGTCTCATCGACGGCTCGTTCGGCTCCTAGGGTCTGTCCAATTCTTCTCGAAGGCTTTGCGGCAGCGATGCCACAAACGCCGGGTAGGCTTCGATCATGCGCAGGATATCGGCCAGGTCTTTTTGGCGTTTGCTCTTCCGCCGCGACGAATCGGTGTATGCCCAGACTTTGCCCTGCAACACGTCCTCGAGGCTGGCGACTTTCATCCGATAACCCAGAACCTCCCTGGGCTCGGCGTCCGAAAGGAAGCCCTGGTAGCGTGGATCGGTCTGGAGTTGAATGCGCAGGTCGGAGCCCGCGCCGGTGAGGTTCACGCTGGGCTCGAACCTCTCGACCTTCAGGCCGCGCTCGCCGGCCGCTCGGCAAATCGCCTCGATGTCGCCGACCGCCGCCACGATGTCCAAGTCGAGGCTCACCACAGGCTCCACATAGGCGTTCACGGCAAGGCCGTCGATCAGGCAATACCGCGAACCCGTCTCCGCCAGGATCTCCAGGAGAACCTGGACAATGTCCGATTTCCCGTTCGCCAGATGGTTGAGGAATTCCTTGCCGGTCATCCCGATGGGGCCCCTGTGAAAAGTTCGAAGGCGCCACTGGTGCTAATACAGTTCCTGTTGCGGAAACCGTAGGGTGGGACAAGCGGAGCGCGGTCCCACCAGAGGAACCGCGCAAGTCCCGGTGGGACTGCGCTCCGCTTGTCCCACCCTACGTCTTTTTCCGGTTTCCGCAACAGAAACTAATATAGCACAATCGCAAGGCCTGGAGGTGGCACCCGGCGGATCACGGCCAGCGGCGGTCGCGGAGGGCGGCGGGGAGGAGACGTCTTATCTCCGCGTTCATCCGCTCGATTGTGAATTCTTCTTGAATCCGCAGGGCATTGGCTTGCCCGACCCGGGTGCGTCTGGCGGTGTCTTCGGCCAAGACGAGCATTCGGTCGGCCACGGCCTCCGCGCTGCCGGCGGGGGCAAGCCACGGGAGCGACGCTTCGCCGACCGCCTCGCGGATGCCCGGGCAATCGGTGGCGACCACGGCCAGGCCGGCGGCCATGGACTCGAGCACGCCGTTGGGGCAGCCTTCAGAGCGGGAGCTGAACACGCCCAGGTCGGCGGCTGCCAGCAGGCCCGAGACATCGTCCACCTCGCCGAGGAACCGGACGGCCGGCTCCAAATGGAGGTCGCGGACCATCTGCTTCAAGGGGTCGGGCACATCGAGCCTTCCTGCCAGGACGAGCAATGCCCGGCGACCGCAGCCGATGAGAGGCCCCCTCACCCCCGGCCCCTCTCCCGCTTCGCGGGCGAGGGGAGCTTTGTCGGACCCGCTCAGCCGGTCGCACACGATCCGCCATGCCTTTAGCAGCGTGGCGTGGTCCTTGTGCCGTTGCAGGTTGGCGACCATGCAGGCCACGAAGCACGCGGGGTCGGCGCCGAGCCGGGCCCGCCATGCAGAGCGGCCGTCGCGGGGCGGCGGGAGTTGCACGGCGTTGCGGACCACGCGAACCCGGCGGGCGTTGACGCGGAGGGTCTCGGTGAGGAACTCCGCCCCGACGCTCGAATTGCTGAGGAACAGGGGTGTGTTGCGGACCGCCCAAGGGACCGCCGGCGAGGCCAGCCCGAGCCCCACGTCTCGCTGATTCCAGATACACACCCGGGCCCCGGTGAGCCGCCAGGAGAGCCCGCAGATAACGTTGGGAAACAAGGTGTAGGGCAGGAGGATGTCGGGGCGCTCGCGGCGCACGGCGCGGGCGAAAGACCCGATCATGGCGGGCCAGCGGAGCAGTCCCCGGCCCCACTGCTCCGGCACGTAGCGCCACGGAACGCCGAGCCGCTCGCAGAGATCGGCCGCACGGCCGGGCGGGCGAAAGCCCCACACCTGCACTCGGGCCTGCTGATCGTGTAAGAGGCAGCCTGCCAGTTGGATCGCCTGGCGCTCCGCCCCGCCCAGGTCGAGACAGCCCAGCACCACGAGCACGCGCTTTCCGGCCAGCGGCGGTGCACCAGCGGTCATGGCGGTCTCGGGTTTGGGATCTTCAGCGGGATTCATGGACCTGCACGGCGGATGCGGAAAACAGTTGCCCGATTCTCGTGCCAACCGGTGGTGGTGTGGCACTGCTTGACCGCTGCCGGCATTCGGTCTTCACAGAGTGCGTGTCCCTCTGGCCGGCAGCGGTCAAGCAGTGGCACGCGTTGGACGAGATCATTGTCGTGCACCTTCGCTTGGAGGGCAGCCGCGGTTCGCTTCCAGCCAGGTTTGGAACACGAGCACGTCCCACAGCAGGTACTGCCAATTGAGGCGGCCGGAAAGGTGCTCGGCCCACCTGCGGCGGATCGGCTCGGGCCGGAAGAAGCCTTCGCGCCGCAAGCGGCGCTCGTCGAGCAATTCTTCCGCCCAGGGACGCAACGGCCCGCGGAGCCAGGCATCCAAGGGCACGCCGAAACCCATTTTGGGCCGGTCGATGAGCCGTCGCGGCACGTAGCGGTCCAGCACGCGGCGCAAGAGCCACTTGGTTTGGCCGTCGCGGACTTTCATCGCAAGGGGAATCGTCCAGGAGAACTCGACGATGCGGTGGTCCAGGAGCGGCACGCGGGCCTCCAGGCCCACTGCCATGCTCGCCCGGTCGAGCTTCACCAGTAGATCGTCGGGCAGATACGTGGCCGCATCGAGGTACATCATCTGGTCCAGCAGGCGGCGACGATCGGGCCACCAGTCCTGGGAAGTCAGAAGCGTCGGCGCAGGGCTGCCACCAAGGACGACGTCGGCCGGGTTGCGCCAGTGCGTGTTGAAGCGGGCGTAGAACTCCGCGGCCGAAGCCGTTGAGAGCAGCTCCGCGAGGCTCCGCAGCTTTCTTGCCGGCATGCTCGACGGCGCCACCGCCGCCAGGGCCTGCGCGACTCTTGCCCCAATCGCCCGCAGCCCGCGCGGGCACCACCCGATGCGACGCCACAGCCCTTGCAGGTAGAAGTAGCGGTCATAGCCGCAGAAGAGTTCGTCGCCGCCGTCGCCCGAGAGCGACACCGTCACCTGCCGGCGCGTGAGCTTCGCCAGGAGCAAGGTGGGGATCTGCGACGAGTCGGCGAACGGCTCGTCGTACGGGACGCTCAGCCGGGGGATCTGCTCGCGGGCCTCGGCGGCCGTGACGCGGTACTCGGCGTGCTCGGTGCCGAGGTGCTCGGCCACGGCCTTGGCGTAAGGGGCTTCGTTGTAGCCGGCCTCCTCGAAGCCGATGGTGAAGGTCTTCACGGGCCGAGAGCTTTGG
>Ga0172371_10012661_pt1 | contig 11079 bp, 8 predicted proteins | sample Lak12m_FD_114543 | JGI IMG/M metagenome (GOLD analysis project Ga0172371, IMG submission 114543) | Freshwater microbial communities from Kabuno Bay, South-Kivu, Congo - kab_022012_12m | ecosystem: Environmental > Aquatic > Freshwater > Lake | place: Democratic Republic of the Congo: South-Kivu... | reverse complement strand
GGCGCCCTTGCGTTGGCGAAAGTTGGCCCAGGGAAAAAGCGACAGGCACAAGTCGATCGTGGTGGAATCGAAGGCGAAGACCGTTTCCTTGAGCTTCAGACCGATGTCTTCCTTGCGATAAAGCCGACGCGCCTCGTTGATAAGGATGTTGGCGAACTCGGAGTAGATTCGCCAATCGCGGGTTTCGTTGGCGTTGGCCAAGTTGCATCGAGAAACTCGGCCACGGATGCCCATGTGATAAAGCCGATTCTTCATGGTCAGAAGACAAGCCTCGATATCGCGGAGGCTTTCCCGGTAGGTCAGCTGGGCGAAAGCCAGGCACAGGAACTGATCGAGACAAAAGAAGTTTTTTATTTTGTGGTCCCCGCGGTAACGCCGCACGCATTTTCGGAATTCGTGCAGCGGCAGGAAAGCCATGACTTGGGCGAAGACGGTCGGCTGGGTGTTCATCGGTCGCTCCTTGAAGTCCGAAAGAGCGCCGATTATACAAAATCGCGTTCAAATCGATTACGGCCGAAATCGGACGTATCCTCTGTATTACGTGCATGATGGAAGACTTTTCATTTTCCTCGATTAGACACTACTGAGTTTGATTGATTTTATGATTGTGGCACTTTCAATTTTTGTAGTGGTCAAAGGGATAAACAAGCTCAAAAAAGTCCAGCCTAAGTAAAGAAGGGGCCAGCATACATATTCCCATAACTTTTTCCTGCCAAAGCCTTTTAGGCGTGATATAATAAGGCGGATTGTAAATGGGGAGGGCCCATGGAGAAAAAGCGATTAGTTGCGGCACTCGCGGTTTTAGGCGCGAGTTTTTTTGTTCTTGTATCGGGCGCATACTGTGAGGCTAATCTTGAGGTTGAAGGAATAATTAAGGACAAGAAGGGTTCCCTGGCTATGATTAATGATGAAGTTGTCAGCGAAGGGGATACGGTTGCCGGGGCCAAAGTGGTTAAAATCGAGGATGACGGGGTGCTGTTTAATTATAAGAACCAGGAATTCTTTAAGCGGGTAAAGGGGAGCGCTAAAACGCAGCAGCCGGCTGCTCCGCCTCAGGCAAGCGTGCCCAAGCCTATCGCCAGCGAAGAGGTCTCGCCTGAAGAGTCATTTATGCAAGGGCAGAACAAACTTATGCAAGCCCAGAGGGCCTCTATGCAGGCAGTGATGTCCCAGATGCAGTCGATGCCGGCCACGGGAATTGGAGGGGTTGATCCTCAACTGATGCAGCAGGCGTTACAGGCCGCATCAGCGGCAAGCGCCCAGGCAACCGCGCGGCAGCGCGAGATTTATCAAAACATCAAGGAGATGGAGGAAGGCGGCGCAGGCTTAGAAGAATAAAATCTCATAGGGAAAAGTTGTAAAGCCAGGGCATATGCGCCGGCGGTTATTTCTTGCCGGGCTGCTCGATGGGGGAATTCGAACAGGCAGGGGTTTTTAAATATAACTCCGCAAATCGAGGAGGCGGTTGAGAAAATATCGAAATTCAGATTTAGGATAATGAGAATAATGAGTTCGGAGAATTAAGACGTTTTCCAAGCGTACTTGGAAAACGTGATGACCGTTTCCAAGTACAGGTGGAAGTTGTTAACTAAACAAGTCAGAATATGTTATTAGATATGTTGTTTCATTAAATGATATGCATATTGTTAAATAGCTGGACAAAATGACTATTTATGGTATACTTTCTGTGTGGTTAAAGGAAGGATTTTGTGCAACATGAACATTGATAAACTTATCGAATTTGATCGTCTGGCCAGAGAAGACGGCAGGAAATATAGCTTAAGGCGAATGCTATACAATGACATTTTGCTAGACGCCGGAGCGCATTTTATCGGTATTGTCGGCCCGCGCGGCGCCGGCAAAACGGTCATTCTTAAGCAGCTTGCCCTGGCAAACGAGAAGTCTTTTTATATATCGCTGGATACACTGGAAGGCGAACTTTTCGATCTTGTCAAAACTTTGCATGAAACGATGCGGATTAAACTGTTTCTGCTGGACGAAGTGCATATTTACCCCCGTTTTGAAGCCGACCTGAAAAAACTCTACGATATCCTTAATATCAGGGCGGTCTTTACCAGTTCTACGGCGCTTGGAATGTACGATTCAGGTTACGATCTGTCACGACGTGTCCTGCTCAAGAAACTCTATCCGTTCACATTACGGGAATACGCGTTATTCAAATACGGCCAGGAATTTAGCGCCCTGACTTTGCAGGATATGGTAAAAGGGAAGGTCTCCGCGGATATTCTGAAGGCCGGCGAACATTTCTTGCCGTATATCCAGGGAGGCCTGATGCCGTTTGCCTTGCAGGAGCCGCAGCCTCTGGCGCTTTTGGAAAATATACTTAAAACCGTCATTAGAAAAGACATTCCGCGCATAGCAAGGCTATTGACTGATGAATTGGATAAAATCGAACAACTCCTCCGCTTTATCGGGCGCTCGGGAATTGATGGGATAAACTATTCCTCGGCCTCAGAGAATGTACATATTACCAAATATAAGGCCGAACAATATATTGCGCTTTTAGAAAAGGCTTTTGTTTTGCACCGGGTAATGCCGACGGGGAGTAATGTGCTGAAAGAACCGAAAATCGTAATGGCCCTGCCGTACCGGCTTTTGTACAGGCTTCTTGATGAGGCCATCGGAGGCTTGCGGGAAGATTTTTTTGTGGAGACGTTCAAGGCTTTGGGCAAGGAGCTGTTTTATCTTAAATCAACGCGCGGGACAAAAACTCCGGATTACCTTATCCGTGATTTTGAGGATATTGTATTTGAGGTCGGCGGCAAAAGCAAGGGTAGAAGCCAGTTCAAGGGCGTGGATATCAAAACAAAAATTATTTTTGCTGACGGATATGACGCGGCGGGCATACGCCGCCCGCTGTTCCTTGCAGGAATGCTGAGTACTTAAATCCGCAGTAAGCATGCCGCTCAGCCCGTGCAAGGATCCAGTATGTGCATTTTTGGAACATATAAAGAAGAGGAAAAAGTGATGAAAAAATTGGCCAAGATCTTGATAGGATTTATTATTACTTTTTCTTCTACCATGCTATTTTCTCCATGTTTTAGAGGCTGCTTTATTGGGATATTTTGTCCCGATTATAAATGCAGGCAATAATTATTTGAAGCAATGCGATATGGTTCAAACGGAAGGTTTGATTTTTATTTATTTACTCTCGCCAGGTGTATTTATATATGTGGTTATGAAAGTAATTGAGGTAGTTAAGGAAAACACAAAAGATCGGCTTAAGCAATGAAATCCCACACCCAATATCTCTGGTTTAACACTAAAAACCGGCAGGAGTTTATTAACATTACCCCGCAGGTCGAGCAAGCCGTTGCGAAAAGCGGGATTAAAGAAGGCTTGTGCCTGGTTAATGCCATGCATATTACCGCCAGCGTCTTTATTAACGACGACGAAGGCGGGCTGCATCGGGATTTCAGTAAATGGCTGGAAGGCCTGGCTCCTTTTGGAAAAGACAAGTATCAGCATAATCTCACCGGGGAAGATAACGCCGACGCCCATCTGAAAAGGACGATCATGGGCAGGGAAGTGGTGGCCGCGGTTACCAACGGAAAACTGGATTTCGGGCCGTGGGAGCAGATATTTTACGGGGAATTTGACGGCCAGCGCCGCAAGCGCGTGCTGGTTAAGATAATCGGGGAATAATGCGGCTGCACAGAGTGGTGAGTTTAGTATTGTGTATGGGCGCACTTTTTTTAGTTATGAGCAAGGACCTAAAGGCGCAAAATTTTGACCGGGAACAAGGCTTGATGATAACCGAGCAGATTGCCGCCCGGGGAATCAAAGATGCGCGCGTGTTAGAAGCGATGCGCAAAGTAAAACGGCACCTCTTCGTTCCTGCAGAATTCAGGCATTTGGCGTATACTGACGGCCCGCTGCCGTTTGGCTATGGGCAAACCATTTCTCAGCCTTACGTCGTCGCGTTGATGACCGAATTGCTCAGCCTCAAAGGCGATGAGCAAGTTTTGGAGATCGGCACCGGCTCGGGGTATCAGACGGCAATTTTAGCAGAATTAGCCAGGCAGGTTTACACAATCGAAATAGTCGAGCCGCTGGCTTTGCAGGCAGAAAAACTGTTGACAGAATTGGGGTATCGTAATATTCATATAAGAGCAGGCGACGGCTTTTCCGGCGAACCCAGGCAGGCTCCTTTTGATGCAATCATTGTTACCTGCGCGCCTAAGGAGATACCGGCACCATTACTTGAGCAATTAGCCGAAGGGGGAAGATTAGTTATTCCGGTTGGAGTGGACTGGCAGAACCTGAAGTTAGTGAAAAAAAAGTCGGGTAAATTAATCACAACGGATATTATTCCGGTACGCTTCGTTCCCATGGTAAGGATTAATAATGCACGCTTCATACTTGCGCGACCTTGAAACCGCGCCCTTTTTTCCAACGCCTGGTTTGTTAACTAATTTTTTGGCCGGGGTATTGCTGGTTTTTGTTGCTTCTAGTGCTGCCTTCGCCTCGGAGCATTCTTTGTTTGATTTGGGCATTCCGGAAGGTTATGCCGCGAGCAAAGCATATGATATTAATGACAAGGGCCAGGTTGTGGGCAGCCTTTCTGATGGGACGAATATGCGCGGGTTCATTTGGGATGCTGCCAGCGGCATGCAAATTCTTTCCGGCGGAGAAACCGGTTCCGGCTGGGCAACTGCGATTAACAATAACGGGTGGATCGCCGGCAGGTGGAACAACATCGCCGCGCTTTGGCAGGGGAGCAGCTCTGCCCCTGTTCCTCTGGGCACCCTGGGCGGCTTAACAAGCACCGCCTTTAAGATTAACGATAATAATCAAATCTCCGGGTACTCTGATTTGGCCTATAACGCAAAATTAAAGTGTAATCCCTTCCACGGGTTTATCTATGAATTTGGCCGGATGACCGATATCGCTACCCTGACTGATTCCTGGGGAGCTGACAGCCCTTATGGCGTTAATTATGATAACGGTTATAGCTTTGCCTACGGTATTAATAACCTGGGTGAGATCGCAGGTGTGGGGACAACCGATTCTTTTGCCAACGACGCCTTTATCAGGAACGCGGATGGAAGCAAAATTGATCTGGGATTAGGGCCTGACCCGCTCAGCCTGCAGGCAAGCGCGGTAGCGATCAATGATGCGGGCCTGGTTGGCGGCCATTACTGTGACTCTTCGCGCAATAGCCATCCGGTTATCTGGGAAGCGGGTTCCGTGGATGCTGCTGCATTAACCATGCCGGAGCAGTTTCCTTACGGGCAAGTTTATGGCATCAATGAAAAAGGGAGCGTGGTTGGCATCATGTGGAACGACAAAAGCGGCCCTTACCACGCTTTCCTGTATGATCCTACCCACGGGGTGCGCGATCTCAATGACCTTATTCCCGCAGAATCAGGGTGGGTGTTGAATTATGCCAAGGGCATTAACGAGAGCGGGCAAATTTCCGGCTACGGTTTATTCAACGGCCGGACCACCGGGTTTGTTTTAAACAGCACGCCTGAGCCTATCAGCAGCGCTTTGTTCCTTCTGGGAGGCGCGGCAATAGGCTGGCGTAAGTTTCGCCGCAGGAAGGCCGCTGCATAGGAGAAACGATGACCAATAAAACGCTCACCATTATGTTTATCGACGTGCAGGGGTACACTTCTTTGACCACGCAAAAGACGCGCGATGAGCAGCAGTTGTTTGTCCATGAGATCAAGTCGTTTGTGGAAAAACACGTGAAGGAAAAATCCGGCCGGCTGGTCAAGGCGATGGGGGACGGGTTTTTGGCCACTTTTGAGTCGCCAACTGATGCCATCACAAGCGGTAAAAACATCCAAAAAGAGATTTCCCGGCGCAATGCCAGCGTATTAAACCCGCAGCATTTAATTGCCTTTCGTATCGGCATCTCAACTGGCGAGGCAACACTGGATGAAAGCGGTGATGTTTTTGGGGATGTGGTTAATATCGCCGCGCGCATCCAGAAATTTGCCGAGCCCAATGAGGTATTTATTTCGGAGTCTACCTATTTGGCGATGAACACCGCGGAAATTAAGGCGCAGGATTTGGGGCCGCAGAGTTTTAAAAACGTATTGCGCCAGGTGCGCGTTTTTAAGGTGATCAGGGACGACGCGCTTACCGGCCCGACAACAGTCCAAGGAGGGGATGAAGTGAAAAAAACGCATGCCTATCTGCTTGTTGGGGTGACTGTGCTAAGCATTATTTTAGCGGTTTACTTCGCGGTAAAATATTACGGGTTACGCAGCAAGTTTCAAGAGAAGCTGCAGCAGCATAGGCAGGGATTTATGAATCAGATGCAGCCGATGATGAACCAGGACCAGCAGTCAATGCGCTCATCCGGTCAACAGATGCAGAGGCGGCAGAATATGCAGCCGATGATGCAGCAGGGGCAGGGTGGAATGCAGCAGGGGCAGGGTGGAATGCAGCAGGGCGGCCAAGAGGGGATGATGGGCGGCTCCCAGCAGCAGGGCCAAGGCATGCAGAAGAGTCCTTGCGGTGATGGCGTATGCGACCAGGTAGAACAGTCTAACCCCAATCTTTGCCCGCAAGATTGTCCCAGCAGCGGTAAATAAAATTTGGCAAAGAAAGGAGCTCTCAGTGTTCATGCGTAAGAATGCCGGAGTCATTTTTTATAGCTGTGTTTTAGCGTTATTCTGTTTTGCTTGTCGGCCTACTTTTTCTATTGCCCAGGACAGGCCAGTGCCTCCGGGTAAAAGGGCGCAGCTATCAATGCGGGATAGCGGCCAATCGCAGGAAAAGCTCTCAAAAAGCATTGCCCCGGATGCCGGGGATGCGCAGGCACCGCTGCTTTTTTGCATCGGGATACACATTGAGCCGTTTGGCACTACGGTAAGTTCTTTGGCGGGAGGTTCCGCTACAGCCGCCGGCAAGCGGGCAAAAAATAAAGGCGATTACAATGATCTTGGCTACCTTCGGATGCATATCGCCAATATACAAAAAATTGCCCAAATAGTTGAGAAGCATAATGGCAAGATGACCGTGCAGGCGCAGACTGCTTTTACCAGCTCCTGTTATAAAAATAACGAGAAGATACTTGCGGAACTCGCGGCGGCTGGCCATGAGATAGCCCTGCATTTCCATGAAGACGCGCATCTTGGCAAAAATTGCAATAACTTAAATCCGGATGTCTGGGCCGCTGTTATGAAAGAAGAGATTGGCTGGCTCAAAAAAGCCGGGGCAGGCAATGTGCGTTATTGGAGCGGGGGAAATATTTACCCCCATATACTTGCTGCCGCCTCTAACGCGGGGCTTAGCGTGATGAGTGATTATAAGAACCCCAAAAAACAGGAGGCTGACGATTCCCTGCTTGCCATAAATCCCTGGAGGCCCGCCGGGGAACCCAGCGAAGGCAACGTAGTGGAATTTTCCAAGCATGACCCCAAAGGAATTATAATCTATCTGCCCGACGGGATATTTAAGAGCGCTGACTTTAAGGAAAGAAAATCCGGGGGCAATGCGGCGTTCCTCGACTACCTTACCGACGGTTTAGAGCGTTCCCTCTACGCTGTAAAAAGGGATAAGGTGAATGTATTCCATATAACTTTGCATCCCGGAGAACTCAAGGGCCCCGCAGGCAGGGGCACAGACATACTCGACACCTGGCTTACGCAGGTGATTGACCCTCTGGTGCGAGAAGGTAAAGTTGTATGGGCGACTTTTTCAGAGATGGCGGATAGATACGCATCCTGGGAGACGGCTAATCCCGCGGCTGGCGCGGCTGCAATAAGTCCAGCGCCTCCATCGCCGGAAACTGTCAAGCCGTACATCACTTTCGCGGTTAACGTCCACGACTGGGTCAATCTGGATGATAGCGCCGATATTATTTCTAAGCTTACGGATATTTTTAATAAATACAAGGTGCGCGGTGATTTTTATTTTACGGCGCCGGTGGTTGAGGCATATATGAGTAAACGGCCAGAGGTTATAAGTAAACTTAAAGAAAGCAACATGGGCATAAGCTACCATGTCCGCCCGCCATCCCCTATATATAACGGGTTTGATGCGGGGCTTAAGAAACTCGACGATCTTGCGCTTAAGCAGGCAGTAAAAGATTATGAAACTTATGGCCTTAATTTAAAAACCGGAGGGGTAGATAAGTCCAGGGCCGGAGGTTATGCTTATGTTTCCCAGGTATTTGGTAAAGCTCCCGTTGTCGTTTCCCCGCAATCAGCTAATAATAGGGTAAGATTCGCCTGCGAAGAAGTTTATAAGCCGATGGGGGCGAAGATGGAGGTTTTATATCATGAGGAAGGCACGCCTGTGGACGACCCTTTTCAATACAAAAACGGGCTATTGCTTAGGCCCAGTGACTTTAGCATCACCAGATGGAGCGTAGCCGGGGCAAAAGCAGATGCTTTCTGGTGGAATAAGTTGATGGGGCCGCAGGCGGAAAAATTTGACCCAAGAGCCAGGTTAAAGCAGGAGATTGCCGCCTGGAAAAATTCAAGGCCGCCTTTCATAACCGCGCTAATTCATGAGAATAATTTTTACAATTCCGGCGCCGAGAGCTGGAAGGCCTATTATCTGGGGGGTGAAGATTACAGGACGCCGTTATCTCCGCCGTATGATCTCTCCGCGCCCAATCCGGCGAAACGGCGCTCTGTTGAGGAACAGCAGAAGATCCTGCAGGCTTATGAAAATATGGTGGCTTATGCTGCGGCCAATTTAAATGTTGTTACCTCGCAAGATATTGTTAATCTTGCCCGGGAAGAGAAGCAGAATTAACAAAATTGTTAATTCTCTATCGGGAACTTGCTGATCAGCCTGGCGGCATATTGGGCGATTAGCGCGGGCTCGTAAAGGCTCAAGTTGGGCTGGCCGGCTACTTTGGCGCGCAAAGCCTGGTCAGCAGTAAGTAAATACTGCCCGGCGGCGGCGCGTGCCGCAAGAGCGGCATCATAGGCGCTCACCGTATTATTATTCGTGATGTCCCCGTACCTGCCGGTAGTAAAAGTTACGATATTCGAAAGGCCGGAAGTATTCCCTTTCTCATCAATTGTTTTTATCCCCGCATAGTATTTGGTGCGCGGGGTAAGAGCCTGGAATGTATAATCCTGCTGATTGCCCGCGGATAAAGGTATTGGCGGATTAAGCATCTGCTGGGCATTGCTCCAGTTTGTCTCATCGATTAAGCTTTGAGAGATTCGGATGTCATACTGTGCAGCGGTGCCAATATTTCCGTCATCTCCCGGAGCAAACCAGCTAAGGTAGGCGCTTACTACTCCGGTTGCCATTAGCCCAAGAGGGCTCAAGGCTGCCGGAGGTGTAACATCGGGGGCAGGCAGGGCAGTTTTCTTATACGCCGAGGTATGCTCCCTGTCGAAGTATTCCATCGGCCATTCCATGGCCGCCGGATTATAGGGGGCATTGAGTTTTTCTATAACCAGCGTGACGCCAAAATCGAAGAAGGTGGTGGCAAAGCCGTATAGAATTTCCACCTGTCCGTCATTATCGAAATCTGCCAGCACCGGAGGGTGCGCCCCGAAACCCGGGAAACTCCGCGGCCAGCTTGCAACCGCGTTTCCATTAGCATCCCAGGCAAAACTGCGGCCGTTGGAACCCGATACCTGAACTATTTCCGGCTGGTTATCATTGTCGATGTCTCCGACTACCGCAGTCGGCCACCAAAAATCAGACCCATTGCTTAATTTTGGCCAGCCTGCAGCCGCAGCCCCGGTATGATGGTATATCCGCTCAGAACCGGAACTAAAATTATAGAGAATGATTTCAAGATCCTTATCACCATCGATATCGGCAAGCACGACGTCAGCCGATGCCGATGAAGCATTTAACGGCGAGCCGCTGCGCTGCACACCATTCGCATTCAATAGATAGCATCTGTCCAGAGTAGTTGCCACAATTTCCATCTTCCCATCATTATCAATGTCACCGGCGACTACGCTATAAGCGTTAATGCTCACTGGCCAGCCAGCTACTGCTGAGCCATCGTGGTGAAAGGCGTATATGCTGCTTAGCGCCACAACGATTTCCAAATCACCGTCCTTATCTAAATCAACCAGGCAAGGAGAAGCTCTTCCACCGGAACCAACGGTCTTTGGCCATCCGGGCAAGGGATTGCCGTTAGCGCCCAAGACAACAAGCTGATTTGCGCCCAGATAGACAATCTCCTTTTTGCCGTCATTATCCACATCCCCCACCGAGAAATGCGGCCGGCCGCCAGCGTATTGTACGCTCTGCGGCCAGCCGGGAAAATCATTGCCAAAGCGGTCAAAAACATACACTGCCGCTGGACTGCTAACCTCTTTTACTGCGATAATCTCCAGGTAACCGTCGCCGTTTAAATCAGCAAACGCCATTGAAACGTTATCGCCCACTGTGCCGGTATTAATCAGCCTGGGCCAGTTGCCGGCCATCTCTGTTCCGTCATGATGGTAAAGATGGACCTGTATGTTTGAAACCATCTGTATATAAGCGCCGTGAGTCCCGGAAATCACCCCGATCTCCACATCCCCGTCATTATCCACGTCTCCGGTTACATGATCCAGATAGACGATGTCCTTGGGCCAGCCCGTAAGCATAGTGCTGTTCTGCGTATTGAATGATACAATTTGGGAAAGCGGAGAAATATTTCCCGCCTCATCTTTGACCTTGATGGCAGCGTAGTAGGTTGCGAACGGAATTAAATTGCTGAACTGATATGATTGCCAGGTAAGCGGGCCTGAAGGAGCAGGGGGATTAAGCGCCAATGACGCACCGGTCCAATTACTCGCATCTATTGGCGCTGTTGAATAACGGATTTCGTAAGTTGCAGCGGTTCCGCTTTGGCCGTCATCGCCGCTTGCCCGCCAGAAGATTTTAGCGGTAGTCGGTGTAATGCCAAACACTAAAAGATTTGAAACTGCGGCAGGAGCAATGGTATCTGTGTCTCCCAGCGCGCGAGTGTAAAATGAAACGACATTGGATAAAGGCGAGCAGTTGTCTCTCCTGGCCGCACACCGGATTCAACGTCCACAGCCTGGTCCGGGCCAAGACGAAGCCCGAGGCCGAGCGGGTGGGCAAATACATGCTCCGGCCGATCCTGGCCCTGGAGCGGCTGACCCT
>Ga0172371_10012657_pt1 | contig 11082 bp, 8 predicted proteins | sample Lak12m_FD_114543 | JGI IMG/M metagenome (GOLD analysis project Ga0172371, IMG submission 114543) | Freshwater microbial communities from Kabuno Bay, South-Kivu, Congo - kab_022012_12m | ecosystem: Environmental > Aquatic > Freshwater > Lake | place: Democratic Republic of the Congo: South-Kivu... | reverse complement strand
TGATGCCAGTCCTTGCCGACGCGCGTCCAGTCCGGGCCGGTCCAGAACGTCGAGCCGTACCAGAGGACGTTGCGATAGCCCAGCAGCGTCGTCTCCGGTTCGGCCTGGGCGGCCAATCGGTCCGAATCGGCCACGATACTCAGCAGGGCCGCCAGGGGCAAACCCCATTTCCATGTTTCGCTGGAGGATCTCATCGCTCGGTCTCCGTTGCGGGAAAACGTCCCTATTCTGCGATCCGTTCCGCCCTCGGTCAACCAGCGGACACGGCGAACGCCGAGGCCCGCGCGGGAGGGCTCAGACGTACAGAATTCAAAATTGGCGGGGTACTGCGTCAACCTCGGCGAGGCCGTCATCCCCGCCAATTTTGAATTCTGTACGTCTGAGCCTTAGCCCACCAACTCGTCGTACAGGGCCGCGTGCCGGGCGACCACCTTGTCGATCGAGAATTCCATCTGCACGCGCCGCCGGCCGGCGGCCCCCAGCTGGGCGCCCCGTTCCCGGTCGCTCAACAGCAGGTTTGTCCAGCGGGCAAAGGCCGCTCGGTCGCCGATGGGGACGAGATAGCCGGTCTGCTCGGGCACAACCAGATCGCGGTTGCCGGGGATGTCCGTGGCGATGACCGGCAAGCCGGCCGACATGGCCTCCAGGATCGCATTCGATTGGCCTTCGTATCCGCTGCCCAACCACAGGCACTCGCAGTGCGGCAGCAGGCTCGACACGTCCTCCCGCTGGCCCAGGAAATGTACGCAGTCCCGGATCTCGCACTGGTCTCGATATCGTTCCAACCGCCACCGCTGGGGGCCGTCGCCGATGATCAGCAGGTGCGCGTTGGGGATCACGATCTTCAGCAGGTCCGCGGCCCAGATCAAGTCCTTGACGCGTTTCTGCGGCCACAGCCGATTCACGGCTGCGATCAGGCGAGCCTCCGGCGGCAGTCCCAATTCGGCCAGCAGTTCCTCCCGGGACTTGGCCGCGGGCGCCGTCCACGGTTCGACACCGTTGGGGATGATGACAAACTTGTCCGCGGGCACGCCGTGAGCCGCATAGAAGTCCCGCACGCCGCTGCTGTTGGTGACGATCCGCTGGGTGTAGCGGGCCAGCCGCTTGTCGATCGCCAGTTCGTGCCAATGCTTCCACTGGTCCACGCACCGCTCGCCCGCCACCAGATGTTCGACGCCGGCTTGCCGCGCCGCCCAGCGCCCGTAGGCGTTGGCGGCGAAGAGCCAGGTGTGCACCAGGTCGGGTTGCAAGCGGGCGATCAAGCGTTTCAACCGCGCGTAGGCCAGCGGGTCGATCTTCCAGGACTTGCCGATGACCGTCAGCGGGATGCGAGCCTGCCGTAGCGGCTGTTCCAGCGGACCGCCGCGTGTCAAGGCGCAGACATGGACGTCAAAACGGTCGCGCGGCAAGCCGCAGGCCAGCAGGGTCAGCTGCTTTTCGGCGCCGCAGCGGTCCAAGGAAGGAATGATCTGCAAGACACGGATCATGGCGTTTCCGGAGGGGGGTTACGGGAAGCGGCCGCTGCGGAAAACCGGCCGCGCAGGCCGAGCACAAAGATGCTCCAACAGGCCGACCAGACTTCGCGCAAGCTGACTTTCGACTGGCCGCGCTGGCGATCGACAAACACAATGGGCGTTTCGCCGAACCTGGCCCCGCGGCGCTGCAGCCACCACAGGATCTCCTCCTCGAACGCGTACCCGCGGGCGCGGATGGCGGTCCAGTCCAGCTGGCGCAGGGTCGCGGCTCGATAGCAGCGGAACGCCCCGCTGATGTCGCTGACCGGCAGCCGCAGCCACCAGCGGGCATAGCGGTTGACGGCCCGGCTGAGGCACCGCCGCCGCCACGGCCAGCCTTCGATTCCGCCGCCGGGCAGGTAGCGGGAGCCGGTCATGACGTCGACGGGCAACTGCGGCGGCGCTGCTTCCATGCCCCGCCGCAGCGCTGGCAGGTAGCGCGGATGATGGCTGAAATCCGCGTCCATCACCAGCACATAATCGTAAGCGTGCTCCAGGGCATACTGCATTCCCGCCACGGTCGCCGTGCCCAGGCCCCGCTTGCCGGGACGGTGCAAGACGTGAAACCGCTGATCGGAGCGGGTTCGCTCGTCGCACCAGCGGCCGGTGCCGTCCGGCGAATGGTCGTCGACGACCAGCACGTGCGCATCGGGCGCGTGGCGGAAGATCTCGTCCGTCAAGTCCGGCAGGTTTTGCATCTCGTTGTAAGTCGGCAACACGATCAGTGTTGCCGGGGGAGCGGCTGGCTCCAACATGTTGGGCCTCCGCGCTACAAGACCGGTCCCACCGTCCAGGGCACGAACTCTTCGTCGCCCAAACCGTGCTGCTCGCTCTTGGTCGGCTGGCCGCTGGCGACCGCCAACACCTGTTCGAAGATCTCGCGGCCGACGTCGGCGACGCTGCGTCCGCGGAGGATCTCGCCGGCGTTGACGTCCATGTCGTCCCTCATCCGCTCGTACATCGGCGTGTTGGTGGCGATCTTGAGCGAGGGCGCCGGCTTACAGCCGAAGCAGCTGCCGCGGCCCGTGGTGAACAGGACGACGTTCGCGCCGCCGGCGACGATGCCGGTGGTGCTGGCCGGGTCGTAGCCCGGCGAGTCCATGAACACCAAGCCCTTGGCGGTCACCGGCTCGGCGTACTGGTAGACGTCCACCAGGGCCGTCGTGCCGCCCTTGGCCACGGCGCCCAGCGACTTTTCCGCGATCGTGGTCAAGCCGCCTTCCTTGTTGCCGACCGACGGGTTGTTGTTGACTTCGACGCCGAACACGCCCGTGTACCAGTCCCACCAGCGGACGCGCTCGAGCAGCTTGTCGGCCACCTCACGCGACACGGCCCGCCGCGTCAGCAGGTGTTCGGCGCCGCAGATTTCCGGGGTCTCCGCAAGGATCGCCGTGCCGCCGCAAGCCACAACCAGGTCGGCCGCGGCGCCGACGGCCGGATTGGCGGTGACCCCCGAGTTGCCGTCCGAGCCGCCGCACTCCAGGCCCACGATCAGTTCCTTGGCGGGAATCGGCACGCGGCGGACGTCGTCGGCTCGAGGCAGCAGTTCGGCGACCCGCCGCACAGCCGCCTCGACCGTCTTGACCGTGCCGCCCAGATCCTGCATGGAAAAGACCGGCGGCTGCCCCGTCGGCCCGGGGACTCCGCCGATCTGAACCAGTTGCTGGCTGTTCAGCAGATACTCCATCTCGCCCTGTTCGCAGCCCAGTCCGATCAGCAGGTAGGCACCGATGTTGGGGTGCCGGGCAGTCCCGGCCAGAACGCGGTTCAGCATCTCGTGAGCCAGCCCGCGATAGGCCATCCCGCAGCCGCTGGTGTGCTTCAACGCGATCACGCCGTCGACGTGGGGATAGTCCTTCAGTTCCGCCGGACCGAACCGCTCGGCGACGAACTTGCAGACCGAAGCCGAGCAATTGACCGTCGAGATCACCGCAATGTAGTTGCGCGTCCCCGCTTTGCCGTTGGCGCGGCGGTAGCCCAGGAACGTACGGTCCGTGATCGGCACGGGCGGCGGCGGGATCTGCGTGGCCGGGGCGTAGTCCCGTTCAAGGTCGCCATTGCTCAGGTTATGGGTGTGGACCCAATCGCCGGGCGAGATGTTCTCGGTCGCCACCCCGATGGGCTGACCGTACTTGACGACCGGTTCGCCTCGTGAAATCGGCCGGATCGCGATTTTGTGGCCCAGTTTGACGGGACCGCCGAGCGCGACCGAACGATCGCCGGCGATGACCTGGGCTCCGGCCTCCAGCGAGCGGGCGGCCAAGCAGATATTGTCGTCGCGCTGCAGGTAGACAACGTCGATGGTGGGTTGGCTTGTCATAGCCAACAGTGTAACGCAGGCCGCGGCTTCGTGCCATTGCCGGATGGCCCCCGCGGATGGCGGAGGGGCGTGCTTAGGCAGGTGCTCCGCGGCGGCGCGACGGGCTACTGCGGCGGCGATTCCAGCGGTGGCAACAGGTCCTTGTCCTCCCCTTTCGGCAGCTGGCTGCCGGCGGATTGACCAGGGAGTTCCGGCAGCGCAATCCCGCCGGGAGCCGGAGCCGGATCGGGATCCGCCTGGGCATCGCTCTCGGCCTGCTGGCCGGCGGCCGGTTCGGACGGCGTCATCTCAGCCGCGGCATCCTCGGGCTGTTCCTTGGGCATGTCGGCCGCTTCCGGCGTCTCTTCGGGTTCTGCCAACAGCGATTCGGAGGTCTCCTCCTCCACCCCTTCCGGCGCGGCCCCTTCCGGCGCGGCTGGGCTCGGTTCCGCTTCCGTCGGCGTGTTCCGGTCGACGACTTGCATCCCCGCGGGGTCGAATACCGACCCGACGCGTCCGCTGGTGGGATTGTCTCGCTGCCACTTGCCGCCGAACGCGGGGTACGTCGAGTCTTCCACGTTGTCGCACATGGCGCAGCCGCTGACTCCAGCTAGCACCAACATCGCGACCCACACGCACTGCTTGCTCGTCATGGCGGCCTCGCTGCTTCACGCGTCCTTAGGGGCAGAAACGACTACTTCCCAGTTCGGCATTTGTCGAGCAGGAGCTTTAGTTAGATTTTGCGGGTTGTGCCGATTCTGCACGTTGGGCGAGGATTTTGAGGCAGCCGACCCCGGTTCGCTCGCCTTTCCGACCCGCTATCATTCCATGACTGTGGCGGAATCCTTACGTTGAGAGACGACAGGCATGGCAAGAACCACGATTGTGTTGGCGCTGATCCTCATTCTATTAGGCCTGGGGACCTACTTCGGTTCCTGGGCCGCCAATCCGAGCCCTACGGCCCTGATTCCGGCCGTGGTTGGCGTGCTGCTCCTCGCCTGCGGCTTGGCAGCGCTGCAGCCCGGCTGGCGAAAGCACGCCATGCACGCCGCGGCGTCGATCGGCCTGCTGGGAGGCCTGGCCGCCAGCGGACGCGGAATCATGGCGGTCGCGAAACTGGCCCAGGGCGCCGACGTGAACACGACCGCCCTCGTCGCCGTGCTCATCATGGCGGCTGTCTGCTGGCTGCTGGTGGTCTTGTGCGTCAATAGCTTCATCGCCGCTCGTCGGCGGCAAGCGGTCGCCTCGGAATCGCCGGGAATCGAGTGAGGCGAGTTCAGCGCGACGATGCCGTCCTGCCCCGTGCTCCGGCGGCGGATTGCTTTGCTTTTGATACCAGATTTGTGGAGTTGCAGCTATGTCCATTGATCTTTCAACTAGCCCTCAACCGCTCGGCGGTCTGTTTCAACTGCCCGGATCTCGGGAGCAATGGGACCAGTATCGCTTGACCGACGAACAGGTTGCGTCCTACCACGAGCGGGGATACCTGTCGGGCGTTCGCATCTTGACGGACGAGCAGGTGGAGCAGTTGCGTGGCGAGTTGGCCGAGTTTTTCGCTCCGCAGCATGCGGGCAGCGACCTGTGGTACGAGTACCATACCAACGAGTCGGCGGACCCGAGCACGGTCTTGTTTCACGCGTTGGGCGCGTGGCGGATCAGGCCGGGTTTTCACGACGTGCTGTGGCATCCAGCGTTCACGGTACCGGCCAGCCAGTTGCTGGGCGGGGCCGTGCGGTTCTGGCATGACCAGTTGTTCTGCAAGCCGGCGCGGCACGGCGGCGTGGTGGCCTGGCACCAGGATTATTCGTACTGGACGCGGACCAAGCCGATCGCTCATCTCACCTGTTGGATCGGCCTGGACGACAGCACCCGGGAAAATGGCTGCGTGCATTACGTGCCTGGCAGTCATCGTTGGGACCTGCTGCCGATCACCGGATTGGCCGGCGATATGCATGCCATCCGCGAAGTGCTGAATGACGAGCAGTGGGCGGCGTTCAGCAACCCGGTGGCGGTCGAACTGAAGAAGGGCGAATGCACGTTCCATCACGGGCTGACGATTCACGGTTCGTTCGAAAACCGCAGTCAACGGCCGCGCCGCGCGACGGTCATCAACGCGTTCCGGGACGGCACCTGTTCCGATTCCGACGAACCTCTCCTGTCCGGCGTGCCCGCCGTACCCAAGGGCCAGCCGATGGGCGGCCCGTTCTTTCCCCTGCTGTTCGATCCGGCGACGAGCGGCGCCGGGTGAGGCGGATCCCTCGCCCCCGGCTTGTTCCGGTCCCCCGTGACCTCGGTGGACGAGTGGCCGCCAAGTTGTCAGCGGCCCCGACAGCCCCGTGTCAGTGTCGGCACCCTACTTGAATCCGACCAGCCATCGCTGCAGAATGACGGTTTCGCTCTTCTTCACTAACCACTTGCCAGCGGAAGGACGACATTCATGGCCGACAAACCCACTGTGATTCTGTCCGGTTTCGCCGATGAAGCCGCCAACCAGAAGCTGGCCGAGCAGCAGTTCGCGGCCTTCGCTGCCCTGGGCTTGCAGTACTACACGATCCGTTTCATCGACGCCGGCCAGGGCGTCAAGAACGTGATGGCGCTGACCAAGACCGAGATCGCCAAGATCCGGCATCTGGAGGACAGTTACGGCTTGAACGTGTCGTCGATCGGCTCGCCGATTGGCAAGGTCAAGCTGTTGGACGTGGACGACGGGACCCACAACCGGTTTGTGCCGTTCAAGAAGTACCTGGCCCAAGAGGTTCAACAAGCGTGCGAGATGGCCCACGCATTCGAGACGAAACTGATCCGCGGGTTCTCGTTCTATCATCCTCGCGGCTCCGATCCGCGGGCGCATGTTCCGCAGGTGGTCGACCAGTTGGGCGAAATCGCCGAAGCGTGCCATCGGAGCGATTTGATCTTCGGCCTGGAATTGGAGGCCAATCTGGTCGGCCAGACCGGCGCCCTGCTGGCCGAAATCCATCGCCAGGTCAATCATCCCGCGTTGCTGTTGATCTTTGACGGGGCCAATATCGCGACCCAAGGCTTTTCCGCCGACGAGTGCTTGCAGCAGTATCGCGACATGAAGCCGGGCTTGGGCTGGCTGCACATCAAAGACTATCGCCATCCGCATCCCGCCAACAAGACCGACCACGTCGACGAGGAGGCGCTCAAGCACTTTGTGCCGGCCGACCTGGGCGACACGGGCCATGAAGCGATCCTGCGAGACTTCCGCGACTTGATTCCCAAGCTGGAGAAGAAGCTGAAGAAGCGTGGCGTGCCGGGGGTGTTCCTGGACCTGGAGCCGCACGTCAAGGGCGGCGGCCAGTTCGGCGGCTTCAGCGGCCCCGACGGTTTCGGCGTGGCCCTGCGTGCCCTCTGCCGGACCCTGGATTACGTCGGCATCGACTACCACCTGACCGACTTCGACGACGTCAAAGCGGCCCGCGGGTTCTAGTGCCGCGTCCAGACGAACTCTTGGCATCCGCCACCGGGTGCTGGCCCAGGGTTTCCCGGCGAAAAACGGACGCGAGCCCGTTCCGGCTGATTGGGCCAGCCGGAACATTGGGCTGCTTGCAGAAACGCCCCGAGCAACGCGTCCTCGATCGCCATTTCGCGATTCTCATCCGTCCTTGTTCGAGGCTTGCCGGGCAGCGAACCAGCGGATGACGTAATAGAAGATCGGAGTGAAGAAGATCCCGAAGATCGTCACGCCCAGCATGCCGCTGAACACGGCCAGCCCCAACGTGAACCGCATTTCCGCGCCCGCGCCCTTGGCCAGCACCAGCGGAACCACGCCCAGGATGAAGGCGAACGAAGTCATCAGAATCGGCCGCAGCCTCAGCCGGCACGCGTCGACCGTGGCCTCGAAACGCGGCCGCCCGGTATCCTCCAACTGCTTGGCAAACTCGACGATCAAAATGGCGTTCTTGGCCGCCAAACCGATCAACACGATCAAGCCAATTTGAACGAAGATGTCGACATCCAGCTTGGCCAGCGTGATGCCGACCAGTGCGGCCAGCAGGCACATGGGGACAATCAGGATGATCGACAGCGGCAGCGTCCAGCTTTCGTATTGAGCCGCGAGCACCAGGAACACGAACAGCACGCCGAGCGGGAATGCCAGCTTGGTGAGGATGTCCTTGGACGCCAGGATCTGCTGGTAGGTCAGTTCGGTCCATTCAAAGCCCATCGTCGAAGGCAGGTGCGCTTTCGCGACGGACTCCATCATCGTGATCGCCTGGCCGGAACTGACGCCCGGGGCGGACGCGCCGTTCAACTCGGCTGACGGGTACAGATTGTAATGGTTCACGATCGACGGACCGCTGACGTTCTTGACTTGGACCAGCGTGCGGAGCGGCACGATCCGCCCCGCCTGGTTGCGGACTTCCAGATTGCCGATGTCCTCGACCTTGGACCGGTACCGCGGGTCGGCCTGGATATTGACCTGCCAACTGCGATTCTGGAACGAAAAGTCGTTGATATAGGCCGCGCCCAGGAACGACTGCAGCGTCGAATGGACTTCGTCCAGCGAGACGTTCTGCGCTTTGACTTTCTCGCGGTCGATCTCCACGTACAACTGCGGCTGAGTCACGCTGAAGGTCGAGAAGACACCCAGCAAGCCGGGTTGCGTGCGGGTCTGTTCCGCAAAATTCTGCACCGCCCCCTGCAGCGCCCGCAGGCCCGCGCCGCGCTGGTCCTGGACCTGCAGATTGAAGCCGCCTGTGCTGCCCAAGCCCTCGACGGGCGGGGCCCCGAAGACGGCGATCTGAGCTTCCTTGAATTCCTCGAACTGCGGTCGCAGGCGGGCCATGACGGCCGTCGCGCTCAACTCGGGTTTGCCCGCCCGCTCCTCGAACGGCTTGAGGATCACAAACATGCCGCCGACATTGGAGATATTCGTGCTGAGAATGGTTGAATAACCGGACAGATCAATCGAGTGCGCGACGCCGATGTCCTTGCGGACCACCTCGGCGACTCGGCGAACCAGCTGGTCGGTCCGCTCCAGGCTGGCCCCGTCGGGCAACTGGACGTTGATCACCAGGTAGCCTTTGTCCTGCTCCGGAATGAAGCCGATCGGCGCGGCTCGGAAGCCGAGGAAGGTCACGAACATCAAGCCGCCGTACACGGCCAGCCCGATGGCGCACGTCCGCAGCAGCATCGCCACGGCCGTCCCGTAGCCCTTGATCGCGACGTCGAAGGCCCAGTTGAAGCCGTCGAAGAAGCGGCTCAGCACCAGGTTGACCGGCTTGCTGGTAAACCAGCCGGCCCCGGCGCCGATCGCGAACACCACCACGCGGAGCCACAGCGGCGCCGCCGGCCCGTGCCCGCCCTCGGCCCCATGCGACTCCAGGCCCGCCAGCCCTGCCGCAAAGCCGCTCAAGTAGACGTACGCAATCAGGCCGCCGATGATCGCAATCCCCAGCGGCGGCAGGACCTCGCGCACTCCCGAACCGCCGTGGCCGTGCCCTTCGCTCGCGTGGCCGTGCGGCTTGAGCAACAGCGTGCACAGGGCCGGGCTGAGTGTCAGCGAATTGAAGGCGGAGATCACCGTCGAGGCGGCGATTGTCAGCGCGAACTGCTTGTAGAACTCGCCGCTGATGCCCGCCATAAAGGCCGTGGGTACGAACACCGCGCACAGCACCAGCGCGATCGCGATCACCGGCCCGGTCACCTCGTCCATCGCCTTGCGGCTGGCCTCGCGCGGCGACAGGCCCGTCGCCATCAGCCGCTCGACGTTCTCGACCACCACGATCGCGTCATCCACCACGATCCCAATGGCGAGCACCAGGCCGAACAGCGAAAGGTTGTTCAGCGAAAATCCGAACAGGGCCATACAGGCGAACGTGCCGATCAGCGACACGGGAACGGCCACCATCGGGATGATCGTCGCCCGCCAGTTCTGCAGGAACACGAGCACGACGATGAACACCAGGACGAAGGCTTCGATCAGCGTGTGATAGACGCTGGAGATCGATTCCTTGACAAACACCGTCGTGTCGTACTCGATGCGGTATTCCACCCCGGCGGGAAACCGCGATTTCAACTCTTCCATCTTCTCCCGGATCGCGGCGGCGGTCGCCAAGGCATTGGAGCCGGGCAGCTGGAACACGGCCAGTGTCACCGACGGCTGGCCGTTCAGATAGCTGTTGACATCGTAGTTCTTGGCCCCCAACTCGACGCCCTTCTCGATCACGCGGCCCTCGGCGTCGTATTTTTTCTCTCGAGCCACGTCGCGGAGATGCACCACCTGGCCCTTTGCGCCGCGTTTGACGATGATCTCCTCGAACTGCTGCTCGCTGACCAGCCGGCCCTGCACACTGATCGGCAGCTGGAACGGCACACTGGCGTCCTCCGCCACGGGCGGCTGGCCGATGCGGCCGGCCGCGACCTGGATGTTCTGCTCCTTGATCGCCTGGATCACGTCGCTGGCGGTCATCTGCAGCGAGGCCAGTTTGTTCGGATCCAGCCAGATCCGCATGCTGTAATCGCGCGGCCCCAGGAAGGCCACGTCGCCCACCCCCGAGACCCGCGCCAGATCGTCCTTGACGTTCAACAGGGCAAAGTTGCTGAGGTACAGCTGGTCGTAGCGTCCGTCCGGCGAAATCAGGTTCACGCACTGCAGGATGCTGGGCGATTTTTTCTTCGTCGTCACGCCGATACGTTTGACTTCCTCGGGCAGTTTCGACGAGGCGACCGAGACGCGGTTCTGGACCATCACCTGGGCCGTGTCGACGTTCGTCCCCAGCTCGAACGTGACGTCCAGGTTCATCTGGCCGTCGTTGGTGCACTTGGACGCCATGTACAGCATCCGCTCGACGCCGTTCACCTCGGCCTCGATCGGCGTGGCGACGGTCTCGGCGACCGTGACGGCGTTGGCGCCGGGATACGTGGCCATCACGGACACGGTCGGCGGCGCCACGTCGGGGTACTGGGCGATCGGCAGCTGGGACAGCGCCACCACGCCGAGGATGACGATGACGATCGACAGCACGGTCGCGAAAATGGGGCGGTCGATGAAGAAGTGCGAGATCATGGTACTGGTTTCTCAAGCGTAGTGCGGAATCCCCTCGCCACGGCCTGGGCCGATCGCCCCCCGGCCGCTCACGACTGCGGGCTGGCGGACGGCTTGACCGGATCCACCGGGTAATTGATCCGCGCCCGCTGCAGTCCCTGGACGACGAGCCACTCGCCCGGGGCCACGGCCGGCTTGCCGCTTGCTTCCGGGAGGACCACGCGCATCCCGTCATCCAGCAGCTTGCCAGGCGTGATGTC
>Ga0172371_10012656_pt1 | contig 11082 bp, 10 predicted proteins | sample Lak12m_FD_114543 | JGI IMG/M metagenome (GOLD analysis project Ga0172371, IMG submission 114543) | Freshwater microbial communities from Kabuno Bay, South-Kivu, Congo - kab_022012_12m | ecosystem: Environmental > Aquatic > Freshwater > Lake | place: Democratic Republic of the Congo: South-Kivu... | reverse complement strand
CAGGATTATTCAATATTCTCACCTCCAGTCATAGAGGAGAGTTTACAAACAAACCTTAATCGGAAAATTCAAATGTTAAAGTGCTCGGAAAATTGAAATGTTGCGTAACATAAAAAGATAGTTTCTCAATCCTTGACAATGACTTATAAATATAGTATTTTATTGACATATGCCAGCTCCGGCGAAAGTTGAGGCTTCTCATCGAACTCATGATCGTGATTGGGAGAGAGAATATCTTAATGCTAGCCGGGTTCTAATACCATTGGGGGTGATAGGCATAGCTGCTTCTGGTGTCGTTGCTATAATAGGAAAGGGAGATGTATGTATGCTCTCCCTGCTATTGCCAGGAATGGTTTCTTTGGGGACGGCTTTGGTAGCTTTAGATCATATCCACAAACTATAGTGATTAGATATTCTTATGAGCGCTTGACAAAAAACTTTCTTTTTGTTTTAATGGATTACTGATCCTCCCCCCCAGGATCCATTATAAATTTAAAATTTGAAATTTTTAATTTTAAAACATGAAACATCATATGATTCATAATCATGAAGATTATAAAAATAACCTTTTGCACCGGCTGAAGATCGTCCGCGGCCATTTGGATAAAGTGATCGAAATGGTGGAGAGCGACCGGTATTGTCTGGATATTACGCAGCAATCCCAGGCGGTGCAGAGCGCTTTGAGTAAAGTCAATGAAATCCTTCTGGAGCATCACCTTAAAACCTGCGTTAAAGAGGCGATTATTACCGATAAAGATGTCGATAAAAAAGTGCTGGAAATTATTCAAGTATTCAAACGCAAGTAATTTTATGAAAAAAACAATCTTGAACATCAAAGGCATGCATTGCAAATCCTGCGAAATATTGGTTGAGGATGAATTGAAAAAGATTAAAGGTGTCGGTCGGGTTGAGGTCAATCATCAAAATGGTACCGCCGAAGTATATCATGCCAACGGCTACTTGAAGAATCATGATATCGCGAAGGCAATTGAAACTGCCGGTTATGAGATAGGCAACGATACAAGCAAACCGCTCATTTCAAAAAACATCAACGATTATCTGGATATGGGCATTGCGGCCGTTGTTTTAACAGTCCTGTATTTATTGGCTGACAGTCTGGGATTGTTCAAGACGGTACTTGCCTCATCGAATAATCTTTCCAGTTTGCCGGTCGTTTTTTTGATCGGCACGACCGCCGGCTTATCGACCTGCATGGCTTTAGTCGGGGGATTGGTTTTGGGTGCGTCTGCTCGTTTTTCCGAAAAACATCCTCATGCAACCACGCTTCAAAAATTCAAGCCGCACATATTTTTCAATATCGGAAGGATTATTTCTTTTTTTATCCTGGGAGGAGCAATTGGAGCGGTTGGTTCTTTATTTCAACTTTCGCCAACGACTTTAGGTCTGTTGACCATTGGTGTCGGGCTGGTGATGCTCATGTTGGGGGCGCAGTTGACCGGACTTTTCCCTAAATTGGGGAATTTAAGTTTTACTTTGCCTAAAGGAATCGGCAAAGCTTTGGGGGTCAATCAGCAAAAAGATAGGGAATATACCCATAAAAACTCGCTGATCATGGGTGCGTTGACTTTTTTTCTGCCCTGCGGTTTTACCCAGGCGATGCAGCTTTTTGCCATCGGTTCCGGCAATGCTTTGACCGGAGCGTTGACCATGGGTGTCTTTGCCATCGGTACGGCTCCCGGCCTTTTGGGTATCGGCGGTTTGACTTCGGCGGTTAAAGGCGCTTTTGCCAAATCGTTTTTCAAGTTTGCCGGTTTGGTGGTTATCGCTTTGGCCGTTTTCAATATCAATAACGGTTTGAATTTGGGCGGTTTAAAACCGGTTGCCGGTTCGGACATGAATACGGCACAAGCCGCCGATCCGAATGTCATACTCGATAATGGCGTGCAACTGGTCAAAATGCTGCAGAAATCAGACGGTTATGAACCCAACGAATTTACGATAAAAAAAGGGATTCCGGTCAAATGGATAATCACTTCCGAAGATGCTGCCGGTTGTGCAAGCTCGATCGTTTCCCAGGCGCTTGATATAAGGGCAAGTCTTAAATTGGGCGAAAATATTTTCGAGTTTACGCCAAAAGAAAGCGGAACGATCGGATTTTCCTGTTCGATGGGCATGTATACCGGAGTGTTTCATGTTAATTAATTTCCAATCAGAGAAATGATAAAACAAAAATCAAAAACCGACAAAATAAACCTGGCAATTTCGGGGATGCACTGCACTTCCTGCGCCGCCATTATCGAAAAGGCCCTGAATAAAACTCAGGGCGTCAGGGAAGCGCGGGTCAATTTCGCCGCGGAAAAAGCTTCCGTTATATACGATGCGTCACAGACGCAACAAAATGAATTGATTAGTGCCATAAAAAAAGCCGGGTACCAGGCCTTGATCATAAGTTCAAAAGATGCGGAATTTGAAGCGGGAAGGCGCAAGCAAGAAATTAATAACCAGTTCAAGAAATTTATCTTTAGTTTCGTTTTGAGTTTGCCGATGCTTTTTTTCATGTTCGTGACGACTCCTTTGAACGGGGTAATTTCTTTATTTCTTTCGACGATTGTCCAGTTTGTAATAGGCGCCGGATTTTATAAGGGCGCGTGGTCGGCCTTAAGGATGAAAACTTTCAATATGGACAGTCTCATTGCCGTTGGCACTTCCACCGCTTATCTTTATAGTTTATTTAATTTCCTGAAGGGAAATTCTGATTTATTTTTCGAGACGAGCGCATTCTTAATCACTTTTGTTATTTTAGGCAAATGGCTGGAGGCGAAAGCGAAAGGAAAAACATCGGAGGCTATTAAAAAACTGATGGGACTGCAACCTAAAACCGCAACGGTTTTAGGAATTCAAAATTCAAAAACCGAACAATTAATCATACCAATAGATCAAGTCGAAATCAATAATGTTATCGTCGTTAAACCGGGGGAGAAAGTACCGGTTGACGGCGTAATTATCCGAGGATCGTCAAGCGTCGATGAATCAATGATTACCGGTGAAAGTTTGCCGGTTGAAAAAAATATTAACGACACGGTTGTCGGAGGTACTATTAATAAAACCGGCAGTTTCGAATTTCGGGCAACGCGAGTCGGTGCGGAAACGACCTTGGCGCGGATTATTAATTTAGTTGAACAAGCTCAAGGATCTAAAGCGCCCATACAAGCTTTCGCCGATAGAATTTCCGCATACTTTGTTCCCGCCGTGATCGCGATTGCCTTATTAACGTTTGTTATTTGGTATTTGGCGCTTGGTGCTTCACTGTCATTTGCGCTTATGGCTTTTACGGCTGTCATTGTGATCGCCTGTCCCTGCGCTTTGGGATTGGCCACGCCGACGGCAATCATGGTGGGAACCGGCAAGGGCGCGGAAAACGGGATTTTGATTAAAGGCGGGGAGCCTCTGGAAGCCGCAAGCAAAATCAATACGATCGTTTTCGATAAAACCGGAACGCTTACTTATGGCAAGCCTGTAGTTACGGATATCATTGGTGACGGTATTCTGCAAATTGCCGCGGCGTTGGAGAAAAATTCCGAGCATCCGTTAGCCGAAGCAATCGTTAAACGGGCAAATGACGAATCGTTTGCTTTCGGTACAGTCGAAGCATTTAAAGCGGTTCCGGGGCAGGGCATTGTCGGAAAAATAGAGGGAATAGAGTATTATTTCGGCAACAGAAAACTAATGAGCGAACAAGCGCATATTACTTTAAGTGAAACGGAAGAACGGAAAATTCAGAGAATGGAAAAAGAAGGAAAAACCGCAATGATATTGGTTAGCCTCGCAAGGCGTCGCCTTGCGAGGCTAAATGGTTTGATTGCCGTGGCCGATACCGTGAAAGAAACCACAAAAGAAGCAGTCGGGAAATTAAAGAAAATGGGAATCGAAGTTTATATGATAACCGGCGATAATCAACGGACAGCCGGAGCGATTGCCAAGCAGGTTGGCATTGATAACGTTTTGGCGGAAGTCTTGCCGGAAGATAAAGTCAATATTATAAAAAAGCTCCAAAATCCAAGTACCAACCGTAGATTTGTTGCTATGGTTGGAGACGGTATCAACGACGCTCCGGCCCTGGCCCAGGCGGATTTAGGTATCGTTATGGGGTCAGGGACTGATGTGGCGATGGAAACGGGAGGAATCGTCATCGTCAAAAACGATCTTCGGGATATAATCAATGCGATTGATTTATCGAAAGCGACAATGGCCAAAATAAAACAAAATATGTTCTTTGCGCTTTTCTATAATGTGTTGGGAATTCCGATTGCCGCCCGGGTTTTTATCGGTTTGGGACTGGTTTTGAAACCGGAACTCGCCGGTTTGGCCATGGCTTTGAGTTCGGTTTCGGTTGTCGCCAATTCGTTACTTTTGCGAAAATTTAAACCGCGTTAAGCATGAATTAAATTGTATACAATAGATAAATGAATATGAAGAAGAAAGTTATAATTTTTGACTTCGACGGAACCATTGCGGACACGACACCTTTTATTTTTAATTTCATCCGGGGGATTACCGGACGGATGGGGTGGCCGCCGCTGACCGAAGATGAATTCAACCTGGTACGCGGTCTGACTTACCGTGAAATAATAAATAAATATCGCGTCCCTTTGATAAAAATCCCTTTTTATTTATTGAAAGGCCGATGGGAAATAGAGAGAAGAATAGACGAAGTAGAGGTATGTGGAGGGATTATCGAGACGCTAAAAAAACTTAAGGAAAAGGATTTGCATTTGCGGATCGTTTCTACCAACTCCAAAAAAAATATCGAAAAGTTCATCAAACATCATCATTTGAATTATTTCGACTCGATTGATAGCGTCTTTAATATTTTCGGTAAAGCCAATTTCTTGAAAAAATTAATCAGCAAAAATCATTGGGATCCGATGAAAGTGGTTTATGTCGGTGATGAAGTCCGCGACATTGAAGCGGGGAAAGCGGCCGGCATCGACGTCATCTCCGTTACCTGGGGTTTGAATACCAAGGAACTCCTTTTGAAAAATCATCCAACTGCAATTGTCGATAATCCTCGCCAAATTCTTCAGTGTATGGATTGTCGCGATGGGCTATAGGTTGTAAAGATAAACGGAGTGGATGCCCTGGAGTTTCTTTTTTTCCTTCAAACTTTTTATTGCGTAGAAATAGGAAACGATATTTTTGTTTCCATCATATTGTTTGATTACTTTTAATGCCCGATTGAGAAGCCAGGGGGAGATATACAGATAAAAAACATAATTTGAAATTTGAAACTCGCCTCGCGAAGCGGGTTTGAAATTTGAAATCAAATTTTCAATTTTTAATTTGAAATTATCCTTGAACATATCTTCCATGACAATATAAATATTTTTCCGGTTGGGATGAAATAAGCGTCTGATATTCATTACCAATACAAGAATCGGGTTGATGTCGACGGCGACAAATTGCGTATTCAGTTTTTCTTCGTAAGCTTTTTTGGCGGCGTTAAAAATCACAATGCCGTCGCCGGCGCCGAGGTCGATAATCGTTTGGTTATTCTTCAAATCCAAAGCACCGATAATGAGCTTCATATCCTTTGGGTTACTGGGGAAATAGGGGATGGGGGAGAATTCCGGCGAAGCGAATAAAAACAATACGGCTAAAAATAAAAATGAAAAAATAAAAAATAAAAGAATCATATGAATAATATTGTTGATTTTATCAAAATTATACTTTAATATTGTCTTTGCATGAAAATAAACCGCGGGTTGCAATTCACCTACGGTATCGACGAAGCAATCACCCCTTTAGATGGGAGAAACCGCAATAAACTTCAATCGCTTATCCCGTATTTTTCCGAAACTGCACTTGGTAAATATCGGGTTTTCGTCGAGCTTATGTATTTTCGAAAATTATCGGAATATAAAATCATAAGGAAGTTTACGGCGGCGGAAAAAAAACTGCTTGACAAATTAAGCCGGGAGTTTGACGCCGAAGATTATCGAAGGGTAAGGGAAATTGAGAGTGTTGTCAATCACGATTTGAAGGCGGTCGAAGAATTCATTAAGGAAAAATTATCGAAGACGTCACTGAAAGACGTTTCCGTCATGGTCCATTTCGGTTTGACCTCGGACGATACCAACAACTTGGCTTATGCCTTGATGGTTAAAAATGCGCTGAAAGACGTCATCGTTCCCGAAATCGAAAAAGTTGAAAAAGATCTGCGCGAAAAATCAATTGGTTACAAATCGGTGGTGATGCTGGGGATGACTCATGGCCAAGCGGCGGTGCCGACGACAGCGGGAAAAGAAATTGCCGTGTTTTATCAGAGACTGTCAGAAGAAATCAGCGGATTAAAGAACTCACGGATTAAAGGAAAATTAACGGGGAATGTGGGGAATTTAAATGTCCATAGATTTATTTTTCCCGAAATCGATTGGCTGAAATTCAGCAAAGAATTCATTACTTCTTTAGGTCTGGAGCCGGACTTGGTGACGACGCAAATTGAGCCTTACGACAGTTTAATCCGTATTTTTCAATCGCTGCAGCGAATCAATAATATTTTATCGGGATTGGCCAAAGACATGTGGATTTATATCATGCTCGGCTATTTCAGGCAAAAAGTCATTGCTGCCGAAGTCGGCTCGACGGCGCTGCCGCATAAGGTCAACCCGATCTATTTCGAAGGCGCCGAAGGCGGATTCGGCATTGCCAATGCTTTACTGGAATTTTATTGCCGGAAATTGTCTTATTCCAGGCTGCAGCGGGATCTTTCCGACTCGACGGTCAAGCGTTCATTTGGCATTGCGTTTGCCTACTGTTTCTTGTCTTACCAGAGTATGACTCAAGCCTTGAAAAGAATCGAGCCGGATAAAGAAACAATGAGCGGCGATTTGCATAACCATTGGGAAGTTTTATCCGAAGCCTTCCAAAATTTTTTAAGGGTCAAAGGCTATGCCGATGCTTACGACAGGACGAAAAAGTTTTTCCGGGGTTGTCGTGTGACGAAAGAGGATGTAGAAAGATTCATCAAAGATTTGAAATTGGAAAAAGACGATGAGAAGAAGCTCTTGGACTTGACACCAGAAATATACTTCGGATATGCGGAAGAAATTACTGATAAATTTTTATGAATAATATTAGGTTTCCGCTCGTCGTCGTCGGCAGCCAATGGGGTGATGAAGGAAAAGGAAAGGTCGTTGACATTTTGGCAAAACAGGCGGAGTTTGTCGTCCGCTACAATGGCGGCAACAATGCCGGCCATACGGTGGTTGTCGACGGGGAAAAATTCAAACTGTCGCTTCTGCCCTCAGGCGCCGTGCAAAATAAAAAAATAATGCTTTCCCAGGGGGTAGTTATCGATCCGAAAGTGCTTTTGGCGGAAATCGATTTTTTTGAAAAAAAGGGTTTCAGATTGGATTTAACCATCGATCCGCGCCTTCACATCGTCATGCCGTACCATAAGGCTTTGGATGCCGCGACCGAGGCCTGGAAAGGAAAAAAGGCGACCGGCAGCCTGCACCTGGGGATCGGTTATTGTTATGAAGACCGCAATAACCGTTTCGGTGTCCGTTTCGAAGACTTGATCGAACCGAAACTCCTGAAAGAAAAACTGGAAATGTTTTTCCCTTTGAAAAAGAGACAGATCGAACTCGTCTTCGGCCAGAAAACAGATTTAACGGTCGAAAATATTTATAAGGACTATGTCGTTTACGGGAAAAAACTGAAAAAATATTCAGGTGACGTTTCCCGTATCGTCCAAAAAGAAATCAACAGGTCGAAAATCCTTTTCGAAGGCGCCCACGGTACGTTTCTTGACGGCGTTTTTGGCACTTACCCGTATACCACCGCCGTCAATACCATATCCGGTGGAGTTTATTCGTATGTTGGTATTGCGCCGCAGATGATTTATAGTTTGGGAATAGTCAAAGCCTATACGACGCGCGTCGGCAACGGTCCTTTTCCGACCGAGCTTTTCGACAAAACCGGAGAAGAAATCAGGACGAACGGGGTCGAATTCGGGACGGTTTCCAAAAGGCCGCGGCGCTGCGGCTGGCTGGATTTGGCGCTCGTTCGTACCGCCGGGCGTTTATCCGGTTTTAATTATTTGACAATCACCAAACTCGATGTTCTGTCGTCTTTGAAAAAAATAAAAATCTGCACCCATTATTTATTGAGAGGTAAAAAAATATTGGAAGTACCTTCATTAATCCACGAATTCGAAAAATGCCGGCCGGTTTACAAAGAATTCAAAGGTTGGCAAAAAGATATTTCCGGCATGAGAAAATTCGGTGAGCTGCCCAAGGAAGCGCAAGAATATATAAAATTCATCGAGAAAAATTTGAAAGTATCGGTAAAATACGTTTTTGTCGGACCGGAGAGAAGTCAAACAATCATATTGTAAATCCGAAATTCGAAGCACGAAATCCGAAACAAATAAATAAATGACAGAAATTCAAATTACAAAAACCAAACAATACGATTTGGAAGAAAGAACATTGCAATATGCCAAAAATGTAAGAGGATATATTAAGAAACTACCCAAAACAATTGGTAATTGTGAAGATTGTTCTCAATTGGTTAGATCATCTGGTTCGGTTGGAGCTAATTACATTGAAGCTAACGAAGCGCTAAGTAGGAAAGATTTTTGCATGAGAATTAAAATCTCAAGAAAAGAAGCTAAAGAAAGTCGATATTGGTTAAGACTAATTGACGCTGGTGATATTGAAAACATGGAAAAAGAAAGAAATGAGCTAATTCAAGAAGCAACGGAACTGATGAATATTTTTGGTTCCATTTTAAGAAAATCTGAATAGTTTTTGTCATTATAATTTTTTGAAATTCGATATTGTTTCGTATTTCGAATTTCGATATTCGAACTTAATTTTATGATGCTTAAAGAGGGTTTAACTTACGATGACGTATTATTGATTCCCCAGCGGTCGTATATCAATCACCGCTCAGATGTTTCGACCGAAAGTTATCTTACGCGAAACATCAAGCTCAGGGTGCCTTTTGTCTCCGCCAATATGGATACGGTCACCGAATCGGAAATGGCGATTGCCCTGGCGCGGGAAGGCGGCATCGGCATTATTCACCGTTTCATGACGGTCGAGGAGCAAATAGCCGAAGTCAAGCGCGTCAAACGCCACGTCGGCTACATCCTTGATAACCCTTATACGGTGACGCCGGAAACGGCTTTGGCCAAGGTATTACAAATGAGCAAAATCAAGCACGTCGATTGTTTCATCGTCGTTGACGATCAGGGCAAAGTGGAAGGAATATTAAGCAAACGCGACATGTTTTTCGAAACCAACATGAAAATGCGGGTGAGAGAACTGATGACGCCTTTCAAAAAATTAAGAGTCGGCAAGCCGGGAACGACTTTCTCCGAGGCCAAGAAAATTTTTCACGAGTGCAAGATCGAAAAATTGCCTTTAGTCGATAAGGAAAGGAAGCTTAAGGGATTAATCACGGCCAGATCGGTTGTCAATTTCGAAAAATTTCCTTATTCGACCAAAGACGGCTACGGTCGTTACCGGGTAGGGGCGGCCATCGGTGTCGTCAAGGACTATCTTGAAAGGGCCGAAGCCTTGGTTAAGGCCGATGTCGACGTTTTGGTCGTCGACGTCGCCCACGGTCATAACGACGTGGCCTTGAAAGCGGTCAAAGAAGTAAAAAAGAAATTCAAAGACGTCGACATTATTGGCGGCAACGTCGCCACCAAAGAAGGCGCGCTTGAGCTGATCGCGCGCGGGGTCGATGCGGTCAAAGTCGGCATCGGCCCGGGCGGATTATGCACAACCAGAATTATCGCCGGCGTCGGCTACCCGCAGTTTAGTGCCGTTTACGAATGCGCCCGGGCAGCGAAAAAATTTAAAGTACCGGTTATCGCCGACGGCGGCACCAATTACCCGGGTGACATTGCCAAAGCGTTGGCGTCCGGCGGGTCGACCTGCATGCTGGCCGGTTGGTTTGCGGGCACGGATGAAAGCCCGGGCGGCATTATCATGCGAAAAGGCATGAAGTACAAAGTGCATCGCGGCTCGGCTTCGTTTCTGGCGACGGCCGATCGGCAAATCAAACTGGAAAACCGGACGGAAAATCAACTCAATAAAATCGTGCCCGAAGGCGTCGAGGCTTTGGTACCGTATAAAGGCCATGTCGCCGACGTCATCTATCAGCTTTTGGGGGCGCTCCGGTCGGGGATGAGTTATTGCAACGCCACGACGATTCCCAATTTGTGGAAGAATGCCCGTTTCGTCAAAATCACCGAAGCCGGCCTTCGCGAAAGCAAATCCCACAACGTAAGCGAGATATGATTGATTTTCGAAAAGTATGTTATGATTAAGTCATGGGAATAACAACTGTCAGTTTAACAATCAAAAATCCGCGAAATCCCAATAAAAAAGTTACTAATGAATTTCTGGTAGATACCGGCGCTCATTATACGGTATTACCCGAATCAATCGTTAAAAAACTTGGACTAAAATCATCGTGGATTCAGGAATTCTCTTTGGCCGATGGTAAAGTCATCAAACGGCCAATTGGCGGTGCGATTATCAGATTCGAAAATAAGGAATTACCCGCGCCGGTCGTTCTTGGTGAAAAAGATGACAGTCCTCTTCTTGGGGTGACTACTTTGGAAAATTTTGGCTTGATGATTGATCCTTTCAAACGCAAACTTTATCATAGCAAACTAATGTTGGGATAACTCCTTCTTTTGTGCGTTTGTTTGACGAAATCCGAACCTATTTTACTAAAAATTCTTAAAATTTAGCGTCGGCGGCTGCGGCGAGGAAAAGGGGTCTGGGGAAAAGGAATCGCCGCAGCCGCCTCCGCTTTCCACCCGCCCGCCGTATAAAATTTAAGACAAAGAAGAATAAATAAAAATTATTAAAGCAATCAAAGCTATAACAAAAAGTGTAGCGAGAATCCATACAACAATCTTTGGCCATTTTTTTATCCCACCACGCTTTCGATACCAAATCAAACCAATTATTGGTGCAACAAAAGAAATCAAAAATACACCGCTGATATAAGGTAGAAGTCTGGATAGAATGTCTCCTGGGGTTGGTCGAATAATTCCATATAGCGGATACATTTCAGAAGTAACACCACTATTTT
>Ga0172371_10012655_pt1 | contig 11082 bp, 6 predicted proteins | sample Lak12m_FD_114543 | JGI IMG/M metagenome (GOLD analysis project Ga0172371, IMG submission 114543) | Freshwater microbial communities from Kabuno Bay, South-Kivu, Congo - kab_022012_12m | ecosystem: Environmental > Aquatic > Freshwater > Lake | place: Democratic Republic of the Congo: South-Kivu... | reverse complement strand
GGTAAACTAATTATAACAGCCAAATCCCAGGCTATACCAGCGCTTTCGCCGGTATAGCCTGCCTTTTTATCTTCCCATCATGCGTAAAAGCCGGTCTTGGACTTTGGGACAGGCTCTATATAAACAAGTTTGAGTTCCCATATGACAAGTTCCCGCAGTATTATGCGCGTGACCGCCAGGGGAATGTGCGCATCAGCGAGTCGGGAGGCATCGGCACGAATTTATGCACTACTAATCCGGAAGTGCTCGATATCGTCGCGAAAAAGGTGAATGCCTTCTTCGACGCCAATCCCGATGCTATCGTTGCCTCGCTCGACCCCAACGATTACGCGCCGCTGTGTCTGTGCGATAATTGCCTGGCGCTGGACAAATCCTACGGTCAAATGAAGGAGGACGGCTCGGAGGTGACCGACCGCCTGCTGCACTTCTCGAAGGAGATCTACGATCGGCTGGAGCCGAAATATAAGGACAAATACCTGGGCATCCTTATCTACGGGATGCAAATGAAGCTGCCGAAAAGCGCGAAACCGCATGCGCATCACGCCGGTTATATTTGTGATGAGACGTGGACTTACGACCACACCAGACCATGGAACGACCCCACCAGCAGTTTCAACCGCCGCTTCTACGAGCTGGTCAAAGGTTGGGGTGCATTGCTGCCGCAGATGGGGTATTACGACTACTACGGCGCATATTTCAGCCCGTGGGGCGTCGTTCATAAAATGCGCGAGGACCTGCCCGCCTTCCACGACCTGGGCGGCACCTACCTGGTGCTCGAAGCGCAGCCGATGTTCGCCATCCAGGGTTTGAACCACTACATCGCCAACCTGCTCAATCATGATCTCGATGCCGATGTAGATCTGGCAATGGAAGAATTCTTTCAGAAATATTACGGCCCGGCTGCCCAGCCGATGCGCGACTACTGGCTGGGGGTCGAACGCCGTTTTGCGCTCGAGCGCCCCTGCACCAATAATATCGGCTCGCGTCCCAGCATGCACACGGATTTCTGGGAGGAACTGGATGTTCCTCTGCGGCAGGCCGGCGCCGTCGCCGCGACGCTGCCGCCGGAAGATAAGCGTTATGCCGACCGCGTGAAGCAGGCCATCGACGGCTTCAATTTCCTGCGGCTGAACTACAATTACGAGGACCGGTATGGCAGCTATGCCCGGCGCCGCGGCGTAAAGATCGACGACCAGGCGGCTATTGACTTTTTGACCGCCAACCGGCAAATTTATGATGAGTGCCGTAAAAACTATTCGGCCGCGAGCTCTTACTGGCCGATGATACTGCCGGATTATTTCTTCCCGCAACTGGACGTTGACATCAGAATCAATGAGCACAGGGCGGCGCTGAAGAAGGCTGGATAAGCCGTGGAATGTGCCAGCCACCGATAACCTGATTGAAGGAGATCTCATGCAAACCATACCGACACGCCAATTCGCATGTCATCTGACAACCTGCGCCGTCGCGCTTTTCTGCCTGCTGGCGGCCATCGGCGCGCGGGCTGCCGGCAAAACGCCGGTCTTTCTCAACTATCGCGACTTGAAGATCTACACTTTCAGCGCGCCCGACGCGAATAATCCGGCGAAGATCCTCGCCCGCACGCAGCTCGTCAATGAAGGCGACACTGCAGTGAAAATCAGCGCACGGTTGGACTCCTCTCCCACGCTGAAGATCGCCGGCGGCAAGTTCGCCGGCAGCATCCCCGCCGGCAAGAGCGCCGATTGGACGTGGAGCTTCCTCGCGCCCGAGGGATTCACGCATGAAATCCTTACCGGCGCCATCGATATCGATGGCCGGCGCGAGCGCGACCTGTATGTAACAATCCAGGGGGCGGATCCTCCCGATTTCGATGGTAAATTCGTCGAGGTTGTCACCGAGCGCGCGCGGGCCGTGGCCACCTACGCCCCGCGCACCCGCGCGAGTATCCGAGCGGAGATGAAGGCGCTGGAGGCGCAGCGGCCCAAGCCGGCGTTTACGCTCGCCGCGGACGGGAAGACGGATTATGCCATCGTGGTCGATGCGCTGTTCCTCCCGAAGGTGGAGGGAGACGCGCTGGCCAACTGGCGGAAGGCGGCGCTCACCGACATGCAGCAGTACCTGGTCACCGCGGTGGACGACCTGCAGCGCTGCGTCAAGCTGCAAAGCGGCGCCGTGCTGCCCATCCAGGCTGCGGCAACCGGCCCGGCGATCGTCCTGCGCTTTGCCGACCCCGAGGCCGGTAACGAGCTGCATGATGCATATCGCCTGCGTACCGATGGCGCCAATATTGTTATCGAGGCGACGTCGCCGGAAGCCGCCCGCAATGGAGTTTACGGCCTGCTTACCGACCACCTGGACTGCCACTGGTTTCAGCCCAAACAACTGGGGGAAGAGATCATCATCCCGAAGGATCGCACTGTCCGGCTGCCGGCGCTGGACGAGATAAAGGGTTCTCGGTGGTTTTCCACCGCCGGCGCCAGTTGGGGCGTGCCTCCCGCCTGGAACATGCGCAACCGCGCTGTCATCAACCGGGGCCGCATGACCTTCGGGCACTCGTGGGAAAACTATATCAATAACGGCCAGTATCCTTATGACAAGTTCCCCGAGTATTACGCGCGCGATCGGGAAGGCAAGCGCCGTAGCGCCAATTTCTGTTCCACTAACCCCGAGGTGATCGATATTGTCGCGAAAAAGATCAATACCTTTTTCGCCAATAATCCGGATGCCATTGTCGCTTCCCTCGATCCCAACGATTATGCGGCCATGTGCCTCTGTGATAACTGCCTGGCGCTGGATAAACAATACGGCCAGACGCGCGAAGACGGTACCCAGGTGGCCGACCGCCTGCTCCATTTTTCCAACGAGATTTACCAGCGGTTGGAGCCCCGCTTCAAGGATAAGCACCTTGGCATCCTCATCTACGGCTTCCAGATGGACCTGCCGATCAGCGCGAAGGGGCATAGCCATCACGCCGGCATGATCTGCGACATGACCTGGGAATACGATCACAGCCGCCCCTTCAACGATCCCACCAGCAAGCGGAATCAGGTCTTCTACAACCTGGTCAAGGGCTGGGGTCAGGCCATCCCCGACCTGGGTTTCTATGATTATTACGGCCACTTCTTCTTCTTCGGACCATGGGGCATGGTGCACAAAATGCGCGAGGACCTGCCCGCGCTGCGCGAGCTGGGCGGCACCTTCGTCATGCCGGAGGCGCAGCCCATCTTCGCCGCGCAGGGATTGAACCACTACATCACCGACCGCCTGTTCTGGGACCTGGACGCCGACGTGGACCTGCTGATGGAGGAGTTCTTTACCAAGTATTACGGCCCGGCGGCCGAGCCCATGCGCGACTACTGGCTGGCTATCGAGCGCATCTACGGTACGGAGCGCGCCGGCTACGATCCGCTCTTCCGCGTCGGCGAGAATCCGGCAACCTGGACGGAGCTGGATGGCTACCTTGCCAAAGCCCGCCGGATCGTCGCCGATCTCCCCGCGGAAGACAAGCGCTTTGCCGACCGAGTGACGATAGCGAGCGACGGGCTGGAATACGGGCGCCTTCGCTACGGTTATGACAGCTATTACTGGGTCATCGCTTACGCGAACCTGGGCCGCAAGGTGGATCATGCCGCCGGCATCGAATACCTGAAGCAGCACGGCGCCCGCATGGAGGAACTGCAGAAGAAGTATTCGATGGAGGACAATTACTGGCCCTCGCTGGTCGCGAATTACTTCCTCCTCAACAGCGCCGCCGAAATCAAGGGGCATGAAGCCGCGCTGGCGAAAAAATAAGGTAAATGGGAGGGCGACACTCGTCCTCCCATTTCACCTACCACGCGAAATGCAGGTATTCCCGTATATTGCTGTCTATGCGCTGAGCCAGGATCACCAGGGAACGCCCGTCGGGGGAGATGGCGGCATTGATCGGCAAATAGCGGTGCCTTGCCGCCGCGATATAGGGTATCCCCTCTGCGATGAACCTGCCACTCAATACGGCCCGCTTTTTCCCTGCGGGTTCATATAATTCGAAACGAATGCCCTCCATTGCCTTATATTTGAGCGCGTCCGGCAGTATCACTTTCTCATTCAGGCGGCGGGCAAGCGTCCCAACCGCCGTGCTAGAAAAGTCATAGTCAAGATTAACAGAAAGGAGATAACTACCATCTTCAGAGGGCAACAGCGCCATGATTTTGTCAATTTTTACAATATCGGCAGCAATGGGTATCGAGCGCCCGGAGTGTGGCAAAAAAATGCGGCAGCGGCCAGCCGGCGGAGTGCCTTTGTATTGGATTCTGACATCGCCGTTCCAGAGTATTGAACCGAATGCTTGATTCCTTCCAGCGCCAATTGAAGATTGTATCAGGCTATTGATAGCAAGATAGGTTTGCCATCCCGGCGCCCCACCCTTCTTGCCGTCAGGTGAATATAGCGCCCCGTCAGCGAACAGCACGCTCCCGTCCGAGAGGAATTGCCAGTTTTCGCCGGCGTTGGGAACGGTGAATTTTCGCACCGGCACGACCTTGCGGTTGCGGATGGCGAGCGCAAGGTATTCCTGGCTCGGTGGGGCGGTGGGATGGTAACGATTGCCGGCCAACGAGTGTGGCTCCAGTAGGCCGAACACTGCCGATCCGTCGGGAGATACCTGATATAAAGCACGCCGGTTCGACGCCTATATATTTAGCGGCAGCTCGCCTGTCGCGATCATTTCGCCGTCCTCGACGACAGTGACCTGATCCTCATTCCAGAAAAGCACGCGACAATCGTTATTGATTAGCACGGCGCCGTTCCAGTTGAAGTGGCTGGCGGGCCAGTCCCAGGTCAGCTTGCCGTCCTGCCAGATCTCGATGAGCGTGCTTCCTCCTCCGGCGGAGACGGTTGCCAGGTATTCGCCTTTCGGCGAAGCGCTGAAGCTGCGCCAGTCGCATTCCGGCAGCGTCACCGACCATAGCCGGCGTCCGGACCAATCGCGCTTGGCGATTACCGCCTCTTCCTGCTCGGTGTGGTAAGGATCGCCGCCCTTTTCATAAAGGAACTGCCCGGATTCCGTGAAGACGGCGGGCCGCCCCTCGGTGATATACCGTTGATAACCGGGATCATCCTTCAAATACTCTTCAGGAGGAACGGTCGGCGCGTCCCTGGCTGCATAACGCGCCACCAGGCGGTAGCGGTGGGGGTCGGTAAAGTGCCCGATCGACCAGAAGGCCAGCCATAAGGCCAGTAGCGACCCGGCGATCAGCGCAATTTTATACCAGCGAATCCGTCTCATGAGGCTGCCTCCATGGTCTGGGTTCTCTTTATTGTACCATGAAACAAGGGCAACACTCACCCCTGGGGTATCGTTCCACTGGAACCGAATTCGCGCAGATGCACGGTTTTAGGGAAATATCTAACACTAAACTCACGTTTCCATGGTATTCTGGCGTATAATCGTTGTTGAAGGTGATCGATTCTATTCATGCCATCGTCTGAGTCGCAACGAGAGGCCGTGAAAGCCGGCGCGGAGGTAAGCCTGGGCGACCCCGCGCTGTATATCAATCGCGAGCTGAGCTGGTGCGAGTTCAACCGGCGGGTGCTGGAGGAAGCGCGGGACCCCCGGCGCCCGCTGCTCGAGCGCGTCAAATTCCTCGCCATTTTCGCCGGCAACCTGGACGAGTTCTTCATGATCCGCGTCTCCGGACTACGCCGCCAGATCGCCGCCGGACGGACCGACGCCGACCCGGAAGGCGCGCCGCGCGAAACAGTGGAAGCTATACGGCAAATCCTGCTCGAGCAGTTGGCCGCCTGTTCCGCCTGCTGGTACCGGGAATTGTTGCCGGCGCTGGCGGAGGCGGGCATCCGCGTGCTTCATTATAACGAGCTGTCGGCCGCCTGCATGACGCAACTGCGCGAGTATTTCGAGCGCGAGATATTTCCGGTCCTTACCCCGCTGGCTTTCGACCCGGCGCACCCCTTCCCGCACATCTCCAACCTCAGCCTCAACCTGGCGGTGGTGGTGGAGGACCCCCGTTACGGTGAGCGCTTCGCGCGGCTGAAGGTGCCGGATACACTGCCGCGTTTCCTGCCGGTGACGGACTCCGACGGGCGGCAGCTTTTCGTCTGGCTGGAAGACGTGGTCGCCGCCAACCTGGACCTGCTCTTTCCCGGCATGCGCGTGCAGGCGGCCTTCCCCTTCCGCATCACGCGGGATGCCGACGTGGAGATCGAGGAGGACGAAGCGGCGGACCTGCTGGAAACGGTGGAAGAATTCGTCGAAATGCGCGATTTCGGCTCCGAGGTGCGCCTGGAGGTGGACCAGGCGATGCCCGAACGCATCCGCGACATATTGGTGAGCAACCTGAGCCTCGCGCCCTACCTGGTCTACACGCTGGACCTGCCGGTGGGTATGGCCAACCTGATGGAGCTGATGAAACTCGACCGCCCCGACCTGAAGGACCGTCCCTTCGTGCCCGCGCTGCCGCCCGCCTTCACCATCGAGGACAGCCTCTTCTCGGTGATCGCTCGCCGCGACGTGCTGCTCTACCATCCATACGACAGCTTTGCCCCGGTGGTGGATTTCATCCGCGAGGCGGCGCGCGACCCGCGGGTGCTGGCCATCAAGCAGACCCTCTACCGCGTGGGCGCCAATTCGCCGGTGGTGGACGCCCTGCTAGAGGCGCGGCACCATGACAAACAGGTGGCGGTGCTGGTGGAATTGAAGGCGCGCTTCGACGAGGAAAACAACATTGCCTGGGCGCGCGCGCTCGAGCAGGCAGGCGTGCATGTGGTCTACGGCCTGCTCGGCTTGAAGACGCACTGCAAGCTCTGCCTGGTGGTGCGGCGCGAGCGCGACGGCATCGTGCGCTATGTACACCTGGGCACCGGCAACTATAACCCGATCACCGCCCGCGTGTATGCCGACCTCGGCTACTTCACCGCCGACCCGGCAATCGGCGCCGATGCCACCGACCTGTTCAACGCCCTGACCGGCTACTCGCGCAAAGAGCACTATCGCAAGCTGCTGGTAGCCCCGCGTACCATGCGGCAGCAGCTCATCGTCCGCATCGAGCGCGAAATCGCCCGCCAGCGGAAGCACGGCGACGGCTATCTGGCCTTCAAAATGAACGCGCTGGTGGACCGCGACTGCATCAAGGCCCTCTACCGCGCCTCGCGCGCCGGCGTGAAGGTGGACCTGCAGGTGCGCGGCATCTGCTGCCTGCGTCCCGGCGTGCCCGGCGTCAGCGACAACATCACCGTCACCTCGGTGGTGGGCCGCTTCCTGGAGCATTCGCGCATCTATTACTTCCGCAACGGGGGCGAGGCTTGTGCCGATGGGGCAGGGGAAGAGGTGCTGCTGGGCAGCGCCGACCTGATGCCGCGCAACCTGGACGGCCGCGTCGAGGTGCTCTTCCCGGTAACCGATCCCGCCCTGCGCGAGTCGGTCATCCGCGACATCCTCGCCGTGCACCTGCGCGACAGCGCCCAGTCTCGCCGCCTGCGCCCCGACGGCGTTTACGAACGCCTCGCCCCGCCTCCCGGCGAGCCGCCCCTCGACTCCCAGCTCTGGATGGTGGAACATCGGGGAGGGTGGGAATAATCTGTATTAGTGGCGAGTGACTATCCACTTGTATAGATGATTGACGGCAGCACCCTCATTATTGAGTTAGCAGTGTAGAAGGCAGTATAATAACCAATGTATGGAAGTTCCTGAATCACAATTCGTTGAACATAAACAATCTCTCGGTGAGTTGAAAGAAATCATTGAGAGCGTGGCGGCGTTCGCCACATGCCAGGGCGGTACCATCCGCATTGGCATTCGTTCCAACGGTGAGAAGATCGGGGTGCAGATTGGCCGCACGACGTTGGAAGACCTGGCGCGCGACATCAAGCAGAACACCGACCCGCCGCAATTCCCGTCCATCATCTTCGACGGCGAAGAGCGGCGCGCTATTATCACGGTACAAGTTGCTGGCAGCCCGGTAAAACCTGTCTTCGCCTATGGTCGCCCATATAAACGTGTTGGCAGGAGCAATCAGCGGTTATCGCGTGAAGAAGTCCAACGCCTGATGGAGGAGACGACCGGGCGCACCTGGGATGCTTTGCCATGTCCCGGCTTGACGGTCGGGAACCTTGATAATACGGCCATTCGTGATTTCCTCAAACGTGCTGGTCAGGATATGATGACGGACACCATGACCGTGCTACGCAATCTGGCGCTGATGAATGCACAAGGCGAACTGGTCAATGCCGCCGCGTTATTGTTTGCCGACAGTCCACAGCGGTTCTTTCCACAGGCGCAACTTCAATGCGCCCGCTTTGCCGGTACATCCTCCGTGAAATTCATAGATGAAGCAACCTATACCGGTCCGGCCTTTAGCCAGTTGGACGACGCGTTGAAATTTGTGTTTCGCAATACGAAACAGGCCATCCGCATTACCGGCAAGCCGGAACATGATGTGGTGCCGGAATACCCGGTCGATGCTGTACGCGAAGCGGTCATTAACGCCATCTGCCATAGGAACTACACTGAGTCCGGCATGGTGCAGATGCGCATCTACGATGACCGGCTGGAAGTCTGGAATCCAGGAACACTACCGCCCGGCCTTACCATTGAGCAGCTTTATCAAGAACATGCTTCACACCCGCGCAATCCACGTCTGGCTGGCGCCTTCCATCACGCCGGATTAGTCGAGCGTTGGGGCACCGGTACGCTTCGCATCATCACCGCCTGCCTGGTTCACGGCATCGGTCGCCCGGAGTTCGTCACCGAGAGCGGCATGTTTATCGCGCGGTTTCGCATAGTTATCGAGAATATCCTTCCGCAAGGCATTACATTGAATGAGCGTCAACAGCGAGCGCTGGAGTATATACGTCAGCACGGACGAATAACTGCTGTAGAATACCAACGCATATTCGAGGTCAAGCGGACACAGGCTTTTCGCGATTTGGCTGAATTAACGCAAACCGGCTTACTCACATTGAAGAAGCATGGACGGTCTTCATATTATGTCGAATCCGGCTGATTGGGACGTTTGGAGCGATTATGGAACGTTTATGGAGCGAATGGAGCAAATACCGGAACGAATAGCCATGTCTAATGCCGTTCACCTCGCGTCGTGCGCTTGCTGGAAGAAGATGCAGCATCAGGCCATATCGGGTCATAATCGGGTCATAATCGGGTCATAATCAGGCCGGAACAGGCCATGAAGACATTTTCTGCGCTTCAACAATTAAGTCAGAGAGAGCCGAGGAGCGGGTGACGAGTTGTTGATGTCCCGAGAGCCGCGCAATGCCGGGATAACCTCACGGGACATTAACACTCGCCACTCGCCCACTAGCCACTGAGATTACGGCTGCGGCGGCACCACCTCGAGGTCCGTTCCCGCCGCGTAGAAGCCGTTGCCGATGGGAACTATGCGGTCGTATTGGGGCGGAACCAGCTCTTTGCCGGTACTGTCGATCAACCCCCATTTGCCGCCCCGCAGCACCGGGGTGCGGCCTACCGGGGTAGCCCAGGCGCCGCCGGCGTAGACCGGCGCGTTGCCCCGCTCGAAGCCGAGCGCGAAGGTGTATTTCGGCGGCACAATCTCCTTGCCGGCAGTGTCGATGAAACCCCAGCGATTGTCGCGAACCACCCTGATGAAGCCGTCGCCCCCATCGGCGAAGTAGTCGTATTCCCGTGCCGGCGTCTCGGCGCCCGTTTTGTCGATGAAGAGGCGTTTCCCGCCGCGCGTAACCGCCGCGCTGCCGCCCCGGAAGGGGCTCGCCTCATCGTAGACCGCCGGCACTATCTCCTTGCCGTCGAGATCGACGAATCCCCATTTTCCATTCAGCCTGACGGCGACCGCTCCCTCGCCGGGCCGCTGCATCTCCTCATACCGCGGGGCAATGGCCTCCTCGCCCGTATTTATATCGATGGCGCCCCACTGCCCGTCGGCCTTCACCCTGATCAGGTCGCCGTCATAACTCTCCAGATCGTCATATTTCGGTGGGATCAGCTCGACGCCTTCGCGGTTCACGATGCCCCACCTGCTGTTCGACTGGACGATGAATGCGCCGCCGCCGAAACCAGTGATGCGGTCGTATTTCGGCGGCACGATCTCCCGGCCGTCGGGATCGATCACCCCGTATTTCCTGTTCAGCCGCACGCTGCCGTAGCCGTCGCCATAACCGCGGATACTCTCGTAGCGCGGCGGGATAACCTCCGTGCCGTCCACGGCAATGAGTCCGTATTTATTGCCGACTCTCACCGTCACTTTGTCATTGCTGAAGATACTCAGCCCATCGTAACGCGGGGGAAGCAGGACTTTGCCCGCCGTATCGACCACTCCCCACTTTCCCTCCCGGCGCGCCAGGTATAACGCAGGCGTAGTCCGCATGCGGAAAGCAGTCGAAATCTCGTCGTATTCCAGCGGCAGCGCCACCTTGCCCGTCCGGTCGATCAGGCCGAATTTGCCGTCGATTCCCACCCGCGCCGTCTCGCCGAAGAATGCCTCCGCGCTCTGGAAGGCGGGAACGACCACCTCCGCGCCGGTCATATCGATATAACCCCATTTGCTTCCGCGACGCACCGGCGCCCGCTCCATTTCCATTGTGCCTACTTCGTCATACCGCGCGGGCGAGATGGCCTTCCCCGTTCCATCGATGATTTCCCACGCGCGCCGGGCCGACAGGCTCGTTTCGTTGTCTCCGCGCTCGTAAATCTGCTCGGCGATATTCTCGACGAACTCCGGCGGCAACGTTACCGGCTCCACCCGCGGCGTCACCCGCTGCTTGCGCAGGCGTTCCGCCGTCTCGTCGTCCAGCATGCGCAGCAGCAGCGTAACGTTGATGCCGCTCACCGGCGCGATATAGTAGGGAAATACCGGGATCGGCACCTCCGCGTCCGGCAGCTTCCAGTTCTGATCGATGTGCGCCAGCGTGGGGGGCGGGTCCTTCGACCATATCGGATCGGGGGCGTAGCAGGAGATCAAGTCCACCTTCGCGTCGGAGATGCTCTTTGCGTAGTCCTCGTAGACGGAGTTCATGCCGTTGTAGGACATCCACACCAGCAGGTCGCCGGGGCGCAGGTACGCCTTGATGGCGACATTAGAGTTGCCCACCGCGCGGAAGCCGACCCAGGGG
>Ga0172371_10012650_pt1 | contig 11086 bp, 10 predicted proteins | sample Lak12m_FD_114543 | JGI IMG/M metagenome (GOLD analysis project Ga0172371, IMG submission 114543) | Freshwater microbial communities from Kabuno Bay, South-Kivu, Congo - kab_022012_12m | ecosystem: Environmental > Aquatic > Freshwater > Lake | place: Democratic Republic of the Congo: South-Kivu... | reverse complement strand
ACTTTTCGACTTGCTCAGCTACAGCCGCTTCAGAAACTGACAGTACGGAAGCCACTTTTGATATATAGTGCGATTGCACTATTTTGTCAGTAATTGAGGATAAAATTGGAACCAACTCACGGCTTATTTTTGATTTACCTTCACCCGAAGTGGCGTCATGTTTTTTAATAATTGAATCTATAAAATAATCCCATATTTCAGCAGCCTGCTTAAGAGAAGTTTTAAGCCCTTCGGGGTTATTCCTTGCCGCTTCATCCGGATCTTTGTAGTCTTTAAGACTTGCCACTTTAATTTCAAGACCTTTATCATAGGCAGTAGTTATTCCTCGCCTTGCTGCCATATCTCCCGCCAAATCTGAATCTAGAGCTAGGGTTATTTTAGGAGTAAATCGCGTCAGTAAATCTACCTGTTCCTCAGTTAAAGCCGAACCTTTAATGGCAACTACATTTTTAATCCCGGCCTGCCAACAAGATATTAGATCCAGTTCCCCCTCAACTATCACGGCGTCCTTTTGGAGTTTAATATCTTGTCGAGTGAAGTTTAAGCCGTATAAAACTTTTGACTTATGGTAAATTGCTGTGTCGGGAGAGTTGATGTACTTTCCAATTCCTTCTTCCTCCTCACCCGGAAGAACTCTACCGGCAAAACCGATAATATTATCCCTATGATCATATAGAGGAAAGATCACGCGACCAGCAAAGCGATCTATCAAAGCTCCTCTTTGAGGGTATACTAAACCGGCTGATATTAACTGTTTTTGGTTATACTTCTTCTTGTTAACAAGTAGATTAACCAGAGGTTGTGATGCTCTAGGGGCAAATCCTAAGTTAAACCTTTTAATCGTATCAAGCTTTATTCCCCTTTCCTGGGTAAGGTAAGATAGGGCTTTCTTGCCAGAGGCGTGATTAATAAGTACATAGTTATAAAACTTTGAAACCGTACTATTTACTGAATAAAGAGCCTGCCTTTCATCGGACTCACCAGGCCTAAACGAAACAAGTTTTACATTTGCCTTATCAGCTAGATATTTTAGCGCCTCCGAAAACTCCATCCCCTCATACTTTTCAAGAAAGGTAAAAACATCCCCTGATTCAGAACAACCAAAACATTTATAAATCTGGAGTTCTGGAGAAACCATAAAAGAAGGGGTTTTTTCTCCATGGAATGGGCAATTTGCTTTATAGTTCCTACCAGCTTTTTTTAAAGAAATATAAGAACCAATTAAAGATACAATATCAGTTTTTCTTTTTACCTCATCAACCTGGTCATTCATAATATGAAGCTGAACCCAATTATATCAGATAGACCGAAAGAAACAGGAATATGAAAGGTATTTGTAGTTATATACCCAACCGTTTAGCGACAAAAAAACTTAAAACAGAAACCAAAGACGTAACTAATGCTCCCCAAACAAGATCAATTATTGTTACAATAAGTGGCCAGTTTTTAATGGTTGCAAGATTTGTTAAATCATATGTGGCATAACAAATAAACCCAAAAAGAGCGCCAAAACCCAAAGCCATTAGCCAAGATTTTTTCTTTAAGGGAAGGACTCAAAACAAAAATCACAATTCCAAACACAAAAAGAAGGTAGAAGATAATTGCAGCAACAAAGTTAATATTACTCTTCATTAAAAAACCAATATATTTTGAATAAAAATCTTTTGCAATCAAACCCAGCCAGAGAGCATCAAGAACAACAAATATTGGAAGTGCAATTAAATAGAGCTTAAGATGCATACGGAAAGTATATCAGATTATTTTTCCCAGCTGGCGGCGAACCATTGACGCTGTTAGAACCTATTTTATAGAGCATAACTTTCAAGGAAGCCGCATTTTTTACATCGATAAGTAGATACATATTTTTTGTTAATAACTTTTGACATTGGTCTAATAAGTTTCTGCTCTATTTTTGTTCCCCATTCAGGGTACTCCGCTGCATCGTAATGACCTCTATCAGCAACTACCCCTTCCTCCATTTCAGACTGACATTTTGGACATTTCATTAATAATCACCTCCTTTTTATGTTAACTAGTAGCTACAAATTATTTCTTTCGCTGCGGCGAACCATTGATGCTGTTAGAACCTATTTAGCCAACGAATCCCTAATTCGAACAGCTTCTCTGACAACTTCTTTGCTATCGACTGAATTATAAAACTTTATTTTCCCTATTTCCGAAATGTCTATCCACTCTGGCTTGTCAGCATATTTCTTCTCGTGCTCGTCAAAATAATCTGTGGAGATGCTTCCACCAACAACTTCGCATAAAAAATACATTAAAATCGATTGGACAGCGCCACCTTTAAAAGGAAGTACAAAGAAAGAGTTCTCACAAGTTACTATTTTTCCTGTTCTAACTTTCAATCCCGTCTCTTCCTTAACTTCTCTAATTAAGGCGTCGTTAATTGTTTCTCCCAAATCAACTCCTCCTCCAGGGAAGTCATACCCATCCCATTGTTTAGATAAAAGAATTTTGTTTTCACTAAGAATAATACCGTAAACAGAAGGCCGAAAAAATAATTCCTTTACGGCAACCTTATGTTGTTTACCTTTAGTATCTTTACAAACAATTGTATTTTTTAATTTTTGCATATTCATTAGCGGTGAGAGTGGGATTCGAACCCACGGTAACGGTAAACCGCTACATTGGTTTTCAAGACCAACGCCATCGTCCACTCGGCCATCTCACCCTAGGTTTCAGGGCGGAGAGGGAGGGATTCGAACCCTCGGTGACCTTACGGCCACACACGATTTCCAATCGTGCGCACTAGTCCACTATGCGACCCCTCCTCGGGTGATGCAATTATATCAAACTTGCAGCTTTTTTTAGAATTTGCCTTTCTGAGGAATATGATAGTATCTTAACTGCCTCACCCAAAGAAAGCCACCTAACCTCAGATGTTTCAAAACAGAATCCATTTGGTAAGTTGTTTATGTACCGCATCAAGTAATATGTAATAAACTTGAGATATTTCTCACCTTCCCAAGTAAAAAAGACTTTAATTGTTTGAATTTTTTTGATGACCTCCGCTTTTACTCCACCCTCCTCTGCCACCTCTCGTTTTGCCGCCTCCTGCAAATCCTTCTCCGTAGCTCTTTTCTCACCTCTCGCCGCCGGGCCTGGACCGCTCTTATCTTCACTATCGTCAAGCCAACCCTTAGGAAGTCTCCATATCTCTTTTGGGTACTCCTTTGTGGGGTTTGATTTTGTAACTAACCAAAGGACTTTATTACTGTTTTCTTTTGTCTCTTTGTAGACGGCTCCGCCGGAAGAAAACTCACGTTTCATTAAAAAATTATGTCTTCTTTCTTTTAGTTAGGTCTTTTAAAATCTTCTCTGAATTTTTTAAAGCCTCAATATCTTTTTTTAGCTCAAGGCTTTTTACCGCCTTTGAAATATCAAACCAAGCGGTATCTCTAAACCCAAAAATTTCGCCGGCAGATTTTTGAATCATTAAATAGTAAATCACTCTTTTGGGTACACTTCTGTTATTAACTAGCGTTGTTCCGTTTTGCCTTAAAGATTCCTCTAAGATTTTTGCGTTCATGCCGCCTTGCTCTGCCATCATGCGAATTACGGCTCTAACTGAGGACTCGCCACGTCTAACTGTAACTTTTGGAATTTCCCACCCACCTTCGTCTGACTGTTTTGTTAAAAGCCAGGCAAAGTTTCCGTTTGTTCTTTTTTTGGCAACTATTGCGGCTCCAATTAGTATTAACGCGGCTTGCATAGGCTCATATTATACACTGTTTTTGAACTAATACGACGTTTTAATTTTTTGTTCTTTCTCAAATCTCTCAAGTGCCAGCTGAATTAACCTATCTATTAGATCAGTATAGTTAATTCCGCTAGTCTCCCATAGTTTAGGGTACATACTAATTGACGTAAATCCGGGGATTGTATTTATCTCATTAATAATTACTTTACCGTTATCTAGCAAAAAGAAGTCTACACGGGCAAGTCCTTCACAAGATAGAGTTTTAAAAGTCAGAATTGTCAATTTCTGGATTTTTTTCTGTGTTTTTTTATCAAGTTTCGCTGGAATCTCAAGAATTGCCCCTTTTTCATCGACATATTTGGCCTCATATGAATAAAATTCTCTCTTTACAATTACCTCCCCTGGTACAGATGCAATAGGGTTATCATTACCCAAAACTGAACACTCAATTTCTCGCCCTTTAATATACTCTTCGATCAGAATTTTTCTGTCATACCGAAAAGCTTCGACTAAAGCTTTTTTGAAATCACTTTTGTTTTTTACTTTACTTACACCGACAGATGATCCAAGGTTGGATGGTTTAATAAAAAATGGTAACCCAATTTTTTCGACAACTCGTTCAAAATTAATTTTATCAATATCCTTAAAAACTAAAAAATTCGCTATGGGTAACCCTGCCTCTCTTAACAACCTTTTCATTACATCCTTATCCATTCCCACTGCAGAGCCCAAAACACCAGCACCAACAAATGGGATGTTTGCAAGTTTTAGTAACCCCTGGACGGTGCCGTCTTCACCAAAAGGCCCATGCAGAATCGGGAAAACAACGTCAAGTGATTGTATGTTTTTAGGATTGGAGAGATTAAACATTTCTCCTTTATTTTGAGGAATCAGTACAACACTATCACTCGACTTGTCCAAGCTAATTGCTTTAGAATTTTCTGGATTTAATAAATATTGAGAACTGTCATTCAGTAGCCATTTACCCTTTTTATCTATTCCAATTAGAATTGGGTTATATTTTCTTTTATCGATCGCGTCAACAACATTTTTGGCAGACCGCAAAGAAACTTCATGTTCTGCCGACTTTCCGCCAAACAATATCGCAACGTTTATTTTATGTTTTTTGTTCACAACTTTGCTATGAAATTAGCGGAGGCGAGAGGATTCGAACCTCTGGTTAGGGTTACCCCCAACATTCGTTTTCGAAACGAACCCGATCGTCCACTCTGGCACGCCTCCTTATTTGTGCCCCTGCCCAGAGTCGAACTGGGATCAACAGCTCCGCAAGCTGCTACTCTATCCATTGAGCTACAAGGGCAACTGTGGGCCTTATTTGTTTCCCGGTAGTTTACTTCCTACCCAATTCGCAGACTTATCTAAAAATGAAGGGGGGGCTTCCTCTTCCGGAATATAATCATTTAGTATGTCCCTGATTTTATTTTTATCTTCCGTGTTTATTACCAATTCCATTCTTCCTGGAATTGTAGGAATCTCAAAAATAACAAGTTGATTATTAAATCTTCTCGAAAACCAAAATCTAATAAGAGAATCCCAGCCAACTTTATCTTGGGCAATCTTGATTCCCCCGGTTGTAATCCTATATTCAATATTTTCAGGCTCAACTGTACTTAGAATGTAATAAAGGAAAACTAAAGACACCAAAAGAATAACAGGCATCCAACCTTCAACCAAAAACACAACGAGGCCAACAATCGCAACAATTACCAATACTGTTATGTAAAACTCCCTATCTCTCCTTTTAAAGGGCCTAGCTGGAGCAGTCCAGCTAAACAAATCTTTATCAAGCTGGTATCTTGTATGTTGTTCTTCGGGCATAAGAAACCTTATTTGTTAGTATTATAGCGTAAATACTAAATCCTTACCACATTTAGTTGACTTGCTTTTCGGGTATTGTTAGGATGAACTATACTCGATTATGCGGCGCTACCACAAAAACTTTTTCTTGGGGGAAAAACACAAATTGAAGTATTTCGGAACATGTACAGTGAAATAATATGACTACAGGATACAGCCTAAGCTAATTGGAATATTTGGCGCTTTTATGAGAAAATGTAGCAATTTGGAGAGTGGGCCGGACGGTAAGGCACAGATTTGCTAAATCTGCAGGATGTGAGTCCTGAGTGGGTTCGACTCCCGCACTCTCCGCAAGTTTAGTGCATAATTAATTACCCAATAGTCTCTTCAGAAATATTTAACCCAAAAACATTGTAAAATAAGCTATCTATTATTTACATTTATATGCATATATTAAATAAAAAGGCAAAATTTGAATATAAACTTGACCCCGAAAGATTCGAGGCAGGAGTCTCGCTTCGTGGAGCAGAGGCTAAAAGTTTGCGTAATGGTAGAGGAAGTATTTCTGACTCAACTGCAAGAGTAATGAACGGAGAAGTTTTTTTAATTAATGCAAATATTCCCGCCGATGGCTTAGTAAATTACAATCCAACCCGCATAAGAAAGCTCCTTCTACATAAAAATGAAATTGTCACTCTTGAGACAAAAGCGAAGCAACAGAAATTGACTCTCGTGCCTACGAAGATGTATACTAAGGGCCGCCTAATTAAGCTCGAGCTTGCCTTGGGTAGGTCCAAGCATAAGTTCGAAAAGCGTGAAACTATCAAAAAAAGGGACGTCGAGCGCGAGCTTGAAAAGGAGTATAAAAGCATAAATACATAGATCTGGGGACGATCGGTTTCGACGGAATAGTACTTTAAAAAAACAGCAAGCAGACAAAGGTATTAAAGTCTTAAACTAAATACCAAAAAATAGCGTCAACCAAAAAAGTTACGCTCCAGTCGCATACGCGAGTAATTTCGCATTTGCTTAAGCTGGTATCCTGAGGTTTTTGCTTCTCGACCAAACCGAATGGGTATAAACCTGTCGAGATAAGCTTGACTTTTTTGACTTAAAAAGTCTTGATTAAAAAACTTAGTCTTACTTAAACTTATTTTGTATTTTTTTTAGGTTTAAGGAAATATAAAAAAATACTAAGCTTGTAGAAGTTTTTTAAGGAACATTTCGGACGAGGGTTCGATTCCCTCCGTCTCCACTATTACTTAGTTAGGTGCTTAAGCTCAATTGAGTAGAGTTTATCTCCTTCTAAAAACACCGCTATCTTTTTGGTGCCAGAAACAACTATTCCCTTTGCGGCACTAAGTTGTTGAGATACATATTGCGCCTTAAATGTGCCGTCTTTATTAAGAACCACCAGCCTTGAAGTGTTAGTGTCTAAAACATACACATCTTCAAGCTCTTCATTAGAGTAAATTGAGTCAACTCTTCCAATAGTCGGGTCCACCCCTTTAACCTCAAAATTTGCGGGTGACCCTTGTAAGATTTTGGTAATTTTACCCGTGGTTGACCCTAACCAAACAGAACCATCAATTGCTATAGTATTTGAGTTTGATAGGTCAATATCAATTCCCGGAGCTAGCCATGAATACTTAGCTCCAAAACCGTCTTGAGTCGCTGAATACCTATACACACTCGATTCTTGTTTATCCACAACATAAATATTCCCAGCGTACGAGTAAATTAGAGCATTATCACTCCAATCTTTATCAATAACTCGTTCTTTTTTATCTCCCACTTTATATATTCCATCTGAAAGTAAGACGTAGTAATTATCTGAAAATATAGCGGACTTTGTTGCTCCCTTAACCTGGTCCTGCCCAGCAACTGTATTTGTTTTTTTAGTATCAAGTGCTATTGTTATTAGCTTTCCTTGGGTCCCATCAAGAGCAAGGAGTTTTTCTGTAGAAGCAATTATTTCTGATGGGGCAAAGCCACTACTAACCAATGATAGGTCGATAAATAGTTGTGGAGAAGCCTCATACTCACCCAGCATTGTTTCCCTTCCTTCAGTTATATTTTTCTGCAATAAAACAAAGCTCTCATCTTTAATTCCTTGAGACACCATCTCACCCACTAGTTTTTTACTTTCTATAAACAACTCACGCGCTCTAATAGGTTCAAGTAAAAAAAGTTTTTGAGCCTCATCGTACGAATGCTGAGCTTGGGTTAATTTCTCTTGATAACTAAGCCTAAACACCCTCTGTCTATTTTGTTTTATTCCAAAAACAATACTTATCACAAGAAGTATAAGAAGAATCGCACCGACTGACATGGCAGTTTTTTTACTCCTTGCCCCTTCGGCCGTCTCTTCACTTTCTCGTACATATATCTTTCTTGCAGGAATTCTACCTAATAATTTTTTAAATGATTGGACAGGGCCAAAAAATAGATTTTTTCGCGCCTCTTCTTTTTCAATGTTTTGTGTTACATCTTGAGTAACTTCCTCTCCCCCATTAGCCAAACTAAAGGAAATAATTACAGCCCCTATATCTGACGAGTCTTCGCTGGCATGAATTTTTGGGGCAAATGCTTCAGATGCTGCCTCAAGCGAGGAGGAGGATAGGGTAGCTCTAATTACTCCTTCGGGAAACAAATCGAAAAAAGATTTTGTTCCGATAATAAATATGTCCCCCTTCTGTGGATATCCAGAGGCCGATGTAACCGAAGACCCACCAATTAATATATTGGCAAGAATATTATTCCTAAAAATCGATGCCTGCATTCCTTCACTAACTGCGGCATAGACTGTATCGTTTGTATATGAAGCAGCAACAATTTGGACCTGTTTTTCTGGGTTACTCTGATTATACTCGAGGGTCACTTTCTCGATTGATGCTCGAAGCGCATCAAAAACCGATAGTTTCTCGTCTCCAAAATATTCCTCATGAAGTCTTGTAATTAATTCTCTTCCTTCTTCGACTGAACCCAGGTCCGACGAGCTTCCTTTGATTAATACTAGTGCAAAAAGATGTCCCCTGAGATCTTGTTTTTCCTGCTCTTGGGGGAAAAAATCATGGACCTGAATCCAGCCGTAAGCCCCCGGATTACCAACTACTTTCACTGAAGATAGTGTAAATTTCATTTAGCCAATGGGCAGCTACTAGAGTATTACAAAAGAAAGAAAAAGTAAACCTATAGCAAATAGAAAGTGCATCCAAGCAATAATCTTAATTCCATTTTCAAAACCTATCTCCAAAGTTTGTGTCATTATTTTTGTTTGTTTAACAATCACAAAGGCAAAGACAATATAGACAAACATAGCAAAGAGCACAAATCCCTTTACCACACTCCGTACAGATATTGTCGTTAATGGTATCACCTTATATTCCTCCCTTTGCAATTCTTAAGTCTCTTAATATTTTTGTCACACGATCAGGATATGGGACCGCCTCAAACAAGATTCCAGATTTTTCAGACGCTGTCTGAATTGCAACATCCCCGTAATTAAACAGGGTTCTTCTAACGCTTCCAACACGCACCTGTGCCTCCTGTATTTGCCCTACCTCCGCCTCAGAAGTTTCCCTATATATTAAGTTCACGAAGTTTACATCAACAACTCGTTCATTAGTGATAATGTTTACATTAAAAAACCAACTAATGAAATTCTCGAAAGCAAACGCCACCGTGATCATATACCAACCAATAACCGCAACAAATTGATAATTATCAGGTAGGAAAGATAAAATTGGAAAAATCACTAGAGCCGCGGGTCCAAAAAGCATTGCGATTGTTATTGCAATCCATCCCAAGTTTGTAAATGGGTGCCTTCTTAAAATTAGAATTATCTTTTCATCGGGACCTTTATTAATAAACTTTGCCTTTTTTGGATTTAGTCTAAAAGCGGAAAGGATGTTGGTACTAAACTCTTGAAACTCTTCAGATAAATGTTGCACCTTTGACGGCTGGGGTGTGGGACTATTGATTTGTTCTACTTCCAAATCTTGGTTTTTATTTAGGTTATCAGAAATAAATATGTCTGGCATTTCAAAGCTAATTATAACATGAGGAGTTAAAATTAATGACGAAATGAAGAGTTATATTTTTTCAATATTAAAAAGACTACTTTTAATACCAATATACCCCGGTGCTCGGAGATTAAAAGCTTTTTTAAATTCTTCCCCAGACACATTAATCGACCCTTTGTTGGTTGAAAAAGTTAGCGTCGCAGTTGATCCTGAATTGGAATATACAACAGACACTGAGGAGACCGAGCTAAATCCTCCAATCCCAACAAGATCTGATTTTGAATATGGATTTCCATTCCAACAGGAGGTATCAAGTGGCGATATTCTTGAGGTATCACCCCCCCCTTGATAAAGAACCTTCCAGGCGTTTAAGATGTCAGCCATCTCTTCACTTGTAAGCCAGGGATTAGATCTACCACAGGTTGAACCTCCTCGGGACTTGTACCAACCTTTATAAAACCAAGGTGAACCGGCGACTTTTTCATATGCAGTTCCTGGCCAGTCTCCCGTTGCATCTTTTATCCCCTCCCAGCCCCACTGAGAAACAGTGAATCCTCCTGAAGTTGATGCATAATACGCTTTTGCGGGGGAACTGTCTTTTAATAAAACCCATCCACGAGTAGCTTTCACTGCCTCTGCCCATTTACCAGACTTTAGTTGTGGCTTATAAACTTGACATGATTCTGTAGTACAGATACTACCCGAACCATTTCCGGTTACCGCAAGCGCATAACTTCTTGCTGCAACCACCTGAGCTTTTAGTGCCTCAAAGCCTCCATTATTCCCCCAGCTTTCAGGAATTTCATAAATACCAAGTAAATAATTTTCTTCAATTGAAACTCTCCCATAACCAGTAACCCCAATAGTATCAGGGGTTGCATAATCTTTTTTAAGTTCTGAGCCTTTATAATACGTTGATAAAATTGCTTCGGCGTTCTGTCCTGATTTTGCTCTCCCATATGCTCCGTATTGGCTCATCCCTGTTCTATGGGGTGCCCCAAAAGAAAAAGCTGCAAACGCCGGAGAAAATCCAGGATTACAATAATTTGATGACCCAGGAGGCCCAGAACATGGCTCTAGGGTTGCGGGAGTATCACCAACTGATGTTGAAAATCCACCCGCTTTTAGAGCTGCTAACTCTTGCTGGCGAGAAGAAAGGGAAGAAATATATGTTTCGACTTTTTCAACTTCCTTGGAAAGAAATTTTGCTCGTTCATCAACTTGTTTTTGGAGAGAGGCTAAAGAAGTTTTATTTTTTTGCAAAGATTCCTTGTCAACCTTAAGTTTACCGATTTCGTCTGCATATTCATTCATTGTTTTTCGATCTTCATCTATTGCTCTTTGCCTAAAACTTATTTCTTTAAATGCAGTTGATGCGTTGGTCGATGACAAAAATGGGGAAATTGGATCGTAGAGCCTTAGAAATCTATAATGCTTGTTCGCTTTGGTATCAAAAATCTCTCTAGCATAAGCTAGGTTTTCCTCTCTTTCCAAAATATCCCCCTCAACTACAGTTAATTGT
>Ga0172371_10012648_pt1 | contig 11086 bp, 12 predicted proteins | sample Lak12m_FD_114543 | JGI IMG/M metagenome (GOLD analysis project Ga0172371, IMG submission 114543) | Freshwater microbial communities from Kabuno Bay, South-Kivu, Congo - kab_022012_12m | ecosystem: Environmental > Aquatic > Freshwater > Lake | place: Democratic Republic of the Congo: South-Kivu... | reverse complement strand
GCAACCGAATACCTCGTTTTGCTTGCAGTAGTGCTGATTGTCGCGCTCGTCTCTGTCGCGCTTCTTGGCTTTTTCGCTGGGACGGCATCGGATGCGCAGGTCGCCGAAAGCCAGATGTACTGGAGAAGCGCGCAGCCCCTTGCCATCATGGAGTGGGACGCAAAGGCATACTCCGACGGCAGCATGCCATACGTCAGGGTGAGGAACAACGGCCCCTATGCGGTGGTGATAACGAAGATATTCGCAAGGAACTCGCAGGTGCTGTCCTCCTATTTTGGCGCGGCAGGATATGCCCCCATCGCGCCCGGCGCGGAGATGGTGTACTGCTACCCCACGGCAAGCTTTCCGCAGACAGGGACGCCCGGCTGCCCTTCTTCCTCTGCGCTTGGCTTCTGGTTCCGCCCGTCCCCAGACGGAGGCAGCAACCAGCTCTACGGCTCATCGCAGTGCAGCCCCGCGCGGCCATACGGCTACCTTGTTTCGCCTGACTTCGGCTTTGAGTACAACGTCACCATGGAGGGGCAGACCATAGCAAAGCGGCAGGGAGGCACAAAGCCGCTCGTGGTGAAGTGCACGGAGCAGAACTAGCCGCCAGGTAACGCTTAATAATTTGCACAGTGAAGACGCTGCATGAAAGCACAGGGCGCGACTGAATACTTGGTTCTGCTCGCAGTGGTTCTGATAGTTGCCCTTGTATCGGTGGCGCTCCTGGGGTTCTTCCCGGGAATGGCGGCTGACGCGAGGATTACGCAGTCAAGCTCGTACTGGCGCGGCCAGGCAAGGCCGTTTGCGATACTGGACAACAGCGTGACGGCGGCAGGCGTCGGCACGTTCATCCTCCAGAACATGGAGGCGAACGGCCCCTACACCATAACCGCGCTCGGGGTCAGCAACGGAACCAACAGCACCAGCACCTCGTTCGCTGCAGGCGAGACCAAGACGATGACCATGACCGGGATTGGCGGCACCTCCGGCTCGATTTATGACTACAACGTGACAATCACGTACACCACGCCCAACAGCGTGACATCGAAGCAGTACGGCACCAAGAACCTGATAGGCAGGTATGTCTAAGCTTCGCCTTTTTTTTCCTTTTTCTTTTTCCCCCTAGCGTCAGTCTTCCGCCAAAAGCGATGACAGGCGGCCGCCTTGGGCCAAGTAGGATACCTGCCTGCCTTCAAGCGCCGAGGCCTTCATGGTAAGCAGCGTGCGCGCCATCACGCCCTTCGGCACGGGCCGGATGCAGAAAAGCGCCAGCGCATCCTCCCCGCCGAGCATGAATTTTTCCTTCCCTATGAGAAGCGCCACGCCCTCCCCTTCAAACGCAATCCCCAGGAACTCGCCCTGCTTCCCTGCCGCGCCCTGCGCCGCCACGCGCGAAAAGCCGTTCAGGTGGAGCTCCCCGGAGCGGAAGCTTGCCCCTTCCAGCGCCACCCTCGCCCCTGCGCAAAGCTGCGGCGCATCGGCAGGGGGCGACCACCATACCGCGCGGAAGCTTTCCCCGCCGCTGCTGATTGTGAACGCGAGCATCCTCTTTTTTTCGCCCGTCCGCCTGTCGGCGTATTCCCGCACGCCTTCCGCCTTCTCCACGATGCCCGCAATGCTGCAGATGCCTTCCTTGGGCTTTGCAGCAGGCGCCGCCTGCCCATTGCCAACGCGCGTTGCCGTGCCCCTGCGGCTTATCGCGATTTCGCCCGCGCGGAGGTAAGCGCCGGTGCACTCTATCGCATCGCCCGCAAGAAGCCCGCCGCCCTCCGCCAGCCGCGCCTGCTCGTTCCAGAGGACCAGCGTGGCATTGCCCGACTTGTCCGATATGTGCAGCCGCACGCTTTTTGCAAAGCCGCCGGGAAAGCGCTGCACCGGGAAAACCCTGTCCACGCGCGCGGAGAACGAGAATGGGAGCAGCCCCGCTCGCGCCTGCAGGAGGGTGATTCTCTCCTCGGTGGAAATCCCGCTTTCCTGGCAAAGCAGGCGCACGGCGGAGGCGCGCGTGAGAAGCCCGCCGAACGAGGCGGCTTTTTCCGCAAGCCTTCCCTCAAGCGAGCTGCCAAGCAGCCCGGCAAGCCTTTCTTCCGGTGAATTGCCCATGGCTGGCTTTTTGCCACCAACGTTTAAATTCTGTGGCGGCGAATTTGCGCCATGCACCCGGAAATCGCGTGCCTCGGGCACATCGTCTATGACATCAGGAACTACGTGGAGGAGTTCCCGGGCCCCGACAAGACGGCGCTCATGCGCATGCACCCCTCGGTGGGCGGGGGCGGCTCGGCGGCAAACGTGGCGGTGAACCTTGTGAAGCTCGGCCACCCGGCCTGCCTGATTGGCAGCGTGGCGTCCGACAGGCACGGCAAGTTCCTGCTTTCCGACCTGCGCCGCAGGGGGGTGGACGTGTCGCAGGTCAAGGTATGGAGGGGGATGAGCGGCCTGTCCGTGGTGATAATAGACGCCGCCGGCGAGGTGCGCGTGATTGAGGATTTGGGCGTTGCGGACAGGCGCCGGGCGATTGACAATGATTGCATACGCTCATCGAAGTTCCTGCACATGGGCGGCTGCGCCTTTTCCCTGCTCGACGCGGGGAGCAGGGCGGCGCACAAGGCAGGCATACCGGTTTCGTTCGACCCTGGCAGGGCGGCATCCTGCCTCGGCGAAAGGAAGCTGGCCCCCGTTTTCAAGCGCTGCAACTTCCTCATAATAAACCGCAAGGAGCTGTTCGCAATCACGGGCTCGCACGAGGAAGCCGAGGCGGCCAGGCTTGCCAGGCAGTACGGCATGGTGTGCGTGATAAAGCAGGGCGGGAGGGAAGTGGTAGTGAAGGCGGAGGGCATGCCCCCCTTTGCCGTGCCGCCATTCAACGTCAAGCCCGTCGACACGCTGGGCGCGGGCGACGCGTTCTGCGCTGGCTTTGTGTGCGGCATGGTAGAAAAGCGCTCGGTCTTCGAATCCGTGCGCTTTGCCAACGCGGCAGGGGCGGCAAAAGTGATGCGCAAGGGCGCGCAGTCGCTGCCATCGCGCCGTTTCATAGAGGGGAAATTCAAGGTCTGACCGGTGCTTCCATGGAAGTGAAACGCGCAATCGTGCTTGCAAACAGGAAAAAGCCGCAGGCGGCGTCGCTGAAGCGCGAGGTGGAGCGCTTCCTGCTTTTGCGCGGCGTGGCGCTTTCGCAGGAAAAGCCGCAGCTCGCCATAACAATCGGCGGGGACGGGACCGTTCTTTACCACAAGAGGCACTACGGCGTGCCTTTTTTCGCAATCGGCAGCCGGACGAGCTTCATCTGCCAATCGGCGTTCCCGGACTGGAAGCGCAAGCTTGCGCGCGCGCTTTCGAATCTCCGCACAGAAAAAAGGCTCATGCTTTCCTGCAGCATAGACGGCAGGAGGATGCCTTTTTCCCTCAACGAGATAGGCATAAGGAACCCTGAGCCCCGCGTGCTTTCCCTTCATTTGGCATCCGGGAAAAGGCATTTTGCATTCCGCGCGGACGGGGTGCTTTTCTGCACGCCCACCGGCTCGCCGGCTTATTGCTATTCCTGCGGGGGGAAGCAGATGAAAAAGGGTGATGCGCGCTACCAGGCGGTTGCAATCTCCCCGTTCAGGCGCACTTTTAGGCCCATCGCCCTTCCGCGCGGCGCGCGCTGCACGCTGCGCATGAGCGGGCCCGAGCGCGCGCAGTTCTTCATAGACGGGCACCTCTTCCGCCCATTTACCTCGAAAAACACGCTCCGCGTGTGGGCGGAAAAGAAGCCGTTCCTGTTTGCGAAGACAAATTTCCAGAGAAATTTGTCTGTAGTGGAATAGGAATTCCACTACGAAAGTGCAGGCTTGCCCCCGCTGAACAGGGGCAAAGCTTTGCCCGCATTTGTAAATTCGATGGAATTTACAGTACAATGAAAGAGAAAAAAGAAAATGGGAATCCGCCTACTCTTCCTCTTTCTTCCTGCCGAACAGGAAGAAATAAAGGAGCGCGAGCAGCGCGAAAAAGCCTATGAGCACGCCCGCCACCGGCAGGTTGATGCCGAATATCGGCCCTATGCTCGCGGCAAGCAGCCCGCCGTCCGAAGGCGCCGCCTGCGCGGGCGCATCGGCCGCGGAGCGGATGGAAGGCGCCCCGAAGAGCGCAATCATCTGCTCGGTGACGGGGCGCGAAAAGCTGTATGCGTAGGAGAGCCTGCCTCCCTTCGCAATCGAGCCGACGTGCCACTCGAAGCGCGGCTCGGATGCCAGCACGGACGGCCTGTTGGCAAACGACACCTGGCTGGAGCGCGAAACCACTGAGGCCGGCACGCCGTCAAGGATGTCGAAATCGTACTTCGTCGAGTTGCCAGTGTAGTTCAGGTAAAGCACTATGTCGGTCTCGAACTCCTCGTTCTGCCCGCCGGTTATCTTGTATACCGAGAAAAGCTTGGAGAACCCTCCGGGGTAATGCACGAGCTTGGAGAAAATGAGCTCGCGCACCGGCTCCAGGCGAACCGTGATGTTGGTGGTCACGTTCCCCGTCTGCTCGCTGCAGTATGGCACGAAGAAGCTTGCGCTTGTCTGGTCCGCGCCCACCGACACGTGGAGCACGTAGTCGCCGGCATCTTGCGGGGTGAATGAAAGCGTTGTGGTGCCGCGTATTTCCTGCGTGAACACCTTGGTGCGGGTTTCGCCGATGTGGAATATGTCCACCGTTGCGTTTTTCAAGCCGCTGTCGAACACCGTGATTTTCACGCTACCGGGCTCCCCTGCGCAGGAGAACGATACGGTTGTGGAGGTCTTGAACGAGCCGCCCCCGCTGTTGCTCCCGCCGCTTCCGCTGCCGCCCCCGTTCGGCGGAGGCGTGAATTGCGAGACCGACACCGATGCCGTGCCGGAGATGTTGCTGCCCGGCAGCGCGGTGTATAGCGCGCTCACCATGCCGCTTCCCGCGGCGGTTGCGTTGAATATCCCGTCAGCGCCGATTGGGCCGATGCCGGGCGTCACAGACCATGCCAGGTCGGCATTGGGAAGGACGCCGATTGCCCCGCCGGATGAGTTGTATGCTGTCGCGATGAACTGCTGGCCCTGCCCGATGAAAAGCGATGCGGGGTTGGGCGTGACTGATATGTGGGACACATTTGCAGGCGCAGACGGGATGACCGTCACGTTCGCGGCGTTGTGCAAAGTCGCGTTGGCGTATGCTGTGCCCGTGTAATCCGCCTTCACATAAGCAAAGCCTGGCGCAATGGCGCTGAACAGGCCAAGCGCATCGATGGTCCCTGCCGCCGTGTTGCTTGAGTGCCAGTACAGGTCGGCATTCGGAAGGTCAAGCAGGTAGGTGCCATTGCTGTCGTAAAGCTGCGCAACGAACTGCTGCGCGGCGCCGGCCATAAGGGTTGCCGACGAGGGCGAAATCATGATGAAGTGGGACTGGTTGACCGGCGGGGGCGGCGGGCCGGAGTTCACGGTGACAAATGCCGCCACCGTGGATTGCGTGACGCTTATCGGCATGGGGCCGATGTAGGTTGCGGACACCGTGCCGAAACCCGCGGCCGTTGCGGTGAAAAGCCCGGTTGGGGAGACTGCGCCGATGCCGCCCGAGGCAGACCAGGCAAGATCGCTGTTTTGCACCTGCACGACGGAGCCGTTGGGCAGCGACATAAAGACCGTGAATTGCTGCGTGCCGTTGATGTCAAGCGTGGCGTTGGGGGGCGCTATGAAAAGCGAATATTGGGTGGAGTTGTTCGCAGGCGAGGTGGAATTTGACACCAGCACGTGCGCCGAGCCGCTCACTGAGAAATTGGGGAAAATGTAAGTCGCGGCCACCGCCCCGCTGCCTTGCGCAGCCGCCGTGAAAAGCCCGTCCTGCGTGACGGCCCCCACGCCGCCTGTTTCGGACCAGATGAATGCCACGTCAGAAGGCACCGCGCCGTCCACCACGAGCATTGCGATGAACTGCTGGCTCTGCCCGACCGTCAGGTTTGCGCTTGGCGGAAGCACTATTACAGAGTAATTGGCATCGGTGTTCTCCGGGGCAGGCTGCAGCTTTGCCGCATCGGCCTTCACGGCAGCGGTGCCGGGCTGCTTGGGGGCGGCCTCGGACGGTGTTGCGCGCCCGGATGATGCCGCGCCTGATGCTGAAATGGCGCCGCCCTTGGTTTCGGATGAGACTGTCGCTGCGCCTGTTGAGGAAACTGCGCCGCCTTTGGCTTCAGGCGGGGATGAAACTGTTTCTGCGCCCTTGGCCCCGGATGCTGGGGCGGGCGCGCTTGAGGGCGATACTTCGCCACCTTTGCTTTCGGATGATGCTGCGCCCGAAGGCGGCGCTGCGCCGCCTGAAGAGGACGCCGGGCTTTCGCCGGAGCTTGCGGCTGCGGATGCGCCGGCTGCAGAATCATCGGACGCAGCTGCAAACGCAAGCGGCACTGCGAAAAGCAGCGGCACTAGCACTGCGAAAAGGAATAATTTGTTCATCATAACCCCCCCAGAAACACTTCTAATCTCTTTCTGACACAACCTGTTTATAAAGGTTAGCCCTTAAACCACGAGTGGGAAACATGGAAAAATACGACGCAATAATCGTGGGCGCGGGCCCTGCCGGCTCTGCCTGCGCATGCCTTCTTTCGCAGCAGGGCGTGAAAACGCTTCTTTTGGACAAGGCGCGCTTCCCGCGCGGCAAGGTGTGCGGGGATGCGATTGGCGGAAAGGCGCTGGCAGTGCTTGAGGGGCTTGGCGCGACAGAGGAACTCAGGCAAAAGGGCTTCCAGAGAAGCAGCGGGCTTGTGTTCTCCTCGCCGAACGGCAGCGAGGTGGAAATCCCGCTTGCCCGTGCCAATGCGGGCTTTGTGTGCAGGCGGCAGGAATTTGACAATATCGTATTCCAGCGCGCGAAAAAGGCATGCACCGCGCTTGAGGGCGCGGAAGCGGTTGATTTGCTGTTTGAGGGCAAACGGGCATGCGGCGTGAAAGTGAAAATGCAGGATGGAAGCGCCCGCGAATATTTTGCAAACCTTGTGGTCGGCGCGGACGGCGCAATGTCCCTTGTGGCAAGGAAAGGCGGGGTTTTCTCCGCCAGGGCGGCGCACACCTGCTCTGCGGTGCGCGGCTATTATTCCGGCGTGTTGGGCTTGCGCGGCAATGTGGAGATACATTTCCTGCCCGAGTGCATGCCCGGCTACTTCTGGGTGTTCCCGCTTTCGGAAAGCGAGGCTAACATCGGCGCGGGGATGCTTTTGTCGGACATGCTTTCGCAGAAGAAGAACCTTCAGAAGGTGCTGGATGCCTGCATGAAAAACAAGAGGTTTGGCAACAGGTTCTCAGGCGCGCGCCTGATGGGAAGCGTGGGGGGATGGAGCATACCGCTTGCGTCCGCGCATCGCGCGTGTTCCGGCAACGGCTTTGTGCTGATAGGGGATGCCGCCTCGCTTGTGGACCCGTTCTCGGGCGAAGGAATTGGCAATGGCATGCTAAGCGCGGCAATTGCTGCCGATACTCTTGCAGAAGCGGCAAAGCAGGGAGCGGTGGGCGAGGAAAAATGCAGGGAATACGAGCGCGCGCTATGGAAGGAGATTGGCAACGACATTGACAGCTCGTACGCGCTCCAGCGGCTTGGGAAAATCCCGTTCCTTCTTGACATCGCAATCGGCAAGGCGAGGAAAAGCGAGCATGTGCGGTCTGAGCTTGCGGGAATGATTGCAAGCCGCGAGGCGAAGAGAAAAGCGGCAGACCCGCTGTTTGCGATTAAGCTGCTGCTGTCGTGAAAGAAACAGTTAAGAATTTGCGTTGAGAAGCGAACGCATGCATTCCGCACGAGCGCAGGGCGCGGTTGGATTGTGTTCGGGCACAACTGCTCGCCCCTTGGTCGGCCAGGGTGCTACTGAATACCTCGTTTTGCTTGCAGTAGTGCTAATTGTCGCGCTTGTTTCCGTGGCGCTCCTTGGCTTCTTCCCAGGCATGGCGTCCGACGCGCAGCTCACGCAATCGCAGGCATATTGGCAGTCGGCAACGCCGATTGCGATAATCGAGTCGGGCGCAAGGCAGGTATGCCATTCAACCGGCAACTACACCTACCCCTACCTGCGCCTGAGGAACACGGGAAGCTATCCTATTACTATAACGAAGATATATACTGGCAACACAAGCACTTCTTATGTCTGGATAGGCAACTGGAGCCCCGAGGCGCTGATGAACACCCGCCTCACCATGGCGCCAGGGGAGGAAAAAATACTCGGATACGAGAATTTTTACACTGGAATGCCGACCGGCAGCTGGCAGTTTTTCGGATGGGGCGGGGCAGATACGCTTGGATATGTGCCTGTAATAAGGAATGCCGCGCAAAGCCTGTGCCAGCGGGATGCGCCATTCGGCATGCTCGTGGCGGACGGTTTCGGGTTTGAATACTCCGAAACAATAAACGGGCAGGCCGTGACAAAAAGGCAGATTGGCGCAAAGCCGCTTTTGATAAAATGCACCGACCCTTACATGGGCTATTGCTAAGCAAAAAGAAAAAAATAGGGAAAAACCTACTGCTTCTCGTCGCCCGAGTACGTTATGCCGTGCAGCATGCGCGAGTAGCTGTGCAGCTCTTCCGGCTTGAAGAAGCGCGCCACTTCCTTGTGCGCGCTCTCAGGCGAGTCGGACGCATGTATCACGTTGCACTGCATGGAAAGCGAAAAGTCGCCGCGAATCGTGCCGGGCAGCGCCTTCCTTGCGTTGGTGGGGCCGCACATGTCGCGCACCACCTGCACCGCGTCCTTGCCCTCCACCACTGCCACCACGACAGGGGAGGATGACATGAAAGATGCGATGCCGGGGAAGAACGGCTTGTCCGCAATGTGCGCGTAGTGCTCTTTCAGAAGCTCTGGGCTAAGCTTGACCATCTTCATGCCTGCAATGGAAAAGCCACGCGACTCGAAGCGCGAAAGAACTTCCCCCACAAGCCCGCGCTGCACTGCATCGGGCTTGAGGATGATGAGCGTCCTTTCCATTTGAGCACCTCACTTCTTGGCAGCCGCGCCCTTCTTCTCGGCGAGCTTCGCCTCGATGTCCTTGGCAAGCGCGGACTCCTTCTTCTCGGGCGCCTTCTTCTCGGTCGAAAGCACGAGCGTCTTGCTGGTCCACTTCACCAGCCTGCCCTCGCGCTTGAGCCCTATCTGGTTGCGCTTGCACTTGGAGGAGCAGAAATTGAGGCAGGTGCCGTCCTTTAGCACGTATATCTCCCCGGTGCCCTTGAGCACTTCGTTGTTGCAGAATGAACAATATGCCATTTTTACACCCGTATGTGGAAAAAGACAGGCGCCCGGAGGCGCCCGGATTTTTTCACCTTTTGTTTTACTTGGCCTTGATTTCCTTGGCCTCGCGCTCGGTCTCCAGCAGCATCATGATGTCCCCTTTCTTGACCGGGCCCTTGACGTTGCGGCGTATCACCCGCCCCTTGTCCTTGCCGTCAAGCACCTTGCACATGACCTGGTAGACCTCGCCGTGGATGCCGGTCTTGACGACCACTTCCACGACTTCGACCGGTATTCCCGTTTGGATAGCCATTCAAAACACCGCTTATTCCTTCTTGGGGGCGTCCTTGGCAGCCTCCTTTTTTGCGCGCGGCTTCTTCTCCTTCTTGGGCTTGGCGTCTGCGGGCTTTGCATCCGCCTTCTTCTCCGCCACCAAAGCTTCGGCCTTCTTCTCGGCAGGCGCCGCTTCCTTGTGCTCCTTCTTCTCTGCCGGGGCCGCGTGCTTTTTCTCCTCCTTCTTCTCAGCCGGAGCAGCCTTGGACGGGAGGTGCTTTGCAACCTTCTCGATTATGCTCTTGACAAGCTCGGCTGCGTTGCCGGGCTTCTCGATTGCGATTGCCGCGCAGGTGACCGGGATGCCTGCCGCGGTCCCCAGCTCCTTCTTGGTCGCGACGTAGCAGAATGCGACGTTCTTCTCCGTGCATATCATGGGGAGGTGCATTACAACTTCCTCCGGGTCCACGTCCTCGGCGATTATGCAGAGCGCGCAGTTGCCGCCCTCGATTGCCTTGGTCGCCTCGTTCGCCCCTTTCCTGATGCGCCCGGTGTCGGCTGCGAGGGTGATTGCCTCGAGCGCCTTTGCCTGCACGTCCTTCGCAGTTTCAAACTTCACGTAACTTTTTGCCATGTTTCCACCTCGAATCCGCATGCGTTGCGCACGCGGAGTCTCATAGGCTCTTATCAGAAAGAGCAAGGCAGATAGGGGGGGATGGATTTAAAATACATTCGCGGCAGGAAGGAGAAGTGGAAATGTGTGTGGAGGAGTTTGCATGAATGCCCGGGCTTTTTGGAAGTATGAAAAATTCCAGTGCGCAATGAAAAACAAGGCATTCGCGTCGCGCGCGCTTTCCGCAATCAGGCACCCGGTTTTCTTCAGGCATTTCCTGGAAGGAAGGCGGCGCCTGCCAAGGCAGGCAGCGGCACTCCGCGCGCTTGATGATTGCATGGCGCGGTGCAGGGGGCTTTCCACGACAGAAACTGGCGCAGGCAAGGAAAGGAGGGTTTCCGCTTTTGAGGCTGCCGGAAGGGTTTCCGCAAAGCCGAATGGGATGGCATGCGTGGAAGTTGAGGGGATGGAAAAGAGGCTGGGGGGCCTGGCCTCGAAAAGGGGCGTGCGGCTTGAGCTTGGCATAAGCCCTGCATCCGGGACCGCGGTTGTGCACAGCGAATACGCAGGCATTGCGCAGGCGCTTTTGGACTTTTCAGGCGCAGGCAGCGGCGGCAGGCTCACGCTCGCGCGAAGCACGAGGGGAAACCTCGTGATTTTCCTGCAGGCAGGCACCTGTGAGAAGCGTGATGAGATAGGGCTTGCGCTTTTGGAGCGCATGGCAGCGGCAACCGGCGGCAGCCTGGTGATGGCGGACAGGGGCAGCGAAAGGGTTTGCAGGCTTGTGCTGCCTGCAAGGTTCGGGGTGTGACGTTTTCAGCGCGCTTTGGTGATTGGAAGTAGCATTCCGCGCAAAAACGAAGGAAGCTTTATAAACTAACCCCAACAGATTAGAGCCCACGGGCTTCCCGCAAGGGCGGAAAGCACGCCCATTCGAGGGAGCTCGAATCGGGCGCAGGACTTGGCCCCTGAAAGGGGCCAACATCAGCGCCGGGCGCTTGCCTGGCTGCGATGAATTC
>Ga0172371_10012646_pt1 | contig 11087 bp, 8 predicted proteins | sample Lak12m_FD_114543 | JGI IMG/M metagenome (GOLD analysis project Ga0172371, IMG submission 114543) | Freshwater microbial communities from Kabuno Bay, South-Kivu, Congo - kab_022012_12m | ecosystem: Environmental > Aquatic > Freshwater > Lake | place: Democratic Republic of the Congo: South-Kivu... | reverse complement strand
TTAATCTCTTTACCGTAAAAGTCATGTTTCACTTTCACAGTTAGCAATTCGATTTCACGATAATTCATCCCTTTAAAGGCATCGCTCTCAGGCTTCAATGTCTGGCCTGACGGGCGCTCAACAATCTTTACCGGCACATCAGCAACGTTCGTCAAAATACGTGGGAGAACTCGCCGGCTTAGGTCGCCTAATCGCACACCAATCGTCGACGTGAGATCGAAACATAGACGACTTACAGCTTCAGCGAAACCGAATACAACAAGAACTCGTACAGACATGGCCATGCGCGCCTTCTTTCCGTGCACTGGGTAGCTCACGACATCGATCACACTCATTTCCTGCCTCAAAGTGTCAAGTGCATGAGCAAGCGCTTCGGGGGTCATATCATCAACCTCGAAGCAAATTTCTTGGATACTCGTTTCTGATCCGCCTCGGTCTTCAGCTTGAAACAGGTCGAGCCAAAGAACGTTCGGTCTAACCTTACCGTCCCGAGTCCCCTTGCCAACACCTGAGTTAAGAAGTCTTCCTCCAGGAAAGTTCCTCATCTTTTCCGGCTTCAAAAATGCGAGGATTGCTGCTCCAGTTGGTGTAATACATTCTCCATGAATTGCGCCGGGGCTGAAGTCGAATCCAGTCAGTAGCTGCCTTACCGCAGGGGCAAAAGCAGGATATTGACCGTGGGCCATATCAACCGTTCCCATTGATTGCGGCAATGGGTGATAAAACCAGTTAGAGGATCCAAGGCGATCGATGATGAAACTTGCTACGGCGATATCAAAGATCGAGTCGATCGCCCCAACCTCGTGGAAATGGACTGAAGAAGTAGGAATTCCATGAACACGCGACTCTGCCTCGGCGAGCAGAGAAAAGATACTCTTAAATATTTCTTTCTGTTGCGTTGTCCAACTGCTCTTCAGTGCGTAATCGAGAACTTCATTGACATGCCTGTGATGTAATACGTGATCATTATGATGATCATGACTGTATGTATGTTCATGATCTCTATCGCTTTCCAGTTCAAGTTCGAGTTGTACGGCCGAAATTCCCATATCTGTTTTGTTGATAAACTTGAATGAGGTTCCGCTCAGCTGCGACGCTTCTAAAAAGGCCTGGAGTTCATTGGACGTAAATACATTAGCCGAGTAAGCTGAACATATGAACATGTCACCGCTAATACCGCCTATTGCATTCAAAATTTTGTGATTAGACAAAGAGGGCTCCATTTATGACAATCTTAAAATTTTGGCTAGTATTTGACGAGCTGGTTCACAATAAAAACCAACCCTTAAAATCATCAGCCTGTGTTGATGTTTATACCCCTAGTTCCCAGGTGGTAACGGTGACGCAAACAAAATTCAATTGTCTGCTTATGCAGCTGATGTAGAGCAAGGTCTTTAATAGCTAAGTTTGATCAGCACCCGGCAGGAGCCATTAAAGTATCCTAACCGGTTGAACAAATTCGCCATCAATTTCCCTTCGAAAGGAGTGTGCTCGACTCTTGCCATCCATGCTCTCAGCGCAGCAAAGTACGTTTGGAGGTAGCCAAGCGGATATCCACGGCTAACGAATGCTCGGTCTAAAGTCATACGCCATGTCGCTGTTACTGCTGCGTGTTGAATGGGTTTCTACAAAGTAGTACGTAGACCGATTAGTACTGCACCCGAATGACTCTGCTCGCTTGACTTTGTTAATGCAATTTCGTCCTCGTCAAAAATGACAAAGCGATATTGAGATGTAACTTAGATTTGGCCGAAGATGTACACGCCGACGATCCCGAGTCCACCGCCAAGACTTGTCAGAACCTGACCGCCACGAGCCCCTAGCCCGCGGCGGATGTTAAGACCCAGTCCAATCCCAAATAAATGCAGCATCATGGTAGTCAGCGAGAATCCTACAGCGTAACCTGCAAAACCTGTCTCGGGTGTTTCAGCACCATGAGCCAGACCATGCAAAGAAGCAGCCAATACAATAAACACAAGACCGAATGTGTTAGAAATGTGCTTTTTCGGCACAGTGAGCATAACGCCGAACAGGGATACCGACAGGGCGATAGAATGCTCGAGGTAAGGTATCGTGATGCCGCTTCCTCCCAGGATTGCACCAATGACCATCGCCAACATGAAGGTCGCAGGTCCTTGCCATTGTCGGTGTGCAGGCAAAACACTCACCGACCAGATTCCTACGGCCATCATGGCTAGCAAGTGATCTAGTCCGAAAGGATGGGCCAATCCATCAATGAAGGCATGAGTTTCATGGCCTGTATGTGCCATGGCTGCCGTGGATAATGCTCCAGCAGCAACAAAAAGAAGAGAGGATTTCAAAAGTTTTGACATTTCGTTCTCGAAAAGCGTTCAAGCGATGGGGTGACGTATGTTGACAAGCTCTTTAGCGTTATCACATTTAATGGAGAGGCTACTAGATTTTATGGCCAATTTAGTTATAGTTCTCTAGCTAGCCAGATGCTACTCTTTTCATTTTTTTGAAACTACGCTGCCGCAGCGCTTCCATTGCTTTGGAAGCTCGAAGTTACGCCCTGGTACCTCCGAGAGTGTTATCGGGCGTACGTTGTCGTGTGTCACGTCAAGAAAACGTGCTTCCCCGCGAAGACCAATATTAAACTTACTCCTCAGATCATAAAGAGCTTCAGAAACAGATTTAATCCTTGCAGTGTTGTAGCCGATCAATTTCAAGCTCAATAACTCAACTGCAGCTGGATTGAAGCCACCGTAAATCACACCGGCTGGCATCGGCGTCGGCGACAATGGCCCCTCTCCTTGACCAGAAACAACACCGTCGACGAATGTAATCACATGGCGTGCAGGTGTGTCGCCGAGGTTATCGGTGTACGGATCATAGAAGTAAAGGATATGATTGAGGTCTAGGATAGTCCGCCACAAGGTATCATTCCCCGACCAACCTCCGCCAGTGATGTCATCTGAACTCCAGGTTCCCATCAATTTCCACCCTATATGGATAGACTTCCCAAGTAGAGCTCTGATGACTGCAGGGAAGCGATTCGGATCCTTCCAGTACCACTCGTCCAATTCCTCCCAAGCCGCCTTAAACGTTGACCCCGAATAGAAGTTATCGCCACCCGATTGGTAACCTCCTTTGCAATGGTGTGGGAGATATTCTTTGTGCCCATTGATACCAACAAGATTTTTTAGTGCGCCGGTGACGCCCGCCTTGATATGTGTTTTCAGGACTGGGACGTTAATAATCAGATTCGCCTCGAATATGCGTTTGGTGACGAGGTATTTGTGATGCCCACCAGTATGGTGGCGCAACATCAATGCTGGGTCGTAGCAAGTTACACGGAACTGTTGGGAATAGTCGTCCAAATCAGTAAGAAAGCTTCTCTCAGCGAGATCTACAACTTGACAGCGAGACTCATCGCCTTGATTCAATCGACGTCCGGCTCCAAGACCTACGAAACGTTGTCTATCGTTAACGGTTAATCGCCAGTCTTCGACAATGAACTTAATGTCCGGATAGATTGGCTGCAAATAACTTATCAGTTCATCGATTTGGCTAACCTTGCGCAATTTCGCGAAATCACAGTTCTGTAAAGGCGCATCAGCAATAATAATAGTTCCAGCGTAATTCAGAGCCAGTGCTGCGTAATCGATGAGCGGACGCAACACGCTGGTGTGCGTTAAAAGGCAATCTGTACCAGCATTTTCTATAACGTTATAGTCGCGCACCCAATTCGGTTTCAGCAGGACGATATCGCCTTGAGAAACAAATGCGGAAAAAGGATTCCAACGGGAGGTACCAAAATTTGCTGGGTCGAGGCTAAGACCTGCCAATATGCGGCGTACTGCACTGTAAACGCCGTTGGTACCTAATCCACTTGCGACCTCTACTCTGATGATTTCCGGAAATGACTCGGATGGATTGAAAGGAAATTGAGGATATCCATTGATGCCCTCTGTAATTGCAACGTCAGAATTCATGATAATTGACCTTCGAGATTGTGTATAGTTGCTTTCCGTGCGCGGTAGCGCTCACATCACCGACTGTTACTGACAGTCCTGTTGGTGCGCGCATTGCCATATCTATTAATGGCTTGAGCCGTGTCACTAGTTCCTGTCCTAGGCTGTCGGCATCGGTAATAAATTCGGCTGGCTCTACTCGTAGTTCGATTTGCTCTACTGCTGATTGAACAAATTGGAAACGACGGATCCGATTATCAAAATACAGCAGATGAGTAAAGAATTCCCCATGTATACAGGAACCATCAGATCTCCAAAAATTGTCCGAAATTCGTCCGGCTATTCCTTTTACTGCCGGCAACTCAGATCCGCATTCGCATTGAAACAGCCCAGATTCAGCCATATCACCAATACGATAATTGATCAGTGGCATCACGCGATTGTTGAGTGTACTTACATAAATCGGACGTAGGCCTTCGATGGGTTGACCTAAAGTGATTTGATGATTAAATGTCATTACATGGTAATTCCCATTTTTACAAGATCCGGCGATCATCCCTGCTTCACGCGAACCATAGATATCGTAGACCGTTCCACGAAAGGCTCTCGCGATGAGTTGGCGATCCTCTACGCTAATTTTTTCAGCAGAAGATACGACGTAGTCAACCTGGAACGTACCGTATCCCTTCTTGAGTATATAACTGGATATAGCTTTCAGGGAGGATGCGTAGCCACGCACGAACCGTATGTCGTGATTCCGAATATACGCAACGATTTCGGCAAGCACATCTTCCGTAAGGTTGAAGGCATTAAAATATTTTGCATTGAATAGTTTGGCCTTCATCCTGGCTTTCAAGCCAAAATTCCAGTGCTGAAGATCTGCCTCACTACCCCAAATTATTACTTTCTTTAATGGCCGTATATCTATTCCCATGATATTTTCATAGTAATATCGCATAGCTAAGCTCACATACCGATCGTAGGCCGCATCTTGAAGAAAAATAGCGGGCTCTCCCGTTGAGCCGCCGGAAGTGTTCTTACGGAATTTCCCTTTGTAGTGAGGATTCCGTAAAGCCTCATAGCTTTCGCGCAACTCCTTTTTCGTCAATATATAACTATCGATTCCCGTATTTCCATCGATTGAGCGACTCGCATAATAAGGTATTTCTTCCACCGCACGGCAGAATTTCCCAAATCGCTCACTTTGCACTGCTTTATAATTATCGCGTAATTTGGCGAGTTCTGGCCAACGCAGCCAGTCAACCAGTTTGTATAGAATAGTTCTCATGTTAAGTTTAATTTAGATTTCGCACCGAGTGAATCGCACCTTACCAGATGGATCCTTTGTAAATTCTTGATTCATTCTCCACACTATCGGCACTCCCGGCAACACCTTGCCGACCTTCGCTTCGATCGATTTCATGCAATTATCTGGCAATTCATCTACTGGCATACGTACATTTATATCAATACCCTGCTTACTTTGAATTACCTGGAACGAATCTATCAAATCGATCCCATAAAATAAATGCGTAAAAAACTCTCCATCCACCCTTTCACCATTATTGCCTTTAAAAACATCGACTGTACGACCAACTAGACTCGAAAGGTAAGGGCAATTATTTTCATCTAAGTTAAGCACTCCAAGATCCCCAAGGTCGTAGCGTACGAGAGGATACGCATGATTTACGAGTTGCGTTACAAGAATCCTACCTACTTCTCCAGGTTGACATGCACAACCTTCGCTGTCTACAACTTCCACTTTATGTGTTAATTGGTTTATATAGAGTCTAGGAGCGTCAAATCCTGAATCGGATATTCCCCAAGCAATGTCACCGACCTCACGCGAACCGTAGCGATTTACGATGCGCACCGTGGGCCAGCGCTTACGAATATTACGTATCAAAGTCGGGGTTAAAACTCCTGCACTCGATAGAACGACTTTCGGCTGCCATTTGGTCTGGGAGGGCGATGTATGAATCAAAAAATCGTCAAGTGAAGAAGCATAGCCTTCTAGAATATCCGGCTTCTCTTGATTTAGCTCTTGCAGCCAAATGGTGTACTCTTTTTCCGATGCACTGAAAGTATTGTATATTTTTGTGCGAGATAGCCAGAGATATAGTCGCTTCGCTGATCGCTTAGACGGATTATCTTCTCCCCAGAGCTTGGCAACCTTTGGTAAAATTTGACCAGAGCTTTTCATGTATATGTAAAACTTGTTCGCCCGGTTGATTCGCCAATAATATAGAGATTGAGCTACTGTCATTGGCTTTCCTGTCGAGCCTCCCGAGGCACTTGTGACATAAAAGCGCTTCATCGGTTTATAAATACCCTGCAGACTGCGCAATTGATCCTTACTTAATATTGGATATTCGGCTAAGTGAGCCTGAAAATCGAGAGCGCCGTAGCTTTTGAAGCACTGTCTAGCTGTCGTGAGAATACGCTTTATAAGCTCCGCTTGAAGATCAAGACGACGTACCGGTGGCATACTCTCAAAACGTTGCACCTTTATTATGTCCCAAGGCAACATCACAAAAGTTAAATAATTTAAAAGTTTTGATATTTTCATTTTAGCGTTGCAATGATTTTAGGCTGAAGTTTGTGTTAAGCTCGCGCGCCATAAAGCAGATTTAAATCAAATGAACATCACCATCTATTGACTAGAATCTTATAGCTTTAGGACGCAATTGCAATCGTATAAAAAGCTTGAGATTTTGCAGAGACCGCGGAATCGGTTGCGTCTGATTTATTTGAGCTGTAAATTCGGAAAGGCGGCAATCTCTCCGTTCTCTACAAATTTCATTACCCGATTTATCAACTCGACCAAAAGTCAACTTGCTCCGATTACTTATGGCATGATAATCAATCAGTCTAATTATTAAATTTGATGCTACCCGGCCGATCAAACGAAAGCCATTGCAGCCAAACGTTTCCAGATGCGCTGGTCATTTCTTGATGTCGACGTAATAACGGTCAATCAAATGCCGCTACGTCCATAATTGTCTTGGAACCTCACAATGTCATCCTCACCCAAGTAACTACCTGACTGCACTTCGATAATCTCGAGCGGCACGATGCCGGGATTAGCCAAGCGATGCACCTCGCCCAACGCGATGTAGGTGGATTGATTTTCTGTGAGCAACAGCACATTGCTACCATTGGTGATTTCCGCGGTGCCTTTGACGACGATCCAGTGCTCGGCCCTGTGGTAGTGCTTCTGCAGGCTGAGGCTAGCACCCGGTTTGACTTGAATGCGCTTGACCTTGAAGCGATCCCCTTCGTCAATGCTGTCGTACCAACCCCAAGGCCGGTGTACCTTACGGTGCAGAGTGTATTCTTCTCGCCTTGTATTTTTTAGCTGGTTGACGATGTTCTTCACTTCTTGACTACAGGCTTTGTCGGCCACCAGAACGGCGTCGGGAGTTTCTATCACGATTAAGTCGCTCACCCCCACCAGACTGACAAGGCGGCTAGATGCGTGAACAAGGGTATTGCTGCTTTGAGTGACTAGCACGTCGCCGACATGGGCGTTGCCGGACTCGTCTTTGGATAGCACGTCCCAAACCGCGTTCCAGGCTCCTAGGTCGCTCCAACCAGCATTGAGCGGAACCATTTTGATCATAAAGCTGCTGCTCGGGCAGTTTTCTATAACGGCGTAATCGATGGATTCGGACGGAATGGCGTTGAACTCAGCTTTGCTGGGACGTATGAAGCAGGTACCAGGGTTGGTATCAGTTGTGCGGTGGGACCAAGCTTGTTTGGTGGCTTTCAACATGTCGGGCCGGAATTGATCGAGTGCCTGAAGCCACATGGAAGCCTTGAGTATAAAGATACCTGCGTTCCAATAATATCCACCTTCGTCTAAATATCTTTGGGCCGTAGTCCTATCAGGTTTTTCGACGAATCGCTCAACTGAAGCAGTTGGTTCTGGAAAAATGGATGTCTTGATATATCCGTAGCCGGTTTCCGCTCGATCTGGGGTGATGCCCAAAATGACGATGCAATCACTTGCGGCCATAGCGATCGCCTGCTGAATGGCTAAAGCGAATGCTTCCGTGTTGTTTACAGTCTGGTCGGCGGGTGTGACTATAAGAATAGGATCCTCGCCCTCTTCGATAGCTGCTAACGCAGCAAGGGTCAATGCTGGGGCAGTGTTTCTGCCAACTGGTTCTAGCAGCGTTGCACCGAATTTAATGCCTACTTCACGCAACTGCTCAGACACAAGAAAGCGATGTTCTTCGCCCGTAACAGTGATCACAGGAGCAACTTGAATATCGTTATTTTCCAGCCTTGATAGACGCAGAGCGGCTTCTTGAAATAGGCTCTCTTTTCCAGTGATGGATAAGAACTGCTTAGGAAATCCGGCACGGGAAAGTGGCCACAATCGAGTGCCGGCCCCACCACAGAGGATGACAGGTTGTATACGATTTATGGTCATATTATTCTCAAATCGGTTTTTCACCAAAAAACTGAACATACCAATGCATTGCTTCTTTAAGCCCATCACCAATTCTGTGTGTAGGACAGTAATCAATCAAATTTCTTCCCTTATTAATATCCGCCAAAGAGTGGCGTACATCTCCTGCACGAAAGTCTCTGTATATCGGTTGCGCGTCCTTTAGGTGCGCAAACCTTTCGGCCAGGTTGTCACGCAGATGGAAGTACAGTTGGTTCAGGCTGGTGCGGTCGCCTACGGCGACGTTATAGACCTGGTTGGCTGCATCTTCATGGGTTGCAGTGGCTGCGCGCAGGTTGGCTTGTACGGTGTTTTCGATGTAGCAAAAGTCACGACTGGTTTCGCCATCTCCGTTGATGTAGACTGGTTGGTTATTGATCATGGCGAAGATCCATTTGGGGATCACGGCTGCATAGGCGCCGTTTGGGTCTTGGCGGCGGCCGAAGATGTTGAAATACCGAAGACCGATGGTTTTAAATCCGTAGGTTTTGGCGAAGACATCAGCGTACAGCTCGTTGACCAGTTTAGTTATGGCATAAGGCGAGAGGGGCTTGCCGATCTTGTCTTCAACCTTGGGCAAGTCTGGGTGGTCACCGTAGGTCGAGCTGCTGGCGGCGTAGACAAAGCGTTTGACCTTCGCGTCCCGTGCAGCAACCAGCATGTTCAGGAATCCGTCAATGTTGTTCTGGTTGGTGGCGATGGGGTCTTCGATGCTGCGTGGGACGGAACCGAGGGCGGCTTGGTGGAGGACGTAATCCACATGACAAGACTGAGGACTCAGTGCCCAGGACTGAGTGCTCCAAAACATGGCGTTGCTGCAGTCGTCAAGGTTACGGATGTCGCCCTGGATGAAGTGGAAATTGGTCCATTGGTCGCGTGTGACCAAGCCTTGGACTTCGTCCAGGTTTCGCTGGTGGCCGGTGCTGAAGTTGTCTAGCCCCACTACGCGCTGGTCGAGTTTAAGCAGGGCTTCTAGCAAGTTACTGCCGATGAAGCCGGCTACGCCAGTAACCAACCAGGTTTTTTGCTCCGTTCGGAGTTGTTGTTTAAGAGATTCGTAGGTAGTCATTATCACAACCTCAAGTCCGATTCCTGAGCCGATAACACGTATTTCAGGTCATATAGCACTGCAGTGGGCTTGCCTAAGGCCCGAATAGCAGCTGAGCCCATGTTTTTAAACTGGTGGTGGGCGACGGCGATGATGATGGCGTCGTAGTTGCCAGTATTGATTTGTGTGATGGGAGTTATGCCGTACTCGTGTTGCGCTGCTTCGATGGAAACCCAGGGATCGTAGACATCGACGTCACAGTTATAGTCTTTTAGCTCAGCAACGATGTCTACGACGCGGGTGTTACGCAAGTCGGGACAGTTTTCCTTGAAGGTCAGGCCCATAACCAGAACCTTGGCACCTTCGACCTGAAGGCGCTTCTTGGTCATGGCCTTGACCAGTTGGGCGACGACGTAAGCGCCCATGCTGTCGTTCAAGCGACGGCCCGCCAGAATGATTTCCGGGTGGTAGCCGATGGCTTGTGCTTTGTGTGTCAGGTAATAGGGGTCAACACCAATGCAGTGGCCGCCAACCAGCCCCGGGCGGAAGGGCAAGAAATTCCATTTGCTACCGGCCGCCCTCAGCACCGCCTCGGTATCGATGCCCATTTTGTTAAAGATGAGTGCCAGCTCGTTGATTAGGGCGATGTTGAGGTCGCGCTGGGTGTTTTCGATGACCTTTGCGGCTTCGGCCACCTTGATGCTGTCAGCCTTGTGGGTGCCAACAGTAATGATCTCGTTGTAAAGCGCATCAACAATGTCAGCGATTTCTAGCGTCGAACCGGATGTCACTTTCTTGATGGTGGTGACACGGTGATCCTTGTCTCCGGGGTTAATGCGTTCGGGGCTGTATCCACAAAAAAATTCTTGGTTGAACTTTAGACCGGAATGTTTTTCCAGAACAGGTACGCAGTCTTCTTCTGTGCAGCCCGGATAGACGGTAGATTCGTAAATGACGATATCGCCTTTTTTCAGCACCTTACCAACAGTTTCACTCGCCTTAATAAGGGGAGTGAGATCCGGACGCTTGTGCTCGTCGATGGGGGTGGGAACGGTGACGATGTAGCAGTTGCATGTGCGCAGATCGTCAAGGTTGGTGGTGTAGCTCAGGTGCTTAGCTGCGGCGAGCTCTTCCTGAGTGGTCTCAAGGGTGAAGTCGTTGCCGGCTTTCAGCTCGTCTATACGGCGCTGGTTGATATCGAAGCCGACGACGGTGCGTTTGCGACCGAATTCGACGGCAAGCGGGAGGCCTACATATCCCAGACCTACAATGGAAAGTTTGATGTCTTGTAGCTTCATGTTCTATCTCACATATTGAAGTAATTGCGATACCAAGCCACGAATTTGGCGACCCCCTGATCAACCGGCGTGGAGGGCTTGTAGTGGAAATGCTCGACGAGGTCGGTTACGTCGGCGTAGGTGTCGGGTACGTCACCAGGCTGCAAGGGCAACATTTCCATTTCGGCTTTTTTGCCTATGGCCTTTTCCAAGGCGGCGATGTAGTCCATCAGCTCAACGGGGCTGTTGTTGCCGATGTTGTAAACGCGCCATGGGGCCGTGCTGGTGCCTGAGTCTGGCTCGGCTCCCGACCAGTTTGGGTTGGGTTGGGCAGTTTGATCCAGCACGCGGATGACGCCTTCGACGATGTC
>Ga0172371_10012640_pt1 | contig 11093 bp, 10 predicted proteins | sample Lak12m_FD_114543 | JGI IMG/M metagenome (GOLD analysis project Ga0172371, IMG submission 114543) | Freshwater microbial communities from Kabuno Bay, South-Kivu, Congo - kab_022012_12m | ecosystem: Environmental > Aquatic > Freshwater > Lake | place: Democratic Republic of the Congo: South-Kivu... | reverse complement strand
CAGTAAAATTTGCAGTTTACATTGCTACATTATTAATGGGCTAAATAGGTTTTGAGGAAAATTCTAAAGAAAGGAGGAATTTTAGATTATGTCACTAACAAGTAAATTGGAAAAAATAGATAACACTTTCGATGAATATGGAAACTTCTTTTATACCATCTTTACCATTGCCGCTTTTATAACGGTAGTGATAAAGCCCGAAATTGCAGTTTGGGCTTTAAAGATGGTGGGGAAAGCTATCTCTCTTCTCTAACATTCATAGCGGCCTTGCCATGGGCTGCCCCCCCCAAAAAAAGCCGTGGATTTGTGTATACGATCCACGGCTTTAAATTTTTTATTTAATATCTTTTTATATTTTTTTTATCATATAAGTATTATCTAATTCATATTCAAGTTTTATATAATAATTTCTTACTCCAACTCCGGCGATAATCGCAACTTTATTAAAATTATTTCTTTTAGATATTTTTTCCGCTTCTTTCATTAATTTTTTTCCCAACCCAGCATGTTGGATTTTTTTATTTTTTCCAACTGGAACTAATTCTCCATAAACATGAAGTTCACGAATTAACGCTGAATTTCCTAATGTTATTTTTAATTCATAAATTTTTTTTTGAATTCCTCCCGTAAAATTCGGGACGGGAATGACAATATTATTTTGTTTTTTTTCTGGTAAATATAATCTACAAAACCCGTATAATATTTTTCCATCTTTACTCTCCGCACTTATAAAATATTCTTCTCCGGGCGATACATAGTATTTAATTATATTAAATTTAAAATTTATAATTTGAAATTTAAAATTTTTTGGCTCTCTGCATCTTATACAATTGCACTTAACTCCTTCCTGTTCTAACACCTGTCTTAGGTTGGTTATTTTATTTCCGGCAATAATAGATTCACCAGGAATATCGCGAATTAACCTTATAATTCTTACATATTTTGGCACAACTTTTTTACAATCTATAATTAATTTTTTTAAAACTTTTTCTGAATATGGTTTATATTTACCCTGTTTCCACCATTGATATAATAAACTTCCCTTAGTTACAACTGTCGGATAAAATTTTATCTGATCCGGTTGAAATTTTTTGTCATTAAATATTCTTTTAAACATTTCTAAATCTTTTTTTGGGGTTGACCCAGGAAGTCCGGGCATTATGTGGTAAGTTATTTTAAATCCATAGTCGCGTAACATTTTAGTTGCTCTAGAAATTTGTTCTACGTTAGAACCTCGCTTATTTAATTTCAAAATTTTATCATCAATTGCCTGAACGCCAAGTTCAACACGCGTGCATCCTAATTCGCGCATCTCAATTAATTCATTTTCATTTATATAATCCGGCCTAGTTTCTAAAGTTAAACCAATAATTTTATATTTTGCATTTTCATTTTTCTTTTGTTCTTTATTTAAAATATTTTTTAATTTATTAATTCCTAAATTTTTAATTTTTAATTCGTAATTATTAATTGATTTAAAGTCATTCGCTGCTTTAAAACAATTTAATATATACCAATACTTATATTTCTTTGGCAAAAAACTCCATGTTCCACCAATAACAATAATCTCAATTTTTTCTGGATGATGACCATTTGCTTCTAATGCTTTAAGGCGCATCTGCACCTGAACATAAGGATTATAATTGCACCTAATAGCCCTCATTACTGCTGGTTCGTTTGATAAATAACTCTTAGGAACGTTTTTTTCTGTCGGACAATAAGCGCATTGCCCTGGACAAGGATATGGTTTAGTTAGAATCGCGACCGGAGCGATCCCAGACATTGTTCTTATTGATCTTTTTCTTAAAATTATTTCTAAATTTTCTCTATTATTAGCAATTTGTTTATTATTTTTAAAATGCTCCAATATTTCCGAATTAGTCGGAATTTTTGAGTTCAATTTCTTAGCTAATTTGCGCTTAATCGCCATCAATTCATTTCTATCTTTTATATTAATTTTAAGCAATTCTTTAATAATAATATTCATTTTATTGTTTTTATATATATGTTAAAATATAGATATATGTAATACAAATTAAAACACGAAAAATATAAAAAATCAAACTTATGCAAATAAACCCGAATATTTTTAAAGCCTATGATATAAGAGGGATATATGGAGAAGACTTTGATGAGAAACTAGCTTATGATTTAGGTATTGCTTTTGCTAATATGAGAAAAAAAGAGCTTGGGATTAATGAAATTACTATTGCTGTTGGTAGTGATATGAGGATTTCTTCACCTATATTAAAAGAAGGTTTAATAAAAGGGCTAATAGATGCTGGCGCTAATGTTGTTGATATTGGCCTTGCATCAACACCGACCTTCTATTTTGCAGTAGCAAATTATAAATATGATGGCGGTATAATAGTTTCTGCTTCTCATAATCCAAAAGAATATAATGGTTTTAAATTAGTCAGGGAAAAAGCTCTGCCAATTAGTAAAGAAAGTGGGATAATGGATTTAAAAGAAATAATCTTAAATAATGATTTAGTAAAATCATCTGAAAAAGGAGAATTAACTGAAAATAAAAATGTTTTAGAGGATCAGATTAATCATGATATTTTATATACTGATTTATCAAAAATAAAATCTTTCAAAATAGTTATTGACCCAGCTAACTCAATGGGGTCTTTATACTTTGATGAACTTTTTAAAAATTTAAATTGTACAATAATAAAAATTAATTGGGAATTAGACGGTAATTTTCCTAATCATGAAGCTGATCCTTTTAAAAAAGAAAATATAAAATCGCTTTGCCAAAAAGTTAAGGAAGAAAATGCTGATTTAGGCATAGCTACTGATGGAGATGGCGATAGAATTTTCTTTGTTGATAATGTAGGCGAACCAATAGAGCCAGGAATTATGCGCGCGATTCTTTCAAAAATATTTTTAAAAGAATTTCCTGGTGCAAAAATAGCTTATGATATCAGGCCTGGAAAAATTACAGAAGATATTATTAATGAAAATGGTGGCCACCCGATAATTACCAGAGTAGGACATTCATTAATAAAAGAACAGGCTATAAAAGAGGGTGCTGTTTTTGCCGGAGAATCATCTGGACATTTCTTTTTAAATATGCCAGAAGGTTTTTATGAAGCACCAATAGTTATGGCCTTAAAAATTCTGCAAGAATTATCAGATTCTAATATGAAATTAAGCGATTATATTATTCCATTCAAAAAATATTACCATTCGGGAGAAATTAATACTAAGGTTGAAAATATTAATAAAAAAATAAATGAATTAAAGGAAAAATACAGAGATGGTAAAATAAATGAATTGGACGGTGTGACAATTGAATATAATGATTACTGGTTTAATGTTCGGCCTTCCAATACCGAACCGCTTTTAAGATTATGTCTTGAAGCTAAAACTAAAGCAGTAATGGAAGAAAAACGCGATGAAATATTAAAAATAATAAATAATTAATTTTATGCCTAACCCAATCAAACCAACTTTAAAAACAGAAATAGCGCCGATATTATTAATTGCAGTTTCAGTAATCTCATCATTTTATTTTTATAAATTTTTTCCGCCATTTGTGCCAACACATTGGAATTATGCCGGCGAAATAGATAGTTATGGATCATCTTTTGTCGGAGCTTTTTTTCTTCCGATTCTCATAATCGGTATATATATTTTATTTATGATCATTCCTTACATGGATCCGAAAAAAGAAAATTATATAAAATTTGCTAATGTTTATCACATTTTTAAAACAGCATTTTTAGCATTTCTTACATTAATATATTTTATTACTAGTTTTAATGGTTTAGGCATAAATATTCCGGTTGATAAGAGCGTAACTATTCTGGTTGGTATATTATTTGCCTTAATTGGTTACTATATGAGTGATATAAAATATAACTGGTTTGTCGGTATTCGCACTCCCTGGACTATGTCATCCGATAAAGTTTGGCAACAAACTCATAAAGTTGGCGGAATTATATTTATGCTTTCAGGCGCACTAATGTCTTATATTGGTTTTATGCCTGTTGTATATAGAGAAGTATCTTTTATTTTAATAATATTATTCATTTTAATTGGAACGGTAGGCTATTCATATTATTTATATTCTAAGGAGAAAAAATAGAACTAGTTCTGCGCAATGACATATGTATATAGAAAGTGCACAAAATCTAAAAATTAAAAATGTTATTAAACTTCGTAATGGCAAAGAAAGAAAAAAACAAGGTCTTATTATAATTGAAGGATGCCGAGAAATATCAATGGCGTTAGAAGGCGGTATAAAATTTGAAACATTTTTTTACTGTAAAAATTTTATAAATAATTGTCATTTCGACGACGATTTATCGGGAAAAAAATCTATTAAAGATAAAAATGTAACCTTAAAGGGATTTCTCGCTAACGCTCGAAATGACAATAAAGTGTTAATTATTAAAGTTTCCGAGGAAGTATTTAAAAAAATTTCTTACAGAGATCATCCGGACGGATTTTTAGCTCTGGCAAAACCTAATGAAATAAAATTGGAAAATATTAAACTTAGCAAAACTCCATTTATAATTATTGTTGATAAAATTGAAAAACCAGGAAATTTAGGTGCGATATTAAGGACAGCAGACGCTGTAAAAGCTGATGCGGTTATCACCTGCGATCCCAAAACAGATCTTTATAACCCAAATGTCATCAGGGCTAGTATGGGAACATTATTTACAAATCAGGTTGTGATTTCAAATGCAGATAAAGTAATTAACTGGCTTAAAAAAAATAAAATAAAAATTTATATTAGTTATGTAAATGCTAAAAAAATATATACAGAAGTTAATTACAATAAATCTTTAGCTATAATTATGGGGACCGAAGATACTGGGCTAGGAGAGGAATGGATAAAAGTAGCTGATGAAAAATTAAGAATTCCAATGAAGGGAAAAATAGATTCTCTTAATGTTTCGGTCAGTACCGCAATTATAGCTTATGAGGCAATAAGGCAGAGGAAAGAAAAATTTTAAATTTATAATTTTAAATTATTTATATGTCTATTGAAAAATTTAAAGCAGAAGAATGGCCAAAAGGAACAGAAATAAATAAAACCCCTGATGGTAAAATTAAAATCAAACTAAAAAAACCTACTAATTTTAAAGAATATGATGATAGAATAAGGCATATAAAAAAGAAAAAAATAAGTAAAAATATTTTTGAATCTAAAAAATCAAATTCGAGCAAACAATCTGGTATTGATAGAATAAATAAAAATAATGGTAAATGGAAAGAATTGGATATTACAAAAGGGAAAAATTACCCAAGAAGGCAGCATCAGATAAATATGCACCGAAAAAAAGAAGCTGAATTTAAAGAAAAGCAAAATGAATTATATATAAATCAAATGGGGCTGGAAGGCGAAGAGCTAGATGAGAAAAAATTGTATGATGAAGATATAAAAAAACTAGAAAAACAATCAGATTTAGATAAAGCAGCCTAAATGAAAATTTATTTTAAATTTTTTTAGATGCTGAAATTACTGCCCGCCATGCTTTGTAAGGTAATGCGGGAGAAAACTTGGCACAAAAGTATAAATATGAAAAAATTATTAATTATTATATTATCAAATTTTTTTATCGCAGAAGAAGCTTTTGCGAGAGCCGGAGGTGGTGGATCTGGAGGTGGAGGTGGGGGAGGATTTAGTTCTGGGCATAGTTCCAGTGCGTCAAGCGGCGGTTCTAGTCTATTTAGTTTAATATTTTTATTAATATTTTTAATATTAAGTAGCTTTATAGCCTTTCAAAGATGGCAAAAAATAAAAAAAGCTAAACAAAATATAACATCCGCAGAAATGAAAGATAAAGCTTGGGATATGAATACCTTAGAGAAAAAAATAACGGAAATTTTTTATTCTTTTCAGAATGATTGGAGCAATTTCAATGTAGAAAACATGAAATCATATTTATCTGACAATTATTATAAAAGAATGGTTTTGGAAATGAATGTTTTAAAAAATGAAAATAGAAAAAATGAAGTTAAAGATGCCGTGCTTTATGGGATTGATTTTTTAGAAGCCGTTGATGAAAATGATAATACTAAAGACAATTTAACAGTGCAAATTAGAGCTCAATCAGAGGATATTTTATGGAATATGAAAGAAAATAAAATATTATTTCAAGATACTTCCAGCTTTAATGAATATTGGAAATTTATACGAAAAGGAAATGAGTGGGTTTTAGATATTATTACCCAAGAAACTGAATCAGAAGATTTAAAAGAAAATAATATATCATGTTTTGCACAAAAAAATGGATTTTTTTACGACCCAGATTTTGGTTGGCTTATGATGCCTAACAAAGGAAACCTTTTTAAAAAATCAAATTTTTTAACAAGCGATATAAATAATCATGTAGTCGGTTATTATAAGGAAAAAATTGTTGAATTTTATACTTATATTCCAAAAGTTAAAAATAGGATGAACAACTATCTTGTTGCTCAAACTGTTTTGCCAATTTCATATAACAACATATTAGTTAGAAAGAAAAAAAATTTGTGGTATAATTTTTCACCCAGAGGGCTAAGAAGAATAAAAACAGAAAGTAATGAGTTTGATAATAAATTCTGTCTTTATGCTGATACAAAAGACCAAATTAACAGTTTTGAATTATTAACTCCTAATTTTATGGAGTATATATATAACCAGCCATTTGAATTAAATATTGAAATAGTCGATAATTTTCTATATTTCTATGCAAAAAAAAGGGAAAGTATTAATTATGATAAAATGTTAGAAATACTTTCATATGCATTCGAAGAAATGAAAAGATAAAATATTTTTATTATGAAAAATAACGATGAAAAATTTGATAGAATTATAAACGCTAAAGAATCTAACGGAGATGCTGGTTTAGATTTATCTTTACGACCAAAAAATTTAGAAGAATTTATAGGTCAAAATAAAGTTAAAGATAATTTAAAAATAGCAATCGGTGCTACACAAAAAAGGGGAGAACCAATTGAGCACATTTTATTATATGGTGCTCCTGGTTTAGGAAAGACTACTCTAGCCCATGTTATTGCTAATGAGCTTGGTGCAAATATTAGAGTTACTTCCGGGCCAGCTATTGAAAAGACTGGGGATCTTGCTGCTATTTTAACTAATATAGCGGAAGGAGATATTTTATTCATTGATGAAATTCACCGTTTAAATAAAACTATTGAGGAAATACTCTATCCTGCGATGGAGGATTATGCTCTAGATTTAATAATTGGTAAAGGTCCGTCGGCAAGAACTTTAAGAATTGATTTAAATAAATTTACTATTATTGGCGCCACAACGAAAATGAGTTTATTGTCAGCTCCTTTGCGCGATCGATTCGGCATAACATACCATTTGAATTATTATGAACATGATGATATAAAAAATATTATAAAAAGAAGCGCAAATATTTTAAATGTTATAACTGACGATAAGTCGCTAGAAGAAATTTCTAAAAGATCAAGACGCACACCCAGGGTAGCTAATCGTTTATTAAAAAGAGTTAGGGATTTTTGTGAAGTTAAAAGTGATGGCAAAATTAAAAATGAATTATGTTTTGATGCTTTTAAAATGCTCGAAGTTGACGAATTAGGGCTTGATTGGGTTGATAGGAAAATTTTAGAAACTATAATAGAAAAGTATAATGGTGGCCCAGTTGGCTTAAATACTATTGCAGCATCTACAGGCGAAGACATGTCTACGATTGAAGATGTTTATGAGCCATATTTAATGCAACTAGGTTTTTTAGACAGAAGCCCTCGAGGACGCATTGCTACGGATATTGCCTATCAGCACTTAGGAAAGAAAAAGGCTGGGCAGGAAAAGTTAGTATAACTTAATTATTAATTTAATGAAGCTTTTAGATTTTAATTACAATTTACCTAAGGAGTTAATAGCTCAAAAACCAAAAATACCGCGAGATCATTCGCGGCTTTTAGTTTTAAATAAAAAAACTTCTAAATTAGAGCATAAACATTTTTATAATATTTTAGAATATTTAAAAAAGGGGGATGTGTTAGTTTTAAATAATACTAAAGTATTCCCAGCAAGACTATTAGGAAAAAAGGTAGAGACCGGAGGGAAAATAGAAGTTTTTTTATTAAAAAAAACAGAAAAAATTATTTGTCATTCCGATTGCAATGAGAAATTGCTTAAACAAAAAAAAATCTTTAAGGGATTTCTCCCCCGAACAAAGCGGGGTCGAAATGACAATTATTCTATTTGGGAATGCTTAATCGGGGGGAAGGGCAGAAAAGAAAATTTAGAAATTGAATTTGGAAAAGCGCTTAAAGGGATTATTATTAAAAATAATCTTGATGGGACATGGTTAATTCAATTTAACAAAAAAGATAAAGAGATGATGAAAGTCGTTGAAAAAATAGGCCATACTCCTTTACCTCCTTATATTAAATCTGAAGCAAAAAAAGATAAAAAAACTTATCAGACAGTATATGCAGATAATAAAAAAGTTGGCTCAGTAGCAGCGCCGACTGCCGGTTTTCATTTTACACCTACTATAATAAAAAAAATAAAGAAAAAAGGTATTCAATTTGAATATATAACCCTTCATGTAGGTTTAGGTACTTTTGCACCAGTTAAAGTAAAAAATATTAAAAAGCATAAAATGCATTCTGAATGGATTGAAGTAGACAAAAAAACTCTAAAAAATATTATAAAAGCTAAAATTGAGGGGAGAAGAATTATTGCAGTCGGAACAACAAGCGTAAGGACTTTGGAAAGTATTTTTCAAAAAAATAAAATTTTAAATTTAAAAATTAATAATTTTAAAAAATTTACAAATATATTTATTTACCCTGGTTGTAAGTTTAAAATAGTTGATGCAATGATAACAAATTTTCATTTACCAAAGTCGACATTATTAATGTTAGTCAGCGCATTTGCTGGTAAAAAAAATATTGAAAAAGCATATAAAACTGCTATAAATATGAAATATCGATTTTATAGTTATGGTGATGCGATGTTTCTTTATTAATTAATAATTTTTTATTGACAAAAAATTATAATATAATATAATAAAAAAGTCATTAACAAATGGCTTTTTTTGTATAATTGCGGGTATCGTATAATGGTTATTATATTGCCTTGCCAAGGCAGAGATACGGGTTCGATTCCCGTTACCCGCTCAAGACGGAAAATTGCGATTTTGAAAGCGTCAGCGCCCACTCTTTTTGCGGTTCCCAGCTGGCGTTTTTGTTTTGGAGAGTCCAGTTCGAGCCGATTTTTTGCAAGAAGCTTCGCTTCTCTTCCAAATTTAGAGAATCAATCAAAAGATTGGCTTGATGAGCCGACAAAATGAAATTTCTCATTGGTTCGAGCCAATAATTTCCCCTTCGCCCAAAATCCAAAAGTTTCTGTTTCAAGTCTGTTTTTTGGTTCAAAAGTTTTTCTTTTTTCTCTTTGTATTCGGAAAGCGAAATAATGTTTTCCAGCTGCATATCTAAAATTCTGGCCAGCTTGTTTTCAATTTCCAAAATTTCCTTTTCCACATTTTGGGCGAAAGATCTTGAGTTTTGGGAAATCTCTTTTTCTTCTTCGTCCAGTTTGGCTAAAATCGGTTTCAGCCATTTTTTGGGCAAAGCAACTTTTTGAAAAATCTGATTGATTTGCAAATGTAAATCTTTTTCATTCACATATTTTTGCGTGCAATCAACATTCTTTTTGGTGCAACGGTAATGGCGAAAAACCAAACCACTTTTTTTGATGTGCTGCTCAGCAGTGATGGATCTTCCGCATTCGCCACATTTGAAAATTCCAAGGAAACTAAAACCATAGTTTGGTTTTTCTTTGCGTGACTTGCCACGATCCGAAAGAACCCGTTGCACTTTTTCAAAAAGTTGCTTGGAAATTATTGGCTCGTGAATTCCTTCATAAATTTCATTTCTAAATTCAAAAAGTCCATAGTAAAAAGGATTTTGCAACATTCTTTGAATTCGGGAAAGTGATAAATTCTTTTTTGATCGTCGGCTCATCAAGCCCAAAGAAAGCGCCAATTTTTGGATTTGCTCCAGGGTATATTTTCCAGTCGCATATTCCTCAAAAAGTTTCGTGACAATCTGCCAATTTTCCGGGTCTTTGATGATCGTGTGGCTTCGCAGTTCATTAGTGTAGCCAATGGGAGCAAATCCGGGATAGACGCCATTTCTGAGCTTCTGGCGTAATCCTCGTTTGATGTTCTCCGAAAGATTGTCGATGTAATATTTAGATTGCCCAAAAGCGATCGAAAGCATGAAAAGTCCTTGCGGAGTTTTTTCAAACCAAAAAGTTGGGAATTTGAGCGTCTCAAGTTTTCCAGTGTCCAGCAGATTAATGATTTTTCCCGCATCAACCGCATTTCTTGCCAATCTGTCAGGATGCCACGCTAAAATTCCCATGGCTTCGCCTTTTTCAATGCCAGAAATCATTTTTTCAAACACATCACGCCCAGGTTTCTTGGCGGATTTTGTTTCCACAAACTCACGCACGATAAAAATTCCTTCTTTCTGTGCAAATTCCCGCACTTCTGTCAGTTGGGCTTCAATGGATAAAACCTGCCTTTCCGCTTCGTCCGTTGATTTTCTGTCATAGAGAAAATACTTTTTGGTTTGATTTTGCATATTTTTTTGAAACACAAAGGAGCAACCCTGTTGGACACAAATACGAGAATGCATTTGTACAGAATTGCTCCTTTGTGATTACAATACTTAAAATTATTGCAATATAAAAAGCACTCTCTTAAATTTGTGTCCATAGATATTTTACTCTCTTTCAAAAAAAATGCAAAATGCGCTTTTGGGCAATCTAAAATTGGCGCTTTCTTTTATTCTGAAAATTTAGAATTCCGCCGTAGGCGGAAATGCAAAAAATCGGCTGTTGAATTTCATTCAACTTTGAGCTTCGCTCAAATGAACTGGACTCTCCAAAACAAAAACGCCAGCTTTCAACCGCAAAAAGAGTGGGCGCTGACGCTTTCAAAATCGCAATTTTCCGTTTGGAGCTGTTTTTACGATCAAGCTCGAACTTTTTTCCGAGAAAATTCTTGAACCTTTTCCGTTCCCGTTTCCGCCCGCAAATTTCTTCAAAATTTGCGTTCCAAAAACTGAAAATTTTCCTT
>Ga0172371_10012638_pt1 | contig 11094 bp, 7 predicted proteins | sample Lak12m_FD_114543 | JGI IMG/M metagenome (GOLD analysis project Ga0172371, IMG submission 114543) | Freshwater microbial communities from Kabuno Bay, South-Kivu, Congo - kab_022012_12m | ecosystem: Environmental > Aquatic > Freshwater > Lake | place: Democratic Republic of the Congo: South-Kivu... | reverse complement strand
CTGTTTTCAGATTGGTATCGATATAGGAAGTAGAATCTTTTTCAATTTGAGCAAGCTGTTTGAATTGCCCGTTAGAACTGTCTTTTCGCTCGATTTTAAAACCAATTACATCTCCATTGTACCGCCATTGTAGTTTGATTGTGGTATCACTCAATGTTGTTGCTGTTAAGTTTACTGGTACTGAAGCTTTTGTTCCACCTCTTGGGTCGTACGGACTTTTAAAGTCGCGTTTCTCACACTGTATGAAAATTACAGCACATAATCCTATTAAAAGAATCGCCGACGCCAAATATTTTTTAGTCAAGCGCATCTTTTGCATTCTTTCCCAGTCTTTATGTCGTTACCTTTTTATTCTGACTTCTACTTTTTGCTTATCACTAACTCTTTTCACAAGACTGTTAGCATAAAAAGACTTTACGTTATCCATTCTAATCCGTGGGAACAAATCCATCGTTAAAGCGGAAATCTTCGCCTCCTGGCCAGAAAGGTGGGTGGCGCAAATCTCGTATAGATCACAATAATTTGCTTTAAGCCATTTGGCAAGAACAGCACCTTTAATTGTCGTCGAGTCTTGAGTAACTATGTATTCAATAGGCCGGTAGTAGACGGCTTTCCCGCACATAAGGTTTTTTAGAAGTCGTCGCCATTGAGCTGCTTTTAAATCCATATAGGCACGAACCTTTGAACTATGCAACAGGAAGACAATCTTTGCAGAATCGGTCATAATGGGTCCTGAACCGGGTATCGGGATGTTTAAGGAGCAAAACAATCTTTCATTAGCCATAAGGCTATTCTTAATAAAATCTTTATCAGAAGGAGAAATTGCTTCATTTAAAAGCAGCGAATCGATAGTAGCTATATGATAGACCTTGTCCAGAAGAGTAAAGCGGTCCATGCTGTATTGTTTTTCTGCAAAGGCCAAATCTATACGTGCCTTGAGGTGCTCCTGAAAATATTCATAAACAGGTGGTAGTACAAGTTCGACAGATAAGCTGATGCTGTCATTATCGGAGTTCGCATAAATGGTCTGATAACCATATTGCGACTTGAACCATTCTGCAATTTGATCTTTGATCGCAGTTTCGTTTTTTATAAACGTAATCTTCCCGGTTTTCTGTTTTGGCTGTATCGTGGCAGCCAGCCAGTTGTCAATGGAGTCTTGAAGGGAATCATAATAGTCATCAAAATAGTCTTCATAATAGCCAACAAAACTGTGAGGACTGAATGAAAAATCAATAGGTGGGGAAAACGGTGCTCTGTAGATAGAAAGATTAACCAATGGTTCCACCGTAGTTACCACTAGCTGGCAAATCTCGATACCGCCGGGGTTATCTTGAATTATCCCTTTGATGACGATGGTTTTGTTGTCACCTTTCTTATAGCGTACTTTGATGTCATCACTGAATAAAAAATCCTGCAAATAGGTGATGTTGCCGGCTTCAACAAGATAAAGGAACCGGCCGAGGAACGAATGAATCTCATCGGAACACTGCGTAATCGGAATCAATCTTTTGTCTAATGCACACTGCACATATCCTACTTTGGCTTGGGACGTTAAAATTACTAAATATGTCCGTGATGTCGAATTGGAATTGTTTTGGGAGGTGTTTTTCAAGCGGAATATCAAGCTATCGCCATAATGACTTGTGTAGGTAACGTCGGCTATAGAAATTACTCCAACCTTTTTCTGCCATGTTTTAAAAACTTGCCGCTCATACTTCGTTAGAAAAGCCGCCTCAGGCTTGGATAAAATTTCCTTTAGTATGTTATCATTATGTTGCGCAAAAATGAAAGGTAAGCACAGATGCTGGGCAATGACGCATAGTAGCATTATTTGCCGATTAATCGATGATACAGAAATCATATAGGCTGACCGTTGATCCATCTTCAAATTTTTCCGGCTGCCAAGCGCGGACATGGATTAAGGGCTTGTCGATATTTATAAAATCCATCATCAAGAAAAGATAGCCTTCATCTGAATAAGTGCTCGAATTCCATCGCTGTTTTAGCCTTATACCATAAATCTCTTTGTGTCTTGGATCTAATTCAATTTCAATTTGATCAAAAGATACCTTGATAAACGAATTTCTGCTAAAAATCTTTCGCAATCGATCCATGTACTGTGTTTTGCTAAGCCTAAGAAAAGATATTTTTTGATCACTTAAATAAGAAGTCGCTAACATATCGGGATAATTAGGAGCCTGCTGCAAAACAGTTCCGACGATAATCAACGCGCTATCCGAAAATGTCTTTTCAATAAAGTCAGCGTCTTTTTTATTATAAGCTGTCCTGAACATTTCCAAAAAGTACAAGATTTTTTCTCTGAAGACAAAATCCTTTAATTCTTCACCTTGTTTGATGAGATTTTGGTAATGGTGCACCTCCATAGCATAATTAACATCGCTAATGATTGCATTCGGCGCAAATCGAAATACCAATTCTTGGTTGGCATTTCCCTTTGTTTCTCCCATTTCAACATGAACGGCAATGTTGCGTACTTCAAAACTACCAGTCGTATGGCCTACGATAACCGTTTCATAGATTTTTCTGGTGGTATAAAAATGATTTTGTTCAACCAGTTGAGTAAGAGCTTTGAAGCCTTGCTCAGTAAATTCTGAATGTACAGTTTCAAGATCACCTATTTTTTCACTGACCCTATTGACTTCCTGCAGCACACGAGTAATCCGATCGGCAACGATTTCTCGTTGTATCGGTGTTCCTCCGTTGGTAATCTTGACGACCGAATTTATATAAGCGTGGACATTCGAAAATATTGACAAAAGACAGGTTACCGCGAAAATGAAAGTATTTCTTGTCATGCAAATTCCTTTTCCTGCTACTCAAATACCTGCACCCAAATAGCACGACGGCCTTTAAAGCTATCTAATGATTCGTATGTGGTTCCATTACTCAAATCCTTAAAAGAAGATCCGGTTTGTCTTAAAAAGGCCATTATATTCGACTCATCAAGGACGATAACATATAGCCCAGCGCTGCTGGTAAAATCTTTACGTGCCCCTGCATAGATTTTTCCTTCTTTTTGTAATCTTGCTAACTCTTGAAGCATTGCGCTAGACTGGCGAATATTAACCAAACTATCAACAATAGGATTGTTTTGCGGGGGCGTTGTCGGTTTTGCCGCCAACTTACCAACAGTTATTTGTTTGCGGCACTGCAACCGCTTGGATTGATTTAAGGTCATTACTACATCATATAAACCTGCATTTTCGTATTTGTGAATAATTGATCGTTCATGGTCTTGCTGACCATCGCCAAAATCCCAAACACAGTCAGTTATGGTAAGGAAGCTTACAGCCGGTTCAAAAAAAACATTTTGATCTTTAAAGGTCGTTTTAAAATCAATCTTTTGAATGGGAGCAAAACTGATTTTGATCGGAACCTTGTTGTTCATGTAAGGTGGATTGAAATTATGGTAAATGTCGCAGATTTCACGATCGAATTCCATCTCTGCTTCATAACAGTATTCAATAGTAATCGCCAGTTCGATTTCGTTTGCCACTGGTTCGCTGTCAAGTGTTATCTCGGTATTTTCACCGCGCAGCTTTATATATTCATTTCCTGAACCACTAAAATAGCTGAATTCAAGTTCTATAATGGGTTTGCCTTCATAGGAAAATTTGAGCGGAACGATTACCGTCGAATAATCCACATAAACTGATTCTGCAGCCACGGCTATCTTGGACAAGACTGTACTTACTTTATTTTGCAGCGATATACTAGCTGCACTGGACGTTAACTGGACAATTGAGCCACTATAATTTATCATGTATGGATAGGTCATTGCTAGCAAACAACCCCAATAATAGTTTTTGAGTGCTTGCCCTATCTTCCCTTCTTGTTCTGCAGCTTCTCCTTGTCTAATCAATTCTATGATCTTTGATTCTTTCAATGATTGGGCTTTTTTAAAATCTTTCTTTGAAATGTACACCAGCACCGTATATTCATTCTTATTTTTTGTGATAATCTCTTTCAAATTTTGCAGGTACAAAGAAGAAATAGAAGAAATCTGCGCTGCTGCTTTTTCTACATAAACGGTCTTTTCCTGAATCTTTTCTTCAAGTTGTTCAGTGACCATACGATCACTGACAGCGACTTGAATTTTTTGCATCATATTTCTAACAGCGTTTTGGTTTGCCTTTTGGGAGTCTTTGTCGGTAGCTTCGCCCCAATAATAATTGGCATCAGCTTTAATTTGGATCGGAGATATTTGAGCAGAACTTATTGAATATGTAATTACCAATATTAATGAGGCGATTATTTTGTTTTTTTTATTAGACACGGAAGTTTTAATCCTATTTTTAGGGAACAATGACCCAACAATTCTCATATTTTTGAAATTACACTCCATTACCCACCAGTTTCACCTAAAAGGTTGATTGACAAAAAAATCAGAATGCAGACCGAAAACTACTTCGATAGCATTCCAGCCAATTTTTCCATTAGTAACTAATGATGATAAAGGTTGCGATTAGTACCATTTACTTCTTTTCGCCAACGCCGTTGTGCTGATTCTTCTGTTTTTATTTACCTGCTATTTCACTTAACACTTCCTTTACGGATTTGATTATAGAGCGTCCATGTTGCGAATACTCCTCCTACAGCAACGCTTATTAGTGAATAATTATCATAGTTGTTAACCTGTTTTCTAAAATTCACTGCATCATCGGTGGTAGTTGCCTTTTGATATCGGTCGTACTTTTGATTAGCAAGGATTTTAGTCCCTATAGCTGCGCTAGCAAAAAGTGTAGTGCCCACTAAAGTCCAGTTTCGCTTTTTAGACCAACGATCACGGGTTTGTTTGCGACTGCCTTCATAGGTTAGCATAGTAGGAGTTAGCTGTTTTTCCTCCTGATATCCGATTGTTATGATATCCTCATAGGGAAGGAAGCCCTCCTTTTGCAGTACTATTGTATAAGTCCCTTCTAAAATATTGGGAAAAATTTTTGGAGATGGTCCCTGTGCTTCGTTATTGATTAAGATTTGCGCGTCGCGCGCAGCGTTCGGTGATACCATAATTGTGAGTTTACCCGTTCGTGGTTCTGGGCGTAATGTGGCTGTTTTAGTTTCGCCAATACTCAAAGAAATCATTTGGGTATCCGGGTTATGTTTAACTTTTTGACCCTCTATTTTATGTGATTCTGCTTTAACATTCTTTCTTATTTTGCCTTTGCCCACTAAACTGCCATCAATGTAAACTTCTACATCCGATTCAGCATCTATATCAAGCGTGCCATAGTCTTTTGGCATGGTGATATCTTTCAATGCAACCTTTCCATCAGTGATGGTTATTCGCTCAGTTACCTCACGGACCATCTCACCGCTTAAACGTATTTCGTACGTACCAGATGCAAGCTTTTCATTTCGATAAGGTGTTAATCCTACTCGTTTGCCATCCAATTCCATTGACATACCGGATGGCGTGGTTATGACTTCTAAACTACCGTATGCAGGGGGCAATACCAAATCCAAGTCAGCCGATTTTCCAGCTAGGATGTTTACGGTTTCCTCAAAATCGTGGTAGAGTTCCTTCTGTAATTTAATTGTGTGTTGACCCGGCAAAAGGCGCGTATTACTATAAGGGGTATTACCCACCGGTTTCTGGTCCAAATATACTTTGGCTGTATCAGGTGTACTTTTAATGGTGATTGTACCATACTTGAGGCTCATGGAAAAATCTTCCCGACTCGGTTGCCCGTCAGAAATGCTTACCGTCCTTGTTTCATCGTTTACCAGTTCTGCAGTTACTCGCAATTCATATTGCCCAGAAGGCATTTGTTTATTGCTATATGGTGTCGAACCGACAAATTTTCCATCAAGATAAACTTGCATACCTTCTGGTTTGCTAGTAACTTCCAAGCTGCCAAAAGCGGGTAACAAGATAGCAACAACAGGTACTATTTGCCCATTAACCACGGTTGCTTCTTGTTTGAAAGGATGATATAAATCTTTTCGTATCTCAATACTGTATTTACCGGCGGGTAAACCCCCGCTTTTATAGGGCGTGGTACCCACCGGTTTGGCATCGAGATATACATTTGCATTACTAGGCGTACTTTTAACTTCGATGAATCCAAAATTAGGTTGTAGTGTTATTTTCACTGGATTTGTTTCATCTGGAGTAACAAGTATCTCCTGCTTAGCTGAAATATACAAATTCTTTGTCACCTCTAGATCATATTTTCCAGAACTCAGAAGTCCTTGATAGGGAGTAGTTCCAGAAAGCCTACCATTGATGATAACTTCTGCATTATCGGGATCGGATTCTATGATGACAATACCAGGAGTCTTATTCTCAGCCCTTGCCTTTTCCATCGAAGCGGCAATATCTACTTTTATTAGAACCCCCTTGACTGATTTTTTATCAAAGTAGATTTTAGAGTTCTCAATGCTCAGATACCCTTCAGCCTTAAAAGTGAACAGATGAGTACCGGGTTTGACGAAATAGTTCCATCGCCCACGCTCAACTTCTTCTTGTCGAATGGTCTGGTTGTTGGAAATAATCTGAAGGTCGGGCACCATACTTTTTACAATAAGAACGGCTTCATCCGGATTACGGACTACGAATGCCTTAAGGTCTTTTTCAGGAAGTTCTTCTAATTGCATCATCATTAGGATATCCTGTGAAAAAACTCCACCGAAAAAGAAAAGACTTAGAAAAAGATATGCTAAAGTCAATAAGATTGTTTTTCGATTATTAAGCATCAGCGCTTTTCCTTAAAAACATTATTCCACTTCACTCTCGCAACAATTTCAATGCACAGGGATACTACAACGCTTTCAACATAATTGAAAATAGCCTAAAGCCATTCATATTTTGAAACTCAAAAGTGATCGCTTGGGGCGTTTTAAATTGCGGATAACGCCCCAGCAGCATTTCCTCACCGTTGATGAACAGCTTAAACAGCGGCCCAATTTTGCGCAACATCACCTTTACTGTCCGGTTACGAAAGTCCTGCCGCTTCTCGGTCTTGCTGTCATTCATTTGATACCAGCCAAAGACATCGACAGTGATTTTGACATCTCCAAGCGAGCATATTTGATGGGTACCAAAGGCGTCATTGCCAAATCTGAACAGATACTCCATCTCAAAATTCTCCGTGAAGACTAGATTGTCAATGGTGAACCGGTGCATCCCTTCATTCTCAAAATTGGTGACATACTTTTGCTGGCCTTCGCTTTTCACCATCAGCTTTTCGCCGCCAATCCAACCCTGAGGCAACATGCCTTCCGGTACATTTTGAAAATCTTCGTAAAAGATATAGCCGGAAGGTGAAGAAACAGGCACGGCAATAGACGGTTGCGGCGCTGGAGTAACTACGCCGCTTGGCGTCCACAGAATGGTGGTGAACATCTTGGCCACATTCTCAGTCTTGGCAATACTTTCGCCGGCCACGGCCAGCAAGGTGCCGTTGCCGACGTCGATCAGTCGGGCGTTGGCCTTGATCTCGTTGCCAATGTCGCTGAGTGAGCCGGTGATAATGGCATCAGCACCCACAGCTTTGCCGATCTCTTGCGCTTGAGAAAGATCGATGATTCCTGTTTGCGTCAAGGCGTGTTCGCGCATTACCTGCTGCAACAAGCCGCGTTCGACCATGGTGAACTTGCCCTTTTCAAAGATGGCAGTAGTCAAATCCTCGCCGATAAACTTGCCGAGTTGAGTGATGCGGCCTTGCAAATCCAAGAACTCGAGCACTCCGACTTTGACTTTTTTTGTCTCCAGCAAATGCGCCAATAGCTTTTCTGCCAAGTTTCTTACTGCTATTTCTAGGTTAGTCTGTAAGGTATATATCGGGATGGCAGGAGTCGGTGTTAGCTCTGATTTGGGCTTCTCCACAGGTGACAACATTTGTTGCGGTGTAGAGGATGGGGCTTCTGTTTTTCCCTGCTTGGTTTCATCAATAGTCAAGTTTGCCAGTTTTGATAATCCGGCGGTAATGGGAAGAGTGGCTTCGTAGTATTGCGCAATCCGATTTCTACCTGCATCATAGACTTCTACTTTTAAGAAGATATTTTCATCGCCTACAATCGCACGTCCTTGTATCAATGAATTCACACCTAATTGTTTTGCAGTAATGTCCCCATTCTGTAATAGCCGAATGGTTTTAACATCAATTTGATCTTTTAATGCTTCATCGACACGATCAGCCAACAAGACATTAATATTTTTCTTGGTTAATAGCTTCTTACCGAACTCAGTGGCAATGAATTCGGTTAAGCCTGTGCATCGGTCATTAGCATCTTGAAAGGGTAAGATTGCAGTCGGCGACAAGCGCCACAGGGACAGATACGCTGCGGTTTTTTCACTGAGATCATTAATTTGATTTTCTACTTCTTCTGAATCGATTTCCGCTAGTCTTGTTCTAACTCGATCATGAAAATCTTGCCCCAATATGGGTGTGACTAACAAAAGCCAGTAAATTATTATTTGCTGAGCCGATTTCATAGTTTTCTCCGCGTTCAGTGGGGACTGCATTAGAAAAATACATAAATAATCTGTACATTTCGATTTCTAAGAATTGATGTCCAAAATGGGACCTATCGTGAGCATGTTGGAGCCCTAACCTTGGCAAAAGAACCTTAGGTCATTTTCGATCATCAAATCAGAAAAAAGATTTTGCCAGTTCAAAAGATCTAAAGTGGCCGATCGCAGTGTATTCAAGACTTTCATGGCCGAAATGGGCTTCAAGAACATAGTGCCGCAAGCTTCCTGCGCGCTGCACGAGGGCTAATAAGCAAGTTTCGCGCAAAGCTTGCGGCAATCGCAATAAACGTATCAAACCTTACGAGCTTCAGGAGAAGATCTCAATCCTGAGTTTACTTGCGTTTAAGGGCAGTTGTCCTCTCGTCATTTCGCACCCTGTGATCAGTTGTGATTTCTTTTTTATCTATTGGTTTTTCAAGTCGGCTTTCATCCGTTGCAGAGCATCATATAGATCCTGCCGTCCCTTTATCAGTTCTTCATTTTGTAGGTTTTCAAAAGCGACTCTATTAGAGGCACGCACTGAACAGGCGACCAGCACGCAACCACGCCAGACTTCACCTTCTTTCTTTGTGCTTTGTTTTAGTACCTTTGCCTCAGACAAAGTCATATTTAAGGTCCTTTCAATGACTCTCTCTTGGACTGGCTTGAAAACCATTTCTGCATCATTACCAACTTGAGTAATAAGACCAGAGATAGTCTCCTGCAGTTTGCTCTTTAGCTGTGATCCGATACCAGCTTGCGCATCAACAGTTGCTAGTTGCAGTGCGAATTGAAGATCCTTCGAGGTTCTTGTCGCTACCCCAAATACTGTATCAGGGCTGACGGGAACGTTAAAAAACCAAGCTGGGCAGGGCGAATCATCGCTCACCACTCCTGCGGTTTGGGCCATCTGCTTTGAGCCTCCACAGGCTATGACAAGTGCCCAAAAAGCAAACGACAATAACAACAGTCTTATTCTCATGGTGACCTCCTGGTAATGGGTGAATGTTACTGGTCAATGCAGCTAAGGTCTAATCATACCTCCCTGCTGCAATAACCATTAATTGATTTTTGATTGCGATTTGAGGAATGCTCAAAAGCATTTGCCGAGCGCACTGATTTGGTTTGTATTTGACCAATACAAAAGAAATCGGCTGCTCACGAACAACGCAATAGTTGTCCAGTCAAAGGTTGAAGGAGTAAGATTGAAAAGCTATGCTGCAAAAGTTGAAGTGGCTGGAGACCCGAATCCCAAATATAGCTGACCCTACTCGCCCCATCGTACAGTTGCTGCCACCGTGCGCGTATGCGACAACAAAAAAGCCTGCATACCAGATGCGCTGATTCGTTACCGAATCACCTGGTATGCAGGCTTAGATCTTTACATCGAAGACATAATGCATCTCGTACAAACCCTTTCCCTTTTGACGAAACGATTTTCAATTTTATCGAATGCCGCGCTAACTTGCAAAAAAAAACAAATAATGTCAAGAAGAATTATTTCGAATGGCGGGAGAGGGATGTAACTTTCTTGGTCACGCAACCACCGCGATGAATCGCGGTGTCAATGAGAGGAGCCGAATAATGCTTTGCTATTCGTTAACACCTGCATTAGCCGGGTGAGCGCACAAAAAAGAATCCGACTTGAACACTCGCCAATTAAGATTCCAGTGGATTGATATCTTGGTTGTGGGAGAAAGCTTTTGTGCTCGCCTAGGATGCTTAGGTAACCGATCATGTAGCTCTCAAAGTTAACCGAATAATCCTTAGATGGCGGATCAGCCTCCGGCACGAACATCCGGCTAATAATGCTCTCGAAAACAGTCAATCGTAGCCTATCACAGGGGAGTCTTAGCTTAGTAAGCCAGATTTAGAGAGACCGTTGAAACGGTCGCCGAATTTGGTCTAGTATTGCCGGCTGTCTCTGATTCACCTCGTTTAAACGAGGTGTTAATGAGAACCTTTTCTCATGAACGCCCAATTTCAGTTGGGCGTTTTCTTACACGAGGAATTTAATTCCTGTGCTTGTTTACCCTGTGATCGATTACAGTCAATCCCTCTGATCGATTGCTATCATTGTGCATTGACCGGCAGGTACAATTTTGGTCCTAAACTGACCGTAAAGACCTGATAGGAGGGATTCATTCCTCCGGCAAGTAATCTTTCGCTCGATACTCTACCTTGACGACAGTATGAATGTTACCGCGGGGATTGAAATCACCCTTGATGGACATATAGCGCGGCTGTAGCACTTTCACCAATTCGTCGAGGATTTCATTGGTGGCTTCCTCATGAAAGATGCCTCGATCACGAAACTTGTTGATGAACAGCTTGAAAGATTTGAGCTCCAGGCAATATTTGTCCGGAATGTAGCGTACCTCGATGACGGCAAAATCCGGGTATCCCGTTTTGGGGCACAAGCAGGTGAATTCGGGATCGGTAATAGTAATCTCATAATCCCGATCACTATTTATATTGGGAAAGACCTCCAGCTTGGATTCCAGGATTTCCCGTTGTCCTTTTTTCAATTCATCCAAGATTTTGCCTCGTCAAAAGAATTTGAGAAATCAGCGCGTTTAGGGATTGCTTTGGTAAGGAATAGGGTCTTTCAT
>Ga0172371_10012636_pt1 | contig 11095 bp, 10 predicted proteins | sample Lak12m_FD_114543 | JGI IMG/M metagenome (GOLD analysis project Ga0172371, IMG submission 114543) | Freshwater microbial communities from Kabuno Bay, South-Kivu, Congo - kab_022012_12m | ecosystem: Environmental > Aquatic > Freshwater > Lake | place: Democratic Republic of the Congo: South-Kivu... | reverse complement strand
TTTTGATCTTGTCATAAGCGGGAGAGTGGAGTTGTCCACCTTCGGCCATATTGATCAGGTCGAGTGTCATATGTTTCATTTCAACATTACCGGCATGGACAACCATTGCTTTTGCGCCCATTTCTGCCGCGAAATTAATGGTTTTCACCGTGTAGGCAACGGCGCTTTCCCTGGTTCTGCGGTCGAGGCTTGAAAGTGAGAACAGTTCCGGATGGCCGAACGGCGCACCAACCGGCACGGGGCAATAATTGTGAACGCTGGAAATCATTACGGCCTTCTGCTGTACCATTGCCAGAACCCCGGGCACAAGGTCCATCGTCGTGTCGTATCCCAGTTCCACGGAAGTAATTCCAAGGGCGAGGATCTCTTTGACCATGTCCTCGCCTGACCTGCTTCGGCCGGCGTTCCAGTGTGTTGAGATGGAAAATGTCATCATAATGAAAAAAGCTCCCTGTTTGTAGCAGGGAGCCGCGTTTTCCAGGAAAATTACGTTATTACATGATGGTGGAAGCCATCAAACGTGAACGAGCCCGTGCGGATTTGCGTCGTTTCTTCTCGCTTGGTTTTTCGAAATAACGGTTGGCACGCACCTGCTTCATCATGCCTTCCTTGTCCATTATCTTTTTTAGTCTTTTCAGCGCCCTGTCAACGGCCTCGCCTTTTCGAAGTTTAATCTGAATCACGGTATGAAATCACTCTCCCTTCAGCTAACTTGGGCAGGCCCACTCATATCATGATGCCTTGCCCGATCAATAAAACAGCGGGCGAGAGTAATTGAAAAGAGAATGGCCGTCAAATAGTTTCTTGATGACGTTTTCCCGCCTTGAAAGGCGTATTGCGTGAGGATATTTTAAGGAATGTTTTGAAGTGGCTGGCTTTCCACCTGGGGTGGAGACTGGCCACAATATAAAATGGCGCATCAATCCAGCGCCGAAACAAAGCGGCGTCAAGCCGCCGCAGTCCAAATTGGCGTTTGCTAAACATCGCATTTTTCTGGCTATTAAGCTTCGGCTTAGGTTGACGCGTATGCGACCAGTCGGGGCGGAAATAAGATTAAAGAAATATCTTCCAGATATAGGAAAAAGATGCCAGATAGTGGTGCGAGCAATCATTAATTCGCGCAATAACGTGGTGAATCCAGGCAGGTACTATCATGACAGGTGAGGCAGGAGAAAAACTTCCGCGATATACCAGGAGCTTTCTTGGTTTCCAGCTGTTCAATGCTGTTAACTTTACCATTGCCATAGGAACACCAATGGTGCTGCTTGCCAAGTATCTTGGGGCGGGCGAGTCAATGATAGGTGTGCTGATTTCCCTCACGCCTTTTTTCAGCATACTCCAGCTTCCCTCAACCACATTTGCGGAGCGGTGGGGATACAAGCGGCTTATGCTTGCAGGCTGGAGGACGAGGACATACCTCCTTTTCCTGCTCTGTCCGCTGCCTTTCCTCGCGGGAAAACTGCCTCCACCGTTTCTTATAGCTGTAATGTTTCTCGTAATGCTCGGTTTTAATCTGAGCAGGGGCTTTTCCTCCGGCAGCTGGCTGCCCTGGCTGTTGACTGTAATTCCCGAAAAGCTCAGGGGCACTTATATCGGGGTCGAAACCCGGACAATCAATTCGGGTGTGCTTATTACCCTTGTGGGGTCATCGATTCTGCTCGGGTCATCGGCGGCAGGATATAAGTATGGTTTGCTGGCGGTCATTGCGGCAATAGCGGGTATAATCAGCCTGCGCTTTATCCAGGCGTCGCCCGGCGGTGAGCCTGTGAAAGATGCTGAAGATATCGGGATCGTATCGGTTTTCACAAAGGCAGCGGAAATCTGGAGGCACAGGCCTTTCATGATGACAACAACCCTTGCGTCTGCCTGCAGTCTTGCCCTCTCTGCGATTCCGGGCTTTCTAATCGTGTACCTGAAAGACAGGCTGTCGATGGCAGACAGTGCGATCATGCTGGTGAGCGGGGCTGCTACGGCCGGATCGCTGATCATGGGACCGGCGGTGGGGCGGCTGAGCGACAGGTTCGGCAGCAGGCCTCTCATGCGGCTCGGCCTTACCGGGTTTTGTGCTCTGCTTCTTTTCTGGCTGCTGGTTGCGCTGGGTAAGATTCCTGTAAACATGCCTGTCGCGGCAGTTGCCCATTTCTTGTGGGGCGTGACCGGCGCAGCATACGGTATTCCGCTGGTGAGGTTTCTCTTCGGCAGTTGTCCGCCCGGGGAAGCGAACGTAGGCATGTCGGTATTCCAGGTGGTAACTTCCGTGTTCACCGGTGCTGCGCCGCTCCTGTGGGGGTTCCTGATAGAATTCATGCATAGGCATTCTTCGGTGGACCCTTTTGTTGTCATGTTTTCTTTTTCGTTCGCGCTCCTGATTGTCTCCAATGTCTTCCTGACATTGCTGAAGGAACCTGAGGCGATACGAACTGTTGCGGTAATAGGGAGGCTTATGGCCGAATGGCCGGCAAAGCTTATTGCAGGCTTCAAGCCCGATGGTTTCGGCGAGAACTGATTGGGAAAGCCCGCGCGATGTCCTTCCGGAAAATCTGTATAGATTTTCTATTCGACTTTCGCGGCGCAATGAGTGATATTCTTCGGCTCGTGATGGAGAAACAGAAAGTTTTTAAATGAAAGAATATAAGACAGTTAATGGCGGGATTACCGCACCAAAAGGGTACAGGGCTGCAGCAGCCGAGGCCGGCATAAAGTATCCAAGGCCGGATATAGCCCTGGTTGTTTCCGACAAACCGGCGGTCATTGCCGGCACATTTACGCGGAACAAGATCCATGGCGCGCACGTGACATTCTGCAGGGAACAACTGGCGGGAAGGAGAGGGCAGGCGATAGCAGTCAACAGCGGTTCCGCCAATGCCTGTGTTGGTCCGCACGGACTTCTCGATGCGCGGAAGATGGCCAAGCTTACGGCAACTGCAGCCGGGGTGGACGAGAAATATGTGTTTGTATGCTCAACCGGAACGATTGGAATTCCACTGCCGATGGACAAGATTGAGAAAGGCATTGCGGCGGCGGCAGCAGCGCTTTCAGCTGATGGTGGCGACAGTGCGGCAAAAGCCATAATGACCACCGATACAGTCGACAAGCAGGTGGCGGTTGAAATTATCATTAACGGGCTGCCGGTCAGGATAGCTGGAATGGCCAAGGGCGCTGGCATGATAGAGCCGAATATGGCCACAATGCTTGGGTTTATGACGACCGATGCCGCCGTGGCTCCGCAGGCGCTCCAGACGTGCCTGGGCGAGGCTGTTGCGGAGAGTTTTAACAGGATTTCTGTGGATGGCGACCAGAGCTGCAATGACACGGTGTTGTTCATGGCTAACGGAATGGCCGGGAACAAGATGCTGGATCCAAAGCATCCAGAGTGGTCAGTATTTCATGACGCTGTTAAGCATGTGACCCTCGAGCTTGCGATGAAGATCGTGCGCGATGGCGAAGGCGCCACAAAATTTGTAACGGTAAAGGTGTGCGGGGCGGTATCCGATACCCAGGCGAGAATGGCCTCGCGCGCAATTGCAAACTCACTGCTTGTGAAGACATCGTGGTTCGGCGGCGATCCGAACTGGGGAAGGGTCATCGATGCGGCCGGTTATTCCGGGGCTGAGCTTGTTGAGGACCGGGTTGATATCAGTTTCGACAGCCTGATGGCGGTCAAGGGCGGGCGGAAATCGCCTGATGTCTCAATCAAGGACCTTGAGAAGATCATCGCGCAGGACAGTTTTTGCATTGAAGTCAACCTTAACATGGGAAAAGGAAGCGATACGGTATATACCTGTGACTGCAGTGAAGAATATGTGAAAATAAACGCGGAATACATGACCTAGGTTATTTGATGTAGGGGCGCCGCTCGTCGGCGCCCGCGGGCGTCGCAAGCGACGCCCCTACAGTTTGTGATATTCGGGAGATGCGGCGTAAATGAAAGATTCGATAAAAAAAGCTGATGTGTTGATAGAGGCATTGCCTTACATACAGCAGTTCCGCGGCGAGATTATTGTAATCAAGTTCGGCGGCAGTGCGATGGAGGACAAGAATCACGTTGACGGTGTGCTCTCCGACATTACTTTCATGGAGTGCGTCGGCATGCTGCCGGTGGTGGTTCATGGCGGAGGAAAGGCCATCTCCAGGAGCATGAAAGAGCATGGAATTGAAGCAAAATTCATTAAGGGGCTGCGTTTTACGTGCGACAGGACGATTGATGTTGTCCAGAAGGTCATGAACGAAGAGATTAATCCCGGCGTTGTGGCGTCCCTTCAGAAGATGGGTGCACGGGCCGAGGGGCTTCATGGTGAGGATATTTTTACTGTCATCAGGAAGAAAGAGACCAATACCGAGACAGGCGAAGAAATAGATCTTGGCTATGTGGGGGAACCCCTGGGGGTTGACACCGGGCCGATCAGGCTGCTTCTGGATAAAGGAGTTATACCTGTCATCACGCCGCTTGGAATCGGGCCGGATGACAAGGTGCACAATATTAATGCGGACACAGCGGCCGGTGCGGTTGCGAAGGCGCTAAAGGCCAGGAAGCTGGCGTATCTCTCTGATGTGCCGGGACTGTTAAGGGACCAAAAGGACCCGGAATCACTGCTGACTACATTGCGGGTGACAGATGTGGAAGAACTTGTCAGAAAAGGTGTAATTGATGGCGGCATGCGCCCTAAAGTTCAAAGCGGGGTTGAGGCTCTGCGTGCCGGGGTGAAGAAGGTTCATATGATTGATGGGCGAATGCCTCATTCGCTTTTGCTGGAAATATTCACGGATAAAGGCGTGGGAACGGAGATAATAAGGGATGAGTAAGTCAGAATATGTCAAAGATCTGTATGCCAAGTATGTGATGAAAACCTATTCGCAGAGCCTCGTGCTTGTGAAGGGAAAAGGTACAAAAGTCTGGGATGCCGACGGGAAAGTCTACCTTGATTTTCTGGCCGGCATTTCGGTTTTGAATGTGGGGCATTCACATCCGAAGGTGGTCAAGGCCATACAGGAGCAGGTTACAAAGCTTACACATGTTTCGAACCTGTACTACAACGAGAACCAGGCCCACCTGGCAGTGAAACTGGCCAGCCTTGCGCTTGGCGGAAAATGCTTCTTCTGCAATTCGGGCGCAGAGGCAAACGAAGCCCAGATCAAACTTGCCAGGCTGTGGGGCCACGACAAGGGCAAGTACAGGGTCATTACGATGAAGAATTCATTCCACGGCAGGACCCTGGCGACAGCGGCAGCAACCGGCCAGGACAAGATCCAGAAGGGTTTTGAACCCATGCCGGAAGGCTTCGCGTACGCGGAATACAATGACATCGAATCCGTCAAAAGCCTCGTCGACGACAAAACCGTCGCAATCATGCTTGAGGCGCTCCAGGGCGAAGGCGGCATTATCCCGGCGACAGATGAATTCATGCAGGGGGTCCGCGCGCTTTGCGACGAGAAGGAGCTGTTGATGCTGTGCGACGAAGTCCAGTGCGGCATGGGCAGGACAGGCAACTGGTTCGCATTCCAGTCATCGGGTGTTGAGCCGGATTGTTTCTCACTGGCGAAGGCGCTTGGCAGCGGGTATCCGATCGGCGCTATCGTAAGCAACCAGAAACTTGCCGATATCTACCAGCCGGGAAAACATGCCAGCACATTTGGCGGCACACCGCTGGCTTGCGCGGCGGCACTGGCAACAATAGAGGTCATTGAGGAAGAACAGCTGCTCGAGGCGGCAACGCGCTCCGGCGACCTGTTCAAAGAAGGACTTGAGGCTTTTGTAGAGAAGTATGAACATGTCAAGGAAGTCAGGGGGGAGGGGCTGATGCTCGGAATGGTGCTTGACCAGCCTGCGAAACCTCTTGTCGACCTGATGGCCGAAATGGGCCTGCTTGCCCTTGCGACAGCGGAAAAGGTTGTCAGGTTCCTTCCGCCTCTGAATGTCAAAGACGGCGAAATTGAAGAAGCACTGGATATTATAGAAGACGCACTGGACCAGGTCCACGGCGTCGAGGTGAAGCCTGAGGAGCAGGAGGAAGTCAGTGCATGAGAATTGAGGAGCTAAAGAAACAAAAGGCTGGAATCTGTGTATCAGGCGGCCTGGACAGCAGGACACTGACCAGGAAGCTCGTTGACCTGGGCGTGGACGTGACATGCTTTGTTGCGGATCTTGCCCAGCCTGACGAACCGGACATCAGGAGCGTCTCTGCGAAGATGGCGCCCTGCGGCACAAAAACGGTCATTGTCGACCTCAAGGACGAGATGGCAATGGCCTGCTTCGAAGTTATCAAAGCACAGGCCATGTACGACGGCGGTTACTGGAATTCAACGGGAATAGCCAGGGCCGTTACTGTCAAGGGACTGATCCCGGAGCTGAAGAAAAAAGGCTGTACCGTCCTTGTGCATGGCGCAACCGGGCGGGGAAACGACCAGATGCGGTTTGAGCGTTACACAAACGTGTTTGCACCGGAGATGACAGTCTTTGCGCCGTGGCGGAATTCGGATTTCCTGAAGGAATTTCCCGGCAGGAAGCAGATGGTGGAGTTCCTAAGCAAAGCTGGAATCGAAGCAGCAGTGGGAGCCAAGAAACGGTATTCCACGGATGCCAACCTGGCTGGTATCTCATACGAAGCAGAAGACCTTGAGAGCATCAAGACGCCCTGCACCATTGTAAAGCCGCAGATGGGTGTGTGGCCGAAGGACGCTCCGGAGAAACCGGAAGATTTCACGGTAAGTTTTGAACAAGGCTGTGCCGTTAAAATCAATGGCAAGAAGGTTGTTCCTTTGAAGGCAATGACGGATGCCAATATGATTGGCGGCCGGAACGGAGTTGGAATCAAGAACGCGCTGGAGAATCGAATTATCGGGACGAAGAGCCGCGGTGTATACGAAGCGCCTGGAATGGAACTTCTAGGCTACTGCCTGATGCAGGTTTATCACGCTGTCCTGGATAGAAGGGCACTGGAACTTTTTAAGCATCTTTCGGGTATTGTTGCGCGCCAGATATATGACGGCCGGTATTACGACCCCTCAACCAGGGCCGCTCAATCGGCGATAGATGTTTTTGCGGGTTTTGCCACGGGAACGGTTACCGTCGAGTTGTACAAGGGCAATATCTTTTTCAAGAGCCTGACCGATTGTCCTGCTTCTCTGTATAATGAAGCTGATTCATCTATGGAGGAAAGCAAGGGGCTTAATCCGGTCAGTTCACAGGGGTTTGCCGAGATACAGAGCGTTGAAGCCAAGTCTCTGGCAAAAGCCGGTCAGATCAAGGGCTAGGATATATAACTCTTACCCTAACTCTCGCCAACGAGTGCCTGCATTTTGTGGGGAAACCGATAAGTGTCTTTTGCGCGCCGGCTTCGTTACTGACATCCTCGGATACCATAAGTATACCTCGGCTGTCAGATGCCTTGCCGTCATCACAAAATCCTCTTACCGTTTCCCCATCCCCATAGACCCCAAAATGCAGGCACAGCTTGCCATCCGCCCCGATTTTTCGGGGCGGAACTAGGATTACGTATGGTAGTATCAATAATATTGCTGAATAGTATATTGCATAAGTGTAAGTACGCTTATACAGTTGGAGAGAAAGGAAAGCCGTGTGGAAGTATTTTCCCTCTCCCTTTGAGGGGAGAGGGTTGGGGTGAGGGTGAAAAAATCAAATGACATCTCTTTCCAAAATGCCGGTTGTAATGACCATTGCCGGCTCTGACAGTGGCGGTGGCGCGGGCATCCAGGCTGACCTCAAGGTTTTCTACGCCCTGAAAGTTTTCGGCACATCCGCCATAACCTGCATTACGGCTCAGAACCCGCGCAAGGTTGCCGGCATTGCCGCGATTGATCCGGCTATGGTTGCACTGCAGATCAGGACAGTCTGTGCCGCTTTTCCAATCAGGGCCGTGAAAACGGGAATGCTGTATTCCCCGGACATTATCCGCGAGGTCGCCAGGAGCATATCGCGTCATCGTATCAGGAATGTCGTGGTTGATCCGGTTATGATTGCAACATCGGGCGGAAGTCTTTTCCAAAGAAAGGCGCTAAAGGCGCTGTGTTCGAACCTCCTCCCGGTTGCAACGGTAATGACGCCGAATATCCAGGAGGCCGAAACTCTTTCAGGCCTCAAAATCAGGACGCTTCTCGAAATGCGGTCAGTTGCAAGAATGCTCAGCCGTAAGTTCGGCGCCGCGTGCGTTGTCAAGGGCGGTCATATCAGATCAGAGCCGGGCAGGGACCGTGACAAAGTTGTAGATGTTCTTTGCGTTAAAGGAAGGCTTTACGAATTCAGGTCAAGGCGTGTTCCTGCGAAATCAACGCACGGCACCGGCTGCAGGTTTTCCGCGGCGCTTACCGCATACCTGGCCCGCGGCGCCTCGCTTGTTTCGGCAGTCAGTTCCGCCCAGCGCTTTGTGGCCGCCAGTCTCAAGAACAGTCTTTATCAGGTGATGTGATAGTGTTTCAAGATATCGGAGTGGAGAAAGAAATGGTCGAATATGTCAAAGAAGAAGTCCGTGAAGAAGACGAAGAGGGTACTGACCGGCAAGGCAGCTGCAACGCAGGAGGCTCTCCAGACAACATGGCTGCTTAAGGGCAGTCTCAAGAATGCCCAGCTTGCGTATCTGAGGGTTGGGAAACTCCTGTCTCAGGTCCGCGAGAAGAAGATGTATGAGTCGCTAAACCACGCTGACATTGAAGACTATGCAGAGAAGCGGCTTCAGCTCGGCAGGTCCTCTCTCTATAAATATCTCCAGGTCTACGACTGGGTTGGCAGCAACCATCCCGATTGGCTTCAGCCAAAGCCGAAAGGATATATCCCCGACCTCAATGATATTGCCAGCCTCATGGTGGTCGAAAAGGGGCTTCAACAGAAGAATGTCTCACCCAAGAGACGTAAACAGTTGCAGGCATTGAAAGACAAGGCTTTGGCAGGAGGGTTAACAGAGAGTGAAGTAAGAGGGCTGGGGAAGACTTCAGTCGCCAAGGTTTATACAATGAAATCTTTTTTGTCTAACCTTAAAGCCCTGCGCAAGAAAGTGGCGGGTGTTTCAGGGATGCCGGCAGAAGTCATCGCGCATCTGGATGCTGCACTGTCCATACTTAACAACGAGAAGGCTGTTGCGCACCTGGAGTTGATGCTGTCCGCGGATCGAATGCTTGCCTGAAAACTTTATGCAGAAAACCTAAAGTATTCGGTCGTAAGTGTCTGATAATAAGCTCCTTATCCAAAAAGTCCATTCGAATGGACTTTTTGCCTCTGAGCCCGCTGTGGCGTGTTATTGTCCGCCTCAAGCCGTGGAATTGGTATGGAAAACTGGATTCCCAATCGCTTCTGCCTTGATCCCACCTCGCCGCACGCTAACATCGCCGCATCAACGATAAAACGCTGTTCGTTAGCCAGAGAAAGATAAAATATGGAGATCCCAATTATCCTTGCTGAAGTCTCAGACAAGGTTCCAAGCAAAGGTGCATTCCTGATTGTCTGTGCCGTCTTTCTCTGCGCGGTCTCCTTCTTTGCCGTGAAACGCTGGCTGTGGCCCATGTTGCTTGAGTTTACGATCATAGGCATCGGCACAGTCATGATCGTGCAGGAGTTTATGCTCGACCGATTCATGAGAGACGCCATCATTGCGGAACAAGGCGTGACGTACTTCGTCATCGCCTTGGTGTCATTGATTTTCCCCGTCATCATGGGCATTACGTTGTTTGTAACCAGAAAGAAGGAAAATACAGGGTATTGTAGCTAACCGTACCAAATCCTGATTCACATCGTTAGCTCATGAAAAATGAAAACTCAGAATAATATCACGGTATTCCGGACGGGAAAGGTGTATGAATTCGATATGGTCCGGAATGAACTCGACGACGCCAGGATTCCAACATTCAGTCAGGAGCAGACTTCCGCCGGTTTGCGACTCGCAACACCAGCGACGCTGACTGCCGATGCGGGGACCTGGTGGAGTATAAGCGTGCCGGAAGAATACGCAGAACAGGCGCAGCAAATCATTTTGTCGCTCCCGTGTGATCACAAGACTGACCCGGAAGTCTGGGATTTTGCAACACCAACAGCGAAGCAAAATCTTCAGTGGTTTTATCGCATCAACGCAGCACTATGGGTTCTGGGATTGCTGTGGTATGTTATCCAATACGTAATTGATCGCTGGAGATGATTCGAATAGTAAGTGGAGCGTACGCCGCGGAATCCGCGCCGGGCGCGGATTCCGCTAAACACGTCCTGAAAAGGCCGACAAATAAAATGAAACGATCACTGAAATCACAACTTGCTCCGCTTCCTGTAATTCTGATCGCCGGAATATTGGTCTTCTGCTCTCAATTGGTTCATATGCGTTACACTCACGACCTTGTCAGTCGCGGTTTGTGGAATGAATCACACAAAAACGCATTAAAGTTGTTTTATGCAATACAGCTTGGATTCTTTCTCCTGACGTCATTGACAGCCCTGGCTTACGATCACCTCCTCTGGAAAGAGAAAATGAAAAACAGAAAGACCGAACCTTCTGCGCGCGACTCCAAAACCAGCGCGCCAGAGGAGTAACCGTTTGGTTTAAGAATGATGAGAGCATACATAACGACGCCTCTACTTCTCGGATTACTTGTCTGTTTCGGACCGGGATGTGCCTCTCGGCAGCCGCATGCTGAAAAGAAGCTTCTCCCTTATATGCCGGAACCCGAGTTCGAGGTCTTGGGGTACATGCCCAAAGACAAAGTGCTCGAATCCACTTATCCCCGCACCATAGGGGAGATACTCGCTGGCCGAGACTACATTATTCGTCATTTCAGAGATGTGATACCGCTTAAGAGATGTTGGTTTAGTTACGAGAAATCTCTCGGTGTCAAGATCGGCGACCACACCTATCGGCGTGACATCTACGTTTACACATACAACAATATCGAGACAATGCACGGACCGCCGGACCAGGAAATTATACTTTGGTACGATTTCGTAGACTCGCGGAACAGCACGAATGTCTGGAAGGTGTTCACTCGCCTTCGCCAGGAAGCCCCGTTCTCTGAACGGGGAGGAATGGTCTTCCGCCGTAGTTTCGCCGAATGGCGAAACGGAGGCGCTGGCTACGGCGGAGTTCCGCACAGAAGCCCCGTCCTT
>Ga0172371_10012635_pt1 | contig 11096 bp, 7 predicted proteins | sample Lak12m_FD_114543 | JGI IMG/M metagenome (GOLD analysis project Ga0172371, IMG submission 114543) | Freshwater microbial communities from Kabuno Bay, South-Kivu, Congo - kab_022012_12m | ecosystem: Environmental > Aquatic > Freshwater > Lake | place: Democratic Republic of the Congo: South-Kivu... | reverse complement strand
GTCCCATGATCTGCAAGAGCCGTTGCGAAACGTGAGCAGTTGCGTGCAGCTCTTGGAGAAAAGGTACAAAGGAAATTTGGGTCCCGATGCAGACCAGTTTATGGGGTACGCGTTGGAATCCGCCGCAAGGATGAAGGAACTTATTGACGATCTATTGACCTATTCCAGGGTCGGCACGAAGGGGAAGCCATTTGAACCGACCAATTGTGAGGAGGTGCTCGATCGCGTGTTAGCCAATCTCGCTTCGGCCGTCGCCCAGACCGGAGCTGTCATTACCCGGGATCCCCTGCCCGCGGTAACCGGGGATTCCACGCAATTGGTGCAGGTATTTCAGAACCTTATCGGCAACGCCATAAAATTCCATCGCAACGGCCAGCCACCGACAGTACATGTTTCCGCGCAGGAAAGTGAGCGTCAGTGGACTTTTTCCGTCAGAGACACAGGAATCGGGATTGAACCCCAGTATTTGGACCGTATTTTTATGGTGTTTCAAAGGTTGCACAGGAAAACGGAGTACGAAGGGACAGGCATCGGCCTTGCCATCGTGAAAAAGATCGTCGACCGTCATCGAGGAGAAGTTTGGGTTGAGTCTGAACCTGGCTCCGGAACCACTTTCTACTTCACCATCCCCAAATAGAACCCTTTCGAATGTAGCCATACAGCGGCTCATACCAACTTTCATGGCGGAGACCGCCACAACGAAGCATGAAAACGCCCTTGTCCAGGATTGGTGCCATGGACGTGCCGTCAGGCTCGCCCGTGTCCCCAAGCGCGGGCGGGGCTATTTTCATAGGAATGCGCCTTCAGCGAGTTAGACGGGGAAAACCTTCTTATAATACCAGTTCGCCATTATTTTCGTAACACACGTGATGTGATCTGTCATTGCGAGGAGCGAAGCGACGAAGCAATCTCAGTGCCGAGAGGTTGCTTCGGGCTTGACGCCCTCGCAATGACAACTGTCGGCAATGTTACATTTCTTGTGGCGAATCGGTATAAAATGGTTCCCCGTGTTTTTCCTCTTAGAAAGCGGACCGGCGTGACATCACATTTTCCCGCTGCCCTTGACTTTTCATGGGTTTTTCTAGACGCTAATGTTGGTATGAAGGTTGCATGCACTCGGCACTAAAACGCGGCCGGCAAAATAAGGGTTTCGGCTTCAGTACCTCGTAACCGGGCCGTCGTGCACATGGGAGAGCATGGTCCTCTTGAAAACCGAATACAAAATCATCGCACTATCTGTGATTTTTTTCATGGTCGTCTGTGCAGGTGATGCAGCGGTGGACGATTTCGTATTCCACGAAAGACCATTTTGGGCGGCATTGATTTTTGACGTGCCGCCTCATTCCATTTATCACAGGTCCCTTTTTACGGTGGCTTTTGTCATTTTCGGATTCATCACCGCCGGCGCCTTTGCAAAGCGAAAACGAGCTGAAGAAGAGCTTCAGCAGACTGAAAAGCGTTACAGGGCGCTGTTTGAAAATGCCGGCGACGCCATCTATCTCCTGGAGGTTGAAGGAAAGAATGCAGGTAGAATCGTCTCTGCTAACCAGGCCGCGGCCGATATGCATGGCTACAGCTTGGAAGAGCTTTTGTCCATGAACATTAGCGATCTCGATGCTCCCGAATCGGCCACAGCAGTTCCTGAGCGGTTTGAGCGGATATTGAAGGGTGAAAGGGTTAGAGAGCAGGTTTTCCATCGCAAGAAGGACGGCGCCATATTTCCGCTCGAGATTAACTCTGGAGTCATTGAGCTGGGAGACCGCAAGTACGCCCTTGCCATAGATAGGGACGTCACCCAGCAGAAAGAAGCCGAGAACAGGATCGTGGAGCAGGGGAAGTTCCTCAACGATCTGTTGGAATCCGTGACGCATCCTTTTTACGTAATTGATGCGAGTGACTACAGAGTGATAATGTCGAATTCCGCGGCCCGACGCGTTTTTGCATCTGAGGGGACCACCTGCTTCTCTCTAACCCATCATAGCAACGAGCCCTGTAACACTTCGCAACATCCTTGTCCTCTTGAAATTGTTAAAGAAACCGGAAAACCTGCGACTGTGGAGCATGTTCATTACGACGGCCACGGGAACGCATGGAACGTTGAGCTACATGCATATCCCGTTTTCAACGCCGAGGGCAGCGTAACGCACGTTATTGAATATGGAATAGATATCACTGAACGCAGGCGGGCCGAAGAAGAAAGGCTGCGCCTGGTGACAGCCATCGAGCAATCCGTTGAGACGGTCATGATTACGGACAATCACGGGGCTATTGAATACGTTAATCCGGCCTTTGAGAAGATTTCCGGATATGCAAGAGAGGAGGTAATCGGCCGAAACCCGCGATCCTTAAAGGGGGCCGATGACAACACCGCCTTGTACAAACGAGTGGTCGCCACCATCACAGGGGGAACGCCCTGGAAAGGCCGCATGGTCAGCAAGAGCAAGAACGGCCAACTCTATCACGAAGATATGACGATCTCGCCGGTCCGAAATTCGTCCGGGCAAATTGTAAAATACGTTGCCATAGGCAATGACGTCACACGACAGATGGAACTGGAACGGCAACTCGTCCAGGCCCAAAAGATGGAAGCCGTGGGAACACTGGCCGGTGGGATTGCCCACGATTTTAACAATCTGCTCACAGTGATCGTGGGGTTCTCTGAGCTACTCTTGATGGATAAGCGCCGGGAAGATCCTGACTACGCGGATCTGCGTAAGATAGCCCAGTCCGCCAGAAGTGGAGCCGACCTTGTCCAGAGATTGTTGACGTTCAGCAGACGGGTCGAAACAAAGCCTCGTCCGCTAGACCTCAACCGCCAAGTGACCCAAGCCGAGAGCCTTCTAAGACGAACGATTCCGAGGATGATTGAGATAGAGCTGATGTTGGCTGAAGACTTGCGAACCATTAATGCCGACCCCGGTCAAATGGAGCAAATTCTGTTAAACCTGGCGGTAAACGCTAAAGATGCCATGCCGAACGGAGGAACACTGACCATTTCCACCGGGAACCTTTTCCTGGACGCACAGTATTGTCTGGACCATGTTCAGTGCGAACCAGGCTACTATATCCTCCTCACGGTTTCGGACACAGGCCATGGGATGAGCAGCGACGTGGTGAACCACATTTTCGAGCCCTTTTACACGACCAAAAAGCCCGGCGAAGGCACCGGTCTCGGGTTGTCAATGGTGTTCGGCATAGTGAAGAATCATGGCGGCCACATCAGTTGTTACAGTGAACCTGGTCTTGGAACCACCTTCAAGATCTATCTTCCGGCCATGGCGCTGGACGACGAACAGGAAGTCGCGGGCACCGGCGAAATGCCTGGATTTGGCACGGAAACAATTTTGCTTGCGGATGACGAACAATTAATTATGGAGCTTGGGAAAAAAATCCTTGGCCGCGCCGGGTACAAGGTGCTCAGTGCGGGAAACGGCCAGGAGGCGCTGGAGGTTTACCGCGAGAAACAGCACGAAATTGCCCTGGTGATTTTGGATCTGATCATGCCTGTCCTGGGCGGGGCCCAGTGCCTCGAGGAGATCCTAGAGATAAATCCACAAGCCAAGGTGTTGCTCGCCAGCGGGTACTCCGCGGACTCGATGCCGGGTGGCGAACTCGGTGAAAAGGCCAAAGGGTTCGTCGGCAAGCCTTTCAGCGTCAAGGGGCTTATGCAAGCGGTTCGTAAAGCCATAGATACTGAATGATGTGCCGCAACAGTTCAGCGGGATAGCGCAACCCTAAAAATCCCCCTGAACCTGTTTCTTACATTGCAGGTGAACTGGTCTATAGGGGTTCTCAAAAGTTTTGTCTGAATGGGATATCTCCCCTCAACAAAGGTGAGGAAGGCTATGGCAAATTACGAAAAGAATCGCGAATTTGTGTATTAGGCAGCCGTTCAATTCAACACGTTTCAAATCTGACCAGCAAGTCTCGCGTCCAATTTTCAAAGAGTCTTGCCATTGCTCTTGACCGTGACCATTGCCACGGGTACAATGAAGACGCTGGATCAGCGGGATCCCAGAGTTTTGCATTACACTACTCGCCAGGGGGGTTGCCATGACCACGACTGAACTTGTCTCCAGGGTTGCCAAGAAGGCCAAGATCACAAGGAATGTGGCTGCAGCAGTGGTAAAGTCCCTCACAGCAGCCATCCATGAGTCTCTCAAAAAGAATGGAGAGATCAGGATTTCAGGGCTCGGCACGTTCAGGATCTTTGAGAGGAAAGCAAGGAACGGAGTTCATCCTCGAACCCTGGACAGGATGAATATCCCTGCTATGAAATCGCCCAGATTCCGGGCAGCCAAGGCCCTCAGGGACTCAATAACGGCGGGGGAGCAAGAGGAGTCGGCGCTCGACGTTCGCGGTGAAGTTGAAAGACTCTGCCGGAAAGGTGATACCGTCGCTGGATTTGACTTGGCCATGAAATCATTGATCCGGGCTCGACAAATATTTGGGAACGACGACTTACGGACAGCCAGGTGCATGGTCACCGTAGCGGATGCTGCTAGAGATCGAGAAAAATATTATCTAGCGGTGCAGATGTATCGGAAGGCGCTCCCTATACAGGAAAAAGCCCTTGGTCCCTCGCATCCCGACGTGGTTCGCGGCAAGACGGTTTTGTCGCAATTACAACAGGATAATGAAAAGTAGCGTCCAGATCGAAACTCAGACCCTGTGTCCGGCCGTCCGGAAGGTCTTGATTCGTATGACCAACAGATCGGCGATCTCCGTAGGACTGACTTGAGGGGGCATATACGTTCGAGGACATGTCAGTCCATATCCTTGGACCTTGGTGCCCCGCATAATTTTCTCTTGCCAAGCTATAACTTACCAAATATGCTGGAATTTAGCACAGAGCCGACTTCAATCAAAAACCTAGGGGGATGATTTGATGGCGAAAAGACTTGAGGCGAAAGGCGCAGAGGGGACGAAGAAGGCTGCCCGTGCGTCAGTGGTGGCAGCGTCGACGATCACAGTTGCTGAGGGAGATAAGAGACCCTATGATGACTTGATGAAACTCCCCAAGGCACAAATTATCAGGGAGATGTCTATCCCCGAGGATAAGACACGTTTCCTGGTGGATGTGAATAGCAAGACCAAAAAGGGGAAAACAATTATTTCTCTCATGGAGAGCCTTCGCGACGGTGATGCGGTCGCAATCAAGAAGGTCACTGAAGCTCTCGAAGCCCTGGCCACTATGGTGGCCAAGAAGCCGGCCCCAGAAAAATGAAAGGGTTCCTCCTCAAAAAGCACATTGATCGGAACCGGCTTTCGAGAACGAGCCGCTGGAGAACTCATGGCTCTTTTGCGGTCAAATCGCATGTTTTTTTAAGCGCGGGAAGCCAAGCCGCGGCAATCCCTTTTTTGGCAACTGCTATAATGGTTACAACTCGGGCCGCCTTGAGGTCAGTGCCGAAAGTACCCGCATGATAGAGTCAGCCCATGCTCAGGTGGTGGCTTGAAGAAAAACAGAGCGCGGCGCCCAAAGGGGCTCAGAATGGTAGCAACGAGAGGTACGGCCTTTCGCAGCCCTGCCCTCGCAAGGGCTTTGTAGATCCATCCGCTTCTCCCGACATTATATTTCCAATAATGACGTTCAACGAAGTCTATATTCCCGAAATAGCTGTAGACGAGCTCTTTCAGGCGCCTCTTGGACAAATATCTGGTCTCTGTTCTTAAGAATTCATGGTTTTCCTGTGCAATATCCCTCGCTGCCAGACCTTCTTGAGATTTTGTCCTTACCCCCATCAAGGCCCAAAAATGCAGATACCTCTGCCCCTGAATGAGAGTGCCAAGCGGAACATGCACATGAGGTTCCAGAAAACGATACCGTGCCGGGAAGAAATGAAGGCTCCATCCGCACGGCTTCAAAACCCGCCTTATCTCTGAAAGGGCCTGTCGATGGTCCTGCACGTGTTCCATCACCTCCCAAGAGACCACAAAATCGAAATTATCATCATTGAACGGGATCTTGTAAAGATCAGAAGGAATCACTCTCAGAGGCTGTTGCTTCCTACTGCACAGCCCCTTTTGCTCCAGCAGTTCCTCAACCTCTGATGAAGCCGGAGCGATATCAGCTCCGAATGCTTTGTAGCCTAGTTTTCTGAAAGCGTACACCATCCTGCCTTCGCCGCAGCCAAAATCAAGAATGGTATCTCCGGTTTTGATGGGCCTTCCCAATTCCTCGAAAACACTCAGTAACAAATCCACATTAACAAACGCCTGGCGAGCCTCGCCGTTCAGAGCGTCTTCCGAGACTGCCTGCATAACATAAGCTCCCTGAAAAGGCTGTGCCACTGCTGCCCTCATGGTATGGCTCCTCAGGTAAAGACATTGCTGCTCATGCGGCTTTCGTGGGAATTCCCTTGGCTGTACTGAAAGGTTTATGTAGGTATTAGGACCACCGGTCGCTGCAATCGGCTTCCCACATGGCAACCCCTTCATACTTGGGATCTTGTTTGGCCTTGGAAAAGACCACTCCACAGTAGATACATACATCCGGTGTTGAGGGATGGGATGCTTGGCCGCACTTGGGGCAAGGTTTAGACAAATTTTGTTGGCATGTGCCGGCCGCGGTGGGCGAATCGAATTTCGATCCGGAGTGTTGGTGCTCCGCTGAAACCCCTCTGCTTGCAACCGAGGCCCTGGGGAAGGATTTACGCGGCTCCACGTCGTGCCCTCTCTCGGGGACCGCGCACTTCAATTCCAAACTGCTGTTCAGCAGTGTAACTTCTGTAGAATCCTCGGAGCCTGTGTCGGCAATCTCTTCTAAGTCGGGAGCCTTTCTGTCCCTCGCATGGTACTCGTATTCGGAAAGCAGTCCGGCCAGGATGAGAGTGTCGTAAATCCCCTGAAGATCCTTTGTTGTCAGCGTGTACTTTTCCATCAGATGCATATCGTCCGGCCTGTCTCTGAAGGATGCCAGAAATTCCTTGGCGGCAACCGTTTGTCTAAAAGGGGCCTCGGGTAGATTCAAATAGTCGTACGCCTCTGGCGTCACATACCCTCTCTCGACCAGAAGGCTTCTCACCTTAAGCAAATTTAGATAGGAGAGGTTATGTTTCTCCATGATGGTTTTCAGGCCTGCGTGTTGTCTGATATCACGAACGACGGCAGCGCCATTGACTCGTATCGTTTTCATTGTAAGAACTCCTGGCTCACTGGTGTGGCTTGGAATAGCTGGTGTCGCAGTCCTAAACCGACTTTCGTGACGGTGCCGGCCATTAAGGCGCTGTGGAACTTCGCTCGTCCGCGACACGCGTTTAGAACCTCTTGCCTCTTTTTTCCGACCAATTCAGTAGCAAATCCTATGCCAGGAAAATATGACGTGGAAAATAGGGCCATATCCCTGTATCGCACACAAATTACCCGTGCAGGGACCATTCGCGCGTATGGTGCTGCGTAACCTTTCACCGGTACAAGCTCAAGCTCCCGGAATCACGATGCTGGAGGTTTGGAGAGGGGTGGTCTCCCTCTCAATGAAGTAAATTTGTAGTGCCCGATGACTCGCCGGAACCGCCACCATCAGGCGCAGAGGTAATCACATTCTGCAGGTGAATTGGCGCTTACCGTGGAACAAATTCCCCTCGCCTGTGGAAACCATTCCACACTTACGGCAAAAACAATTGTTCCACAGCTCGGATATGAATAATGTAAACTATGGAATAATAGTCGTAGATCAGTTGGCCGCGAAATTGCACTTCGATAGGAGCGAAAACCTCTCAGAGCGATGTCCTGGGGAGCAAGTCACTACACAATAAAGGACTCCAGCAATCGTGGCGTGGGATCCTTCAAGCCAGGGGACGATGAGGAAGCGAGCCTATGAAAACCGAGTATAAAATTGTCGGGCTTTCGGTTGCTTTTTTTGTGCTTGTGTGCGTCAGCGACGCTATCTTGGAGTCCGGCGCATTTAGCGAGAAGACCTTCTGGGACTCGTTGATCCTTGATGTGTCCGGTCATGCCCTCTATCTGCGGTCTCTGGTAACTTTGTGCTTTCTCATGTTCGGACTCGTGGCTTCCCGCGCCTTTGTCCACCTTAGACACGCTGAGGAAGAGACAAAACGCACAAAAGCACTCCTGAACTCAATAATCCATAACTTGCCGGTGGCTGTTTTCCTTAAGAACGCCGATCGATTGGAGTACGCCTTATGGAACAAGGCGAGTGAAGAGCTTTATGGCTATACTAGTGAGGAAATACTGGGCAAGAGCGCCCATGATGTGTTTCCGCTGCACGATGCGGATTGCATCACCGAACAGGATCGACAGGCCCTGCAGCGAGGAACGCTCCTGGAAATCGCTGATAATCAGATAATTACCAGATACAAAGGAACAAGGGTATTTCACACAAAGAAACTGCCCATATTAGACGAGGACGGAACACCCAGATATCTAGTCGGGATTTCTGAGGATATCACCGAAAGCAAGCAAGCCGAAAATGCTTTGATCGAGGCTCGTGAAGCTGCTGAACAAGCCAGCCGGGCCAAGAGCGAATTTCTGGCCAACATGAGCCATGAAATTCGAACTCCTATCAATGGAATCATGGGCATGACGGAACTCGCCTTAAACACCGCACTTACACCCGAGCAACATGAATACCTGGACGCGGTCAGAATATCGGCAGATTCTCTCCTGAAGGTGATAAACGACATTCTGGATTTCTCGAAGATAGAGGCCGGAAAACTGGAGCTTATAGACGTGGAATTCAGGCTGCGAGACGTGATCTCGGATGCCATGACCATGCTGGCGGTTCAAGCGCATAGGAAAGGTCTGGAAATAACTTATGACGTTCCTCATGACATACCCGATGCGGTGATTGGAGATCCTGGTCGGCTCCGACAGGTCTTGGTCAATCTGGTTGGCAATGCCATAAAGTTCACAGAACAGGGAGAGGTCATCCTGACCGCGAACGTTGTCTCCGAAGTGGCCAGCGAGGTTGATTTACATTTTACGGTGACTGACACGGGCATTGGCATCCCTTTAGACAAACGCGCGACAATTTTTCGTGCCTTCGAACAGGCTGACGGTTCTACCTCGCGCAAATTTGGAGGCACGGGACTCGGTCTGGCTATTTCCTCTCAGTTCGTCAATCTCATGGGAGGAAAGATCTGGGTCGACAGTGAAGTCGGCCGAGGCAGTTCATTTCATTTCGTGGTGAAACTCGGCCTTCAGCACGGTCGCGTGAAATGGGAGATCCCGCAGACTAAAGTGAAACTCCAGGATTTGCCAGTACTAATTGTTGACGACAACGCAACAAACCGAAGGATTCTGGAAGAAACGCTGAGTTACTGGGGGATGATCCCCCTGGCTGTTGACAGTGGACCGAAGGCGGTAGATCTGTTGCTGGAGGCATGGAAGGGGGGACATCCATACCCATTGGTATTAACGGATTGTATGATGCCGGAGATGGACGGTTTTCAGTTGGTAGAGCGTATCAAGGACGACCACAGGATAGCGACCTCCACTATAATAATGCTTACGTCTTCAGGAGAGCGAGGCGATGCGTCGCGCTGCATCAAGCTTGGGATCTCGGCCTATCTGGTGAAGCCGATCAAGCAATCGGAATTGTTTTTTACCGTCTCCAAAGTGCTGGAAGGCCCTGTGCCGGAAGATACCCATCCGTCACTCATAACCCGACATTCTATACGAGAGAGCAAAAATCGCCTAAAGATACTGTTGGCTGAGGACAATCCTGTCAGTCAGACAGTTGCGCTTCGAATGCTGGAAAGGATGGGACACACCGTGTCTTTGGCCGAAAACGGCGAGGAAGTCTTGAGGGTGATGAAACAGGTCAGTTTTGATCTCGTCTTTATGGACGTTCAAATGCCTCTGATGGATGGCTTTGAAGCCACCAAGGCGCTCAGAGCGTGGGAAAAGACCACGGGAAAACATGTCCCAGTCATTGCTATGACAGCATACGCCATGAAAGGCGATGAGGAGAGATGCCTGGAAGCTGGGATGGACGGTTACATTCCGAAACCCATAAGCGCGCAGAAGCTATATGATGTAATCGAGGGAACAATGGATCAGTCAGAAAAAGCAGGAGAAAAACCGGCGGACTCTTCGGTGAAAAGAGCAGTTTTGGGTAAAGATGTTATACTTGATCGAGTGGGCGGGGATGCCGAATTATTGAGGGAAATAGTTAACCTATTTCTACAGGACTATCCGCCGCTGGTTGACAAGATTAAGGTCGCGTTGCAGCAGAGTGACGCCCAACTCCTGGAAAAAGCCGCCCATACGCTCAAGGGCTCTGTGGGAAATTTTGGTGCTGAATCGGCTGTTCAAGCGGCCTTTGATCTTGAAAACATGGGCCGGACCGGACAGGTGGCAGAAGCTCCGCGATCCCTGGTGCACCTGGAAAAGGAATTGAATCGGTTGCGTGACGAGCTGGTCGATTTTCTGAAGGAGATTGTGCCTTGAGGATACTGCTCGCGGAAGACGACCTCATAACGCGGAAACTGGTACAGGCGCACCTTGTCAAATGGGACCACGAGGTCGTCGTATGTTCAGACGGGGCTGAGGCCTGGAAGATTCTTAAGGGAGAGGACCCCCCGAAGCTGGTCATCGTCGATTGGATGATGCCTGTAATGGATGGGGTGAGTCTGTGCCGGGAAATTCGGAAGGATGGAAAACGCCCTTACACATACATCATCTTGCTGACCGCAAAGAATAGGAAAGAGGACGTTGTCGAGGGACTGGAGTCCGGCGCCGACGATTATGTGATCAAACCGTTTGACACCCATGAATTGAGAGTGCGGGTTAGGGCGGGCTCGCGAATCGTCCGTCTCCAAGAGGATCTTATGGCTGCACTTGCTGCGTCGGAGTTCCAGGCGACTCATGATCCGCTGACCGGCCTGTGGAACAGGAGAGCAATACTGGAGATCCTTCACAGGGAGTTGGACAGAAGCCGGAGGGAGGAAGTTCCATTGGGTTTGATCATGCTTGATCTCGACCATTTCAAGAAGGTCAATGACAGGTATGGACATCTGACCGGAGATGAGGTTCTCCATAAAGTGGCGGGATTCATGGTCGCATCGTTGAGGAGCTACGACTCCGCCGGCCGATATGGCGGCGAAGAATTTCTCATGGTTCTTCCGGGTTGT
>Ga0172371_10012634_pt1 | contig 11097 bp, 7 predicted proteins | sample Lak12m_FD_114543 | JGI IMG/M metagenome (GOLD analysis project Ga0172371, IMG submission 114543) | Freshwater microbial communities from Kabuno Bay, South-Kivu, Congo - kab_022012_12m | ecosystem: Environmental > Aquatic > Freshwater > Lake | place: Democratic Republic of the Congo: South-Kivu... | reverse complement strand
GTTTCCCGGAGCAGGTTTATTAATTCGTTTAAATTCCTCATACCCTTTCCCCCTTACCCACTTTCCCACTCTCCCCCTTTCCCCCTCTCCCCCTCCCCCCCTATCCAACCCATGTATGCGTCTCTACAGGATGAATCCGCGGTTTCGCATAAGCGGTGTAATGTCGGGTTCCCGGCCGCGGAATTTCACGAACATTTCCATCGGATCTGCCGTGCCATTCTTTTCGAGCACATTTTTTCTGAAGGAATCAGCGGTTCCCTTATCGAAAATACCTTTCTCCTTAAAGGCTTCGAATGCATCATGATCGAGCACGGCCGACCATTCATAGCTGTAATATCCCGCATCATAGCCGCCGGTGATATGGGTGAAATACCAGCTGTGATATCTGGGTTCGATCTCCGGGATCAGGCCAATTTTATCGAGGGTATTCTTCTCAAATGACAGGACATCAACCGGAACTGTGTCTTTCTGCATGTGGTAGGCCATATCGAGGTAACAGGCCGACAGAAACTCCACCGATGTGAATCCCTGGTTAAAGGTTCCTGCCTGTTTCATTTTACTGATCAGTTCATCCGGAATCGGCTGGCCGGTTTGATAATGAAGCGCGTAGGATTTCAGGACCTCCGGCTCCGTGGCCCAATGTTCCATGATCTGACTCGGCAGCTCGACAAAATCGCGTGCGGTATAGGAGGTATTCATGGTACCTTTTGAGAACAGGCCATCGAGTGCATGGCCAAACTCATGGAAAAGGGTGCTGGCCTCATCCAGACTTAAAAGAGCCGGCAGTTCGCCGCTGGGCCTGGTAAAATTGCACACCATGGTCACGACGGGGAAGATCTCCTTGCCATTCTCAACCGAATGTCCTCTGTATCCCCCGCACCATGCTCCCTGGCGTTTACTGGCCCTCGGGTGGAAATCCTGGTATAGGATCCCCAGATGCCTGCCGTCGGCCTCCTTCACTTCCCAGGCAAATGCTTCCTCATGGGGCTTCGGGATATCCTTGATTTCGGTGAAGGTTATTCCGTAAAGCTTATTGGCTACATCAAAAGCGCCCTGACGGACATTATCCAGCTTAAAATAGGGCCTTAATTCATTCTCATCCAGATTGAACTTCTCCTTGCGGAGTTTTTCAATGTACATCCACCAGTCGCTGCTTTGCAGTTCAAATTTCTTACCCTCCCTGGCAGCCATTCCGCGAATCTCCTCCCGGTCGCGGATAGCAGCCTGGAGAGCCGGCTGCCATACCTTGTCGAGCAGCTCAATCACCTTCACGGGTGATTTTGCCATCCTCGATTCCATCACCATATCGGCGTGCGTGGGATACCCCAGGAGCTGAGCCTTCTGAGCCCTGAGTGCCATTATTTTAGCAAGTATCACCTTGTTATCCTTGTCGTCATTATGATTTCCGCGCTGCAACCAACCGTCATACAGCTTATTCTTCAGCTCCCGGTTAGGCGAATATTGCAGAAACGGGATCCAGCTGGGCTTCTGGGCGGTGAAAACCCATTTGCCTTCCAGGCCGGCCTCTTTGGCAGCTTCAGCAGCGGCATCAATACTCGACTGGGGCAGTCCGGCCAGATCAGCCTGCGTATCAACCACCATTCTGAAAGCATTGGTTTCCAGCAGAACATTCTGCGAGAACTGAACTGCCAGGACAGAAAGCTCCTGGTTAAGTTTTTTAAGTTTCTCTTTTTTATCGTCAGGCAGGTTGGCTCCCTCGCGTACCATTTCCTTGTACAGGTTTTCAAGGATATAGGCTTCCTCTTCCGTTAGATTTTCCTTATCGCGGTTCTCATATACCGCTTTGATTCTTTGGAACAACTTGGGGTTCAGACTGATCTCATCACCGTGGGCGGCCAGTTTCGGGCTCACATCGAGCTGGATCTTCTGCAATTCTTCGTTGGTATTTGCACTTGACAACCCAAAAAACACATAGCTTACCTTGGTCAAAAGCTTGCCGGTCTGGTCAAAGGCCCTGACAGTATTCTCAAAGGTGGGCTTCTTCTTGTTGTTCAGGATGGCTTCCACCTCGGATTTCTGCTCCGCCATACCCTGTTCAAACGCCGGCATGTAATGCTCCGGTTTGATCTTGTCGAACGGAGGGACCTCGAATGGGGTCGAATATTCACTGAAGAAAGGATTCGAAGGATCGGCAGAAGTTTTCTGCTGGCCCTCATTCTTGCACGATGTCAGTCCGATAGCTGCCATGCATATCAGGATTAAAAAAGTACGGTACATATTTTATAGTTTGGTTTCCGGTAAAGATACCAAACCATTTCAACCAATTCAACCGTTTCAACCAATTCAACCATTTCAACCAACTTCCCTATCTTCGCGAAATGATTAATCCCGACGAACTGTTCATGCGTCGCTGTCTGGAGATGGCAGCCAACGGTTTGGGCCATGTTGCCCCAAATCCAATGGTTGGATCTGTCATTGTTCATAACGGGCAAATCATCGGAGAAGGATATCATACCGGATTCGGCAAGCCACATGCTGAGGTCGAAGCGGTTAATCAGGTTAAAGACAAGAATTTGCTCAAGGAGTCAACTCTGTACGTTAACCTCGAACCTTGCAATCATATCGGCAAAACACCTGCCTGCTCCGAGCTGATCATCCGTTCAGGGATTCCCAGAGTGGTGATTGGGCAAACCGATCCCAATGGCCAGGCAGGAGGGGGAATCGATCGCATGAGGGAGAATGGTACCGAGGTGATCACCGGGGTGCTGGAGAATGAGGCCAGATGGCTAAATCGCAGGTTTAACACTTTTCATGAACAGCATCGTCCCTACCTGATCCTCAAGTGGGCCCAGTCGCTCGACGGATTTGTCGATACCTTAAGAACCGATCCGGCAAAGGAAAAACCAGCCCAAATATCAGATGAGGTGTGCCGCCGTTGGGTTCACAAATGGCGGTCGGAAGAACAGGCCATAATGGTGGGAGCCGGAACCATGCGGATGGACAATCCCCGGCTGGATGTCCGGGTCTGGTCGGGAAAGAATCCTGTCAGAATTGTAATCGCACCGACAACCGGACTGAAGCCGGATTCAAAGTTTCACCTCCTCGATGGCTCCCTGCCAACTATTGTTTACACATTTGATGAATCCCTGAAATTCCCTGATCTTGAATTCGTCACCCTAACGAAAGCCGCTCCGGTGATGAATCAGGTCCTGGAAGATCTTTACAATCGTGATATGATATCCGTCCTGATCGAGGGCGGGCCTACTCTGCACAAATCCTTCATTGAAAGTAACTTATGGGATGAAGCCCGGGTTTTCAGCAGCCAATTATGGCTCGGCAACGGCATCCCCGCCGCCCGGTTACCCCACCAACCCCAATCCATACAAACCGCCGGCAACTCCCAACTCCTCCTCTTCACCAACCCTCACCCTCTTCCTGCTGTTAAGCAATAATTGTTGGTCCCGATTTCCTACCTTTATGGGAAATCCCTGAACCAATGAAAAAAATTCTCCTTGCATTACTTGTATTATCAGGTTTAACAGCAAATTCTCAGACCGACCCATTCCAGGCACGCCGTAACCGCCTGATGGAAAAAACCGGTAATGGACTTTGCATTGTCGTGAACGGTGGAGGATCTGATTACGTTGCCACCAGCGGCGAAAACATGAACTTCTATTACCTGACAGGGCTGAATACCCCGAATGCGATTCTCGCTATTGACGGGAAAAAGAAAACCTCAACGTTGTATCGACCGGCAGCCCGCTATGGAGGCAATGCGGCAGTCCCGACCGGACTGGAATCAAAAACAAGCGAAGATTTTAACAAGGATCTTCCCCGACTAATATCATCCAATCCGGTTTTATTTATGGAGCTCAATCAACTTAAGATTCTGGATGGGGCCGGCTTGATGATGAGCAGGATGGAATCAATAAAAAATGTAACCCCACTGATTGAATCCATGCGTCCGGTAAAGGACTCCACTGAAATCACCCTGATCAAAAAATCAGCCTCGATCAATGCCCTGGGGCTGGTGGAGATGATGAAAGCCGCCGAACCCGGCATGAATGAAAAGGATCTGGAGCTGATCCTTGATTACACGTTTAAGAAGCTCGGTTCAACCGGGTATAGCTTTGGAACCCAGGCCGCATCCGGCCCAAACTCAACCTCGGTCCATTATGGTGCCAATGATCGCACCACCCAGCCGGGGGATATGATGGTTTTTGACATTGGTGCTGAATATCAGTATTATACTGCCGACCTCAGTCGCTCTTTCCCGATCTCCGGCAAATTCACCAAGGAACAAAAGGAGATTTACACGGTGGTACTCAATGCCCAAAAGGCTGCCATCGAGGTAATGAAACCCGGGCGCAGTATCAATGATGCCTATATAACCGTTACCCGTACCCTAAACAAGGGACTGTTTGATCTTGGACTGCTCACCGACACAACCCAGTCATGGCAACTCAATTTTTGGATGCAACATGGTTGGGGTCACCATATCGGGCTCGTAGTGCATGATGTATCCGGGCCGTATGTAAAGGGTGAAACCGATAAGCTTGTACCAGGAATGATATACACCATGGAGCCCGGACTCTATTTTCCTGAGAACTATATGAACCCTGATTCACCGCGGTGGAGGAACGTACCGGAAGATCAGCGCAAGGCATTCCAGGAGAAGGTCATGCCGATATTTAAGAAATATATCAATATCGGTGTCCGCATTGAAGATGACGTCCTCATCACTCCCGCCGGCAATGAGGTGATCACCTCCGAAGTCCCCAAGGAAATCGCTGACATTGAGGCACTCATGAAGCTCAAAAGCAAATTTAACTAGGGGGAAAGGAGATGAGGGGTTGAGGGGGAAAGAGGTTGAGGGGGAAAGGGGTTGAGGGGTTGAGTGGGTAAGGATTCATTATATTAACATATTCATCATCAAATCCCCACATCATCACATCATCACATCACCACATCATCACATCACCACATCATCACATCCCCAAATCATCACATCCCCACATCATCAAATCCCCACATCATCAAATCATAATACCATGGAACAGAAAGAATTATCCCGTCGGAATTTTTTAGGCCGGTGCGCTGTTTGCGCCGCCGGATTGTCGGCCTACCCGTGGATGGGACAGGCCATGAACTATTATCCCATGCCTGTGCTTTCAAAGCCGAAAACAAAGGCGGTGATCAAGGCGATCTTTGCCTATCCCGATCCATCGGGTCCGATCTGGCCAAATATCGGGTACGACTTCGATTCCAAGGTGGCCGAGTATAAAAAGAAGCTTGAGGAGGGCTGCAAGCATTCGGAGTTCCGGTACCTGACCACCATGATCGGGTCGGATGCTGAAGCCAAAAAGATCATCGAATCCGATCCCGATGTGGACGGATACCTCTATTTCCTGGTGGGATGCCTGTGGGGGAACCTGTCTGAAACCCTAGCCCAGAGCGGTAAACCGATGATCATGGTTGACCACCTTTATGCCGGTTCAGGGGAGTTCCTTACCTCCTACGCCTGGGCCCGCAGGAAGAAACTTCCGGTCATCCCGGTCTCCTCATCCGATTTCAATGATGTGATCCTGGCTGTCAGATTTCTCGAGACGATGAAAATGATCCGCAGTTCCACCATGCTGGTGGTAGGCGGCAATCCTGATCTGAAGCTCTCGGAAACATATGGAATTCAGGTAAAAGGAATCGATTTCAAGGAGATAAACAAGCGATACGAAGCCGTACCGGAGAAGGAATATATTGCAAAAGCGGATGAATGGATGAAGAGGGCTAAAAAGGTGGTGGAGCCCAATAAGGAGGAGATCAGAAAATCGGCTGCCATGTACCTGGCAATGGCCGGAGTAATGGAAGACCATAATGCACAGGCTATTACCGTTAACTGCCTGGGTGGGATCTACAGCGAACAAATGGTTTGCGCTTATCCCTGCATGGGGTTTATGGAGCTTGACGACCAGGGGTTTGTGGGAGCCTGCGAGGCCGACCAGCGGTCGACGATTACCAAGCTGATCATGTCATACCAGACCGGTCGGCCGGGCTTTATCTCTGACCCGGTGATCGACACCTCCAAAAACCAGATCATTTACGCCCACTGCGTGGCTCCATCCAAAGTATACGGTCCCGACGGCCCCTACAACCCTATCCATATCCGCAGCCACTCCGAGGACCGCAAGGGGGCTGCCATCCGGTCACTCATGCCGTTGGGCGAAATGACCACCACCCTTGAATTCGACCATGGAAAGAAACAGGTGATCTTCCATCAGGGGGTAACTGTTGAAAATGTGGACGAAGACATGGCCTGCCGGAGCAAGTTGGCGGTTGAGGTCAAGGGAGATGTGTATAAACTTCTGAATGAATGGGATCAGTGGGGATGGCACCGCGTCACCTTCTATGGCGACCTCAAGCGGGAAGTGGAAACGCTTGCCACACTGTACGGATTCGAAATGGTTTACGAGGCTTAATCTTATTACACATATGAACATTACCAGAAAAATTTCGCTGGCAGCCATCCTTTGCTGCCTCTCCTTCTTTTCCCTTCTCGCCCAGGGCACCCAGGCCGATTACGACCGGGCAAAAAATCTGGGTAAACTTCTTTCCGACAAGATCCTCCACTCCGGTGTCAGACCCGAATGGATCGCCAAAACCAACTCTTTCTGGTACTCCACACAAACAGAGCGCGGTACCGAATTCTATTTTGTCGATGCAGCCAAAGGAACCAAAACCCCGGCATTTGATGCAGAAAAGATTGCCTCGCAACTACTCGCATCCACAGGGAAAACCATGAAAGCCTATGAATTGCCGTTCAGGTCGATCCGGTACAGCGAGGATCTTAAAACTCTTTCATTCAATGCCGAAGGGTTTGAGTGGACCTATGATCTGAAAAAGAAAAGTCTGGCCAAAGGCAAGGCGATTGGTAATGACCGTCCCTTTGGAAGGCCCGGCGGAAGAAACTGGAGTGAAAGCCGTGATGAGCTGGATAACAAGCCAGTGGTCTCCCCCGACAGCCTCTGGGAGGCATTTATCAGGGATTACAATGTGTGGATCCGTCCTCACAAGGGTGGTGATGCCGTTCAATACAGCCGCGACGGCGTTCCCGGGTTCTACTACTCATCCTACAACCTTTTCTGGTCGCCGGATTCAAAGAGATTGGTCGGGGTTAAATTTCGCCCAGCCTGGAAACGGTTCGTACATTACGTCGAATCCTCCCCTGCTGACCAGGTCCAGCCTAAATATTCCGAAATGGAATACGCCAAACCGGGAGATGAGCTGCCCTACCAGGTGCCCGTCCTTTTCCTCCGGGAGGAGAAAAAACAATGGATCGCCGATGACGCTCTTTTCTCACAACAATATGATATTGAACGCTTTAACTGGAGAAAAGACAACCGGGCTCTCACATTTGAATATAATCAGAGGGGGCACCAGGTATACCGGGTACTTGAAATGGATGGCACTAACGGAGCGATCCGCACGCTGATCGAGGAGACCAGCCCGACCTTTATCCATTACAGCGGCAAACGATACCGGTATGATCTCAACGACGGGAAAGAAATCATCTGGGCAAGTGAACGCGACGGCTGGAATCACCTCTATCGGTTCAACGGTTCCAATGGCACCCTTATCAACCAGATCACCAAGGGGGAGTGGGTGGTTCGCAGTGTGCTTTTTGTGGATGAGGAGAAACAGCAGATTACCTTTGAGGGGAGCGGAAAGGAACCGGGACAGGATCCCTACCTGATCCAGGTGTACAGGATTAACTTTGACGGGACCGGGCTCATCAGGCTGACTGATGGGGACGGAAACCATTCGGTAAGTTTTTCTCCGGATAAAACCTGCTTTACGGATACCTGGTCGAGGGTGGATGAAGCACCTGTAACAGTGGTACGCCGCTCATCCGACGGATCGGTTGTTACCCGGATCGAGCAGGCCGACATATCCCGCCTGGTCGCCACCGGCTGGAAAAAACCTATCATATTCAGCGCCAAGGGCCGCGATGGCCAAACTGATATCTGGGGAATCATTATCCTTCCCACCAATTTTGATCCCAACAATAAGTACCCGGTGATCGAAAACATTTATGCCGGACCTCACAGCTCCTTTGTCCCCAAAAGCTTTTCAACCCAAGGGGGCATGCAGATGTACGCTGAGCTTGGGTTTGTGGTCGTCCAGATCGATGGAATGGGAACCTCAAACAGGTCAAAAGCCTTCCACGATGTTTGCTGGCGCAATGTGGGTGATGCCGGGTTCCCCGACAGGATCCTCTGGATGAAGGCGGCCGCTGAAAAGTATCCTTACATGGATATCTCAAGAGTGGGGATCTACGGCACCTCAGCCGGAGGTCAGAGTTCGACCGGAGCCCTGCTGTTCCATCCTGAGTTCTACAAGGTGGCCGTCTCCTCCTGCGGATGCCATGACAACCGCATGGACAAGATCTGGTGGAATGAGCAGTGGATGGGTTACCCACTCGGACCCTGGTATGATGAGAGTTCCAATGTGGTGAATGCCGGCAAGCTTCAGGGAAAGCTGCTCCTGATCGTCGGGGAGATGGACCATAATGTGGATCCCTCCTCCACCCTGCAGGTAGTTAATGCGCTTATCAAGGCCAACAAAAACTTTGACTTTATTATGGTTCCCGACATGGACCATTCCAGTGGTGGTTCCTTTGGAGATCATAAACGCATGGACTTCTTTGTCAAGCATTTACTGGGAGTTGATCCGCCTGAGTGGAAATAATGTAAGGTTTGGCATGTTTTCTGCTTTGGTGTGATAACCAAAACAAGCAAACATGAAACGTTTTATTTTTACCACCAGTTTAATACTGATTTTCAGCAGTATAACTTCCATTGCCCAAATCGGGGCAGGGTTTAGTTCCCATGGGTTCGCATTACGATCTGATCCTGATCAAAGGAACGGGGTCATTGCCCGAAGCGGATTCGGTTTCAGTTTTTCTGATTATTATACCACGGTGAGTCCGGAAGTTGCCTTTATCAGGAGACATCACTTCTCCGACCGGGCGGTCCTTTACGGAGGCATTGGCGTAAAATCCAGACTGGAAATTGATTACAACCGCGTTGATATTCATTCCGGATTGTTCATACCGGTTGGCCTCGAAATGTTCCCGATCCGGGGAAGGGGCAATTTCAGCATCAGTCTTGAAACGGGGGTCAGATCCAACAGTTACGCACCCGAGCGGATTGCAGACCATGGACATTGGGACCGTTACAGTATGATTGAACTGACGTTCTATCTTTCGGGGCACGGCCGTGGGCGTGACCGGGACTACGATTATGATTATTGACAGGGTTACCGGACAACCGCCAGCCGGCGGGCTTCCGTGGTAATCCAGTATTTGGCCAGCATATTGGGAACCTCCCACTCAGGGAGGTTTCCTTTTTTCAGATACTTCAGGAAATTCCGGGTCACCTGGGCAAAATGGGCTTCATGACCAGCCCTGAGAGCATCAGGGACCAGGATATGGTAACCGTCCTGGATACTTTCCACCGCCAATCCCGGATAGCGATCGGAGATTCCCTTGACAAAAGAATCCAGCCGGCCGGAGAACTCCGGATCATATTGGCTAGGGATGATGTATAATTCCGGTTTATACCTTTGATCAGCACCCTGTCGGATTTCGATCCGGGCAAGGGATCCCAGCATTTGTGAAAAATGCGTATCTCCGCCACCTTCAGGGGGTTGGTAATTCCATGTAACCGAAATTCTGGCAGTGACCCCCTTTACCACATATTCAATAGAACCATTGCATCGAACTAAAAGCGTACTGTCGGATCCAACATATTTACTCAAATAATCAGGATAGGCAGGTACACCGGTCACTTCAAGGAACTGTCGGGGATGGATCGGAGTGTTCCAGGTTTCACTTCGGTTAATGGCAATATCCTTCGTGTAATCGATCACCTGGTCAGGAAAGCAGGTCCAGTGAACCAGATCGATCAGGTGGGTGGTCACATCCACGATCCCTTCGCCCTCCTGCTCCACATCGAAAAACCAGGGAGGACGTACCAATCGGGATCCTGAGACATATTTAGAAAAATGATGGACGCTCTCCTTGATCACTGCCGGATTCCCAGGTGAACCGGTTATCAGTTCACCAAAAAGCTCCTTTTGCTGAGTCAGTTCACGCTGCAACATCGAGGTGATCTCAAAGCGTTCGGTCATGACATCATAGAGGAGAAGTCCTCTCTTACCGGCCTCTTCGAAGGCAGCCCTCAGCAAGCCGAAATCTTCGCTATTGATCGCCATGGGCTTGTCGGAAAACACATGGATACCCTCCCCGACGGCCCGGCTGATATATTCGGTCTTCCGCTGGTTGTTACCTGCAAGGATCAGCACATTCCCGGGTTTCTCCGACAGGAGCCGTTCGAAATAATCCTCCCGGGTATAAGGGTTGATCTTCCAAACCGCGGGCTCATCAGCCCGATTGGCATAATCCTTCACCCGCTGGAGAAAATCATTCAGTTCAGGGCCTTCAGGAGCATACACATACACGGTTGAATCCACCTCCGGGTACATGCTTTTCAGCACCAGCGCCGCATGAAAATGGCCCGGCTCCGCCACCATGAATGTCACATTAGGTTTAATCTCATGGCTTCCGCATGAGCAAACCAGAAAAACTACCATTAACCATCTTAAAGCCCTCACCCCCTCATCCCCTTTCCCCCTAAATAATGAAATCTGTGCCATATGGTTTCCTCTGCTTCCTCGCCAGCAAGCCGTTCGCCTCCTCACTATTGGTGAAGCGTTCCCTCACAGGATCCCATTTCAGTGTTTTGGGGAACTTCATGGCGATATGGCTCAGCAGACAGGCGGAGCAGGAGCGGTGAGCCACCTCCACTGGTGCTATGGGTTGCCGGCGCGACTGGATACAATCGAGCCAGTTGCCGTAATGGTCTTCACTTTTATACAGATGGATCTCGTTTTCACCGATCACGCTGGTGATGATCTTCTGATCGCTGGCATCCAGCGATTTCCGGTTCGCATCGAAGGTGACGGGATCGCTTTTGGTAGCCTGATAATTACCACGGGTAACGAAAATCCAGCCTTCGGTTCCCTCGAACCTGACCCCATTGGGGCGGTCGCCGCTGACATACATTACCACTCCGTTGGCAT
>Ga0172371_10012630_pt1 | contig 11098 bp, 8 predicted proteins | sample Lak12m_FD_114543 | JGI IMG/M metagenome (GOLD analysis project Ga0172371, IMG submission 114543) | Freshwater microbial communities from Kabuno Bay, South-Kivu, Congo - kab_022012_12m | ecosystem: Environmental > Aquatic > Freshwater > Lake | place: Democratic Republic of the Congo: South-Kivu... | reverse complement strand
TTGAACCACGCGTAGTCAATCGCCGGCTCCGGCGAGAGATTGAGAATGATCACCGGCACCTTGGCGCGGCGGACGACCGGCAGGACCGTCGCCGACAGCGCGTACGTCGTGGCGTACAAGAAGATCAGATCCACGTCGGCCTGCCGGAAGCGATGGCCGGCGTCGCTGGCTTTGGCGGGCGTGTCGATCAGGCCCAAGTTGACCACCTCGACGCCGGGCGTCTGCAACTTGCCCGCAACGCGCTGCAGATAGCCCTCCAGACGCTCCTTCAAGCCAGCGAATTGCGGCCAGTACGCCTCCAAACCGATCCCGAACAACCCGATTCGCAGAGGTGGTCTATCGGACTCGCTAGTAGCATTCATCGCTTGCCTCCAAGTCTGTCTTCTCGCTGTGCCGCGTCACGACGGCATGCCGGTCCTTCACCGATTCAGCACGCGGCCGACGGCCTCGATCCGATCGGTATTGGGGTGATCCTGGCCTGTCCAGGTGGGCACGAGCCAGCCGCCTTCGTCGTTCTCGTTCCAAGCGTAGATGATGACCGCGTTGGCCGGCGTCAGGTCGGGGTTGTCAGCCGTCCAGGCCAGCGCCTCCTGCAGGTGCTTTGCCAACTGTGCGGGCGTCGCGGTGACGTCGTCGAGCAGTGGCTTCTGCTCCGGCGGCGGCGTTGGGTCCGGCACGGCCGGGACCCTGATCCATTTCACCGGGTGCTCGATGCGCGGCCGCGTGTCCCAGCCCGCGGTGGCGAACGTGAGCGTGGGAATGCCGTGCTGGCGGCACACGCCCCAGTAGTCGCTCGTCACGTGATGGGTCAATTCCGCATACGGCCGCATCGCGCCCGCGTACTGGCCTCCCGCGGCATAGGCCGAGACCGCGTCGAAGCCCAGCGTCTGGGCATCCCTCCAGTCGCTCGGCGGATGCCAGCCCATCAGCACGAGGTACGGCTTCTTCAAACCGGCCGCGACCGCCGCCGCGCCCAGCGCCAGGAAATCGTCCTTGCCGGTCGCCGCGGGCTTGCCGAACACAAAGAGCAGCGGTCGCCCGCCGCAGACCTTCAGGTAATTCGGATCCTGAAAGAAGCCCACCAGCCGCAGCCAGGCCTCGGCCCGATGGGCATCCAATCGCCCGCCCTCCTCGACGAAACAGAACCGCAGCCCCCGTTTGTCCTTGGCGTCCCGATACCGTCGCAACGCGATCGACAGCGCCGGTTCCTCCCAATAGTCCACAAACGCCCAGTAGTTCAAGCCCGCTTGGGCGGCATAGGCGATCTCCCGGTTCATGGTCTCCTGCGAGTCGCCGTCGATCCGCACCTCCGCAGCGGAGACCACCTGCGCAAAGAAGGGCAAGCGGAAGTGGAACTTCTTGGGTCCCAGCGAGCGTTCGACCTCCCGCACGATGTCGTTTCGGCCGTACCACGCATCCCAGCGGATCGCCCCGACCACCGGCGGCGGCCGCTGGCCATCGGCCGCCCATAGTCCCCGCAGCGGCGCGAGCAACAAAGCGGCGAAAATCAGCATGCCTGAATTCCGGCTGCTTCCCATGATTCCCGGTCTTTCACGGTGATTGACACGTGTCCCTGATGATCACACAACGGCGGGCAACGACTGACTGCCGACGCACCTTGCCAGCGGGTCGCCTTGCGGCTATGGTAAGCGATGGGATCGGGACCGGACAAGTCAGGCGGTAGCCAGAGTCGGTGCGGGCCGCAAGGTCTCAGGACAGGTCGCGAAGGATGTCAAGCGGTTCATTCTCACGATTGACCGCCAGCGAGCAGGGTCCCGGATTCAGCGGCAGTGCCTCGCGTTGACGAACTGAGTCCCCGTTGCCACGTTTGTTCTTCTGGCAAACTTAGTCTGAGCCACTGCGGCTCACGCGCCCCCTCGGGGTGGAAGACCCGCCGGAGCGTAACACACGATACCATTGGGGTTTGTGCCAAACCTGCCATCCAAGTGGCTCTGTCCAACGGGGACCGCGATCGCCGCGAGGCTCGTGCGGTCCGAGGCGGCTCATGCGGTAGCCCGGCGGACGGCCAGCACCACCTCCTGGTTCTCCCACTTGTTGTCCAGCAGTGCGCGCGGCTCGACCGCTTCGGCGCCGATTTCGGCGGCGAGAATCCCCGGCCGAAATGCCTCCCATCGTCCTGCCAGCAGACGCTGCAGGGCACGCCCGGAAATGCGAATACCTTGATGCAGGAAGAGCGGACCTAGCTCGCGCTGCACGAGGTTGAACAGCTTGACGACGACCTCGCCTTCGGCCGGTCCACCCGGCTCGCTCCCGCGACGGGCGTACGACAAGCGGCTGCGCATCGGCGCGTAAGGACTCTGCTTCCGCAACATCGCGCCCGCGATCCCCGGCATGGCGGCGGACAGCGCCAATGTCGCCCCCGGCGTCAGCCAGGCCGCATCCGGATCGTCGACGACCTGCCCGTCCAGCAACACCGTCTGAATCCGGCCGTCCAGGTAACCGCTGTCGATGCCCCATTGCCGGCACAGGGTGTCGCGGAGGCTGTCCCCCAGCCGAACGCGGATGCGAAAGCCATCGCCGGTCAGCAGGCAGAAGCGTTCGAGCACCTCCGGCGTGACCGTCAGAGAAATTCGCGGAGGCTGGAAGTCGGAACTGCTCACCGTCATCGCGCGTCACCAAAAAAGAAACCCGGCTTCCCTGGGGAAGCCGGGCTGTGGAATGACGGGCGTCACCCGCCATGCTGCGAAGCGCCGTCAACGCGAGCCCGCGGTCGCCACCACATTGCGTTAACCCGTCTTGACCGCGATCCGTTTTCCCCGGCTCTTCTCGTTCTTGGGCAGATGCAGCTCCAGGATGCCGTTCTGATACCGAGCCGCGATCTTATCGGGCTCGACGCCCAGCGGCAACGGGACGCTGCGATACAGGGTGCCGTGGTGATAGGACGAGCCGGACTCGCCTTGCTGTTCCACCTTGCGTTCGGCCCGGATCACCAACTGGTTACCGTTGACTTGAACGTCAAAATCACCGGCCTCGAACCCCGGCGTTTCGACGCGCACAACGTACTCGCGGTCGTTTTCGTCAAAGTCCGTGGCCCAGCCGCGGCTGAACCAGTCGCCGCCCAGACTCGGCCATTCGCCCCAAAAGCGACTGACGAGGTTATCGAACTCGTCGCGGAGGCGCGTCAGCTGATGTTCGACCGGTTCTGCCGACACGCTCCCGAGTTCTTGGCCTTTCTTTTTCCACGGGATCAAGCTGAACATGGTCTTCACCTCCTCTCTTGCCTCATGGCCCAGACACTAGCTCGCGTTGACGACGATCCGCTTGGGCTTGACGGCCTCGGTCTTCGGCAGGTGCAGGGTCAGCACGCCGTTCTTGAGTTCCGCCGAAATCTTCCCCCCGTCGATCGACTCGCCGATGGCGAAGGTTCGATAGAAGTCGCCGATGCCGTATTCGCCGTGCAGGTGCCGCCGCTCGCCGTGCCGGGGCTTGACCTTGCCCAGCACCGTCAGTTCGCGGTTCTCGAACCGAATGTCCAAGTCCGCGGCCTCCACACCGGGCAGGTCGCCGTACAGGACCAATTCTTCCTCCGTCTCCCAGATGTCAAAGCGGGGCGTATACGTCGGCGCTTCGCGAGTTCGCTCGACGCTCGCCGGCTCGTCGGGATGCTGTTGTTTCGCCAATTGGGACATGATCTGTTCTCCTCTGTCGTGAATAGGTATGGATTGCCCGTGACCGCGATGGCCTCCCGCGGCGCTAGTCCGCGCGGACCTCGATCCGCCGCGGCTTGGCTTCGGCTCGCTTGGGCAGCGTGATGGTCAGCACGCCGTTCTTGAACGCCGCTTCCACCTTGTCCTCGTCCACGGCCAGCGGCAGTTCCAGCACGCGGGCGAACTTGCCGTACCCGCGCTCGCGGCGATGCCATGTGCCCTTGTCACAGGCCGGCTCTTTCCGCTCGCCCTTGACGGCCAACTGGTCGCCGTGCACGTAGATCTCCAGATCGCTCAACTCCATGCCCGGAAGCTCCGCTTCCACAAACAGGTTCTCTTCATCCTCCCACAAGTTCATCAGGGGATAGGACGTTGGCGCCAGCGGGAACCGCCGGCCGGTCCAGCGTCCGAACAGCCGATCCATCTCGTCCCGCAGGCGAGTCATCTCCGCCTGAACATCCGCCATCGGTTGCCAACGTGCGCTCAACATAGGTCTCTCCTCTCGCTACGAGTTATCTGTTCCTGTGCCGATCACTCGGCACCACTTGTCGCTCTCGGCATTGGCATGTTGCCGACATCGGGAAAAGAGAGGAAGCAAGCAGCGTGCCAATCGATTTTTGTCACGCGGGGGCGGCGCGAAAAAGGGCGGAAACCCGCGGAAAAGCGGGCCAAAATGATGTTCCAACAAGGCCTTGCGCCGCCCGTTTTCCGGCCCTGCCGGCCGCGTGGCAAGCGGGGCGGATGACGGACTCGAAAAAAGTCCGTCAAACTGACAGAGCCCGGTCTGTCAAAGTGACAAGCGGGGACACTTGCGCGCGGATTTGGGGCGGCGGGACAAGGCGGCCACGCTCGTTTTGCCCGGGGGGCCTTGATCGGAGTGTTGCCCAAAACGCCAGCAGCAGGCCATCATCACCCGAAGCGTCCGCGAGGATCGGCGGCCTTTCCTCGCTTACACGTCGGGTTCCGATCCGCAGCACTACGTTCCAGGCAACCGGGAGAGCCATCCCGGTGGACCGAGTCGACGACGAATCACCGCACCACCACCAGGTTTCGAAAGCCGGCGGCGCCCTCGAAGACCAGCAGATTCAGCTGCGCTTTGGGCTCGCCGAGGACCGCGTGGGAGGCGGTGGCGGCGACGCCGGCAATCTGGGCCACGGCTTGGTTACCCTTGATCGCGATCCGCAGCGTGTACCACTGGCCGCGCTTCAACTGGAGCCGCTGGCGAGCCAGCGGGAGCGTCTGCTCCGGGCCTTCACCGGCGCTGGGGTTTTTGGTGATCTCCAGCAGGCTCGGCGACACGACGATGCGGAACGAATGCCGGTTGCCCGCGGTGTGGATCCGCAGCGAGTGACGATCGGCTTCGCCAAAGTTGATTTCGTACTGCAGCGTCCCGTCCGTGATCGGCAGCGGACCGCGAAGTGTCGCGGGCTGGCGGTCACCGCGCTGCGGCTCGCCCCACACGGCTTGGTCGCGAGCCGTCCAGTTGCCGCGGAGGGCCTCCCAGGGCTGGCCCGGCAAGTCGTTCAGCGGTTGTTCGATCACAGTGGCTCCGTCCGGGGGCGGCAGGATCGCGGCCGGCGGTTTCGGCCGCGGCTTGGCGGGCGGCAACTGGCGGCTGTAGCCGCCGTCCCGGTACCGCGCCAGCAGCGCGGCCAGTTCTTTTGCCACGTCGGGATGCTCGCCGCTCACGTCGCGCGTCTCCGCAGGATCGTCCTGCAGGTTGAACAGTTGAGCCTTGAATTCCCCCGCACGAGCCTTGCGGACGCCCGGCTTGATCCCGTCGGCCGGGACGCCTTCGATCCACTTCCAAGGGCCTTGGCGGAGCGCAAAGACACCGTCGGCGCTGTGCACGATCAGGTGGTCGCGAGCGGGCGGCGCCCCGGACTCGCCGAGCATCGCCGGCAGGAAGCTGTGGCTGTCTTCGGCGGCCTGGTCGGCAGCGGGCAGCGGCTGGCCGACGATCGCCGCGGTCGTGGCCAGGAGATCGGCCAGGCTGATCATCTCGCTGCAGGTCGTGCCTGCGGGGACGTGTCCCGGCCAGCGGACGACGAACGGGACCTTGAAGCCGCCTTCCCAGATCGAGTGCTTGCCGCCGCGGAGGCTGCCGTTGACGCGCAGGCCCGCTTGGCAGGCTTGCGTCTGCAAGCTGGTGGTGTTCTCCGGCCTGAACACGCCGCCGTTGTCGCTGCTGAAAATGACCAAGGTCTCTTGGGCTACGCCCTGCTGGTCCAATGCATTGAGGATGCGGCCGACGCTGCGATCCAGTTCATGAATCCAGTCGCCGTACAAGCCGGCCCGGCTCTGGCCGGCCAAGTCCTTGTCGGGCGTGACCGGATTGTGCACGGCCACCGGCGTGAAGTACAGGAAGAACGGCTGGTCCTTGGACTGCTGAGCCAGCCACCCCACGGCTTTGTCGGTCAAGGTGGCCATCACGCGCTCGTTCTTCCGCCGCGGCGCGTCCAGGTCCAGGATCTGGGCTCGGCCGTTCTCTGTATCCTGAGCCGTGTACGTGGCCTGGAAGTTGTCATCGTCCGAGTCCGGGCCGGGAAGCTTCAAACCGGCCGGGATCTGGCCGCTGCGCAAGCCGTACACGAAGCGGTTCTCGACGTACACGCCCGTGAGGTCGCCGTGATTGGAGGGCACGGCAAAGTGGTAATCGAAGCCGATGTCGAGCGGTCCCGGCGACAACTCGGCGGCATAGTCCGCCCGATACAGCAGCGAGCCCTGGGCATCGCCGTAGCCGAGATGCCACTTGCCGATCGCCGCTGTGCGGTAGCCGTGCCCCTTGAGCAGCGAGGCCATGTTCAGCCGCGCGGGCTCGATGTGCAACGGCGAGAACACGCCCAGCACCTCGTGCGTGAGCGACGTCCGCCAGCAGTAACGGCCCGTCAGCACCGAGTAGCGGGTCGGCGAACACACGGACGAAGTCGTGTTCGCGTCCGTGAACCGCCGCCCTTCCCGGGCCAGGCGATCGATGTTCGGCGTCCGGACCAGCTGCTCGTCCGCGCCGTAGCACCCGGCGCTGCCGTACCCGTAGTCGTCGGCCAGGATGATCACGAGATTCGGCCCGCTGCGCGCATCGGCCGCGAGATGGAATTCTCCGCACGATACGGAACACTCGGCGAGGCTGGCAAGAGTCAGCAGAGTCAATGACTGTAGCCATTGACGAGGTAGATCGAGTCTGGACGCACGCCCTGCTGCTGTCGCTTGGAAAGTCATGGTGCTGCTAATTCCTCTCTAGGAACGACGTTCCAGTCAGTCGGACCATGCTCTTGACGGCACGCCAGCGATTCAATTCGCGGCAAGGCGGCCATCTCGTTGCCTTTCAGCCAATTCGTTCAGATGCACCATTCGTTTGTCTGGCTGCAGGGGAGCAAGTATCCTTCGCTCGACCACCTCCGCGGAAGCATCTGGCGGACCCGAATCGCCAGCGGCAGCGGCGAAGGGGCCGCGACGGCTAAGGCGATCTGGTAGCTGCCTGCCAACTGCACTTCCGCAAACTGCCAATGGTCGGGCTGCAATTCGTGAACGTCGGCAAACGAAACGACTGGTGGCCGATCTGGGGACAGGGAAATCGCAAATTCATCCAGCGGCAGCGATAGTCCCCTCCCCAGGGCTTTGACCAAGGCTTCCTTGAGCGTCCAGATTCGCATGAAGAGACGGCTCTTTTCCGTGCCGGAGTGACGGTTCAACAGGGCGACTTCCGCTGGAGCAAAGAAGCTCTTGGCCAGTTCAAAATGGTCCGGGAACTCGACCAGTTCTTCCGCATCCACGCCCACGGGACTTCCCATCGCAACCACGCAGCAGACCAGCCCCCGGGTATGGGACAGATTGAACTCGATAGGCAGTTTCACCGGCGCGACAATCGCCGGCTTGCCGTATGTGTTACGGGCAAACGTCCAAGTCCGCAGATCGTCGCCGGTGTAATGCGAGAGCACAGAACGCACCAAGACGCGGCTTACCAGATGTTGAACCCGCAATTCCTCGAACGCGAACCGCTGTTCCTGTGCAACCTCGTCCGGCGGCAGACATGAGCGGTACTCATCGAGCAGACCGGGGTCCGTGATCCCCTGAGAGATCACGTACCACAAGTCGATCTGGCGTTCACGAACGGCGTGATGCAGCACAGGCGATCCGATCTCAGGTTGCCTTTTCAGGTTTGCAAGCCGTCCCCCCGGCCCCTAACCGCCAGACATAATACTCGCGTTGGAGTGGACAGACTAGGCCGGTCGCGTAGAATGGGGGTATTTGTCATGCGCCAACGCGCGCCCCAGTGACGGCGTCAAGAAGTTGTGTTGGAGGAGTGCGTACAATGTTCGGCCCTAAGAAACGACGAGTCGGTAGGCAGGCTCCGGCATGTGCCAAGCGGCTGCATTTCGAGATGCTTGAACCCCGCCAGCTCCTGACGGCGGCCACGTTGCTGGAGCCGCAGCAATTTCGGGCGGACGACTTCTCGATTGCTGGCAGCTTTACCTATGAGCTGCGTGTCCCGACGTCAAACAACTATCGCGATTGGGTGCCCAGTGGCACCTACTCGTCAACGGCGGGACACTTGGCGTGGACCAGCCCCAAAGACGGGACGGGTTTTCTTGAAGGCCAAGCCACGGGGGCCGGAACGACCACATTCGTCTACCCCTATCCCAATGGACCAACGTACACGGCCACGACGTACACCCTCGTCGAGACAGGCCGCTTCGAGTTCTCACTGGACGCCGCTCTGTCGCAACTCCACATGGTCACAGCCCAGGCCAACACCACGGCCTACACGGCGTACCAAGACAAACACCCGCTAGGACAGAGTTTTCCCCAACCTGATCCCGCGCCTTCGCATTTCTTCGGTGGAAACGCCACCCTTTATTCAGGAACCTTCAACGCTGCAACTCAGAAAGCCTCCATCAGTTACTCGCAATCGTCGCCGCAGACCACCGCGGGGTCACCGCCCGCGGCGCTGCAGTGGGCGGACCAAACGGCGACCGACATGGTTCTGACGATCGGGAACAAGGCGCCGCCGATCTCGGTTCCCGCTGGCTGGGTCAGTGTGCCTCCGACCTCCCAACTCGCGGCGACCGTCGACTTGGCTCAAGGGTTGGAATTCACCGTCGACGTAGTCGGTAAGCCCGTGCCAACCGCCAACGTCGAGCAGCCGGTCGGAACCGTTCGGCTCTATTGGGCCGCGTCGGCCACGGACATGACGGGCCAGGAGATACCGGTCACCGCGGATGCCGGGACACTCGGCGTGTATTGGAATAGTTCTCGCCTGCATGCCATCGTGACCGAGTTTCCAGCGCGGCCGGCCAACGCTTCGTTCCTGCGTGTGGCCATTGACGCTGCGCCCGGCGCCGATGCTAGCGCCAGCAATAGTACGCAGTTTGTCGCCATCTTCCAGGCGCGTTCCGATACGAGCGGACCGGTGAGCGAGGACAGCCTATTCGACGGCCACGCGACCAGTCTATTGGCGGCGGCGGACTATGCGGAGGGCGATATCCGGGTCGAGGCGTACGCTCCCACATCCAGTTGGGGAGCCGCGGTGCAGGTGGTGAACCAACAGGGCGGTTATCAATACGACCCCAGCGCAGCCCCACAGATTCAGGCCTTAGCCCAAGGCGAGACGGCCAACGACGTGATTCAGTTCTTGGCCGTCAAGGCCCAGGCGGCTGGCTCCCTGGCGTCACACACAATCACCGTCACGGGCGTCAACGATCCGCCGGTCGCGGCTGAGGACACTTCCGCCACCGCGAGTTACCGGAAACTTCTGTTGGCAGCGGAGACGCTGCTGTCGAACGATACCGACGTGGATCACAACGAGGTGATTACCGTTAACCGTGTTGACGGCACGAGTCAGCGCGGCGCGGCCATTCAGACAATCCTGGACGCCAATTCAAAGATCGTGCAGATTGAGTACGATCCGGCGGCTTCGGAGGTACTCAAATCGCTGCCTCCGGGTCAGCAACTGACCGACGAATTCACCTACGAGATCGTCGACCAGCAAGGGACCCAGGCGACCGGACGCGTGGTGATCACCGTCACCGGCTCCCAGCCCTTGACGATCAGTTCCGTGCCGCCTCAATGCACGACCAGCGACCAACCGACGGCGCCCATTGCGATGATCGTGAGCGATCCGGACGGCGATGCAAACAGCCTCCAGTTGACTGGCCAAGCCACGAACCCGGACCTTATTCCCAATCCCAACCTGCAGTTCAGCGGCAGCGGTCAGCAACGCCAACTCGTGATCACTCCGGTCCTGGGAACCCTGGGCCGAACCCAGATCCAGGTGACGGTCTCTGACGGACTGGGCCGCTCCGTGTCGGTCAGTTTTCCGCTGGTGGTCGGCTTGGCCGAAGACTTGGATCTTGATGGCGTTCCCAACAGCGTCGAGGACGACGGGCCAAACGGCGACATGAACGGCGATGGAATACCAGATCGCCATCAGGCGAATGTTGCTACCTTACGGGGGCACGGCAGCGAAGCGTTCCTCTGCCTGACCGTCCCGGAACCTCAGGCCTTCGACCGGGTCGCTTCCGTTGCGAATCCAGCCCCCTCGGGACCGCCAACGAACGCAGAATTTCCACTGGGGTTGGTGCAGTACGAAGTGCTCGTGGACAGTCCGGCTGCCACCAGCACCGTCACCTTCCGAACGAACCTGGCAGCGCCCGTACTCAACCGCTTTTACCGGTACGATTCGTCGCCCGAAGGTGGCTGGCGAAACTTCATGGGCAGCGGGGATGAAGGAGCGAGGGTATTCGCCGACCACATCGAAATCAAGCTTCGTGACGGCGGAAGCGGAGATCAAAGTGGCATTCCCGATGGACGCATCGTCGCCCAGGGTGCCCCGGTCCATGTCGCCCATGCATGGCAGAACGATTCACACATGGATGTCAACAACGACGGTTGGATCTCGCCTCTGGATGTGCTCACGTTGATCAACGAGATCAATCTTAACAGGCCAGAATTCTTGGGCGAATTGCCCCAGGGCACGGATTCACCTCCGCCATTCGTTGATCCCGACGGCGACAACATGTTTTTGCCTCTAGATGTACTGTTTGTGATCAATTATCTGAACAGCATGACCGTTGCCGAAGGCGAAATATCCGCCGCTGCCGCTGCCCTCCCGACCGCCTCCGCCCGTTCAGTTCTGGCAGACCCCACGCAGGACGGGACAGTCTGGCAGACCGCTTCCGATTTTTCCCCTACCACGGATCCTCCCGTCGGACCGGCGGCCGTTCAGTGTATCGCTGTCCGAGCGATCGCCGCTAACCGAAAAACCGAGTTCGCGGCCGACGTCGATTCCATCCTGACGGATGTGGAGCACCTCATGCAGACATCTTGCCAGCCACTTAATCTCCCCTTCTGTTAAAGGCGGTGCAGGCGACACTGAAACCCTAGACTTCCCATCTTGCAGTCTTGTGATTAGTGTGGAGACAGGCCGTCGG
>Ga0172371_10012629_pt1 | contig 11099 bp, 13 predicted proteins | sample Lak12m_FD_114543 | JGI IMG/M metagenome (GOLD analysis project Ga0172371, IMG submission 114543) | Freshwater microbial communities from Kabuno Bay, South-Kivu, Congo - kab_022012_12m | ecosystem: Environmental > Aquatic > Freshwater > Lake | place: Democratic Republic of the Congo: South-Kivu... | reverse complement strand
TTTATCTTACGAACAACCGGATACTCGCGAAGGGCCGACGCTGTTCGCTGGAGGGTCCAGCCACCCCAAAGAACGGCACCTTCCCATCCACGTGTCTCGACACTTGTATGTATCAACCTTGCTGAGTTAATTCCATACTCTGCCAGGGTATCAGCATCAGCAGAAGCCGGAACTATATTGTTCTTGATCCCATGAACGCCACTACACCTCCCCCGCTTCATGCCAAACGGAGATATAGCAGTACCGTATTCCTCATCACAACGACTGACTGCCGCACATAGCTGATAAGACGCTGGTAGGTACACTTTCTGGTTGAATTTTGTGTCCAGCACCTTATACTCACCATAAATCAATGCGCCGTTGGCAGTATCGAACGCCGCATGCTCATAATTAGGAGGATTGCCCATACGATAATCAACCGTATCATTAACATCCATGTCTGGAGGCGTTGCGCCCTGATAAAATCTTCCTGAAGTATTGTCAACAAACTCTAATGCCGCAGTATGCACCACAGCAGAAGTTGTTCCAGGACACCAAATATCAATAGCAGGAATGAGTGCCCCATGTGTGGCATAAAGACCAGTTTTTGCTGCCGCATCCCCCACATAGTCAACATCTTGTAGAGTAGTCGTCCCGTTACTGCCTCCCGACAACGTGATACCAGAGGCGTTTATTGCAGGCCAGTTATTCGGGGACGGATTTGGTGTTACCAAATTAGTTATCTCTGCAACACTACAGTGTTCATTAAAGTAAGAGAACCAATACCGAGGATCGGTCTCGTCATTTGATAGACTGGGGTATATGACATCTGGTCCACCAGGAACAATCAGCCGTAGATCCATACGCTCACCTGGCTTTAATTTATTATCGTAAATATACAGCTTCGCACCGTTGCCGTACGCCCCAGGACCAGTGAGCGTACACTTCCATGCACTAATAGCAGTCCCTTCCCAGCCAGCGTCCTCAGTATTACTAAAGCCCATAGGGGCATCTGCGGTCGACGAGCTCTTAACCTGCATATAGGAAGTTGACCCAACTGTATTAGAAGCAATCTTCACACAAGAAGCATTATATACAGATGCAGTTGCCCCAGTAATGTTGGCCAATTGTGCCACAACCTGTGCAGTAGAGAGAATAAAGTCGCCTGTCTCAGAACCAACTGGCTCAAGTGTAATCGTCTGATCAGCTGCACGATCAGCGGAAATTACAAGAGTTTGCGTCCCTGCTGAGGCGGCATATACACCTAGGCTGATGCCTAGAGTGGTCGCAGCATCATGAGTAACAGTGGATATTGTTATCGAATCTGCGTCATCGTTAGCAGTAATTACCACAGTATCATTGTCAGAGACAGATGCCGTCAGACCAGTTGTCTGTGCATTTATTTCATCCACAATATCAGCAGCATCTACTTGTGCCCCAGCAGTCAACGTCACCGTCTGAACCAAACCACTCCCAACTGTAATCTGCAATGTATCATTTGTATCAAGTGTGATAAGGAAAGGCCCGACCTCATCTCCGGTTACACTACCAGGTACAGCCTGAGAAAAAGTAAACGGGCCCGCTCCACTAATTACTTCTCCAGGAAGAGAGGTCGCCCCCCTGTCTGGAATATTACACTCTGCTGGCAAAACTGTAAGCGTGGATCTATCAGCAACATCGGTACATCGCCCGATACGTACAACAATTAATTTTGCCCCATTCCCCAAAGCCTTGAGGCACCACAACGGGTCAGTCGTCCAATCAACACAGTTGCCAAATATTCTAATAAAGGATTCTTCATCACTAACAGCAGTTGGATCCCACATTGGACCCCTCTCGGTCTGCACCAAGACGATCTGCCAGCCTTTTTGTATTTCATCGACATACGCTGACAGATCAACAAGTGACCATATAACTCTCGGATCACCTAATCCCATTACACACCTCCCACAACATCAATTTTTACGAGGCCCTGTTTCTCCAGTTTCTTTATCATGGGAGTCAGGGAATCACGTGTGATCTCCTCAGACGCTTCAAGTGGGCCACAATATAAAACTTTTCCTTTGACGTGAAATTGTCTTGGGGCCTTTACTAAATTAGTAATTGTAACAAGTTCTTTGCTCATTATAACTTTTACTCCTCCGCTTCTATCACAGTAGTAAGTTCAGAAATTGGCGCATACTCAGCAAGCCCAGTTCTCTGCAACCAAATATTTGTTGCGGTATATCTATGCACCCCTCTGAATAATGGCGCATCCAAATCATCCATTACCACCGGGTCTCCGTCTCTAAGTAGCAGTATCGACTGCCCCTCAACTGTGAGCCGGTAGAAAACCGGCAGCGCCTCTGCCATTCCTATCTCCATATAGTCACGATGTGTCAAATTGGTAGCCAGAACATCGACTTGATAGTCTATCGAAGCCGGAATCGGGCACTTGCGTCGTATCCAAGTCTCATATCCGGCAATCGTATCACCATACTCCTGTATATACTTTTGATACACACCTATGTTCGGAACTGTGAACTCTGTTTCCTCACCCGTCCTTCCAAACACGTCCAAGAAATGATTATACATTTTCATGTCAACACATAGTGGTGAGATCCTGGATACAGCAAAACAGGTTATTACAGTCTCCCCGAAATTACGTGCATCTCCTGGTCCATATACAACCGCTTCTGTATTGTTAATACGAATTTTCTTCAATCTATTCACGATTGCCGTATCCAATGAAGTCAGAATCACGTTATTTTGACCCCGTCTAAATACTTGTCGTAAATTGCCTGTAATTTCCCTTCCATCTCTGTCGCCACTGGTTTGACAAAGGGCCTTGCAGGTAGGCCCCCAGCCGGATTTCCATACTCATGAATTGCCGCTAGGTTGGCCCCGTGCTGCGCCTTTCTTATAACACCAACCTGACCAGAATAGGCGGATAGCTTCTTATATGTAAATGAAGAAGCCAAAAGGCCAGTATCTATAAGTGTGGCCGACTTCGCGGACAATCCACTCATCAAACCACTGCGCCCAAGTGTCTCAGCTCCTGGAATACCAAGTTTTCCGGCCCGCCCACGGAGTTCCCTTGTGGATGCCCTACTAAGATTTTTCATTCCGGCCTTAGCCTTCCGCTTTTTTGTAGACGCCTTTAATGGAGCCCAACCCAAATCCTGTGCCGCAAAATGCTGCTTGAATAGCCCCACAATAGTATTCCCAACCTCATCTGTCGCCCTAGCAAGAGCGGCCTCCGCCTCAATCTGTAACGAACCCCAATTCCCTGTTAGTTCAATACTACTCATTCCACATATCCTATCGAATTTGGCGTTACAGTCTGATCCAGTTCAACCGCTTTCGTCAAATAAATGGTTATGAGATTATGCACTCCACCAATAGGAACCATTTTCGATAGCACATTCTCTCCAGTAGAGAGATCATATCTTTTTCCCCCAAATAAAAAATGTGAGATCGTTGCTATCGTCAATCCGGCAGTCAATAAATCATCTGCTGAAATAACCACCTCCAAATCATAGTGAACTCGTCTTCCAGCAGCATCTACAATAACACCCATCCCGCCTGACTCAAAGTCCTGAACCATCGCCCTGATGGTCTTTGGTGATCCAGAAAATGGTACACAGGCGATAGAGTCCGAGGCGAGAAAATCAAAGGTGAACTCTATCGCCCTTCGTACCTTAGCTATGGATGCTTGACTAATACCCATTCATTCCCTCACTACGCAGTCGTTGACGTAGTCGTTGACGTAGTAGTCGTAGTCGTAGTCGTAGTAGTGGTAGTGGTGGTAGTAGTGGTAGTAGTCGTAGTAGTCGTAGTGGTGGTAGTAGTCGTAGGATTGATATACGACCTACCGTCAACATGTTTACCCGCTCTACCAGCTACTGTCCCAACAGCCCTTTCTGATTCAGACTCCCTAGACCATACCGACCCAGTAAGCTTTCGTTTCCCTTGCGGTCCTCTCTGTCCTGTCTTACCTATTGGCATCTATATTCTCCTATATACTACACTGTCGTAGTCGTTGTAGTTGTCGTTGACGTGGTGGTAGTTAGCGTCGTGCTAGTCGTCGTGGTAGTAGTAGTTGTTGTTGTAGTAGTTGAGGTAGTTGTAACACCCTCAACCTCATCAAGTAGGGTCTTTGCCGAGCCGTCAATAATTTTTATCTGGGCCGTGAATCTACTCATTAGAGAAAACAACAACGTATGTTTATTTTTAATAAAATAACTCACCACATCGTCTGTCGACCCCTCCTTCGATTTGAAGGAAACCGATACCCCACGCATAGCAATTGAGGATATATCCCCAGCATCGTCCTCTGTGCCTGAACCACAACTCTCCCGTGCCTCAAAGTATTCTGGAATTACAGTTGTGGCTATGTAAACTTGTGCTTTTTTCACCTCGTCTGGAATAATATCTAGTCCTAACCCAAATAATTCCTGACAGTTGGCTCTCGGAAAACACAAGCGCTGATATCTATATGCCCGATACCCACGTAACGAAAATATCTCACCCATAAGATCAGCAGCAAATATCAGATACGCCTCTTTTTGGCTCACCGTCAGCCCGGCAGAATTCCAAGTAGCAGTATCAATTCCTAATTCAGCAACGATACCTGGAATATCATATACTGTAACAAATGAGTTTGCATTGTAAGCACCTGGCGTTACGATAAGACCAGCCATCAATTATTTCCTTGAGAATATATCGGGTTGAGGATTCTTCTTCCTCGTTGCATCGTTCTTTTTCCGTGTTTCCCGCGCCTTATCCGCTCTACGTTTTTTCTCTTCTGGAGACAAGGGCTGTTGAAACATTCGTTTGGGTGGTTCAGGAAGAGTATCAGCACATATTTTAATGAGATCCGAGATCTCCTCCTGCACACCCTCATCTAAAATATCATACAGGGGAATCTTCTCTCTGCCGTTCATTATACGGAGGCTATCTACCGCTGATTGCGGCAGATCAACCTCCTGCATAAATTCGAGACGCAGCCTACCAACACCTGATAGGACTACAGTTCTCGGTTTTTCCCCAATGTATCGAACTACGGGCATACACTGTATTCCTTATGTAGTAGTAGTAGTAGTAGTAGTCGTGGTACCTGAAGGATTAATACCAGTAGCCAGAACAGCCGCTTCAGTCTCCTCGATACCTACAGCACATCTTATAGTCACAACAACTATAATCACACGCGCTTCGATATCACGAGCGGTTTCAAACTGGATGCCTCTCTGAACACCAAGTATAATATTGTTTGGAACAGTCAGAATACCCTTTGCTGCCGGAATACGAGAAGTGGGCATCATAGGAATACCACGGAAACCATGGTTGGCGAGATGATCGGTATCAATATGCACATCTCCACCAGCAGTTAATCTCTCCATCCATTCCATAACGAATTTATCAATAGTTGAATGGTGGACTATATACCTTAGTGCCTGATGCAGTTCGCGATATTCCCAAGGCAGCGCCTCAAGCATAGCCTCAAACATATCCACACCAGGAATACCTGTTCCATCGTCAAACGCAACGATATTATCATTTGCATCGGTCAACTGCACAATAACACCATCAAATGCTGTCAGTAGATTGTCCTGCGAATCGGCATCCCCCTGTATGATGAGTTTTTCAAGGTCACGAGAAATCTTCGGGGGAAGAATCTCATTAAAAATGGTATCTTCAAGCGCACCCTTCTCCAAGTTGTCCTCGATTACATCATACGGGATATACATCGAACCGATAAGTTCACTGGTTGTCAGCTCAATATAATCAGTAAATACTTTCGAACGCTTTGCTGCATCAAGCGCCGTCCCAGAGGCAGGTGCAACATTCAAGAAATTGCCAGTGATACCGAGCTTATTAATACGCCGCTTTGGAGCATTCATATCAATACGTCGGATAGATTTCAAAAATGGCGTGCTATCATATACCTTCAAGAGGAATTTATTTTCCATCTCAGTAGGAAGGTAGCCACCATTAGAAATCAAATCAGATACAGAAATGTCGCCCTTTTTTATTGCTTCCCAAAGTTTCCTATTTCTCTGTGCTAGATCCATCGTCATCGTACTCCTTATATACCTGTATTATTTTTAATTACTCTGCCAAAATTTTTTGGACGAGAGGGTTCTTGTGATTGAAGAACCAATCACTTGGTCGCTCAGAATCAGACTTGGTTACTACCTCATCATTGGACCCGGCACCTGACATAGACATCGCCTTTTGGGATAGCTCGTCATGCTTGACAACCAATTCGGCCTGTGACTTTTGAAGAGTCTCGATAAGAGTTTTAATCTCACCAAGCGTGTCACCCTGAGATTTTGTAACCTCTTCAATTTTCGGTGTAAACAATTCTACCAATTCAATCTTCAATGCGTCTACACTTTTAGCAATTTCGTCCTTCAGTGCAGCAACCTCCTCAGTTTTCACCAGCTCACCCAATTTCTCTGAGAGAGCCTTCTCAATCAATTCCAATACTTTTGCTTCATCCATTTCCTCAACCCCTTCAACTGAAATAGCGTTTTTTATGGCATCCTCTTTCAGAATACCCGCAATCATCTTTACGTTCTCTTTGTTCGTATCAATCGTCTTCAGAGAACCCTTTACGAAATTAGCATTTGGGATCAGTATATATTTATTCGATTTGCCAATACGTACCCGTTCCTCAAAACGCACTTCTGAGGGAACAAGCCAACCCAAATCCTCCAACTTCAGAACCTCATCGAACTCAAGATCCGATACTATTGCATGGACAACCCTATCCAATGGCGACACCTCCTCAATCATTTCTTCGCACTTCACCATCTTGAATGCCCTACGGGTAGCGGCGTGCTCAACCAGAGACAACCAATCAGGCTGTATATTAACAAGCTCGACTGCCGGAATCTCCTTTTCCTCTTTTTGTATGTCAGGGGAATCATTCGACCAATCGAGATTGAATCTGTGGGAATGCCCATTCGCCTCTTCCGTGGCAGTTGTGGCAATAACCTCATGACTATGACCCAACACCTCGGATGTCATTGTCGGCATAACCTTACCATCATTAAACTTTAGAATCATGTCATGGACATGGTTTTCAACACCCTCTTTAATCGACTCATCTGTCTTCAATGTAGCGGATACCAACGCCGTGACTTTCACTGTGCGCGGAACTTTATCACTTCGGCCCGCCATCGACCACCCGTTCAACTTCCCACTCTTAACAAGCTCCCATTGTGCGTCATCTTTTATCTGCCCAACTGCAATCCAAGAACCAGGGACGAAACCATCCGGGTCATTCTCCTTGGCTATATAGGATTGCACCACAATATTATCTGCCTGTTTGAAATTATGTTCGGAATCAACATTGTGGGTATTTGATTGGGCCATGAAGTAGTGGGCGGCCTTTTCTATTTCTTCCGGCGTGGCAAATTCAAGATCGGTGTCAATACGATAGGGAACATATACCTCGCCATAAACAAGGCGTTTCCAATTCTCAACAACTTTTTGCTTCATTTGATAAACCACACCCTTCCACTATATAATCATATACCAAAATAAAAAAATCGATGCTTTCTAACAGGGTATAAAAACAGGAGCTAATATAAAAAGAAAGATGTCTGCCAAACTATAAGAAAAATATTATTTAATTTTTGTAATAAAAACTACAACAGTAGTAATTTTCATTCTATCTTTTAAGAGTGCTTACTTCCCACATTCCTAGCGATTTGTCTTTATACATACCATCTAACCCTTCATTTATTAATTCCAGGGGATGTGAGAAAAGAAACGGCTTCTGTTGTAGATTATACGGGTGCCATTGACCGGTATAAATGTCTTTATTCTTATGTTTCAGAAACGTAGTTGTTAAAAAATACGTTGACCGACTTTGAATTACGTTATCAATCGCCCTCATGGCATCATTTTGTGACAAATGAACCAGACAATCCCGACTTATAATGAGATCCATCTGCGGCATTCTGTCGGATACTATGTCCATACAAGTAAACTTCCATTTGAACTTTTTGCAATTGATATAAATCAGCTCCTCCACTATATCGGCCCCAATATAGTCAATGCCTTCTAAATCAACAAACTGCATCCATGTCATATCGCCACAAGGTATATCCAAGATGGATTTGATTTTATACTTCTCTAATAAGATTGGTATGCTTTCCCTAATTACGCGGGTAGAGAGAAGACTTGATCCTGGCCCTGACACTGGACGATTCCCCCATACATTCCTCTCATATATCTCAGTAAACACGTCTTGAATTAAACTATTCATATAGTAACTATTCCTCTATAATTTCCCCTGTAGTAATATTCCTGAGAACCATTCCATAATTATTAATACCTTCTTTAACAACCAAACCATCAACTGGTATTAATTTATTATTTTTGAATGGTCTATAATCAACTGAATGCTGCCAACGTCCCCACTTTCTCGTTATTTTGGTAACATCAGGATGTTGCTCTTGTAGATTACGTGCCATCAATAATCGACCATTATTAATGTATAATTCGTCAGTATTCCCGCCAGTCATCGTCATTGTCCTATGCTTTCCAGCAATAAACGCATAGAATAAACAGGTACACCAACCATCCTTCAACACACGAAGGGACAGATCTGTATCTTCGTTATATCGACCTCGCCACCTATACGGTATATTATTCTGAATAAGAATACAAGAATAGATCCGCGTGTTTAAAACAAATGGTGGAAAGTCTATTTGGTCCACACAAAACATTGCATATTGAAACCCGGCTAGGGCAATATTTTTATATCTATCAACGAAATCCTCTGCTGCTGCAAATATACCCATCGATAAGCAATTTATACGTTTATTCTGTCGTCTGCGAAAGAATGGATAAATATTATCATCTAATATCCAATGACGTTTTGCACCCGTACTTATGGAATGTTCCCATACCCAGTTTCTTGCTGGTATTGAACCCTGCCCTAAATTTGAAAATGGTAATACATATATTTTCTCCGGATCAATAACAGCCGCGTAGTTATCATATTCCTGTGGCTCAATTACAATGTGATAGTCGCCCCTCATCTGGTTTAACGCCCTGACTGTGAAACGACTCTCCCATCTCCCTTTGGATATAATATATATTGAGTATCTATTCTTCATCAGTATATGCTAAATTTTTTAATACAGCACGCTTCTTCTCTGGAAACCAGATTGATTTAGTAGTAACAAACAGTGGCTGTTGAATAACTCGTTTGAATAACTGAAAATCCTGTGGATTACGAAAATGAACATATAATGTTTTATACGGTGCTAAATTGTTTGCCTCATACTCTGGCATGTCCTTCCATTCCCTATAATTGTCGGCTAATCGTACAGTTCGCTTATATCGATTTAGTCTCTTCTTCTGTTTCTTACTTTTGTATTGTTTAACCCGTTTTACAAGTTTCTTGTCGTCGTCCACTATCTCGGACATTTATATATATTCCCCCTACTTTTCAATCAAATGGGTATCTGTCGGATAATCCTTCATCCAAACTTTTCCATACCAAATGATTACCCTCTTTTGGTTTTTCCTTCACCCAAATCTCTAGTCTATCTTTGGCGATTTTTTTAGCCTCTTTCTGATTTGATGCATGTATAGTCATACTTAATGTGCCGGGAAATATTGTCTTTCCAACGCTCTCTGTTGACCAATAGCTCTTACCTAACTTAATTTTACCTGTTGCCTCATCAACAAAAAACAAAAATGGATGTAACCCCTTTCTCTTCGCTGTTACAAACTCATCGATGATGTACTCCTCAAAATGAACATCCGCCGTCTGTGGTCCATACATCAACTCACAATTCTTTATGGAAGAATATATTCCCTCTATTATAGTCTCCTCCTCGTCCAATCTGACCACTAAAAACACCGACTTTTTCATATTTCTCACCTCCAGTTTGTAACTAAATTAGCAAATACAAATCTTCTTGTCAAATTATTTAATTTTTCTTATACATAACCATCAAAAAAATGACTCGTGTCAGAGAGGTATCCCTTCCGCACTGAGTTGGGTGGCCGTTTTAATTTGACCCCCCCACCCCCATTGACGGCATACACGTATCTGCTGCGTCGGATGATGTTAGTTATCTACTGATGATGGTATTATGTGTAGATATCATTGTATATAGATATTGTCATCACTAATTTGTGTACGGCGTATTCATTTCTTTCGTTCCCGTTTTTTATTGGTGATTGTTTTTGGTTTGCAGGTATGCAACATAATTTCCGCTATTGGATTCCGCATTCGTTTGTGTTTGGGTACTCGTTAACTGTATCCGATTATGTTCCTTTAGTAATTCAGAATAATGTGTTTACATATAGATATCACAATATATACACTACAAACACAAGTGGCGACATCCCGTGAGGGTAATGCCGCTAGTGGCTAACTCCATTCAGGCTACCCACTGAATGTAGAGTTAATAGCGTAATGCTATTAGTAATGGCTTCGACTAATGGTCAACCTTAGTCTCATATAATACAGTCCGCCCATACTGGGGCTTTCTTAGTGTGTCATCAGCCCACCGCAATGCTGCGTACTTATTCTCCAACACCCGCATAAACACACCATTTGGGACCGGTATCAACTTTTCGTATCAGCTCTAACACTACTCATCCACCTTGCAGAAGAACCTATCCCTGACCCTCGGTAGGAGGATACCTCCAGACATCCACGGAACAGGAGAACCGTAGCGGCCTGGGAAATCGGGGGTTTGCTGTGGCTTCATATTACAACCTCTACTGACAGTATCGACTAACCAGGTCGATACCCTTCCTGTTTTTCCAATCCCCCCCTTTATACTATATGTGAAAACTTATGTCAAATGTCGTGCAGGCCGCACTAAAAGTAGTCATCCTCTTCGTTGGCGAGTTGGGTCACGTAGTCTAACTGTAATTGTTCCCCCCGGAGGAGTGGACGTATCTGTAACAAAAAGTCAGGGTCATCGTTGCAGGTTCCATAGGGTTGCGGCACCAAACGCACCTCCATCCTACTGGATTCCCAGTCATACATAACGGCAAACCCCTCCCTATCGACCCGCTTCGAGAAGTAGTGGGTGCAGCCATCCCACTCTCTCCCGTATAGATAACACACCGTATTCCAAGACTCCAGCCTCCTTGGT
>Ga0172371_10012628_pt1 | contig 11099 bp, 8 predicted proteins | sample Lak12m_FD_114543 | JGI IMG/M metagenome (GOLD analysis project Ga0172371, IMG submission 114543) | Freshwater microbial communities from Kabuno Bay, South-Kivu, Congo - kab_022012_12m | ecosystem: Environmental > Aquatic > Freshwater > Lake | place: Democratic Republic of the Congo: South-Kivu... | reverse complement strand
ACAATTCATGGGAAGATGCTCTGGTAAAGTTTGGTTATGTTACCGTTAACTTTGCCACAAAATGAGCATCTTCACTACTGTTTCTCTCTATTCAGTTGGTAAAGTGCGAAATATGGGCTTAGATCGGTAAAAATAGTCGAGTTTCGCCTTTAAGAAAAAGGGGCTTAAGAAGAATCTGTCTTTGATAAACTAAATGGGGCTCTCCCGCAATTTCCGTGAAATGTATCAAGGTGCGGAAGGCATACCCAAAACGCGACTCCTGGGCAAATCAAAATTGGCACGGCCATACATTTGACATTTGATCAGCTTGAGCCGATTAATATTTCCTTCAGCAAGCCCATTACTCCAAGGTAACGAAAAAGCTATTACCCTGACAATAGCCGAAAAAAGGGATAAACCTGCTTGCTCTAAAGCCCATTCCGGGAATGCTCCTGAAAGCGAATGGTTTTGCCCATCCCATTGATGTGTTAGGATTGTTTTTGTGTGATCGGCACATCATCGATCAACCGTGTGCGGCCTTGAGCGCGATAGCCAGCTAGCGCCGCGTATAATGACCACCTCAGCGCGATCCAGCAGGCGGTCAAACCCGGTGGGAGCCAGGAGAGGGTCCAAGCACACGGGATTCCATTCACCGAAAAACTGGGACACAATTCATACAACACCAATCTATTCTATTACGTGCGCCTTGTTACTGACATCAATTTATTCATGGATAAACCACTTCATTGGATGCATTTTTGACACCCTGTGAATTTGCCCCTGATTCTTCTACCCACCCAATTGTGCCTGTTTTGCTAAAAATATGGGAGAACCCCGTTTAGTTTATCAAAAACACGATCCATCCCTTAATGAGATATTTTTCTTAATATCCCCTGAATTAGCAATTCACTAACCAAGCCATCAATCTGCTCACTCAAATTGGCATCTTCTACTATTACCCCCATCTCAATGTTCATATCCATGGCATATTCGGTGAGATTAGCGCTCGAAAGAAATACTTTGGCTCTGTCAGCCACAACCACCTTTGCGTGCAATGACCCGAATCTGCCGTCCTGCATGTGAGGGCGGTTCTCAATCGGCCAATAATAAAACGACGCCAGGCGAAAGAGACTGCTGGAGAAGGCTTTCGAACCGGAGAAAGACACTTTCCCATGGCTTTCCTCAGCATCTTCCAGACAAAGGATGACCTCCACATTACGGCGCAACGCGTTCTCAAGCGCACCAATAATTGCCTGGACTTTGTAAACAGCGAAGCTCACCAAGACCAGCCTTTGCTTCGCCCCATCTATCAATTCAAGCAGCGCTTGGTCGGTGCGCCGTAAGGGAAATTGCGCGCTGGGTCCCGTCCAAATTAACTCTACGGATGGCCATTGAGAGGACTCCAGTGTTAATAAAGAGGTTTGCACAACCAGGGCAAGCCCTTGGGCTGGTAGTTGGGGGAATTCCTGGACCCACGCATCTAACAATTTATTCAACATAGATTTTGTCGCTGGGCTATAGATGGAGGTCAACATGTTCAGCTGTTGTATCGCAAACTCCGAGGCATCCCAGTGCTTTAAAGCATGCACCACCAGCCGGATAGTCTCCGGCGGTGTAGTTTTTACGAAATCGGAAACAAGCCCTACTAACCGCATCTCATCCATTCTCAAAGAAAGCCAGATTATCGCGATTTACTGTTGCAACCAACACCGATCGATCCAGGTAACGGTTGCCTTTCTCACAGGACGTTTCTGGTGAGAACAAACAGGAATGGCAGGCAGCGGCATGGACAGTGGAGGTCCCGTATCCAGGCATATGTTCGGCGCAGGTAGGGTCGGAAGCGCATAGGCTGCAATTCTCAAGCGCGACATCGATATGCCTTTCCAGGTTTTGCGGCTCGCCAAGGCTGACTAGCCCTCCCAGCGTACCCTCTGAGTCAGGCGCAGAGGTGTAAAGCAAGATGCCTGCCATGGACACACCAGGCTGTCCCGGATTGCTGGAATAGATGCGCTCTCGGATGCTGGCTTGGGTATAACCGCATTCCATGGCAAACTGGCGCATCAATGCATGGCTGAATGAGTGCAGCAGGACATAGCGAAGGCCAGGGTAATTCGCTTCCGGGTTGTCTATCATCCGGTTCTTGCGCCACTCGATATGCGCCTGGAAGAACATGCCTTCCCAATTCTTGACCGCCGGTTTGGATAGCCACTTCAGGATTTCACTCTCGTTAAATTGGATAAAAATCCCTTCACCACGCACCTCGATTGCTGGAATCCAATCGGGTTTCTTACGGGAAATCGGTGAAATGGTCTGAATTTCTTCCTCATCGCCCTCAGCCATTTCTCCGGGCGAATCGATACGGGTGAACCCCGCCAGGGCGCGCACCTCACGCAATCGCTCCACCAGGACGACTTGTGAAAACAGGTCCTTGTACTTGGCAGGCGGTTGAACTGCCCGCAAACGAAAATCCGGAGTTTGATGCTGATTAGCAGGCGAAGTAAAGGCGGTCCATTCAGGTAAGAGTAGATTGGGGCGCTCAGTGCTCTCGCTGGATTGGAAACTTGACCTCTTTTTCAAAACGGCGTTCCATAAATCCGCCAGGGAATATTCGGCAAATGCCTTCAACTTTCCCCATTTTTCCATGAAGACCAATTCTTCAGCCAATTCTACCAGTTCCAACTCGCCCCAATGGTCTGTCACCAAGTTGTCCAGGGTGTCGGCGGTCTCCGGGATGGAGATGGTATTCAATACATACGGAAACCAGATGTTGCTGGCTCCCAATAGGATAGCGCGCGTATGGTATTCACAACCTTTGGGGTCGTAATCATGCAAGTGGGGACGGCGACCTTTGCAGATAGGCATCTTTTCGCGGTTGTCCCTGCCAAAAGCCTGGGCTAGTTGTCGCTCCGCCCCGCAAATATTACACTTGACATACAAGTCACGCGCCTCGCCCGAAGGTCCGTATTCGGATAGGCTCAAACTCTTATGGTCATATTGACTGGCGTCAAAGTTGTGTACGTACTCGACCCATGGAAAATCATCCAGGTGTCCGTTTTCACAGCAGACAAGAAAACGGGCAGGCAGCACAGTGGGGTTGTTGGCTCGCTGGCAGTTGATATGCTCATAATGGGTGCGATCAGGGTGGTAGTAATCGACTTTCAACTTGAAGAGCTCAGATTGAAGAGGGGCAAGGATCTGACAGGATGGACAGACCATCCACTGGGGAAAAGTCGTCACTGGAACGCCGATGTGAGCTTCTTTGTCGAATGGGTTCGGTTTGCCGGTTTGCTCGGGGACAACCGGCAGGGATAATAACCTTTGTACCTGGCTGCCGAGCTCGTTTTTAACTGCATACAGCAGGCGCTCTTCTTGAATTTCTCGTACATAAGCAGGGTCTACAGGCCAGTCATCCAGACCGGATACAATCGCCGAGATGTGGGGCAAGTCCACAATAGCTCCGATCCCATATGTGTACAGTAACTGGGAAGGGTTCAATTCGCCGACCTTGATGTTATTGGGCTGGCTCATCCGACCGCCTCCTGCTCTTCAGATACCCCTGATGCACCGGCAGGCGTCTGAATTTCGTAATTGTTCAGGATGAGGTTTACGGATGGCTCCACATCGCGCAAGGAAGTCAGGCAGGTAAATAAATCCCATTGCCCTCGACCGGGGTTCTCTAACAACGGCAACGTGCGGCTATCCCCCTTGCCTCGATAGCCAAGCTTAGCGCCTCCCGCCGCCAATTTCGCCGCTCTGGCCAGCCAGTGGTCAATGCGGCTGGTCAACTCGGCGCGAATATCCTGTTCGACCTGGACGTTTCCTGTCACCAGGCCCGCTCGGCGGCTTATTTCTTCGATGGTCGTTTGTACAAATGGGTGATCACGTTTCAATTGCGCCGCGCTCTCGTTGCTATTGAAATCAAAACCGTACAACCGCAGGAATGAGACGAGCAAGGCGGTCAGGCCACGGTCGATGGCGCGAGGTGAGAACGGCGTGACCGAAAGGGCTTCCACTTGCTGGTACAGGGTGGCATGATAATGTTCGAAGCGCTCGAAGTGGCTCAGGTCGCGCGGTCGTGCCCAATTGTATACCGTCACCACCAAGCCGGGATAGCGGCGACCAATGCGGCTGGTCGCTTGGATATATTCAGAGGTATATTTGGGCTGACCAGCAACCACCATTAGACCTAACCTCGGCACATCGACGCCGACCGAAATCATATTGGTAGCCAGCAACACATCAATAGGGTAGCTGGAGTAACTGACTTTCTCGCCGGATTTCTGTTTCTTCTTCCGTTCTTCGTCGCGCGCCGGGTCGAAGGTCGCTCCCAGGCGGTCGAGGATTTCGGGGATATCCGTTGCGCCAATCCGCGAGGTCAGTTCGCTAATGCTGTAAGTACCTAATTGACGGTTTGCCAGACCGCGCTTTTCCATCTGGCGCAAGCGAGTGCGGATGGCGTCATCCAAAACCCGGCGCAGGCCGCCCAGGTCACGCATGGCGTTGAAATAGCCGACCAAGGTCATATAGGGGTCTACCAAACCGCCGTATTTTTTATACAATAGTTGCGCGGCGGACATGGTCGCAAGATAGGTGCGAATCATGACCACCTTTAGCCTGGAGCCAGGCGCACAGATGCCCAAATAAAGCCGACCAGGATTGTTCTCATCTGGCATCCTCTGGCGAGAAAAGAAATTGTCATGGACCAAGAGGCTGTTGGGCGGAAAGATGTTGGTTTGACGCAGGTATAGGCTGTTGACCTGCGCAGGCGCTTTGCGGATGGTGGCGGAAGATGCAATCACCTTAGAACGGATGGTCCTGCCCTGCCACTGCCAACTGCACAGGTTGTCCACTGCCGTTTCATAGAGCCCGACCAGCGTGCCGAGCGGTCCGTTGATAAGGTGCAACTCGTCCTGGATAATCAGATCGGGCGGGCGCAGGCAGCACATCGGCTCGGTTTCCGCTGCAGGATAGCCAAATACCTTCAACGCAGGGTGTGAGTTACGATCTTCGACTTCAGGGGAGCGATACCCATGGCGAGTGCAATAGCCGTTCACTTTTCCAAACAACATCTGCGCCTCGCCCTTCCAGGGCATTTGGGCAAATTTATCCACCGTGGCTATCAGCAGGGAGGGCAGGCGGCGGTAGACTTCTTCATCCACCACCAGGATGGGTAGCCCTTCGCGCTTGGCGTTTTTCTGGTTGAACAGACAGGTATTTGAGGGGCAATAGACTATCGTGCGGCACTGGCCATTTTTGTAGGTCTCAACCAGAATATCGCTGCCTGGGTTGATGGGCGTACCACACCAGGGGCAGTTGGTCAACTGATGGGGCGAACCCTGCCCGCCGGTGGCGGTGGAGCGGAAGTAACCAGTCTTGCGATACTCCTTTACTATTTCATCGCTTTCGCTGTTCCAGTTCGGCGTGCTGCGCTGCCCGACCCACAAACCAATGCGGAACGGTTCATCGCCCCATTTGGCGCTACCTTCTCGACGGATGCTTTCACAGGCGCATATCAACGCCGCGGCGCGCTGGAACTGCTGCAGGGTGAGCAAACGCAGAGTATAGCGCATCAGCACAGCCACCCCAGCCCGGCCATCATAATCGCCGACTTTCCCCTGCAGGCGGCGCATGGCCAGGGTAAAGGCGGTAAGGCCCAGGTATGCTTCGGTCTTGCCGCCGCCTGTGGGATACCAGAGCACATCTGCAATCGCCTGGGTGGGGTGACTGCGCTCTTCGTGCAACGGGTCGGTCAACCCAGGTAGGTTGAGTAAGATGAAAGCTAACTGGAACGGATACCAGGTGCGGTTTTCGGGCTGATCCATCTCGTCCAGGGACTTCCCTTCTTCCCGGCGGACGGACTCGACATACAGGGTATGGATACGCTGAAACCACATGGCGCGATTGGCGAAGCGAAACGCATCGGCTGCCTGAGGGTTCTCGCCCAACAGTTGAATCCCTGCCCGGATGCGTCCCAAATTTTGCTTGCAGACAGCGATGGTTTGCTGGGCAGTGATCAAATAAGGCTTTAAGTCTTCCGATGGCTGGTGTAAGCTCTGTTCAAGCTGCTGTATCCAGGCCGCATAAGAGTCAGCCAATGGATTCAACGCTTTACAAAAGTCTTCATCCGCCACTTCGGACAAGGCTTTCATATCCAGGACTAGCTCTCCCAGCTCAGGAATTTCATTCGAGGTAGGCGGGGTGACTCTAGGCAGTTGGTAATTGGGGGCGACCACGGTTTTCAAGGAGATGGCCTGGTCGTAGCGGCCTTCGGCAAGCTCGGCGTGCACGGCGACGCCATGCCCGACCGCAAATTCCACCTGCTGACGGTAAAGCATCGCTATAGATTTTTCTTCTTCGTCTCCATGTGACCGCTGAAGGAACCTGCGGCGACAGAAAATTGCCTCGCCATCCGGCGCGGTCACGGTCAGTTCAGGCTGGAACAGCCAGGCCGTGTCGCGTAGCTTCTTGGGTTCTTCCTGGGCGTTGACCAGGAACAGGGTGATTACCCATTCGCCGCTGCGCTGGCGGAACAGGCCGTCCACATACACATCGGGGTAGTTTGGATGGGGCGTCCAGCGGCTCATCCGGCCTGCTTTGAGCGGGATAGGAGCGGAAGTGTTTTCGACCTGCATACGCTTCCAGACCATACGAGGCTTATCGATCTCCAGCCCCAATTCTTCGCTGGAGAGGCGTTCATACCGGCCCCAACGAACTTTGATTTGGACGGCTTTGGCCAAACCGTCTACAGTGAAGGTGAGACCCAGCGATGAGGGCAGGAGCGTTGAAACTCGGATTGTAGGCGGTTCCACCGCCCCTTCTTCGGTATCCCCCTCCGCCACCGCCAGGTCTTCCTGTTCTTCTGGGATGACGCTTTGGCCTTTGGGAGCCAGCAGGCCGAGGATGTAGCGGTCACGGACGTAAGGTTCGTAGACAATCTCTTCTTCGCCTCCGGCTGGACCGAGCAGATCGCGCAGGATCAGATCGTGCAGTTCCTGGCGGATTTGGTTATGGGAGGGCAAGGCTTGCGAAAGCAGATTTGTCATAATTCTTTCAAGGATTTAGATATCTTTTCAGGGAAATTCCGGTAGAGCCTGCAAGACACTGACAATATGTTGCTCAATCGCCAGATTTATATCTTGTCCTGCGCCGAATACTTCGAACGGCACCTGGAAAGCGAAATACTGGGTACCGTTTGCATCTCCGCCTACCATTTTTCCCATGATGACATTCTCCCCAAATACTTCCTGTGTGATTCTGTCTTTCTTTATCACTCTGAGTCCATAATCGGCTACCCACCCTGGCCGGTCTTCCCGTGAATGTTTTACGATCACAATAGATGGCTCACTATTGAAAGCTTGTTGGTTGTTGGTCAACAACTGGGGGTCAAAGACTGCAAATAATTGGAGGGCGAAATTATTACCTTTTAATTCCATTTCATAATACGGAGGAATTTTCGGGACATGATTAGACTTCTCATAATACCAGCCAACTCTACTGATAGCTAGCGATTTACTCACCAATATTTTGGTTATTGTCTCAAATAAGTGGCGAACACCGTCAAAAAAATCATTGAACCATTGAATGTTGCTTAGGAAACGTTCCATATCTTGTGTATTCATGAATTGGCTCCTGCAAAACGAAACTCTGGTGGGGTATTCAAACGAGAAAAATCGAGCCGGGGAGGCGGAGTCTGGCGATGTAATTGCGACCTGACTGAGTAAGTTGGGCAATCAGCCTGCTTATTAAAGGCAAAGCCCTTGAAAATGCGATACCCATAATACCTCAGAAACTGCACAAAGTATTCAAGAATAAGACTTTCCTGGTCATTCAGTGGTTCTCCAAGCGCCTCTATGGCTTCAATCACATCGACCCATGTGATTGAAAGCATGTGTTCAGGGATATCTTCCTCTTCCAACCCTAGCCATTTTGAATGGCTGAATAATTGGCTAGAATCCAGAGGATTCTCTCCAATCTTAGACTCGACCAGAAAACAGTATTTACCGGGCTCATAAATCCAGCCATCCGGGATTGACCCATCGTAAAGTTGAACTTTAGATGTTGAACCTTCTCCTGTATCCTCTACCTCTTCGTCTTTGAATCGGTTGCTGGCTATTGCAATAACGAACTGGTATCTGGCTTTCTTTGATATTTCCTGATCCATATACCCTTGCAAGGCAAACTGTGACTGTTCAAATGATATATCGGTTATCTTTTTCGAGGTTAGCGTCAGCAAAGGCTTATCTAAAAGAGCATGCAAAAGCTGGTTACGCACCGCGGGGGATAATAGTTGCAGAGATACAATCCAAGCACGGGTCAGATTATTCTCAATTAACTCATTGTCACGGTTGTATGAATAAAACAAGTTTAAGTGCGGGTCTGTCATTTCGCTTTTCCGATCAACCAATCCACCAATCCATAATTAACCGCCAGACGGGCAATATCTTCTGGCAGCCAGACCTTTACCAATTGCCTATCCTCTCCCTTTATGTTATCCACATCTCTCAACAGATTCTTACTCGGTTGATGAACGACAAAATAATAGCGGGAAAATTCCTGTGCATCCGCTGCCAGGGATAAAAAAGACTGAAATTCACTGTTGCCAGCCGCCGACTTTACCTGTACCTTGTAGCGTTCCTGGTCAATGGGGGAAAGTAAATCCAGGTCAATATCTTTTTGGGTTTTACCAAGCACACCCATCCTTTGCCAACCTGCTTGTCGGAATATCAGGTCGGTAAGCAGCTCGAATTCTTTCCAATGTAAGTCCTGGATAATCGCTACCAAGGATTGAATCAGTGTCTCGCGAGCATCGATAGCTTTTTGCTCAATGGGTAAGTTTTCGCAGTTGATTTTCCGCACAAGATACTCAAACTCTTTCACCTTCGTGATGGTTCCGCGAAAACTCTGCAATACCAGAAGACTCCCGCTCAATCGACTGGCATCCAAAGGCTTGCCCTGGATATCCGATTTGTGCCAGCCCTGTACAGTCGGGCGAATTCTGGAACCGTCATCCTGAATAAGTACCTCTGTTGATGCGAAACACCAGTAAAGATGGCCTTGAAAAAAAGTAATCCAAAGAACATCCTCGCCGCTTTCATAAAAGGTGCGAAGCTGGTTTGCCTGGTTGGTAGCGGTCTGTTTGGCTTTATAAATTCCTAAATTCATTCTTCTGACTGCTTCCCAATCGCCCGCCAAGCATAAAACGTGGTCGATATCTTCCCAACCGACATGTACTTTTCCTGGGGAGGTGAGGCATTCCTTTTCGTATTCCCCTCCCCGGCCAAGTTTGATGTATAGCGCATTTTTGGGATTTATCTTATCCATATGATCACCTGACTTATAGCCCTTGAAACTCTCTTACATCTGCTTCGGTTAGTATCCCGCTATCCGCTAACAATCGCTGGACGCCATCAGGTCCCAGCGTGAGCAGGGGATCACGGAGCCTGGCTTCCAAAAGGGCAACCAGCGCGCCGGCTTCGACTAATAAGATCTCACGTGCATCGGTATCCATCTTCAAACTGCGGATGACATCATCATGATCGCCGCTGAATGAATTGGAAATGATCATGAAATAGAGATACTTCACCCCTTGTTTTTTCAAACGTTCTGTAAGTCCATAAATATATTCACGGATCGCACGCTCATCTGTTCCCATTGTGTAGACCCCCTGGCGCACCTTCGCGTCATAGCCGATCGCATAGTGAAATTCACGGCAGATGGCAACCCCATCCGGCACCCTGCCGTGACCCTGGCCCAGCGACTCGGTTTCATACCCGATCATCTTGAACAAGACATCCAGCCTGTTTTCAAATACTTTTTCGATCGAGCTACCCATCGCCTGGCAGAGGCTGGCCAGTTCCGGATCATTCGCAGCCAGGCGAGGCAGGATGCTGACTACGGGGGGAATATAACTGTCGGGCAGTTCTACCAGGGTGACGGTTTTTACAGGAGCAGTAGGCTGAGAGGGTGAAAAATCCAGTGGAAGTTTCTTAGGTTGTTCGGGCTGGTTAGTGAACCAAAAGGCGTGTTCTACATCCCACAGAGTCAACGTACGCCTAGATTCTTTACTGAACAAATCCAGCAGTTCATGATTAAGGCGGTAGAACCAAACGTAACTCTCACCAACTTTCTCGGAAGGTGACCAAAGATTATATTCCTGTAGGACATTTACCATTGAGGTGTAATATATCGGGTATTGTGCTGGAGACTGTATCTGCCAGAAATAGGATAAGAAGAAATTGATCGCTCTAATTTTCGGCGCGCCACGCTGGTCTTCGACAAATTTCGCCAGGCTCTTGGTAAATTGGGCGAACTCATCCATGATTGGCGCCGCTTGTTCCGGCGAAGTCGGAAGAGGCAGTGAACGTTTGAGCAGATTCTCAAACTCGTTAGTTTTCCCTCCCGCCGCGCTGGTTTTGGTCATAATGTTGAAGAACATCTGGCCGTTCATACCTTTAAAGCCCCATAACCGGTTGCGTTTGTTAATCGAATCAACCTGGGTTTTAAATTCATCCAATTGGGTATTACCGGAGAGGAAATTTTGAAGTGAAGTCTGTACTTCAGGGATTACTTCTGTTCGCCGGCGATCTAATTCTGAATCGGAATACTCATCGACATTGGTATAATCCTTGCCTTCGATGGAGTATTTCTGCCAGATTTGAAGTGCTCTGTTTCTCTGATCATCGTTCATTATGACCTCAAAGAGATATCTCACAACCCGGCTATTCCTTGTATCTGAACAACGACAATCTATATTTCGTCCCGGTTGGCGACGATTGAATGACCTCTCCTTCACAAGACAATCCAAATAAGTTGAGATTACAGACCAATAACTATTATGTAAAGCCAACCGCAAAAACTCAAGAGCAGCATGAGACCAAACATTATCACAACCGTGTTGATATTATTGAGAAAATTAGTTTGTTTTTTTGCCTGTTCATTAATCGATTTCAACCAATCGATTTGGTCCTCTGAGATTCTATGTTGATTTCTCATGATTTGCTGTTGAGCAGATACTATTTGTTCCAGAAGTTCGGTCTGGTGAGTCACCCATTCGGTCGGGGTTTTGTCGGTTGGTTCAATTGACATGATTTGTCCTCCTCGTTTTCACAGGTAGTTTCATT
>Ga0172371_10012625_pt1 | contig 11100 bp, 9 predicted proteins | sample Lak12m_FD_114543 | JGI IMG/M metagenome (GOLD analysis project Ga0172371, IMG submission 114543) | Freshwater microbial communities from Kabuno Bay, South-Kivu, Congo - kab_022012_12m | ecosystem: Environmental > Aquatic > Freshwater > Lake | place: Democratic Republic of the Congo: South-Kivu... | reverse complement strand
CGTTTGCGATCGCGCCGGGCGGCGCGGCTTGCGTTGGCCCGCGTCTGGCGGCCGCGCTTCGGACCTTGTGCATTTGTCCGGCCTCCAGTATGGTCACTAACTCGAAAAAAGGCCGGCAGTCGCGGCATGTGGGCCAGCGGGTGTGCAAGCGGAACAACATGGAAAAAGTGCGCGTATCCAAACTGATGTCGCAGCAAGGGCTGTGCTCGCGCCGCGAGGCGGACAGCTACATCGAGCGCGGCTGGGTGTTCGCGGACGGAGTACGGGTGACTGAACTCGGCACGCGCATCGATCCGGCGAGCAGGATCACCCTGAACCGGGCCGCGCAGGCGAGCCAGCAGGCGCGCGTGACCCTGCTGCTCAACAAACCGGTCGGCTACGTGTCGGCGCAGGCCGAGCCGGGCTACAAGCCGGCGGTGAGCCTGATCAAGGCCGAAACGCACTATTCCGGCGATCGCTCGCCGCTTCGCTTCAGTCCGATGCAGCTGCGGGGCCTGGCGCCGGCCGGGCGCCTCGACATCGATTCGACCGGCCTGCTGGTGCTGACCCAGGACGGGCGCATCGCCAAGCAGCTGATTGGCGAGAACTCCGAGATCGAGAAGGAATACCTGGTGCGTGTGCAAGGCAGCCTGTCGAAGCCGGGCCTCAGGCTGCTGAATCACGGGCTCTCGCTCGACGGCGAGGCGCTGCGGCCGGCCGAGGTGGGCTGGCTCAATCAGGACCAGCTGCGCTTCATCCTGCGCCAGGGCAAGAAGCGCCAGATCCGGCGCATGTGCGAGCTGGTCGGCCTGGAGGTGGTGGGCTTGAAGCGCATCCGCATCGGCCGCGTGGTGCTCGGCGATTTGCCGGTGGGGCAGTGGCGTTATCTGCGCAGCGACGAGGCTTTCCAGGACTGCCGGTCGCCTACCAAGTCCGTGCGACAATCCGGCCCAGGCCGGATGCAAGCGTCCTCACATTCGTGATGCCAAGAGACGTCACGCATTTTTTGAAATAGCTCGGGTTCTTCATCAGCTTGCGTGCCGATGCGCGTAGAGACACTTCCGCGCCCTTGCCGTAGGCGTCACGGGCTTTTCGCATTCCTTCGACGAGTGCCTGCGTGCCCCAGGACTCGATCATGTACGCGATGTCGATGACATCGCGGCTCGCGACCGACTCGTCCAGCCCGCGATCGGCGTTGGCAAGAACCTTCTCCGCGAAGCAGCACGCCCGGTCAAGGCAGTCGACGTGGAGCTGGTCAATGCGCGCTCCGGAGAGGTCGATTCTTGCCTCGTTTACAATTTCGAACTTGAGCGGCTCAGCATCGACCTGGAGGACGGTCCTGATTCCATACTGATCGGCCCGGACTTCCCGCAGAAATCCGATCGGTGCCGCGGCGAGAGCGCCGAGCGAATTGTGCCGGATGCTGGAGCGCAGCTCGCGGTAACCTTCGCGATCCGAGCAGAGAAAATCGATATCCGCGGATTCGCGGTATTCGTTCAATTCCAGCACGATCCTGGTACCGCCGCCAAAATAACACTTCGCCTGCCTGAGAAAATCGGCGTTCATACAGGCAAGCAACTTGTCCACGACTTTATGACGCGCGCGAGAATATGAATATGCGAGCTTAGACATTCAATACGCCTCGACCATATTTGTCGGCAAGCCTGCGTACCAGGGCACGTTCGTCCTCCGGCATGGTCCTGGTATCGACAAACCTCCAATTGCGCTCGTAAAGGCCAAACGCGTCGCGCCCGGTCAGGAACGGGGCGGCACGGTTCCAGCACAACAATTTCAAGTTGGGAAATGTGCGCGTCTCCACGATGACATCGTCGAGAAATTGTTGCAGTTCGACGTCGAACCCCGGAATCGCCAGCGCGTGCCGCAGCCGCCGCGCAGCTTTCTCGGGGAGTTTGATCTGGCACAGAGCAAGACCGGCATCGCGATCGCGCTGGCGTTGCACGCGTTTGGCAATGCGCAGCTGTTCCACCCGGGGCTTGGGGTTGGTCTTGGGGCGGCCGGGGCGGGCTGTTGCGGTCGGCAATGGCGTATTCATGGTAATACGCTAGCTATAATATGATGTCATGTCAACGTATTTAATTGCAGGGGCGAGAAGCGCCAGATCCGGCGCAGGTGCGAGCTGCTTGGCCTGGAGGTGGTGGGCTTGAAGCGCATCCGCATCGGCCGCGTGGTGTTCGGCGACTTGCCGGTGGGGCAGTGGTGCTATTTGCGGGAGGCGGAGCGCTTTTGAGGGCACCGCCGGATAGCAACACGCTTACAAGCCGGATTGCGTGACAGGTAGAAGCGTACCCGCTATCCTTGCGCCTATGCGATCAATCGCCGACATCGACAAGGAAACCGCCAACGCGACTCGCGCCTTCATCGACAAGGTGGCGAACCGGTACGATTTCGCCGGCGCCATTCTCTTCGGCAGCCGGGCGCGAAAGTCCCATCGGGAGGACAGCGACGCCGACGTGGCCGTGCTTCTGCATGGCCGTCCCGGCAAATTCGTCGCCACGAAGCTGGCGATGGCTGATCTCGCTTATGACGTACTTCTGGAGACGGGCATACGCATCCAGCCGGTCCCAATCTGGGAAGAGGAATGGGAACACCCCGAGGCGTATTCCAATCCGCGCCTGCTGCATAACATCGATCGCGAGGGGATTCGGTTTTGAACGCTCAGGATCTGTTGGCGAAGGCTATCCGGGCAGCCACATCCGCCAAGGTGCTCCTCGACCTCGGAGATGCCGATGGAGCATGCAATCGGGCTTATTACGCCATGTACGACGCGGCGCGTGCTGCCCTGTTGGCGTCCGGCGCGCCGGTCGAACCTGAAATCGCCAAGACGCACAACGGACTGATTTCAGCCTTTAGCTTGCACCTGGTCAAGACGAGCCGTGTGCCGGTGGAGCTTGGCAAGGCATTCAACAGGGCCGAGGAACTTCGTTTGATGGCCGACTACAAGGGCGACCTTGTTGAGAAGGAAGACGCTGCCTGGGCAGTGGCACAGGCGCAGACCTTCGTCCGGGCAATGCAGGCCAAATTTTTCTTGCCGAAGGCACCGTAAGAAAAACAGCAACGGGCAAATCGCGCGAGGAATTAGATTGCGTTAGAAATCGGGCACCGACAAGGACCGCGCCAGGGTGCACAATTCCTGCATCTGGCTGTCTTCGATGCCGTGGGCTTGCAGCGCTTTCACCGTATGCATGAGGTAGTCGATGCCCGGTCCCGCCTTGCCGCGGCTGTTGAGCAGGGTGAGGACGATGGCGGCCGGGGGCATGCGGCCGGCATAGGCGGGCATGTTGCGGTTGATGATGAAGGCGATGGCGCGGAATCGCGTCTCGCCGTCGCCGACCTTGAGCCAGCGCGGCACATAGGCGCCCATCATCATCTCGCGCCGCCAGATCAGCTTCAATTCGCTTTCGAGGTGCTCCTCGGCGATGCGGTAGGCGACGCCGCAACAGCGTCCGCCATGGTCCAGGCCCAGCACCAGTCCGGGTTTGTCCAGGGTGCCGCGGTTGATGCGCGACCACAGGCAGAAGCTGCGATGGTAGCCGTAGGCGGTGACCACGCGCTTTTCCTCATACGGGAACAGCGGGTTCCATACCAGCGAGCCGTAGCCGAACACCCAGCAGGGCTCGCCGGTTTCGCGCGACTCCAGTATCTGCCACAGCGACTCTTCCAACTCGGCCGCGGAGAGCAGATGCGGGCCGAGCGGCGTCTGCGCCAGTTCCTCGCGAATGCGGTCCTGTTCGAGGTCGGCGCGGGTGAGGCTCATGCAAAGTTATGACTACGCCGCGCGGGCAGCCTGCTTCGCCGGTGCGTTGAACTTTGCCAGCAATTCCGTGCGCTGTTGTTGCGCCAGCTTGAGATGGCGCATTTTGACGTGGCCGTAGCCGCGGATCGACTCAGGAATGCTGGCGATCTCGACCGCGAGTGCGTGGTTCGCGGGGGTGAGATTCTGCAGCAGCGCTTCCACGGTAGAAGCGTACTCGGTGATCAGCGCGCGCTCGGTGCGGCGCTCCTCGGTGCGGCCGAAGAGGTCGAAGGCCGTGCCGCGCAGGCCCTTGAATTTCGCGAGCAGCCCGAGCGCGCCGAGCATCCACGGGCCGAACCTGGATTTCGTCGCTTCGCCCGTTGCCGGGTCGGGCTTGTTCAGCAGCGGCGGCGCCATGTGAAACACCACCTTGTAGTCGCCTTCGAACATGCCCGCGATCTTCTGCATGAACGCCGGGTCCGAGTGCAGGCGCGCGACCTCGTACTCGTCCTTGTAGGCCATGAGCTTGGCGTAGTAGCGCGCCACGGCTTCGGTGAGTTTACTGCCGCTTGCCTTTTCCGCTTCGACCCGCCGCACCTTGTCCACCAGTTCCCTGTAGCGCGCGGCATACGCGGCGTCCTGATAGGCGCTGAGCAATTCCACCCGGCGCGTCACCAGCTCGTCCAAATTGCGCGACTGGTGCTGCTCGATGGGAATGACCTCGGCCGGGGCGGCGATTTTTTCCACGCGCGCGAGATCGACCGCGGCGCGCCGGCCCCAGACGAAGCTCTTCAGGTTGAATTCGACCGCGACGCCGTTGAGTTCGATCGCTTTCTCCACCGCCGCGGCGGAGACCGGCACCCAGCCTTTTTGCAGGGCGTAGCCGAGCATGAACATGTTGGTGGCGATGGAATCGCCCATCAGACTGGTGGAGATGCCGCCCGCGGCAATGAAATCCACATTGCCTTTGCCGCAGGCTTCGACGATGTCGTGCTGCAGGTTGCCGCCGGGGAGCTGCCAGTTGGGGTTGCGCACGAAATCCGCGGTCGGCGCGGTGGTGGCGTTGATCACGGCGCGCGTCTTCGGTTCGCTCATTTTCGCCAGCGCGTCGGGGCTGGCCGCGACCACCAGGTCGCAGCCGATCGCGAGGCTCGCGTCGCCGGTGCCGATGCGCGCGGCGTGCAGGTCTTCGGGTACGTTCGCGATGCGCACATGCGACATCACCGGGCCGCCTTTTTGCGCGAGGCCGGACATGTCGAGCACGGAGACGCCCTTGCCTTCGAGGTGCGCGGCCATCGCCAGGATCTGGCCGATGGTGACCACGCCGGTGCCGCCGATGCCGGTCACGAGCACGCCGTAGGCGCGGTCTATGGCGGCGGGCGCGGGCTCGGGCAGCGCCGGGAAATCGTCTGCCGTCTTCGCCAGACCCGCCTTGCCCTTTTTCAGCGTCCCGCCCTCGACCGTGACGAAGCTCGGGCAGAATCCCTTGACGCAGGAATAATCCTTGTTGCAGGTGGACTGGTTGATCGCGCGCTTGCGGCCGTATTCGGTCTCCAGCGGCTCCACCGACAGGCAGTTGGACTTGTCCGAGCAGTCGCCGCAGCCCTCGCACACCATCTCGTTGATCACGACGCGCTTGGCCGGATCGGGAAAGGCGCCGCGCTTGCGCCGGCGGCGTTTTTCCGAGGCGCAGGTCTGGTCGTAGATGATTGCCGACACGCCCGGCGTGTCGCGCAGCTCGCGCTGCACGAGGTCGAGTTCGTCGCGGTGGCGCACGCTCACGCCCTGCGCCCAGTTGATGGTCGCGGGATATTTTTCCGGCTCGTCGGTGACGATGACGATGGGGTTCACGCCTTCGGCGGCGATCTGGCGCGAGATCGTCGCCGGATCGAGCGGGCCGTCGTGCTTCTGGCCGCCGGTCATGGCCACGGCGTCGTTGAAGAGAATCTTGTAGGTCATGCTGACCTTGGCCGCGCAGGCGGCGCGGATCGCCATCAGTCCGGAGTGGTAATAGGTGCCGTCGCCGAGGTTGGCGAAAATGTGCTTGGTGTTCGAGAACGGCGCCTGCCCGATCCAGGGCGCGCCTTCGCCGCCCATGTGGGTGAAGGTCGAGGTGCTTCGGTCCATCCATACTGCCATGAAGTGGCAGCCGATGCCGGCGGTGGCGCGGCTGCCTTCGGGCACGCGGGTGGAGGTGTTGTGCGGGCAGCCGGAGCAAAAGTAAGGCTGGCGCAGGGTCACGACCTGCGGCCGCGCAAGGGCTTTCTCCTTGAAATCGAGGAAAGCGAGGCGTTCGCGGTAGCGTCCGCCCAGTTCCCGGTCCATGCCGAGTTTCGCCAGGCGACCGGCGATTGCCTTGGCAATCATCGCCGGCGAAAGCTCGTAGCTCGCCGGCAGCAGCCAGGTGCCGGCGGGCTGGCCCTCGGCATGGCTCCATTCGCCGTTGTCGTCGAACTTGCCCACCACGCGCGGCGGCCGCAAGATGCCGGTGGCATCCGCGCGCCATTCGTACAACTCTTCCTTGATCTGGTATTCGATCAGCTGGCGTTTCTCTTCCACCACCAGAATTTCTTCCAGCCCCTGCGCGAATCTGCGTGCGCCCTGTGGCTCGAGCGGCCAGCTCATGGCTACTTTGTATAGGCGGATGCCGAGTTCGCGCGCGGCGGACTCGTCGATGCCCAGATCGCTCAAGGCCTGCATGGTGTCGGCGTAGGACTTGCCGGTGGTGATGATCCCGAGCCGCGCGCGCTGGGAGTCCCAGACGATGCGGTCGAGCCCGTTGGCGCGCACGTAGGCGAGCGCGGCATAGACCTTGTAGTCGAGCAGGCGCACTTCCTGCTCGAGAATGCCGTCGGGCCAGCGGATGCCGAGGCCGCCCGGGGGCAGGACGAAGTCCGTGGGAATCTTCACCTGCACCCGGTGCGGGTCGATGTAGACCGAGGCGCCGGACTCCACCACGTCGGTAACGCACTTGAACCCGACCCACAGGCTGGCGTAGCGCGACATGGCGAAGCCGTGCAGGCCGTAGTCGAGATACTCCTGCACGCTCGCCGGGTTGAGCACCGGGATGCAGCAGGCCTTGAGGATGTGTTCGCTCTGGTGCGCGAGCGTCGAGGACTTGGCCGCGTGATCGTCGCCGGCGAGCACCAGCACACCGCCGTATTTGGAAGTGCCGGCCGCGTTGGCGTGCTTGAACACGTCGCCGCAGCGGTCGACGCCCGGGCCCTTGCCATACCACATGGCGAACACGCCGTCGTACTTGGCGTCGCCGAACAGGTTGACCTGCTGCGTGCCCCAGATCGAGGTCGCGGCCATGTCTTCGTTGACGCCGGGATGGAACTTGACATGATGGGCTTCGAGGTGCTTCTTCGCCCCCAGCATCGACTGGTCGATTCCGCCCAGAGGCGACCCGCGGTAGCCGGAGATGAAGCCCGCGGTGTTCAGGCCGGCGGCGAGGTCGCGCTCCCGCTGCATCATGGGCAGGCGCACCAGCGCCTGGGTGCCGGTGAGGAATACGCGGCCGGAAGCGAGCGTGTACTTGTCGTCCAGCGTGACTTCTTGAAACCGGGCTGGGCCGTTCATGGGTGATCTCCTTGCCGATGCACCGATTGCCGCAGGATGCGGAGCGGCGCAATTTTTTGAAAGATAGTATAAGCCGTGAGGTCGGAAATATCTTGCCTTTTCGTGCCTCGATAGTGGACGATTGCAGCCTTCGATCGGCTTTGGTGAATCCCATTTTTTCTTGAGCGAAAGCATCCGGCATGAACACCTCCCAAGTCATCATCCAGTACCTGGCCGCCGCGGGCATCCGGCATATCTTCGGCTATCCGGGTGACCCCTCAGTCGAATTCCTGGAGGCGGCGCGGCGCGAAGGCATGCGCTTCGTGCTCGGCACGCGCGAAGGCACCGCCGGCCTGATGGCCGAGGCCTGCGGCCAGCTCACCGGCCGGCCCGGCGTGTGCCTGTCGACGCTGGGGCCGGGCTCGACCAACCTCGTCAACGCGGTCGCGGGCGCATATCTCGACCGCGTTCCGATGCTGGCGATTTCCGGCCAGATCGAGCGCAAGCGCGAGCCCTATTTCACCCATCAGGTGGTCGATCACAACCGCCTGTTCTCGCCGATCAGCAAATGGGTGACGGCGCTGCAGCCGGACACGGTCGCCACGGTCATGCGCAAGGCGCTGCGCATCGCATGCGCCGAGCGCCCGGGCCCGGTCCACATTACTGCTGCGGGCGACGTGGTCGGCGCCGAGGCGACGGACAGGGAGATCAGGCTGCCGCCCATGCGCGCGCTGCGCACGCCGCAACTATTTTCGACCGGCGCCGCGGAAGCCGACCCGGTGAAGCGCCTGAAATCGGCGCGTCGGCCGGTGATCCTGGCGGGCATTTCCGCGGCGTGGAGCGGCGCGAGCACGTCGCTCGTGCGCCTTGCGGAAACCATCGGCGCGCCGGTGGTGGTGGCGCCGATGGCCAAGGGGGTGATGCCCGAGGATCATCCCTTGTATGCGGGCACGCTCGACATGGCGTGCAACAAATTCATCTGGGATTTCTTGAAGGGCGCCGATCTGCTGCTGGCCGTCGGCTTCGATGCGGTCGAGCTGGTCAAGCCCTGGACGCTCTCCATGCCGATCATTCACATCGACACCGTCCCGAACACCGACCAGATCTACCAGGCCGAGCTGGAGATCGTCGGCGACATCCCGGGCATACTCGATGCGATCGCGGCCGCGAGCGGCAGCCTCGAGCGCTGGAGCGCAGCCGAGGTCGCGGCGCACCGCGCACGGCTGAAGGCGCTCTATTACGCGGGGCGGGTGAACGCGCGCCTGAACCCGACCGACGTGGTCGATGCCGTGCGGTCCGTGATGCCGCGCGACACCATCGTTTCGACCGATGTGGGATCGCACAAGATGCTGGTCGGCCAGGGGTGGACGACCTACGCGCCGCGCACGCTGCTGATGACCAACGGCCTGTCCTCGATGGGATTTTCGCTGCCCGCGTCGATCGCGGCCAAGCTGGTGCATCCGGACCGGCCGGTGGTCTGCTTCGTCGGCGACGGCGGGCTGGCGATGGTGCAAGGCGAGCTCCGGGTCGCGGCCAGCCTGAAGATCGATCCCATCGTCGTCGTCTTCTGCGACAACAGCCTGAACCGCATCGAGCTGAAGCAGATCGCGCGCCAGTATCCGAGCTGGGGAACCGTGATCGAGCCGACCGACATCGCCATGCTCGCGCGCGCCATGGGCTGCGACGGTGTCGAGGTCGACAGCGCCGAGGCGCTCGAGAGCGTGCTCGCCGGCGCGCGCGCCAAGGACCGGCCCCTGGTCATCGGCGCGAAGATCGATCCGGCACAATATACGGCGCAGTTTTGACCGGCTTTTTTTGAATCTTCAAGGCGACCCCGAGGTTGTTCTTTTCCATAACCCTGATTCCCGAACGGATGCGCTTTTCATCCGTTCGGGAATCAGGGTTGGCGCGCAGAGCGCGCAATAGTCGTGCTTCGACATCGGGTTAAACAGAAGAACACATCGCGCTGCGGCGTTCAAGCCTAGTCGTTCAGGCTTGCGCGGACGGCGGCCCGTCCGCGCGGATCGCCGCTTGGACACGGATGAAAAGCGCATCCGTGTCCAAGTGGCGATCTTGGAAAGAATCCCCGCACCGGCCTTGCTTCCAGCGGAACAGGGTGCTTCTTTCTTGCCGGCAACTATTCGAGCGACCGGAAGGCAAAGGGGCGTGGTTTCGCGCGGGCTTTGCCGGCGTTCGCTTTGGCCGGCGTCGAAGCGGTCCCGCTGCCGCGCCGCTCGGTGGGGCGGATGCCCATTTTTTGATCGTATCGGGCGCGCTGCAACGGATCGGAAAGCACCGCGTAGGCATGGTTGATCATGGACATGCGCGCCCCGGCGCCGGGGTCGCCGGAATTCCTGTCTGGGTGGCATTCCTGCACGAGGCAGCGATACGCAGCCTTGATCACCGCGGCGCGCGCCGTCGGACTGACCTCGAGAATTTCGTAGAGCAGAGCTTCCGGCACGGGACTCGCCAGCGTTGCGTATTCGCCATGGTAAACGCATTGGCGCGATTTGCAAATTGCTTCGGGTTCCGGGGGAGAGGGGAAATACTCCCTCTCCCGCTCGGGCGGGAGAGGGTCGGGGTGAGGGTGGGGCTTTAGCGCCGCCGCAATTGTGTAACGCTCGCTACGCCGCGAGCCAGCGGTGCAGGGCCGCACTCACTTCGGCCGGTTTTTCCAGGGTGGAGAGGTGGCCGCAGTCCTCGATGACTTCGAGCCGCGCGCCCCTGATCCCGGCGGCCATTTCCTGGTGCCGGGCGAGCGGTGTCAGTGCATCCTGCCGGCCGCACAGCACCAGCGCCGGGCAGTCGATGGCGGAGAGCAGGCCCAGGCTGTCGGCGCGGCTCATGATGGCATGCTGCTGGCGCACGAAGGCTTCCTTGCCGATGTTCCGGGCCATCGATCTGACGACGCTGGTGAGTTCGGAATCACCGAGTCGCGAAGGATGCAGGAGCAGCGGCAGCAGGGCTTCGGTGACGCCGGGGAAATTGCCACGTTCGGCCAGAGCAATGAACTCCAGGCGCTTTTCGGTCTGTCCGGGCAGCTCCGCGCCCGCCGCGGTATCGAGCAGCGCGAGCCGGGCGACGCGCTGCGGCGCCTGGCGCATGATTTCGAGCGCGATGTAGCCGCCCATCGACAGGCCGGCGAGCGCGAAATTTGGAAAGGGGGCGTCGGCGAGCACGTCGCGCGCGACCCCGGCCATGGTGTCCGAGCGCGCATGGTCGGCGATCCAGGTGTCGGCGACATGCGCGAGTTGCTCGGTCTGCGGCTGCCATAGCTGCGCGTCGCACAGCAGGCCCGGGACCAATACGAGAGAGAATTTTTTCATCCGCGAACCTTTGACAATTGTCATTCCAAGGGCGCCGAACTACGGCTAAATTAGACTCGGCAAGAGATCATATTATATGGAGGGGGTTATTCAAGATCATCGTAAGAACAAGAACGCTGCAGGTTTGGCTTGTCGCGCAATCGACGTTTTGCAAGGGCGTTTGTTGCATCCACGCAACAAACGCAGCCATCCCGCAACAAAGGGCGTGCGCACCCCTGCTCGCGGAGGGAATACTAAGAGGGAAAATGGCTAACTTGACTGGGGGTGTTCCGTGGGTTATTGTCAAGCAGTCCGCGCCAAAAGAGGGGGGTGTTTCGTGTCCGAAACGCACTGCTTGAGTGGTGCCGTACCAGCGCAGCCGGCGGGGTGATTGATGCGCCACGGGATATGGTGTATAAGCGTTTATAACCTGAGGCTTGGAGTAAAATTCTGATGTCTTACGATAAAAAGAATATGTGGCCGCGCGTCGGCGTGGCTGCG
>Ga0172371_10012623_pt1 | contig 11101 bp, 10 predicted proteins | sample Lak12m_FD_114543 | JGI IMG/M metagenome (GOLD analysis project Ga0172371, IMG submission 114543) | Freshwater microbial communities from Kabuno Bay, South-Kivu, Congo - kab_022012_12m | ecosystem: Environmental > Aquatic > Freshwater > Lake | place: Democratic Republic of the Congo: South-Kivu... | reverse complement strand
GCCTGCTTGCTGACATAGTAATAATTACTTTTTCCGCCAAACTGATCATATGCAATTACCGACGAAGCAGAGGTCAGCATGACAATACCGAAAAGAGCCAACGCCATCGTCAGTAAAGCAACCTTGAAATCCGGTTTTGCTCTTGATGTTATGTACTTCACAATTTATTGACTAAACTGGAAAAATACTCCCCCCTTTTTATGTAATTATCAAAACTATCAAAACTTGCTGAAGCCGGCGAGTAAAGAACCGATTTGATCTCATCAAAATATGTTTTTGTCTTTTCAACGGCATCATCTAAATTATTAAACAATTCTATTCTACCAGTGTAACCCGCATCGATCAGCGCGCCACTTATCTCTTTGGCAGTATTGCCTGTCAAATGAACCGCAATGAGATTTGGATCATTGCATAATTCCTTCGCCATACCTGCGTATGATAGATTTTTACTCGAGCCACCCGATATCAAAATATACGGATTATCAAAAGTCTTAACCGCTGCAATTGTTGAAACTGGATTGGTCGCAGCCGAGTCATTGTAAAATTTTACACCCGAATATTCTCTAACCAACTCAATTCTGTATGGCATTTTATGAAAGTCGGCAAATATTTTATCGAAATCTACATCAAAATTTTTTGCATAGCCCAAGGCCGCTACTGCCAAGAGATCAACGATTGGAATCTTCTCTTTTTGAGAATAATTAACTATTGACGGATATTTTTTTTCTTCACCGTCTCCTACGCACCGAGCATCCAGATCACTTACGAAACAGCCATTTGCAACCGTCGATTGTGAAAACGAAAATTTTCTAGCACTTGAAAGAGACGCCATCATGGAAGAATGACCTTCGTCGTAATATATCAACAGATCGTTCGGCTTCTGAAAACGACAAATCGAGCTTTTTGCATTCGCGTATTCCTGTTCATTTACGTGATAGTCCAAATGATCCGAGGTAATTGGAAGAATTACCGCCACCCCAGGACTTACAGTCAAGTCTTGTAATTGAAAACTAGAAAGCTCGAGAATAACATAAGAATTCGAGTGCAGCTGATCTAGATGTTTGAGCGGAACTATACCAATATTTCCGCCTACCACCACATCCTTATTGTTGAGTTTCAAAAGTTTTTCAATAAGTTTGGCGGTCGTACTCTTTCCTTTGGTTCCGGTTATGCCAATTATCTTTCCAGGACATAACTCAAAAAATAAATTTGTTGCTGACGTCACTTTTGATAAATCGGATAATCGCCCGGGATTAATCCCTGGACTTCTAAAAACTAGATCATAATTACTCAAATCAATTTCCTCTATCTTCTGTATTTTTAGATATATTTTGTCCCACCCCACTTGCCCCAGATCTCCCTGCTCTTTTTCATCAAAAACGGTTATATTTTTTATATTGTTTTTCACAAAAAAATCATACAAAGCCCGCCCCTCTCGGCCGAATCCGAGAATAGCAATACTTTTATTTGGTAACTGCTCAATTAAAAGTTTATCCATTTATTAGAAATAATGACAAACCAATCGCCGATGTAATTGCTGAAATAATCCAAAATCTCATCGTGACCTTGGTCTCAGGCCAACCCATCGCTTCAAAGTGGTGGTGTATGGGAGCAATCAAGAAAACTTTTCTCTTGAATACTCGTTTTGAAAATATTTGGACGACTGTCGAAAGCGCCTCTAAAAGAAAAATGAATCCCACGAACGGTAATATGTATACGGTGTTGGTCAAAAAAGCCATTACTGCCAACATCATACCTAGACTCATAGCACCAGTGTCTCCCATAAAAAATCTCGCCGGAAAAACATTGAACCATAAGAAGGCCAGAATGGTCCCAAGCAAAGTAGCAGAAAAAACGGCCATTGCATAATTGCCCTGAATTAAGCAAATTAAAGTATAGGTAGCGAAGGCGAATGAGAAAACTCCACCCGCCAGTCCGTCGAGTCCGTCTGTCTGATTAGCTGCAAATGCAGTGAAAACAAGAACGAATACAAAGACAGGAATATACCAATATCCCAGTACAATATCTCCGAGACCAGGAACGAAGAATCCCCGAGTCAGCCACTCCAATTTATACGCGAACCAAAACGCACCAACTGTCGCCACGATCGTGTACATAGCGAACTTCGTCACAAAACGCATACCCTTCCTGCCACTGTCGAAAACATTCATCAGATCGTCTATACCTCCGATTACGCCACAAGAGACGATCGTAAATAGTGGCAGGTATGAAGCTCGAGAAAGATTGGTAAGCAAGGTTATCAAAGCTGTAATACCCCAAATCAACACACCACCCATAGTTGGCGTGTTTTCCTTGCTTTGATGGAGTTTAGAGAAAATTGGTGTCTTGTTTCCCTCGTGATCAACTGTCCTAATTTTTTTGCCAATCCTATTTCGATACAAAAAATCAGTAAATACGGGGGTCACCAAAATAGTGATGATAAAAGAGACCGCAAGAAAGAAAAAAATACTGAAAAACTGGGAAGCGATAACACTAAATACGTTCATACCTTCCTCTCTTCAAGCAATTTAATAATTTTTTCTAAACCGACCGAATGGGAACCTTTAACCAGAATAGTATCATCTTTCTTGGTTAGAGTGTCAAGATCTTTCGTTAATTGATTGACGTTCATGTACCACCTATCAAAACCGCTCCCTTTAAATCCGCCCCCAACACCAATTGTGAAATCTGAGATTGACTTCGCTAACTTGGCCACCTCAACATGTGCTTTCTCGGAAATTCCCCCTAGTTCTTTCATTTCGCCCAATATCGAAACTTTCCTACCAAACCCGCCCTGTTTCAAATTTGATAACGCCGCAACCATAGAAGCTGGATTTGCGTTGTAACTCTCGTCAATCACTATTATTCCCCCGCTGGTCATAAATTTACTTCCACGACCTTCAAGTGGCTTCAAAGCGGAGATAGATTTAACGACTCTCCTGGCCTCGCCACTTATTTTGACACAGGACATAAGGGCTAATAATAGATTTTCAACATTATGAGCGCCGATCATGCCAAGCTCAATTTCCGGAAATTTTTGGCCTTGTATTTCGAGATCAAATTTTGTTTTATTCTTATATCCTCGAATATTTTTGGCTTGAATCGTTTTCGGAGAACCGATTTCAATAATATCCGCCTTTATAGACGGAAGATCTTTAACCTTTGATGCCACTTGCCCTGTAATGATCGCTTTGTCTGCAGCACCAGCCAATATCCACTTTTCCTTCGCAATGGCTTCTGTACTTTTGAACGCTTGCAGATGGGCCACGCCTATATTTGTGATAACTGCCAAATCGGGTGGGACAAGTCTTACCAAATGTTCGATATCTCCCGGCTTATCAGAGGCGTACTCTAACACGACATATTTTGGAAATTTATATTTGAGCAATGCTTTAAACGGGCTCGAAACCAGAACATAGAGCCAGGAAAAAGCATTCTTGGGGGCGGCTTTTGATCCCAACATAGCTAACGGTAAACCGAATTCTGAATTCAGATTCTCCTGGCTAACCAGTACATCATAATCGATGGAGTCGAGCAACTGACCTATCATATACTTGGTAGTTGTTTTACCCGAACTACCAGTAATGCCAATAACGTAAGGCCTGAATTTTAAATATATGTGTCTTGCGCAAAAAGCGAGCTCTCTAATTATTAATTTCTTTAAGAAATTCTTCATGAATCTTTAGGAACCTTTAAATAGCTATTCAAGAGCCAATCGGCAATTTCTCCAAAAATCGGAGCAGCCGAACTCTCCGCCCATTCGACATTCTTGGGTCGGTCAAATTTAACTAGCATCACAAATCTCGCATCATCAGCCGGGGCATAGCCGACAAACGAGCCTATATGACCCTCTTCTTCATACCCACCGCCGGGCTTTGGAATTTGAGCTGTGCCAGTTTTGCCCGCTACCTTATAACCGTCTACTTGAGCTTTTTTGCCATGACCGTTTTCCACCACAGAAATCAGCATTTGCGTCATTTTGCTGGAATCTTCTTCGCTAATAACCTCGGCAACCTCGGTTGGCTCAACATCCTTGCCCTGCCCATCTGGTTCGATAATTTTTCCAACGACATGCGGTTTCATCATTTTGCCTTTATTGGCGATAACCGAGAAAGCCGTCACCATCTGAATCGGTGTCGTGGAAATACCCTGGCCAAAAGAGATAGTTGCCCGATTTACGTCACGCCACTTTTTTGCGGCACTGACTTGCCCTGACGCCTCCGCGGCAAGATCTATGCCTGTCTTTTCACCGAAGCCATATTTTTTAATAAAATTACCCATCACTTCATTTCCAATCTTATTCGCGACCCACACCATTCCAATATTATCAGAGTTTTCCAGGATTTCCGTCACCGTCTCAAAACCGTATGGCTTATCAAGCGAGTTTCGAATCTCATAGCCGTCCACAGTTATCATGTTAGAGAAGCCCCCTTCTTCCTCAGAAGGTTTAGAGTCAGGTTCGACTTTATCCGTAGAAACAGCCGCCGAGACAACAACCGGCTTGAAAATCGATCCGGGTTCCCAGTTTGAACTAGTGGCCGGATTGAGAAATATTGCCTGATCTTCTTTTTTCACTTCGTTAAACTTGTTAGGATCGTAGTTCGGCGTAGAGGCCATCGCAAGAATTGCTCCGGTTTTGGGATCGGCTATTATAATTGTGCCACCGTCGGCAGCGTATCTCTCAACCCCCTCTTTAAGCTTTTTCTCGGCCATATACTGAATCGATCTATCAATAGTTAACACTAGAGATGCACCATCTTTGCCGGGGGCGCTTTCCTTGACCTTGATTACCTTGCCAAGATTATCCTTGAGCCCCTTGAGAGTACCGCCTTCGCCCCTTAACAGACCATCATAATATTCTTCAACTCCATATCGGCCCTTACTTTCGTAGTCAACAAAACCAAGGACCTGTGAAACGAACTCCCTTTCGGGATAAGTCCGCGTATATCTTTTCTCTAATTTGATACCGGTTACCTCCAGGCCATTGATCTTATCGGCGGTTTCTTTATCAATTCTTTTCTTAATCGGTGGTATGTACCACTTATCGACATTTATAGCTGTGAAAAGTTCGTCCTCGTCTTCTGAAAGAATTTCGGCCAATTTTTTAGCCGTCTCCTTTTTATCTTTAATATTTTTTGGCGTTACCAGGACATCGAAAAGTTCTAAATCTATCGCCACAGGAAAAAGGCCGGTTTTCTTTTCATCGATCAAATTAGCGCTATCTGCATCCTTGATATAAATACTACCTCGATGCGCCGGTTGCTCGATCTCTGTGTAATATTGGCTCTCCGCCTTGGAAGTGTAGCTTTCTCTCCTGAGCACCTGTCTATCTAGTAATCGCCCCACGAACAAAACCGCCAGTAACATAAAAACCACCGACAGATAATCAAGTCGCTTCAGTCTCTTTCTGTCCAGAAAATTTTCTTGCATCATTTTGATGCTTGTTCCATCCCTTTTGCGTTCGCCTTGTCCTGAATGAGCGACAAAGCTTTCAGGCGATTGGCTTCAATTTCCAGTCGTTCTGTTTCCGCACCAGTGTCCTTCTTGCTTTGTTCCAGATCAGAAACGATGTAATTCTTGGTTGCACTCTGACTAGACTGCGAAAGATAGAACAAAGAAAAGGCAGCGAGAACAAATAAGACTACGAACTTCAACGAATTTGGGCCAAGAAAAAATCTTCTTTCGATAGATCTCTTCCTTACACCCAAATTATTTCCTCTTTTTCCGACAAAAAACATTAAACCCTCCTTGCTACTCTTATCTTGGCGCTTCTACTCGGCGGATTTTCTAAAACCTCCTGTCTTGTCGGTTTTATAACTTTCTTGGTCAGGATCTCGATCAGACCCTGTTGCGCCATTTCTTTTAATTTGTTTTTGACGATCCTATCCTCTCCAGAGTGGAACGTTATTATCAAAATTCTTCCGCCCGTTTTCAAAATACTGACTGCCTGGTCAATTGCCTCGGGTATGTTTTCAAGTTCTTTGTTAACCGCGATTCGCAATGCCTGAAAAGTTTTGGTTGCTGGATGAATCCGGCCCGTTCTCTTGATAGCGCCCTCTATAATATTAGAGAGCTGGAGCGAAGTGCTGATTCGATTTTTTTTACGGCTCTCTATGATGGCTCTGGCAATTTGTCTTGACCGATATTCCTCGGCTAAACTGTACAAAAGATCAGCCAACTCTTTCTCGGGGTATTCATTAACAATCCGCTCTGCGCCTTCTCCTTGATTATCCAGTCTCATATCAAGTGGTTCATCCTTCGAGAAACTAAAACCCCTACCCGACTGATGATAATGAAAAGCCGAAATCCCCAGATCAAAATAAATTGAATCTATTTTATCTATATTTATTTTTTCAAGGTTCGCTTTTAGGTTAATAAAGTTATCGTTGATCAGAATATAGTGTTCTTCACGCAACTCCCCCTTAATCTGATCGAATACGGCTTTGTCTCTCTCGAAGCCTATCAGCCGGCCAGTTGGTCCTATCCTCGAGACCACTTGTCTCGCATGACCGCCAAAACCAAAAGTTGCATCTACAATGACCTGCCCCTGTTTCGGCTCGAGATACTCAATAACCTCCTTCAACATAACCGGTACATGATTTACGCTCATCTGTGATCTGATTCTAGATTTTTTTGTGAGCATGGGCGGCAAGATTTCTCAACGTTTCCGGCAAAAGGATAACCTATTTGTCAGAAAACCTCCCCCTCCTTAGGGTGAGAAATCCCCCGGAAGATTTGGGTCGCCGCCCATGTCAATGAAATTCTCGCGGGCAGATGGCCTAAAGCCATTTACCTCACGCCTCTGACTGCGAGACTAAATTTCAAGCTCGGACAATTCTTCTACAATCTCTCCAGCACCTTTGTCAGCGACTTCGTTGAGCTCCTTCCATCCTTTCTTGCTCCATATCTCTACACGGTCATAAAGCCCTCCGACAATCGCCTCAGTTTTGAGTTTCGCATAATCTCTCAAAAAGGCCGGTACAATCACTCTCCCCTGTTTGTCAAATTCCAGATCACAAGCGTTAGCAAGAATTAACCTCGAATAAAGACGGGCTGAAGATTTAGTATAAGGCAACCGACTGATACTCTCTGCCATCTGCGAAAACTTTTTTCGACTAAAAACGAACAGGCAACCATCAAGTCCCTTGGTAACAACTGCTCCCTCCAGTAATTCCTTTCTGAATTTAGCAGGGAAAGCCAACCTTCCCTTTTCGTCGATCGAATGCTGGTATTGCCCGATAAACATATTTTGTTATTCACCACTTTTCACCACATTGTGCCACTTTGACTCACTTGCACCATATTACTACCTGTAAAAGTAGTGTCAATAGAGAACAAAAACCGAACGAAAAAGAGTGCTAAAAAACATTACTTAAAGTGGTATTCTCTCGGTATAGATCCATGCAAACGACACAAAATCTCGTTTGTAATCGTTTTGGCTCGCCTAGATAGCTCGTCTGCGCCGATAAATTCATCCTTTTGATCACCAATCAGCACAACCTCATCCCCCGTAACACATTTAATTCCGGTGACGTCAGCCATTATGATGTTCATGCAGATTCTGCCCACAACAGCGACTCTTCTGCCGAAAACAAGCACTTCAGTATCTCCCGAGAGCGACCTCTGATAACCGTCATAATAACCGACCGGAACTATTGCTATTCGCATCGGCCTCTCAGCTTTAAAGGTCCGATCATAGCCGATAGTTTCTCCCGCCGCAACTCTCCTGATTTGTGCTATCTTGCTTATCAACTTCAAGGCTGGCTTCAAACTTGGCAGTTCTTGCGACTCAAAACCATAATAACCGTAGAGACCCAGTCCTATCCTGATCGCATCAAAATGCGCTTCGCTATACTTTGCCGCCGCCTGCGTGGCCGCCATATGGACCAATGGAGTTGGTATGCCATTTTGCTGCAGAGAAAATAAGGCGCTTCTCATGGTATTGATTTGCTCTGAAGAAAATTTTGGATCGCCAGCGGCAGCAAAATGCGAATGAATTCCCTCGATTTTAATATGCTCGCTGGCGCTTATTTTCTGATAGCTTTCCAGAAACTCGTAGTGCGCAAAGCCGTATCTGTTCATTCCGGTGTCTACCTTTACGTCAACCTTTGCCCACTTATTTTGCTTGACGGCTTCTCGCGACAAAAATCGCACTTGCTCTAAATCATAAACCGTGAGAGTCAGATCAAAATCTAGAATTCTTCTAAATTCCATCGGGTCTATATAGGATAGAACTATGATCGGTGCTTTTATTTTGTTAACTCGAAGTGAAATTGCTTCCTCGATGGAATTAACCGCCAAAATATCGGCCCCACTTGTCCAAACGGTTCTTGCTGTTTCTTCCAAACCGTGACCGTAAGCATTTGCCTTAACTACACCAATTATTTTAGTTTCCGGATCGGTCAGACCCTTAAAAACATTGATGTTATGGACTATCGCGTTTAAATCAACTTCGATTTTGTTATGCACAGCTATATCTTAATCTCTGCTTTAAAAAAGTCAAAACTAAATCTCTTCTGTAGGTAGAATTTCCCCCAAGTGCCAATTTATGTAACAGCTCAATATTCTGTACAATTCACTGTAAAGCTTTTGGTCAATACGAGCAGAATATTTTATTTTTTTCTCTCCAAACAACAGTTTCATCATTTTGACTGCGCCTACAGTACACGCCTCTTTATCTCCATCATCACAGCTGCAGTGCGAGATCCCGCCCTTTAGATTGAAGTCAAAATTGTCATGTTCGGCCAATCGAAGATCACATGATATACATTTTGCGAGCTCCGGAGTGATTCCGAGATCCCGAATCACCATGCTAACAAAAAATATAAATCCCAGCTGACTGTCGCGATCGGTGGATTTTATAAGCTCGATTAATGCTTGATAGGTCAGGGAGTGAGGTTCGCCGTCGTGATAGGCCTTCTTTACTATTTTAAGAGCATAAAATATTTTATTTGACTTATTGAGATCGCCAAAGGCCCTATCGGGAATAAAATCAACTTTCGCCTCCAGAACTATGTCGATCGAACGGGCTTTAGTTACATAAAACTGTGCTATCGTTCCCAGGTCGCTTACGTAACTTAACCTAGATCCGGGCCGTCTAGCACCCTTAGCTACGACGTCCATCTTACCGCGTTCCTGTGTAAATAGAGTAAGTATCCGATCTTTTTCTAAAAAATTACGCTTTCCGATTACAACCCCATTTGTTTTGTAAGTCCTCATTTACTTATCATTATCAATAATCGTCACAAAAGAAAGAGGTAAACTGCCAGGAAACAAGAAGGGCACTCAAACGGCTAAGCCGTGGAGTGCCCCGAACGCCCGAAACAATATCGAGCGGGATTTTTGGCGGACCCTATAACCCAGTGGGTAACGAGGTCGGGTCCGGAGCCTCGTCTTTCTTCTTGGTTTCGCCTGCGCCTTTCGGTGCAGGAAAGCCCCATCCGACCTATGTCGGCAGATAGGGCTGTGAATCTAGGGGTAGCCCACGATTCACACCTCCTTTCCTGTCAATCAAAAACCGCCCTGCGTGCGGGGCGGTCCTGAGGGGAAACAATTTATATTATCTCTACCTCAGAACCACCTTGGACGATTTTTTAATGCAACCAAAACCATCCATCGCGCAGATGGTGGTTTGAGCAATCATCCTATTAGCAGTTTGTGTGATCATGACAAATTACATTTTATCCTTATTTTTATGGTTTGTCAAGAAGTCCGCGATCCCAAAATTCTTTCCGTCTCGTCACGATCTTCTATAGTATTAATACCCGTGGCCTCTTCCACATCTTCAATTTTGACCACATCAACTGTCTCGCCCTGATCTATCGCCATCTGAACGATGGAATTGATGTAATATTCTTTCTTCAGTGCATTCTGCTTTACCCGTGGTAATGTCTCAAACAACCATTTGTTGTCGACAACATAAATATTGGTACTTCGTTCAGTGATGCGCGCCTCTTCTTCGGTTATTTCAGGCGGCTCAGCAACCCTACGGATTTTACCATCGCTGTCCCTAACTACCCTGCCATAATTCTCAAATTTTTCCGCTGTTTCAACGATCGCGAAACCAAGCGTAAGATTTTTAGATATAAATTCATCAAGCATCTTCTGATATGTTGCCACACTATAGAGAGCATGATCGCCATTAGTTATAAGCGTTATACCCTCTTCGCTTCCGATGAGTTTTTCGGCTTGATGAACAGCGTGAGCCGTTCCCAACTGCTCCTCCTGCCATACATACTCACTTTTGTCACCAAGGTAATCGACGATTTGATTACCCAGAAAACCAACAACTGTAATAATCCGATCGATTTTGCCTTCCTCCTTCAGTTTCAGCAGTGGATCTATAGCGTAAGCAATGATCGGCTTTCCCAAAACTTCAAACATTACCTTCGGTTTATCAGTTGCCCCAATTCTTGTACCCTTCCCCCCTGCCATAATGACCGCAAATACTTTTTTGTTGTTATACATAACAATTACTTTTTTTTACTAATTGAATGATAGTATAGTACTGACTTTTTGGAAAGGATCTAATAACCAATTAGTTCTAGAAATTTTTCTAAACTTGGTTTCTCCCTTGCATTCGGCTTGACTAAATCTTGAAGTTTAGAAATATCTTCGATTCCGACTGGGACACTAGAGATAATTCCGCCAAAATCGCTTCCCACGCCCACCCGCTCCTTGCCGCATCTACTCTCGGCATAGCGAACTTGAGCAAGATAATCATCGGCCGTTGCTTCTTGGATCGAAAGAAACGATCCGGCACAGCCGATCCCAATATAACCGTCATTTTTTTTAACGTAATCTAGGATTTTGTCACTTACGTTCCGCGGGTTATCGAGAAGAGATCTGATTCCGCAATGAGAAATAAAAGGCACGATCTTATAATTTTGACAAACTTCGAAAAAGCTTTTTTCACTGATATGCGCGAGATCCAAAATAATGTTTCTCGACAGAATTTTTTCAACTGCAGTCTTGCCTAGTTTTGTTAAACCACCCTTGCCCTCTAATGCACCGGACGAGAATTGATTTTTTTTATTATGTGTAAGCCCAATTGACCGAATACCCAAAAGATAAAGTTCATCGATTCGACTAAGGTCCCGGC
>Ga0172371_10012622_pt1 | contig 11101 bp, 7 predicted proteins | sample Lak12m_FD_114543 | JGI IMG/M metagenome (GOLD analysis project Ga0172371, IMG submission 114543) | Freshwater microbial communities from Kabuno Bay, South-Kivu, Congo - kab_022012_12m | ecosystem: Environmental > Aquatic > Freshwater > Lake | place: Democratic Republic of the Congo: South-Kivu... | reverse complement strand
AGGCATCGCCGCCGCCTGGAAGTAACGGTCCGCGTCGGGCATCTGCTGGATTTCCAGGTCGATCGCCCGCCGCGCCAGCGACGGCGCAGCACGGATCCGCTCGGGGCGCACCAGGAGGATGCCCTCGCCGGGTCCGTAGTGCCGGACGTCGATTCCCACTCGCAGAAAGGTCTCGGCGAGCGTCGCCTTCTGCGGCAGGGCGGGCTGGAGATCGCGTCCGAAGTCCGGATTCGAGAAGAGGTCCGTGGCGGCCAGGTAAAGGGGGAGGTCTTTGCGCACGGCAGCCAGCTCGGCCCGCACGCGCCCATAGAATCGCGTCAACTGGACGGCCCGCCACGCCAGCCATTCCTGCCGCCCTTCCCCGCTCAGGAAGCGGGCCCGCTGGGCAAACCGCTCCGGGCCTTCGCCGGGGACGCGGAGGCGGGCGTCGGACTGGAATCGGGCGATGGTGTCGTCGTCCACGCCCCAGGTCGGTCCGAGCAACTGGGCATATCCGTGCGACGAAAGTTGGAGTCCCAGGCCGGCAAACGAGGGATGCGTGCCGTAGGCGGTCGCCAGCTCGCGGACCACGGCGAGCATCGCCTCCTGCACCCGGGGATTGAGCACGTTGTAATAGGGCGCCCTCCCGCGGAGCGTGGGCTGGACCTCGGCCCAGCTCGTCCCCTCCGGCCCGACCCAGGCTATTCCCACGGCGTCCGGCCCGCCGCGGCGCAGCACCGCCTCCAACTCCGGGAGCGGAGAGGCGAATTCGACGCTGGGGATGAGTTGCAGCCCCTCGCGGTCGAAGAGCCGCAGGAGCATCTCCAACACGTCCTTGCGGATCGGGTCTTGCCCCGTGGCCAGAAACGCGCCGGTGTCGTAGCGCGGCGTCGGCTCGACGATCGCACTCGGATAGATCGTGCTCCCGTCGGCAAGGACCGAGAGCATCAGGCCGTTGTAGCCCACGTGCTCGAGGTACTCGGCCAGGCGCGTGCCCCCTTCGTAGAAAGTGACCCAATCGTCGACGCTCAAGTCGCTGGTCGAGCCGACGGCCTCGGTGGCGGAAAAGTTTTCCGGCACGAGCGGCCGATCCATGTAGCCGGCCCAGAGACGCGCCGGACTCCGGTCGCCGGGGGGAAATGCCCGCGGCAAGTGCGGCCAGCCCGCCAGCACGCGGATCTTTCCGTAGACCGCCGGCCGGCGGTCGCGGAGGTTGGTGATCAAGACCACGGGGGCCTTCGTCCGCGGCCAGAACACGAGCCGATGGTGCAACCATTTCGGCGGCCCATGGGGCCCGGCCACTTCGTCGGCCTGGTCGATCCCCGAATCCAACCCGACCGGGATGATCGCCCCCGCCGCATTCGGCTCGATGATGCTGATGCCCAGGGTTTGGGCGACGTCGCTCGGGTAGTCCAGCTCCAGCACGTGGGGCTCGCCCGGCTTCAGCGACGGCGGCAGGGCGTACGCCTCCCAGCTCACGTCCCCGGAATTCGCGCTGGGAGCCAGTTGGGCGAGTTGGCCCAGCGGATGTTGCCACGTGCGGACATTGCCGTTGCCGAAGGGCTCCTTCCAGAGCTTGGGCAATCGCGGAATCGACGGCAGGCTGGCGAACTTCATCCACCACTTCGGGTTGGTCGGGTCGATCTCGACGACCGTGCTCAGGCGCGACTCGCCGGCGGCGTCGGGGCCGCTCCGCCGCGGGCCGAGCACCAACACCTGGATCGATCGCTCGGCCAAGGGCGGCTTGCCCCCCAGCGGAGAACGGACCGCGTGCGGCCACGGTATCTTCGCCGGGATCGCGGCCGTGAGGACCACGTCGTACGCGCCCTCCGGCACGTTCAGCGGGACCTCCAACGCCAGCACCGTGGGCTGCCCCACGGTGATCGTGTGCTCCTCGGCGCGGATCTCCTGAGCGGTCCGCGCGGCGCAGAGCAGCACCTTGATCCGCACCTTGGTGCCCGCCTCCGCGGCGAGGAGGTGCGGTTCGACCTCGAACTTCAACGTCTCACCGGGGGCGAACACCAATGACCGCCGCGCCACCCGCACCCGCAACTCATCGCCCGGACTGCGGCGGACCACCAGGCGATTCCCCTGATCGTCCAACTCCGCGTTGAAGGAGCCGCGGACCAGGTCGGCCAGCCTGATTTCCATCCAGCCGGGAGGCCGCTTGTCGTCGACGCCGCGGAGTTCGACGAAGAGGCTTGCCTCCAGCGAAGCGGCCACCGAGAAGTCGACCGCATCGTACGTTCGCCCGCTTCGCTGCCGCACCACGAGATAGCCGTCGGCCACGCGAGCCGGGGCGCGGGCCTTGGCCCGATCGCCCCGAAGGATCGCGACCTCCGGCTGGCCGCGCTGGAGCCACATCGAACCGACTTCATCGGTCTCGATCCCCAACGCCGCAGGCTCGGCGAGCGTGCCGTCGCTGATGGCGATCCTTCCTTGCCAGATCCGCTCTGGGCCGCCACCCCAAGCGAGCCGCAAACGGAGGCTCTCCGCGCGAGCGGTGGTCGCGACCGCGCAAAGCGCGAACCCCAGCGCGGCCGTCAGCAGGAGCAGGCGGTTCACGCAAGGCCGCCCCTTGGTGAAGGGAGCGGGCCGGGGCAACGATCGTCTCGGACCTCCTTGTCCGAACATCGTCAGTGGTATCGCCGCAAAGATTGTGTCAGTTTGTAGTTTGGAATGGTCCCGGGGGGCGAATTATAGTGCGAAACCGATTGCGGGAACCACCCCGGATTCCCTCGATTCCAGGGACACCGCACGCCAGACCCCTATTCTTTGGGACCTCCTTTCCAGGCTATCATGCAACCGCCGGAAGAGACGGCCTGGAAAGGCCGTCCTGTGCCGGCGACGGCCCCCACGTGGCTCGGTCTCTCCGAGACCGAGGTTCGCATTCACGAGAGGCGCAACACGCGCGACAGGCACGCTATTCGGGTTAATCACGACCCGTAAGCAAGATGGGATCCAAAGGCTCAAGATGGGGATCGCAGGAAGGCTGCATGGCTTGTTCATACTGGGAAAGTGTGACCGCCATCGCTTCGACTATGTCCGTGCAGCGGTTGGCCACGTCGTTGGCCCCCCAACGATCATCGGGGCGCGAAAACAGCTCCGCAGGCGATGCCTGGCGGAGGTACCAGGCCGGCGTCACCATCGCCCGCTCTGTACCGTATCCGAGGATCGCCGCGCGATCGTGAACCCCGCCATCCACCCCTCGAAGGACCGGAAAGACACTCTTAGCCCCCCCGGGAGACTCGAACGGCCCGCCGTACCACTCCGAGAGCGTTGGGGCGAGGTCGCTCGGCTGCACCAGCGTGTTGGACCGATCGGATGCCCCCAGCCCGTTGGGAATCCGGAAGAGCATCGGCACGTGGACCAATTCCGCATACAGGGCCCCGTCGCACTGGCCCACGCGGAGGTGCTCGCCCAAGGGAAAGCCCCGCGCGGAGGTAAGGACCAAGAGGGTTTCGCGGCCGATCGGGCTGGTGGTAAGCCAGTCGAGGACCACCCCGAGGCATGCGTCCAGCACGCAGACCTGGGCGGCGTAGACCTGCGAAAAGCCGAGCAACTCGTCGGGGTCGTAATCCTCGGGGAGCATCTTGCCGGCAACGGCGACCGTCTCCGGCGGCTCGGGGTCCCCTTCGTCGCAGTTGGCCAGCCGGAATTCGCGAGGGGCATCCCAGGCCTTGCCGAGCGCACGAAAGTGACACCAAAGCAAGAAAGGCTCCCGCGCCGAATCGAGATGTTCCAGGGCCTGAGCGAAGCACTGCCCGAGGAGCGTGTCTTCCACGGTCCGGGCCGGGGCGTCCGGTTCCGGCAAATCAAGCTCGACGATCTGGCCGAAGGAGGCGGCCAGTCGATGACGGGCCACGGTCGGATCATCGGTCAGCAGCCGGGTGCTCACCGATCGGGCGGAGAGTAGGGCCGGCAGGCTGCACGACGTGTCCGCCGCCAAGGGGCCCATGGCGTGGCGCCCCAGCCAGTACGCCTCATAGAGGCGCCCCAACTCCGGGCTTTCGATGAACGCCTCATCGAACGTGAAGCCTTCGGCGGCCAGCCGGTCCAGCGAGGGCGTGCGAATCCACGTGTTCCCGTACGCCCCCAAGTAGCCCATGTGCAGCCGGTCGATCACAAGGCAAATCGCGTTCATCCCCCGATTGTATCGACCGCGCGGCATGCCGTGGAGGGCGTGCGGGGAGCGATGGGTTCGCGGGAAAAGGGGACTGGCTCCGTGACGCAACCCGGGGTGGCCTCGGGAGAAACGTGACCGCCCCGGTCGCAAAAGGGGACAGGCACCGTCGCCGGAGACCGCACTTGCAGGGACACCGTTCTTGGGGCGACGGAGCCAGTCCCCTTTTGCGACTGCCCACCTAGCGCTGTCGTCCGGAGCGCCGCGGCGTCTTGGCCTCGAACAGCCCCTCGATCAACTCCTCGTATCCTCCGACCATCCGATCGAGCGACCAGTGGGCAACCACGTGCCGGCGGCCGGCGCGGCCCAACGCGGCCGCCCGACGCGGATCGCGCAACAGCGCAATCACCCGGTCGGCCACGGCTCGCGGGTTGCCCGGCTCGGCCAGGCAGCCGGTCTTGCCCTCCAGCACGGTCTCCGGCACCGAGCCGACGGCCGTGGCCACGACCGGCTTTTCACACGCAAGGGCCTCGAGGATCGAGACCGGGTTGGCCTCCATGTGCGACGTGAGCACGAACACGTCGAGAAGCGACAGGAGCGACGGAATGTCGTGGCGGGTGCCGAGCCAGCGAACCGCGCCGGCGAGCCCGAGGTCACGGGCCAGTTTCTCCAGGGGTTCGCGCCGGGGGCCATCGCCGATGATGAGGAAATGGGCCCCAGGGATCTCTTGGCGGATGAGCTGCGCTGCCTGAAGGAACAGGGCGTGGTTCTTCTCGGGTCGCAGCGCGGCCACGATGCCCGCCAGCGGCGCGTCGTCGGGGACGCCCAGTTCCATGCGGAGGGCCGGGTCGGGCGGCAGCGGGCGGAACCGCTCGGTGTCGACGCCGTTGGGAATCACGCACACCTTGCAGGCCGTGCAGCCCTCGTGCTCGGCGAGGTAGCGGCCGTGCGACGGCGCCACTGCAATGAAGGCATCGGTGATCGGCGCCAGGAGACGGTTGGGCACTTCCACGTGGTCGGGCAGGCCCGTGCTATGAAGCGCGGAGCAGATCACCGGCACGCCCGAGAGCCAACCGGCCAGCCGGCCCCAGAACATCTTGTCGCCGCCGGTGCCCACGGTCACGACCGCGTCGATGCGGCGGCGGCGCATCAAGCGGACCAGACGCCCGAGCACGGCGAAGTCGTACTTATTGGCCAGGAGTCCGGTAAAGGCGGGAATTTCCCGGGCGAGGACCTCTCCCAGCGGTCCGAAGTACTTCAGGCAACATAATTCGGGCGCAAACCGGGCCCGATCGAGCCGCCGAACCAACTCGACCAGCAGCGTCTCCGCGCCGCCGACGGGCATGCACGTGATGACGAACATGACGCGCAAAGGCCGCGTGTCGACCGCCGAAGGTCCCCTCTCCCTCTGGGAGAGGGCTGGGGTGAGGGTGTTTGAGGGCAACGTCACGCAGCCCTCACCCCCGGCCCCTCTCCCGGAAGGAGAGGGGAGCACGCCGGCCCGCGTCGCATCGGCGAGCGGCGGGATGAGAAGAGGCTCCGGGGCGCAGCTATTCGTCGGCTCGGCATTCGTCATCGAATCATCTCGCCAACGCGGCTCTCCAAGCCCACGGGCCGCGGCCCGTGGGCTTATCGCGCGTGTCCAAGTCATCGTGGAATTGCATCTCACCCTCGCATCCACATCGCCTGAACGATGCGCGAGTCGTCGGGCTCCCAGAGGAACCGTCGCACGTGCACCTTGCGCGGGTCGACGCTGGCGCAGTTCTTGAGGTGCCATCGACCGTCGTCGATGGGAGTCCGCTGCAGGTGGAAGGGGTCGTCGCCTGGGAAGTTGTAGCCGCCGTAGGCGGAGCAAACGCCGTCGTAGCCCGCTTCGTAGGCCATGTCCATGGCGCGCGGATTGAGATGGACGTAACGCCCAAACGGAAACGCGAAATAGCGGATCGGGCAGCCCAGGAGCCTGTGCAATCGCTCGCGGGCGGTGACGACCTGCCGCTCGAGCTGGCGGCGGTCGCTGATTCGGCCCAAATCGACGTGCTCGCAGCCGTGCGAGCCGATTTCGATCCCCGCGCCGGCCATGGCTCGGAGCTGCTCCAAGGTGTTTGGAAGGAGGGGCTTGCCGAGGGCCGCGTCGTGGTCGAAGGGGGTTCCAGCGAGCACGTTCGCGAGCGTGACGAAATACGTGCACGGGATCCGCCGCTTGGTCAGGAGCGGAATCGCGTGGCGGCAGTTCTCCGCGTAGCCGTCGTCGAACGTGATGCAGACCGCGGTCCGCGAGTTGTCGCCGATACGGAGCCGGCGCTGCGCCTCGGCCAGCGAGATCAGGTCGAACCGGTCGGCCAGCCAGTCGACGTGTCGGGCGAACGTGCGGTTGGAAACGGTCCACGGGTTGGCCCGATCGTCGGCGACCCGGTGGTATGCCAGCACAACGACCGGGGCGCGCCCGGCCGCCTCGGCAACGCGGCGAACCCACCAGCGATACGGCAACGTGGCCGCGTAGTAGCACGGTCGGACGATGCTCTTCCAGTCAAACATCGAATACACGCACGGAGACAGAATACGACAGTTTAGCGAGAGTAGCGGGCAATCACGAAAACGCAAAAGGGCGAAAGCACGAAGGATGGGACAAATCACTGGGGGCGAACCGTTCACTCACCGGCTCTTCTGCTTTCTGTTTCCTGCTTTCGCTCTTTCGCGTTTTCGTGATTCTTCCCGTCGTTGCAGCGGCATCTATGGCGATTCGCGGAACGCCACAGAGGGCGTTCCCTACAGGCCGTTTCGTGCCGTCCCGGAATCCTGCAACCTCACTTAGAACTCTGCGTCAGGCAACGGTCGAGGCAAGCGCGCCGCCGGCCCGTGCCGGGGAAAACCTGGCCGCCGGGGTATGGCTGGATGTTGTCGGGAGGCAACAGGCGTTGCCTTCGGGCAACGGCGAGGGCCGGCCGGCCGGCCCGCGGCAGAGGCCCGGCTCACGGAGGACCGCCACAAGTGTTGTCTGCTTAACGGTTTACGCATTGCCGCCCCGTGGTCCCGCGGCGGTTACCGGCGGTTGGCACCTGCTTTGCTGCCTCCTTGCCTCGACAACATTAGGTCCCTCTCGGCAAGAGCACAGCACCATGAATTTCGCACCGCAGGCCGTCGCCAGCCCCCGGCAGCTCTTGAACATCGCGGTCCGCCATCCGATGCGATGGCTGATTCCGGCGGTGGTGACCGTCGCCGTGACCGGAGTCTATGCCCTAGTTCGTCACGCGCCCTGGGAGGCGAGCCAAGCGCTCGTGGTCCGCAACGACGCGGCCAACAATCAGGAGACCCCGGGGAAGTTCGCCCAGCCGGACGAGATGAAGACGGTGCAGGAGACGATTCTCGAGCTGGTCCGCAGCCGCAGCGTGCTGGCCGCGGCCCTAACGGAAGTCGGACCGCCGCCCCGCGGCCAAGGCGGACTCGCCGCCTGGCCCGGCGAAGAGGACATCGCGGACCTCCGCGAGGCCGTCAAGCTCACCCCGCCCAAGGGAGCGGAATTCGGAAAGACCGAAGTGTTTTACCTGAAGGTCCGCGACCGCGACCGCAGCCGGGCCGTGGCGCTGGCGTCGGCGATCGCCGGCCAACTTGAGGCGAGCTTTCAGAAGCTCCGCGACGCCAAGGCCGCCAGCATGGTAAGCGAGCTGGAGAAGACCCTCGAGCTGGCCGCCAAGGACCTCCGCGAGTCGACGGCCCGGCTCAGCGATATGGAGCGCCAAGTGGGCAGCGACCTGGCCGAGCTGCGAATCCTCCACGACACGACCTCCGGCGAAAGCGCCTTGAGGCGAACCGTGACCGAGATCCGCAACGAGCTGCGACAAGTCCGGGCGGCGGGGAAATCGAGCGAAGAACTCCTGAACCTGGTCAAGCTCGCCCAGGCGGAGCCCGACCGGCTGGTGGCCATGCCCAATACGCTGTTCGAGTCGCAGCCCGCCCTCCGTCGGCTCAAGGACGGCCTCGTCGACGCCCAGTTGGCCGCCTCGCAGTTGCTCGGCCGGATGTCGGCCGAGCATCCCCTGGTGAAGGCCGCCCAGGAGTCGCAGAGGCAGATCGCGCGGCAAGTCCATGCGGAGTTGATCAACGCAATCCGGGCGGTCGAGGTCGACCTGCGCATCAACGCCGATCGCGCCCTCTTGCTGGAACAACAATTGGCGGCGGCCACCGGCCGACTGGACAAGCTGGCCGCGCTGCGTGCCCCGTATGCCAACCAAACCGCCGAGACGAAGAAGTGGAGGGAACTCATGGAGCGGGCCCAGCAGCGCCTCGCCGATGCCCGAGCCGGTGAGGCCACGGCCAAGGCCACCAGCCTCATCGCCCGGATCGACACGCCGGAAACCGGCACGCGTCCGGTGGGGCCGGGCCGCGCCCTGCTGCTCTTCCTCGGATTGGCGGGCGGGTTGGTGATCGGATTGGGCGTGTTGGTCCTCTCGATCGACTCCGGCGAATTGGCCCCGTCGGCCGTGGCTCCGTCGCTTATGCCGGCGATTCCGACACGCACGGTCCGCTCGAACGACTTCCCCGGCGCCAACCTCACGCCGAGCGGTCGCGATGGGTCGCTCAGCGGGGCTCTCAAGCTCCTGGCAACCGCGCAGGGCCGCCACAACTGACAGAGAAACAAAGCCCCACCAAGTCGCACGATCTTGGAAGTGTGCCACTGCTTGACCACTGCCGGGCAAGACGTGATCCGACAGGGAAAAACGTATTCCGGCAGCGGTCAAGCAGTGCCACACCAGCGGAGCTCGATCCCGGAATCACACAATCTCATTCAGGTCCTCCCATGATTGCAGAACTCGACTCGCCCCTTTCCTTGCCGATGGCTCACGGTCTCGCGGAGAGCGCCCGGTTCGAGGTGTCTGCGGGCCGGGCCGTTGTGACGGATCGTGGGCGCGAGGAGCGGATCGAGCCGCGGCTGCCGCCCGATCGGCGTCGCGGGGCGGTTCGGGTCCGCCAGGTGGAAGAAAGGCCCGTGTCGCATTTCCATCGCCAGTTGGCCCATGGGCTGCCCCTGGTGAGAGCCGAAGGGAATCTCGCTCCGGCGTATCTGGCGGCCAAGCGGGCCTTCGACATCCTGGGAGCGATCGCCATCCTGGTCCTGCTTTCGCCGATCATGCTCGCGGTGTTCCTCGTCCTGCTGGTGACGACCCGCGGCAAGCCGATCTTCCGCCAGGTCCGCCTTGGCTGGCAGGGGCGTCCCTTCGTGATGTACAAGTTCCGCACCATGGCCGTCGACGCGGAGAAACGCCGCGACAATGTGGCCAACGAGCACTCGGGCCCGATCTTCAAGAATCGCCGCGACCCGCGGATCACGCGATTCGGCCGCTTCCTCCGCAAAACCAGCCTCGATGAGACGCCGCAGTTGTTCAACGTCTTGGCCGGCCGCATGTCGCTGGTGGGCCCTCGGCCTCCGCTGGCCGGCGAGGTGGCCCGTTACCAGCCGTGGCAGCGGCGGCGCCTGGCCGTGCGGCCCGGGCTCACGTGCCTGTGGCAGGTGAGCGGCCGCTCGGAGATCGGCTTCGACCAATGGGCCCGCATGGACCTCTGGTACCTCCGCCACCAAAGCCTCCGCACCGACCTGAGCCTGCTGGTCAAAACCCCCTGGACCGTCCTGACCGGGCGCGGGGCGTACTGACGCGGGCCGCAACGTCCAAGCGACGTAGGGCGGACCGAACGCAGTGAGGCCCGCCACCAAGCACGCCGAGGGATAGGCGGGCGTCGCTTCGCTCCATCCGCCCTACCGGGCCGCCCGCCGGCGCTCGTCTTGAAGAGCGCCGCCGCCGGTGTAGAATAGGCTCCACGTCTGTCACGTCAGGAGCACTTGATGTTTTCCCAAGGCAAAGGCTGCATCCCGCTGGGCAAGATCGCGGGGATCGCCCTGTACTTGCACTGGTCGTGGTTCCTGGTCGCGTACATCGAGATCGCGTACCGTCGCTCGGCGTATGCTTCTGTGGCCTTTAACGTGGCGGAGTACATGGCCTTATTCGGCATCGTGCTCCTGCACGAGTTGGGGCATTCCCTGGCTTGCCGGCAGGTGGGGGGCAAAGCCGACTATATTGTGTTGTGGCCGTTGGGAGGCGTGGCCGTCGTCAATCCTCCGCCGCGGCCCGGAGCCCAGCTCTGGAGCGTCGCGGCCGGTCCGTTGGTGAACGTCGCGTTGCTGCCGGTCACGATCGGGTTGTGCGTTTTAGTGCGGCTTGTCGCTCCGCCGGAGATCCAAGAGCAGCTCGGCCCGTTCTTTCTGACAGTCGCGGTCATCAATTTCGGCCTCTTGGTTTTCAATCTGCTGCCGATCTATCCGCTGGATGGCGGACAAATCGTGTATGCGCTCCTTTGGTTCATTTTGGGCCGCGTCCTCGCGTTGCGGGTATCGTGTGTGCTCGGGCTGCTCGGCGCGGTAGGAGGATTCCTCCTGGCGCTGAGCCTGCACGACACCTGGTTGACTATTTTGGCGGTATTCCTTGGTTTTCAGGCGATCAACGGATTGCGACAGGCCCGGACCCTGGCCTGGCTCCAGCCCGCGGTGGACTATCTCAATCACGCGTTGTCCTTGGTGCGGCAGGGCTCGGCCTCGGAGGCGGTCAGCGAGTGCGACCGGGCCCTGGAGTTGATCCCCCAAGGCCATCCGCTCCGCGACAACGCCCTGGCCTGCCGAGCCGCTGCCTTGGCCGAGCTAGGCCGGCCTACCGCGCCCATTTGCCCCAAGTGCGGCGCCACTCAGAAACCGCCGGGCAATCCGGGAACCGAGGTGTGCTGGAACTGCGGATGGGGTCCGGGGACGTAGTGCCAGAGCGAGCCAATTGCGGTCAACCATTGGAGGGGGGTGCGAGAACCCGTGGCAGCCAACGCGCAACCTCCGCGTCGCTGTCCTGCACAGCCCCGAAGGGGCGCAATAGGAGAGCCCAGGCAACGCCCTGGGGACAGTGCCCATCACGAGATCGGAAGCCCTGAAAGGGCGGAATCGAGGTCCGGGGGGAGCCTGGATTT
>Ga0172371_10012621_pt1 | contig 11101 bp, 7 predicted proteins | sample Lak12m_FD_114543 | JGI IMG/M metagenome (GOLD analysis project Ga0172371, IMG submission 114543) | Freshwater microbial communities from Kabuno Bay, South-Kivu, Congo - kab_022012_12m | ecosystem: Environmental > Aquatic > Freshwater > Lake | place: Democratic Republic of the Congo: South-Kivu... | reverse complement strand
GAGATCGGCGTAGCGGGCGACCATTTTCTCGACGCTGAACTCGTCGCGCATCCGCTTCCGGGCGGCCGCGCCAAGCCGGGCGGCCAATTCCGGGTCGTCGAGAATGCGGAGGGTGTGCCGCGCCAGGCCGGCGGCTACGGTCTTGTTGACGGTCGTCGCGTTCGGGGGCCAGCCTTCGGTGGAAACCAGGTAGCCGGTCCGGCCGTCGACCACCAACTCCCGCGTGCCCGGGATGTCGGTGGCCACGACGGGCACGCCGGCGGCCATCGCCTCCATGACCGCGTTCGACTGCCCTTCGTACGCGCTGGGGAGCCAGAGCACGTCGAAATGGGGCAACAGGCGGGGCACGTCGCTGCGGTGGCCGAGGAAATGCACTTTGTCGTGAATCTCGCACTGGTCGCGGAACATCTCGAGGCGATGGCGGTGGGGCCCGTCGCCGACGATCGCCAGGTGCACGTCGTCGCGGATCTGCTTAAGGAGGTCAGCCGCCCAGATGGCGTCCTTGACTCGCTTCTGCGGCCAAAGGCGCCCGATCAGGCCCACCAGCCGGGCCGTCGGCGGGATGCCCAACTCTACGAGAATCTCTTCACGAGTTGACGAGCACGCCGACGGCGGCGGGATGCCGTTGGGGATCATCTCGATTTTCTCCGCCGGGATTCCCCGGGCGCCGTAGAACTCCCGCACTCCCTCGCTGTTGGCCGCGATCCGCGTGGTATACCGTGCAAGGCAACGGTCGAACCAAAGCTCCCAGGTCTTCCACGGATCAACGCACCGCTCTCCGGCCACGAGGCACTTCACCCCGGCCAGCGCGCCGGCCGCCCGGCCGTAGGTGTTGGCGGCGAAGATCCACGTGTGGATCAAGTCGGGCTTCAGACGCCGGACCAGGCGGAAGAGCCTCCAGAAGGCGTGCGGATCGAACTTCCATCGCTTGCCGAGGATCGTCACCGGGACGCCGGCCGCCTCCAGATCGGCGAGCATCGGCCCGCCCCGCGTGAGCGCGCAAACGTGCACGTCGAACTCCTCCCGGGGCAGCCCCCGGGCCAGGAGCGTCATCTGCTTCTCCGCCCCGGAGCGATCCAAGGTCGGGATGATCTGGAGGATTTTCTTGGTCATCACGTCTCAAGGGGACAGTTGCGCGTAGGGCGGACCGAGCGTCAGCGAGGCCCGCCGGAGTCTGGCCACGGTGCTCGAACGTGTGGCGGGCGTCGCTGCGCTCCGTCCGCCCTACCACGACCACTACTCCTCAATGTGGCAGCTCTCCGCCCGTTTCCTGCGGATCCAGCGCGGCGATGTACGGGAGATTGCGGTAGCGATCCTCATAGTCGAGGCCGTAGCCCACGACGAAGCCGTTCGGGATGTCGAAGCCGACGAAGTCGGGTTGTTTGGGCACGCGGCACTGCCCCTGTTTGCGCAACAAGACGGCGACGCGGACCGTTTCCGGCCCCAAGTCGTCGAGTTGCGGGATGAGTTCCCAGACGGTGTTGCCGGTGTGAAAGATGTCGTCGACCAGGAGCACGTGGCGGCCGCGGATGTCGGTCACGAGCAATCCCGGGTCGAACACGAGCGGCCCTGGCCGGGCGGTCCCCTTGACGCCCCCCCTCGCCTGCACCAACTCCACCCGAAAGGGGATGTCCAACAGTCGGATCAGGTCGGCCAAGAGCACGATGCTGCCGATCAGCACGCCCACCAAGGTCAGCGGCTTGTCGGCATAGTGCTTGCGAATGTCCTCGGCTAGGCGCGCAATCCCCTCGCGCAGTTGCTCTTCGGTAATCAGCGTCTTCATGATTCTTGATCCCGTATGGTACGAGCTGTACTCTCAAGATGGTCGGTATTCTACGCGCTGACGGCCGCAGTTGGAACAGGCACTATCGGCTGGCCGGCCTAGTCACCAGAACAAGAAACGAACGGATAGTGGTTCAAGGCCATCCATCACTTGAGCGGGGCTCCCTTGCCGCGGTCTGCCTTGCCGCCGCTCGGGAGGCTGGGGATGTCCAGCGAGCGGAAGCCTTCGAGGGAGACTCGCTTGGTGGCCGGCCAGAAGAGGATCCGCCGCGACTGCTGGGACGTGCGGGGCTGGTTGGGGTGGTCCTGGAGGTAAAGCGTGGCGTCGCTCCGGCCGTCGCCCTCCAGGATCAGGAGCCCCTTGGCCTGATCGTAGGTCATGCGGGTGCCCTGGGCGGTGTAGGTTTGTCCCTCGGCTCGCGTATTGCCCGTGGCCTCCAGGGCCCAGGCGCGGGCCTGGGAGCCCGGCACCGACAACTGCGTGGCCGCCAACTGGTCGCAGCGCAATTCCACGCCGTTCGGACCGAGCGAGTCGGGGTTGTCGGGATCGAGCTTGGCGTCCCAAGAGGCGACGGGGGCGTAGAGGGTTCGCACCTGCTCGTGGAAGACCATCTGCCGGTTGCGCAGGTTCCCGGTCAATTCTCGCTGGAAACGGATGTCGAGGCACACGAGCGGCTTGCTGGGATCGCCGCCGGCCGAGGAAGGGGCCAGCGCGTCGGGCACCAGCGGCGGCGTCTGGGGCGACTGGACGCGGACCGAGATCACGCGGCCCGGTCCGAGGGCGCGGATCGCCCCGCTGACGCGGTTGAGGGTCAAGTCGGTGACGTCGATTTGCTCCGTGGAGGTCTGCTTGGTCCCTTCGAACTCGCGGCCCTCCACGAGCACCCGGCCGCGGCAGACGACCGCATCGATTTCCGGCTTCGACGCCTGTTTCGTGTCGCTGAAGCGGACCGGCTCGTGGAAAACCGCTTCCAGCGTCTCGGTCCGAAGCTGTTGCTGTCGCGAGGTCGCGACCACCGATTCCTCGAAACGCACGGTGCGGTCTTTCAGGTCCATGCTCCTCTGCCATTGGATGACCAACGGCCCCTGGTCGGCGGCCGGACGCCCTTCCAGGTCGCGGTCCATGAGGATCTCGATCTGCCCAGGGCCATCGATCCAAAGCCGGTTGGTGCCGGCGTTGAGATTGATGTTCGAGCCGGAGAGCGTGAGTCCGCGGCCCTCGAACCGGGCGGGATTGCCGGTCACGCCGACGGCCACGTGGGGCTTCCCGGCGTCGACCACGTGGATGCGGTCCCCGGTCACGGCGAGCGGCTTCTCGCCGGGCTGGGCAGTCTGCGTCTCGACGAAGCGAACGTTCCCCTCGACGATCAGCTCGGAAATCTCGGCATGTTCCCCCAGCCCTGCCACGCGCGCACGCAAGAGGCTCCCTTGGATGTCGAACTTTCGGCCCAAGGCTACCCCTGTGGGCGGTCCGCCGGCGGGCGAGGCAACGGCCGCTCCCGGCGCCGCGGCGCCGGCCACGGCCCCCGACACGAGCAGCCTGGTCAGCGGGTCGTCGTCGGCCGCCAGACGCCACGCGGTGCGGGCCATCTTGGGGAACTGCCGGGCGAGCTGCAGCGCCGGGTGCGCCGGGCCGCTCGCTTTCTGAGACGCCGTGCCTCCCCGAGGGTGCGCCGCGCGAGGGGGCGTCGTCGTCGGGGCCGGCTCGAACCATACCTCCAGCTGGTTCACCGCGCCGGTGAGCTGCGCGGCGCGGAGTCGGACCTGGTTGCGGGCGAGCATCCGGTCGAGTTGGACGGAGAAGCGTTGCCCGCCGTTGTCCGGCGAGGCTGCCGGAAGCGGAACCTCGTTCAGCCAGAAGTGGATCTCCCCCGCCCCCAGTCGGCCCAACGCGCCGTAGTTCAACTCGGCGTCGCCGACGAGCGAAATGAGGTGTTGTTGCTGTTCGTCGGGCCGGACCCGCAACTCCCCCTTCCATTGGGCTTCGAGCGGCTGGCCGGGTTGGTTGCTCATCCGGCCGCGGAACCAACCGGGCCCTTCGGCCAGAACCTGGCCCAATTGTCCCGGGCCCGCCACGTGGTACTCGATCCGCCGCGCGTGGACTTCGTTGGCCCCTTGCTTCAAGTAGACCTCTTGTCCGCCCTCCAGGGCCACCCAGCTTTCCTGGAGATCGTACTGGAGTCGCTCGCCGCGGGCCTCGGCGCCTTGGCTCGGGGCGCGGAGGACGGCCGGGTTGCCGCGGGCCTCGATGCGGCGGGCCTCTAAATTGGGGAGCCCCGAGCGGTCTTTGGACACCGCCTTGGGATCCGAGCCGGACGGCCCCTCGGCCTCGCGCCGCCGGGCAAACTGGACCGTCAGCACCTGGCAGTTGAGCTGGTCGCTCGGACCGTTCGGGTGGAGACGGAACAAATCGACGTGATCCTCAAACGTGGCCACTTGCCCGCCCATGTCGAAGCGAAACGGCCCGCGGCAGGTGATCTCGATCGGCAAGTCCGAATCGACGGTCCCCGGGCCGGCAATCGGCGGCTTCTCACGGCCCGCCTTCTTCGACACCGGCTCCAGGTGGAGTCGCTCCAACCGGCGCACCTCCACCGATTCGACCCCGGCAATGTTCAGCCCGTGCCGACTGGCGCCTTCCGGATCGTCGCCCGGCACAAACTTGATCTGCATTTCGGACCCTCGGCCGGTGCTCCGCCCGAGGGAGAAGTCGAGCGCGTTGGGGACCCAAATCCGCTGCTCGGTCAACTGGACGTCGCTGGTCACGGCGTACAGATCGTCCTCGGGTCCGGGGGATTTCCATTGGCTGCGGATGACGATGCGGCCGTTGAGCCGGCCCGACACCAACCGGCCGATACTCCCCCGCCGCAAATCAAACTCCCGGTCGAACTCCAGGACGGCGCCCTTGTCCTTGTCGCTCTGAAGGACAATGGCCTCCCGGGTCCGCTCCTCCTCGTTGGCCGAGGCTCCGTTCGGAGTGAAGATAATCGTGCAGGGGCGCAGTTCTACGGTGGAACTGCCCGGCTCATTCGTGTAGTCCTGCAAGAGGAGCGTGGCCTGATTGCTCTTGAGGACTTTGGTGTCTTCGTTGAGTTCCCAGTCTCCGGGCCGGAACAAGCCTCGGAGGCCGCCCAGGGGGTCGATGGGAAGCGACGTGCCGGGGGCCGCGGAACCCGGCACCCGGGGCACGGCCGGCGGCTCGATCCGCGGAACGACCACCAGCGCGTACGCCCAGTACGCGGCCACAGCAACGGCAAACGTAGTCGAGATGCGGACGATCCGGCGCATCAGGAGGGACCAGGCACTAGAGCGTATGTGAAGCGGCAACCAGCTTTCAGCAGTCAGCAGTCGGGTTTCGGTGGGTGGCATGCCGTCACTCGGCGAAGCCGAGGGTCGGCATGGAAGACGCCGTGGCCACTTCCATGCTCACCCGACGCTTCGCGTCGTGAGAGCATGCCACCCAATCTCGTGCGCCATTCATTGGCCGATCCTTGCGGGCTTACGGGCGGGCCCCGTTCTTGCTCGCTGACGGCTGACTGCTGAAAGCTCACGTTCTGTAGGCTTGAATCACGTCGTCCCAGCGTTGCTGGGCCTTGAGGATCAACTCGACCACCTCGCGGACTGCCCCCACCCCGCCCGGCGCACCGGTCACGTAGGCGGCCGCCTGCCGGACCTCCGCACAACCATCGGCCACGGCCACTCCGAGGCCGACAGCACGGATGACCGGCAAGTCGGGGAGGTCGTCGCCGATGTAACAGACCTGCTGCGGCGCCAACCCCAACTCGGAAACGATGTCGAGCGTGGTGGCCAGCTTGTCGAGCGCGCCCTGGCGCACGATGCCGATGTCCAGCTCTGCGGCCCGCATCTTCACGAGCTGCGAGCCCCGCCGCGACACCACGCCGAAGCGATACCCGGCTTTTTGCCAAAGCCGGATCCCCATCCCGTCGCGGATGTGGAACTGCTTGGTCTCAATCCCTTGGTTGCTCACGATGACGCGGCCGTCGGTGAGCACCCCGTCGACGTCGGCCAGCATCAACTCGATCGATTGGCAGCGTTCGTCCAGCGACATCGTGAGTTCCCGCGCGGATAATACGTTGGGCAACGGGGAGGTAGGACGGGTTTCCCAACCCGTCCGCTTTCACGGACGGCTTGAAAGGCCGTCCTACGGTTCACGAACCACGCGCCACGGTGCCCGCACATTCTCACCAGAGGCCCCGGCTTGTTTCACCGGCACCACTTCAGCATCGCTTTCCGCCGGCGGCTTGGGAAGTAGCCCCACCACGTCGGTAATGTCGATTAGCCCGGCCGGTCTGCCGTCGCCGTCGACCACCGGCAATTCGCTGATCTTGCGTTGGGCCATGATCGCCACCGCATCGGTGAGCCTTGCCCCCACGAGAACCGTCACCGGATGGGGGGTCATTACCTCGCTGACCGGACCATCCAGGTCGCGATCCCGGTGGCACTCGAAGAGGCGAGCCAAGTCGCTGTCGGTGAAGATGCCCGACAGGCGTCCCTCGCCATCGACGAGCATGATCGCCCCGGTGCGTCGACCGGGGACGCTGAGGGAAACGAACACGTCGCGGACCGACCCACGGTCCGGGGCAACACGGCACTGCTCCAGGGGCCGCATGTGATGCTCCACCCGGCTCAGTCTTCGCCCGAGGCTCCCGGCGGGGTGGAACCGGGCGAAATCCTCCTGAGTGAAGCCACGCATGCGGCTTGCGACCAGCGCCAAGGCATCGCCGACCGCCAGCATCACCGTCGTGCTCGTGCTGGGCGCCAGGCCCAGGCGGCAGGCCTCTTCCATCGGCCCCAGGGCGATCACCACGTTGGCCGCTCGCCCGAGCGTGCTCTCGGCCCCTCCGGTAAGGGCGATGATCGGGACCGCGAGGTCCCGCAACCACGGCAGAAGGCGGACTACTTCTTCCGTCTCGCCGCTTTGGGACAGGATGAGCACAACATCCTGGGGGTGAATCCGGCCCAAGTCCCCATGCACAGCCTCAGCCGGATGGAGCCAGTGACTCCGCGTGCCGGTCGAGGAGAGCGTGGCCGAGATCTTCTGGCCGATCTGGCCGGCTTTCCCCATGCCGGTTACGATGACACTGCCACTACAGTGGTACAAGCACTCCACCGCGCGGCAGAAGCTCACGTCCAACCGCTTGGCGACCTCCGCGACTGTATCACTCTCGAGCTTCAGAATCTCTCGGGCATACCGAAGCTGCTCCAGCGGGGAAAGCCAAGTGGACCTGGCAGCGGCATCCGAGCTCATCGAGCTGTCGTCCTTGACAAGCGTCGTGTCATTGCACTCCGCAAGGCCGTGGATTGTAGCGGCGTCGGCCATTCATCGCAACATTCGTTAAGAGAAGGGAAAATGGGAAAACAGGGGAAAAGGGGAAACGCAACCAAATGATCTGTGGTCGGCACCACCTGAGCGCAAGAGGTCTTCTCTCTGTTTCCCATTTCGCCCTTTCCCCCTTTTTCCCTTCAAACACTCCCTACCCATCCAGAAGGCGAGACCGATACGATCCGTTCCCCCGCCGCAGCGCCCCATGGCGGGGTACAGACTTGTCCGATAGAATTCCCTGATTACGGACTTTGGCGAGCCGACTCTTCTCGTATCGGCTGCGGGAGGGGTCGGCCCGATGATTTGCGGCCCCCAGGAGCGAATTGCGATGATCGTCACGACCACCGAATTGTTCAAACACGCCTACGGGAACTACGCCCTCGGGGCCTACAACATCAACAACCTGGAACAGTGCGTGGGGCTGTTCCGCGGCAACTTGGGGAAGGTCAAGTCGAATGAGGAGCCAGCCAAACCTGCCATCAGCGCCCCCTTCATCATCCAGATCTCCCGCGGGGCTCGGAGCTACAGCGACAAACGGTTTCTGGAGGCCATTATTCGCTGTGCGGAAGAAGTGTTTCCGGAAACGATCTTTGCGGTTCACCTCGATCACGGAACCGAAGAGGCCTGTGTCGACTCGATCGAGAGCGGTTTCTACAGCTCGGTGATGATCGATGCCTCACACGAGAAGTTCGACAAGAACATTGAGATCACCCGACGAGTGGTTGATCGGGCACACGCCAAGGGGGTTGTGGTCGAGGCCGAGTTAGGTCAACTGGGGGGAGTCGAGGAGGATATCACGGGAAGCGTGTGCCTGACGGACCCAGCCCAGGCCGCGGAGTTCATCGAGCGAAGCGGCTGCGACTCGCTGGCCGTGGCCATTGGCACGTCCCACGGGGCCTACAAGTTTACCGCCTCGCAGGGACTGCGCATCGATCGCCTGGCGGAGATCCAGAAGGTGGCCCCGAAGCAATTCCCGCTCGTGATGCACGGCTCCAGCAGCGTGCCGAAGGAATGGGTCGAGCGGATCAACGCGGCCGGCGGCAAGATGAAGAACGCGAGCGGCGTGCCGGAGAATCAGTACCTCCCGGCCGCCAAGCTGGGGATCTGCAAGATCAACATCGACACCGACGGCCGGCTCGTCTGGTGCGCGACGCTCCGCGAGACCTTCCGCGACAAGCCCGAGGATTTCGACCTGCGGACCTCCGGCAAGGTGTTCATGGCCAACTACGCCGAGTACATCATCCACAAGAACCAGATGCTCGGCTCCGCCAGCCAACTCGAAGCGGTCCGCAAGACGCTGGGCGCGAAGAAGTAGGCGATAAGGACTCCGGCGGTCAGGTTATCGCGTCTTGGAGCCTGAAGGGCTCCGATATGAGAGCCCAGGGCAACGCCACGCCCTGGGAAAGCCGAAGCCGTGAGGATCAAAGCCCTGAAGGGGCGCGATAGCCATTCGACGCGACCTTATTTCGCCCTTTCAGGGGTCACTGTGCGAACCGGCGCCCATTTCTGGCTGCCAAGAAGTAGACGAAGCCAGTGCGCAGGCTGGCACGGTGCCCCGTCAGTGCCAGGACTCCGCATGGGCAAAACGCCCGTGGCACCTGCGCGGGCTACACTTTGGCGCTATCCGCTTATTGGGCATTGTTCTCATGGGCAATGATGATTAGCTCGGCATCGAAGTACGTCCGTGCCAGGTAGGATAGAAACAGCGCTGCTTCCTTCCGGGACCTTCGAGCTCGCTGGCGGAATTCAAGTTCAAACCTCTGTAGCCCGCCGACTTCCTTTTCCCGCGAATCCAAGAAGGAGAGAAAACGTCTGTTCTGTTCCTCGAGGAAATCGAGACTGACCTCGTGCTTCTTTGCGTCGATCACGTCAATAAAGTAGTCGGCGAATCCTCCTTTCTCGAATCTCTTCTCAGTCCTCCGCCGCTCGTCGGAATGGACCCAAGCCGTTCGCCCGGCTCGGTCAAAGACAACATAGTGGTCGTATTGGTCAGGCAGCGAACCGATGTCCGCGGGAGTGAAGCATGCCGAGTTATCCACGATAGATCTGGCAAGGTAGAACTGATTGAGTTCGATCTGCTCGTGAAACTCTGGCGCGACGTAATAGACTTCGTTACCCTGCGCCTCCCAATCTAAGAGAGGGTCATGTTGGTCGGAGAAGCGTAATGGACGAAGGTGCATTCGGTAGTAAGGTTCGCCAAAATCACACCACTCCTTTGCCGAACGGCGCGATAGGTATTCACTGAGCTTAAACTGAAGGAACAGAGGTACCCCTGCAAAGGGAAGTTCTACATCATACCCACCGACTGTTCCTTCTTGATTTTGTGTGGGAAAAACTGGAGCGCCACGAAGTGCGCCATGGCTGCCGCTAACAACCTCTTCGGTCAGAGCGTAGCCGAACGAGAACTCCGAAATGAGCGGCCTCATCTGACTTCCCCCCAACTTGTCCGATAGCACGAACTTCACCCGTATGTGGCAGACTTCCTGTCAATTCAATTGGGGGCCTTCAACCGCATCTCTGTCGCCCCCCAGCGGTCGCATAACGCCCGTGACTTGCGCAACAGTGTTCCGCCGGGTGGGACGGGCAACTTGCCCGTACTGCATCGCCGCACTGGCGAGGCGTGAGTGCCACCTTCCGCAACGTTTTCACGGCCCACGGTACCCCCGCGCGCGGAGCGCCTCGGCTACGAGGGTCCCTTTGGCAATCGGCGGCCAGGGGTCGATCTCTACGACGACCAATGCCTCGGCCGTTTCGCCGTAAGGGCCCGCGGCGAGGATCATGCCGCCGGGTTCGACGGCCAGCGAGCAGCCGATCACCTTGCGGCCTTTCCACGGCCCGGCGGTGAGCCGGCCGACGTTGCTCACGCCGATCACGTACAGGTCGTAGAGCCGGGTCAATTCGCGGTAAGAGTTGCGCCATAGATCGCCGTACGGGGTGGCCGCGTTGTCGTGGTCGGCCTCCACGGCCCAGGCCGATGGCGAGAGGATCACCTGGGCGCCCATGCGTGCGAGCACGTGCCCGATGGCCAACGAGTCGGCGAAATTGTCGGCGCAGATGTTCAGGCCGAGGGTGCCCAGCGGCGTGTGGGCCACGCCCAGGCGGTCGCCGACGGCGTACAGATCGTGGGCCAGGTCCAATTCATTGATTTTGCGATACAGCAGGAGGATCTCGCCGGCGGGATCGAGGAGAACCGCCGCGTTGAAGAGTCTTTCGCCCGAGCGCTCCACAAGCCCTGCCGCGACGAACACACCGCTATGGCGCGCGGCGCGGGCGAGTCGGTCCGAGTGGGGGCCGGGGATTGGCTGGGCAAGCGTCCGGGCACTGGGGTCGGTCCAGCCGAGGTCGAGACACTCGGGCAGGACCACGAGGCGGCATCCGTGCGCGGCGGCTTGTTCGATGTGGGCGACCGCCCGGGCCAGGTTGGGCTCGGCCCGACCGCCCTCGACGAGGATTTGGGCCATAGCGACCCGAAATGCCATGGACGGGTCTCCTCTTGCACGGCCTCTTGGCGGCGATTCTGAGCTGATGCTAATCGCATCGTTGGATTCCGTCAACTTTGCCTCGTCGGGTTGAAACATTCGGCCCGCATCCTCGGTCGTCCGAGCTTCTTTTCTTTCCAACATTTCCAGCGCCTGGAAAGCCGGCTCCGGAAGACCCGATCCCAGCGACGCAAGTGGGGCCGCTTGACGGCGGGAGAGCACGGAGCTATTAGTATGGACGGCAGTTCGAGAAGAGCGCATGGTGAAGCAGAAGAAGGTCTTTCCTCCAACCGGTGGAAGGAGTGGCCTGTGCGGTTGATCGGTCACGAATCGTCTCACCCCTTGCTCCCGCGGCTTGACCGTCTGAGGTTTTCCGATGCCGCGTTGCTCGGTTCGTTGGCAAGGAAGCGGTCGTTCGCTCTTGCCTGCGCGTATCTCGTGGTGGCGGCGATCCCGGCGTTCCCCGTCCAGCCCGCGGGCCCGCGGGACTGGAACCCCT
>Ga0172371_10012620_pt1 | contig 11102 bp, 7 predicted proteins | sample Lak12m_FD_114543 | JGI IMG/M metagenome (GOLD analysis project Ga0172371, IMG submission 114543) | Freshwater microbial communities from Kabuno Bay, South-Kivu, Congo - kab_022012_12m | ecosystem: Environmental > Aquatic > Freshwater > Lake | place: Democratic Republic of the Congo: South-Kivu... | reverse complement strand
GGTAGCCAGCGATCGGGGTCATGACGGCGATCGTCCAGAAGAGGATGGCGCCGATCAACCCGATCTGCGACTTGCTGAGCAGCAGTTCCGCCCGGATCTTGGTCGCCACGACGCCGTAGATCGCGCGGTCGCCCTGATGGAAGAAGAAGGCGAGGCTGAGCAGGATCAGCAGCTCCCACTTGTAGTTTCGCGAGAGCGGCGTGTGGTCCGTCAGCCGCGGTTGCTCCCTCATGGCGGATCCTCGTGAGTGATGACCGCGGGCACGGCCGCCGGCGGCTTCCCCGGCCGTGCGCGGATCGCTTCGCGTGCCGCTGTCACGACTTGTTGAGTCATCTCCTGCAAGATTGTACCTGACGGCCGGCGACCGGAAAAGACGGCCGAGCGGCAACTGCTCCGGATCACCGCTGGCTGATGTATCGAAGACATAGACCATTGCCGGTCAGGAACACGCCGGCGTCGCAGACCTTCACTGCCGGGCCTATTGCCCCTGGCCGGGTTCTCCTTACCGCTGGACCCGGGCATTGCCTTTCCAAATGCTCCAGACTTGATCTTCGTCGGCGGGCTGCGCGTAGTCCGTGAGTAGAGTGGTGGCCAGAGCTCCGCAGGCCCAGCCAAACTGAACCCACTTCTCCGGTTCCCAGCCACGGAGGACGGCATGAAGCATTCCGCCCACAAAGCCATCGCCTCCACCGATGCGGTCGAGCACCGTGATTTCCCGGGGCTCCACCACATGCCAGTCTTCGCCTTCCGCCATGATGGCGCCCCAGAGATGGCAGTTGGCGCTGACCACCTCGCGGAGAGTCGTGGCAAAGACAGAAGCGTTGGGATAGGCTTTCTTGACCCGGTCGATCATGACTTTGAAGCTTTCAATCTCCTTGGCTAAGTCCTTGCCGCCTTTTTCGGGGCCTTCAATTCCGAGGCAAAGCTGAAAATCCTCTTCGTTGCCAACCAGGATATCGGCCACGCCGGCGATTTCCGAGAAGACGCCGCGCAGTTCCTTTTCCCGCCCTTTCCAGAAGGAAGCGCGGTAGTTCAGGTCAAAGGAAATGCAGGTGTCGTATTTTTTCGCAGTCCGGGCCAGTTCAAGGCAGAACGTGCTGGTTTCCGGGGAAAGCGCGCCGATGAGCCCGGAAAAATGGACGATCTGCACTCCCTCCTTCCCGAATATACGGTCGAGGTTGAAATCCTTGACATTCAGGGTCCGCCCCACTTCGCCGGCGCGGTCGTTATGAACCCTCGGGCCCCGCGAGCCGAAACCGCTGTCCGCGATGTTGAACTGGTGGCGGTAACCCCAGGGCCCTCCCTGTTCCACGTCCAAGCCTTCGTACTTCATGTGGCGGCTGGCCAGATTGTCCTTGATGAAGCGGGCGATGGGGCTGCCCTTGACGAAGGTGGTGAGCACCTTGACCGGCAGACCAAGATAGGCCGCGACGCTGGCCACATTGGTTTCCGCACTGGTGGCCTGCATGTAAAAAGTATCACTGGAATGCACCGGCTGGCCGTTGACAGGGGTGATACGTACGCCCATGCTCGTGGGCACAAGGAGTGAGGTGGAGCACTTCTCACGGAGTTTGAGTTTCATAACAGTCTCGCTTTTCAAGTGGTGGCAAGTTCTTACCTCAGGCGGTTGAATGAGTCAGCCGGGATGGCCGCGGTAGTACATCCGATACGCGTCGCGGTCCTTGAGGACCGTGGTGTAGAAACAGAACCGCTCGTCTGCCGGGCCATCATGCTTTACCGCCACTCCGGCGGGGAAAATGCCGATTCCTCGGACCCCTTGCCGGGGAATTCGCGCCTCTACTGCTCCCGTTTGGGCGAGACGAGTCGCGCATCGGTCTCCTCGGGCCGAAACCGCGTGCAGACCACCGAGTGTTTGCGGGCGTCGTTCCAATACTTGATGTAGGTCGTGGCGACGATCGTGCCATCGGGCAGGAGTTCCACGCCTGGGTAGCCGCAATCGCCGCCCGCAAAGCTGTGCAGCAGCTTGACGCGGTACTGGCCCGGCTTGCCGTGCTTGATGTCGTCGTACGTGCCGACCCAGGCCACAAAGTGGCCGCGAGTGGGGGACTGCGGGGCCTGATCTCGGAAGGCGATCACCAGCCGTCCATCCTTGGCGTACACGCCCATGTGGCGGTCGCCGGTGAGGCCCCAGGGCGTATCGACCGGCGCGCTCCAGGTCGCGCCCTCGTCGCGGCTGAACATTTTCAGGCTGTAGCCCTTGTGCGTATTTTCCCGCATCAGGCAGCACAGCTCGCCGCCGTCCGGGGAGCGGAACACGAAGGGCTCGCACGGATTCTTGTTCTCGACCTTCGCCACGACGCGCGGTTCGGACCACGTGAAACCGCCGTCCTTGGTGACGGTCTGCAACACCTCCAGCGGGGCGCGGTCCGCGCCCTCCGGCCCGCGGTGGTACATCCCCAGATACGTGCCATTCTTAAGCCGCAGCACGCTGCTGAACGTCATCACGCAGCGGAAGGCCTTGCCGAGCGGCGGCATCTCCTTCCACGTCTGGCCGCCATCGTCACTCATGATGCTCGGCATGGGAGCGCCGAAGCGGCCGATCCACGCTGAGAAGACCCACAGCCGTTCTTTCCCCCCGGGATCGGCGATGCGATAGATGCTCGGGCAATTCTCGTGCTTCACGAACCCGGGAGGCATGCGATCATCCAGCCGCGTCCACGTTTTGCCGCCGTCTTCGCTCCTCGCCATCGGCCCCGCCTTGCCGCCGTGATTGACGCACCAGACGGCGAAGATGGTCTTGCCATCGGACATGAGCGTGGTCGTGGGGTGGCCTTGATAGACCTTCGGAGTCCCTTCGGCGATGACCACCTGCCGCTTTGCGTCGCGCGACAGGTCAACCACGGGGAAAGTCGCCTCGTCCCGACCCGGGCCAACCGGTTTGTCCTTCCGCAATTCGCCGGACGGGTTCGCTGCCGTGCGGGCCGGCGGGCGGGTGCCGGTGGCCTGATTGACCACCACCCGCTGCCTGGCCACCGGCGACGACCACCGGCCGGCGAGCACGTCGGCCTCGGTGAATACGGCCATGAGAATCTGCTTGTCGCTCGATCGATGGTAGTCGTAGATCAGGTAGATGATCCCTTGGGGGCTCTCGACCGCGTCCGGGTAGGACACCCCGTTGCGTTCGTCGATCATCAGGCCGCCTTTCCAGGTCTTGCCGTCGTCGTCGGAGAGAAAGGCGTTCAAGAGCGAACGGGCGCCCCCCTGATCGATCGCATTGTGCTTGACCAGCAACAACCTGCCCGACCGGAGACGTCGGATGCAGAACCGCGAGACGGTGTGCCGGATGTTCGCCTTCTCGACGTCGCTCCAGGTCCTGCCGCGATCCGCCGAGATGCTTTGGCCGATGCCGTAGTTCGTCCGGACCAGCATCCACAGGCTGCCGTCCTTGCGCTCGACGATCATGTGCTCGTCGCACTGGCGGTCCGACCGCTTGGGGATGTTCGCCTGCCCGACTTTTCGCCAGGTTTTGCCCCGGTCGGTGGAACAGACCACGCCGCAACTGCCTTCGCGTCCCCAGTTGGCCACGGGCAGCAGCCAGGTCCCGCCGGAGAGGAACGTGGGCTTGTTCATCATGATTCCCTGGGCGATCCTCTGAGGCGCGGACCACTTCGGATTCTCGCTGCCGGACTCCTCCGTATGGATGGTCCACAAATACTCGCTGCCTTGCGATTGTGCCCAGGAAAGCCACAACCGCCCATCGGGATCGTGCCAGAGGCAGGGATCGAACGCGCGGCAGGCGCCGTCGCGGTCGGGATCGATCACCAATTTCAGCTTGGACCAAGTCTTGCCGTCGTCGCCGCTGGTGACGAGCATGATATAGTTGTGCCGGTCCTCGCCCGTCCCGCCGCCGTACCAGGTCGCCCAGAGCCGGCCGTTGGCGGCGCGTTCGATCCCGGGGATTCCCTGGAACATCCGCACGCCGTCGGCGTATTCGGGTCCGGGGGTGAAACACAGCGGAGGGGCCCGCCTCGCGGCGTCCTCGGCGCCGGCGGCCACACCGGCAGGCGTCGCGCTCAGGAGGAGGATCAAGAGCAACCCCGCGCGGCCAACGCAATTCTTTTGCATAATTGTCTACCTTTCTTTCCGTCGGCAAAGTCCGAGGCCCGTGTCGAGCCGGATCGTCACGGCTTCAGAGTGAGCTGGTGCATTGTCCGGCCGTCCCTGGCCAGGTCAATAGAATAGTCTTGGGTCTTGCCGCCGGCGGTGATCTTCACCGAGTATTTTCCGTAGAAGCCACGGAAGCGGAACACGCCCTGCGAGTCGGTCTTGGCCGACAACCGCGTTTTCCACTCCTGATGGATCAGGCGGTCGAGCGTGCGGTATGACTGCTTGGGGTCGAAGTTCTCGTCAACCAGTCCGCCCCGGGCCTTGTTCTCGCCCTTGACCGCCGTGCCGTCGCCCAGGTTCCACCAGGTAATGCCCGCCATCCGTGGGGCGCTGAACCATAGCTTGTAGAAGTTGCCGACCAGCTCGGCCTGTTCGGCCTGGCCGTCCTTTGCCGGCGTGGGGATGGTGATCTCGGTCACGAACAACGGGACGTTGAAGGCCGCGAACGAGTCGTAGGCGTCGAGCATGGCTTTCGGCGCATACCCGGGATTGGCAAGGCTCTTCAGTGCCTCCGGCGAGAAGAAGTGAAACTGGAAGCCGATGCCCTTCACGCCCACGCCGTCGGCCAATAGTTGCTTCACTTGGCGGTAGTAGGGATTGGCCTCGCCGACGCTGCAATTCGAGAAATTCACCTCGTTGATCATCAGCAGGTTGTCGGGGCCGAAGAGCGGGGCGGCCTCGCGGAAGGCCCAGGCCACGTAGGCCCGGTCGGACGTGTAAAGCGGATAGGCCTTCGTCGAGCACAGCGATTCGTTCACCACGTCCCAAATCTTGATGTCCTTGGCGTACCGCCGGGCGATGTCGGCGAAACGTTTCTGGTAAAGCTTCTTCAACGCCTCGGCGTCCTTGGGCAGCCAGGGCGGATTGTAGGCATGCCACAAGAGCGGATGGCCCTTGAGCGTAATCCCGTGTTTCTTGGCAAACGGAATGTAGCGGTCGGGCGGGGGCCGCCGCCAAATGTCGCGGCTGCCTTCGGCGTAGCGAAGCTCGCCTTGCTTCGGCTCGGTGCCTTCCCAATAGAAAGGAACCGTGGCAAAGTTGAACAAGCGGACGAACGCCTCCTCGTACTTGCGGTGTTTCTCGGGCGAGTCGAGCTGGCCCAGCACGAAGGCATTGCAGCCGAAGAGGAATTCGTGTGTCTTCTGGCACACTTCCACCGACGCGTCTTTGACCGCCTGCCCTTCCTCGCCGACGACCTTGACGGTCGCATCCCCCTTGCGGTGCTCTTCGATGTTCCGCTCGATCCGCTGCGTGACGGCCGGATCACTCCACAGCTTGCGGTACGATTCCGGCGTCTGGGCCTCCGCCATCTCGCCTGCGATGGCGAGGACGGCCCCCATGGCCGCCGTCGCGATCGGTCGGCTCCACCCGTCATACATCTCGTTTGTCATCAATCTTGCTCCCCGGTTATGGTGTCCTTCCCCTTGAGCGGCCGGTTTACGGCAAGGGCGGCAATCGCAGACGAAACGTCTTGGCCCTGAAGCACATCGCTCATTTCCTTTTTGCGTCCTTCGGTTTCCAATAGGGCGGCCACTCGATGCGCGGGCCGTCGTAGTTGGCGAATGTCCATTCCGGCCAGACCGGGCACTCGTCGCGGACCTCGTGATAGAGTTTCCGCATTTGCGCGGCCATTGCGGCGACGCGTTCTGGGTACCGGGTCGCCACGTCGTGCCGCTCCCCGACGTCGTCGCGCAGGTTGTAGAGCTCAAAAGTCGTCAGCTCGGCGGTCTTCAAAGTGCGCTGGTCTTGGGCGGTAATGTGGTTGCGTTTCTTGGGGCCCGGCTGGTCCAAATGCCCGAGCAACTTCCAGTCTCCCGCCCGCATGGCCACTTTCGGAGCGCTGGAGGCCGCGTAGAAATGCCAGAACAGCGGCGCGCTGCGCTCGACCGGTCTGCCTTCGAGAAGTGGAATAATGCTGGTTCCGTCGATCTTGCGATCTTTCGGGAGAGCAATATCCGCGATCGCGCACAAGGTCGGCAGGAAATCGACTCCGCTGACCGGCTCGTCCGAAACGCTGCCAGGCCGGGTATGGCCCGGCCAGCGGAGCAGACCGGGCACGCGGATGCCCCCTTCGTAGAGATGCCCTTTCTTCTCGCGGAGCGGCCCGGCCGAGCCGTGCGGGTGCATCGGGGTGACCGCCGGGCCGTTGTCGCTGGTAAAGAATACCAGCGTGCTGCCGCGCAGCCCCTGCTCGTCCAGGGCGCGCATCATTCGGCCGAACGCCGCGTCGAACTGGGTGATATTCCCGTGGTGTGCCGCGTAGCTCGGTTCCGTGGCCGGATAAAGATCGACGTATTGCTTGGCCGTCGCAATCGGCTCGTGCGGCTCGTGAAACGCCACGTCGAGAAAGAACGGCTTCGTCTGGTCGCGCTTCTCGGCCAGCCACCGGATCGCTTCCGACGCCACGATGTCGGCCGAGTACCCGTGGAGCGGGCCGACGGCTTGGCCGTTGCGGAAGAAATTGGTCGGGTTGCGGTGGTTCGGCAAGGCGATGTTCTGCGTCGCGAACCAAGACTCGAAGCCGTGGTCGCTCGGCTGAGGCTGGTCCGCACGGTCCAGACCGCCGTTGAGGTGCCACTTGCCGACAAGGCACGTCGCGTAACCCGCGCGGCGCAGCAGGGTGGCAATCGTGACCTCCGTGCGTTTCACGTGCATGGGCGAGAGTTCGGGGATCCAGTCAGTGACGCCGGCACGCGTCGGGATGCGGCCGGTCAATAGACCCGTGCGCGACGGCGAACAGTTGGCCGCCGGCGCGTAATAGCTCGTCAGGCGCAGCCCTTCCGCGGCCAGACGGTCGAGGTGGGGCGTGCGAAGGGTTCGGTCGCCGTAGCAGCCAAGGTCGCCGTAGCCCAGGTCGTCGGCGACCACCAACAGGACGTTAGGCGGCGGTTTGGGCCGCTCTGAGGTAGCTGCCGTGGCGGCGGTCGAGACGCCTCCGATCGACCAGGCCAAGGCCAGGCCGCCCACCAGAAGAAGACGAGGCATTCCGCTCTCCTTGGTCATGGCTGAATCGGCAGCTCAACTCGCGCGAAGCGATCCAAGCGGCCCGTGTGACATCGGACGACCCGGCCCCCGAGTCTCCCGGCTACTGTCGCAGAATAGTATCCGGCGCCGATGTGGGGGTGTCCAGGGCGGCGGACGGACGACACGGGGTGATAGACCGATGTGTCCGCGGCGTCTGACTCCCACGGAAAGAGGGAGCTGTACAGTCCAAGAGGTCCCCGATCGGGTGGAAGCACCCAGAGTGTCCCGCGGATTACGGGAGACACGATTTCCTGGAATAATCCGGCCGCACCGAGGATCTATTCTTTTGCTCCAAGAAATCCGCGCAGATTCTGGATGCTCCTGTGAACCATAAGCGAGGCGGCGGCAACCTCATCGCCTGACGCGAAGAGACCGCCGCCATGCGGAGCCAGGCCAACACGGCCAAGCTCCTGGACGACAACCCCACGCTCATGCGCCTGCGTGAGCTGGAGGTCCTGGAGCGGATCGCCGCCAGCGGCAAGCTGAGCGTCGTTCTGGGCGAAAAGGGCCTGGCCGAACGCGTCGTGAACCCGATTTGATCGAAGGCGAAGTTTCTCGCTACGGGGGCTACTTCCGTGGCGCGAGGTCATTGGGCTTGGACCAGAGCACCCGGGCGGCGAAAACGCTGCCGTTGGCGCCTCGGGGACTGGCCTGGCCCTTGGCGATGTATTCGGCGGCGGTGACCCAGGACTCGTTCGCGCTCACGGCCGCCGCCCCGAAGTTCCCCAGCATCGCCCCGCGCTCCGGGATGATCGCCCGCTCGCTCTTGCGGATCACGCAAAGCCGCTCCGGATCGACCTGGGCCAGGAAGATCGGCGCCCGGTTGCGATGGATGTGGTCGTTGTTGGCCCCGCGCCGGGTATAGGCCAGGAAAAGCCCCTCCTGGTGTGCGAGCCAGTGCTGCTGGGTGTTGTAGCTGCCCAATTCGCTCCCGTCGTCGAAGGTCCAAGGCTTGATTGGCCGGTAGTGCAGACCGTCGTTGCTCACGGTCACGTAGCCCTTGACGTCATTGCGGATCGTCAGGTAGAAGCGGCCGCGGAAGGCGATGATCGAAGGCTCACACAAGCCCCGCACGATGTTCAGCGACAACTCATCCCCGTGCTTCAGGTAGGTCAACTTCCGGCCGTCGAAGGCACAATGGAGGACGGTCACGCTTGAGGGCACGTTGGGCGCCTTGGCAAAGTAGATCGGCACGAGGAGGGTGCCGTCCGGCAGGACGAGCCACTGGGCACAGGCATTGCGGGCCATGTTGAACTTGTCGTCCCCGGGCAACTCCAGGACCTGCCACTTCGACCACCGGCCGCTTTTCGGATCGTGGACCGTATAGGCCGTCTGGCTGAAGCGGCGCACGTCGGCCAGTTGCTCGCCGCTCTTGCCGTACCGCACCGTGCAGCCCATCGCGATCAGTTTTCCGGTCTGCGGGTGCCAGCCGGGGGTCACATCGGCCACTGCCTTCACGACCCCGCCCGGTTCGGTGATCCAACCCAACTCGGGGATCTCGGTCGGCCCGGTCCAGGTCTTGCCCAGATCGTCGGTCCGCATCGTCCACAGGCCCGAGTAGTAATCCGAGCCGGCCAGATGCTTCTGGAGCGTCATAACCACCGCCGGCTGGCCTTCGCGTCCGGCTCCCGGAACGGCCGCCACTCGCGGATGGAACCAGCAGAACTCCGGATGAAGTTCCTGCTTGACGACGTCGAGCTTGAAATCAAAGGCCAGCGATTCTGCGAGGGGCGATTTGCGGGGGGGCGGCGCAGCGAGAGAGACGCAAATGATCTCTTGGTTGTTGCGGGCATACCCGGATGCCGGGGCAGCGTCAGATGCTCGTAACCCCGTAAACAGAAAGCAGAGAGCCAGCCCAGCGGCCAGTCGCGAGACGGGACCCTCTTTTCGTGAGGTGCGCTCGGCCAAGTGCAGCCGCATGTTCCTCTCTCCATCAGTCAGGGCCGGTTATCGTGCTGCGTCAGCCAAAGGTTCACCAGCGACCACGTAGGACAAGAGGCTGAGCAGCACCGCACAATCCTCGGTATATGTTGGTCTTCCAGAACCGCTACGCCGTGTTGTGCGGTTAGTGTATCATGGCGACAGACATGACAACAGGCCGTAACCTCGGCTTGCCCGGCGATTGGCGGCAAGTAGATCGTCCTCTGTGCCCCCATGCCCCTCTCTCAGTCGAAGCCTCGGACGGCGTGGGGCTGATAGAGAAATTCCAGCCGCTGGATCTCTTCCACGCTGAGTTTCAACTCCACCGCCTGGATCGCCGCGTCCAAGTGCTCGATCTTCGTGGCCCCGATGATCGGCGACGTGACAACCGGCTTGGAAAGAAGCCAGGCGGAAGGCTTGCCGTCCTGCGCTCACCAACCATCGTGATGAATGTGATCCGGCCGATAGCGATCCTCATGGGCAGGCTGCTCGGCCGGGTACCCCATGGGGATCAAGCTGTGCGGGATAACCTGCTGCGGCAGGTTCAAGAGGCGACGGAACCCCTCGACCCGATCCTGCTGCGGGTAGATGCCGGTCCACACCGCCCCCAACCCCAAGTGACCCAAGGCTATGACTTCCGCTTGGCGAACTCCTTTGCGTTCTCCTGGGCTCGCCTCACCACCTCGATGAGCCGAGGGGTCAGGCAATCGCTATACCCACGACGGTTGCCGCTGAGAATATGAACCTGCCACCGGTCGCCCGGCACCAGTTCGACATCGAAGGGCAGTCTTCCAGTCTGAAGCAGGCTGCGGTAAACGTCGTAGAGCACCTCCCCGAGGGAGATACCGCCCCGGAAGCTCCAATCGAACAGGTCGGCATTCTCCCCGGTGAGTTGGTTTGCAGCGTCGGCGACGAAATGGGCTAATGCCTCCTTGCCTTCCTTGGCTTGGGGGTATCTCTTTCGGGCGGTATCGTTGGCCGCACTCAGCACCGCCAGGAGCGCCTCTTCCTTCCGGTTCTCCTGCCAGAGTGTTTCGGCATCTCGGATACGGGATCGGATGGACATGCAATTCTCCTTCGGTAGAAGCTTACGACGACTCCTTACTGCCCCCCTTCAGTAACCGGGGCCAATCGAGGTGGATTCGGCCCCTACGCCCGTTCACGGGCGTTCCCGGTTCGAGTTAGGCCCGGCATTCATGCCGGGTCGCCGGGACTCCGAACGCCTCAAACGCGATAAATACCTGGAGCGCGGTTGTTCCGCGAATGCGTGTCAGTACTGAATCGCGACCCTCTGCCCCGATTCGCTGGAGCGGCGCATGGAGTCGATCACCACGGCCACGCGGTAGCCGTCCTCGAAGGTGGCGCTCGAGGGGCTCAGGGGCTTGTTGTTGGCCACGGCGTCGATGAAGTGGAACTTCTCAATGATCTGGCAGTGCTCCCAGCCGATGTTATGGCCCGAGGGCCACCACGCGCCGGAATACGGGTGGAAACTCTCCGTCACGTTCACCTCGGTGAAGCCGAAGGTGGCGTTGTCGGGGTTGTCGGCCTGGCACACGAAGAGGCTGTTGGGGTGCTCCAGGTCCCAACGCAGCGAGCCCTTGGAGGCGTTGATCTCCCAGGAGAGCCAGTTCTTGCGGCCCGTGGCGACCACCGACGATTCGAGCACGCCGACGGCCCCGTTCTCAAAATCCAGGAGGGCGGCGGTGCCTTCGTCGGAGGTGACGTTTGGGTCGCCCGCCGACGGCCTGGCCCGGCCCGCGTTGAAGGTGCGCACGATCGCCGACACGCTCTTGATCTCGCCGACCAGGAACCGGCACTGGTCGATGGCATGGCTGCCGATGCCCTGAAGTCCTCCGGAATGCGGCCAGGCGGCGTACCAGACGGCGTCGGGCGGGAGGGAAGGATCGTGCCCGGCCATCTGCAAGTAGTTGATGCGGATATGGTAGATCCGCCCCATCTTGCCGGAGGCGATCAGGTCCTTGGCCAGGCGCACCGCGGGCATGAAGCGGTAGTTGAACGTGCAGACCGCC